>Ga0318572_10000270_pt1 | contig 18963 bp, 20 predicted proteins | sample GRESIP089b5f20_FD_202528 | JGI IMG/M metagenome (GOLD analysis project Ga0318572, IMG submission 202528) | Tropical soil microbial communities from Luquillo Experimental Forest, Puerto Rico - GRE.SIPMG.089b5f20 | ecosystem: Environmental > Terrestrial > Soil > Tropical forest > Bulk soil...
GCGCTGGAGCTGGCGGCGGTCAGCGTGACCTCCGGGCCTGGCTGGATCAGCGACACCGGCCTGCGCCTCGGGATGGGGGCGGGCGTCGAGGCGCTGCTCGGTCCCGACCTGTTCCTGGCGGTCATCGCAGGGGGGAGCGAGGTGCTGCGCCCGGGTGGGGGAGGGCTCGGTGGGTGCGCTGCGCTACGTGCCGGCGCGTATTTCTGAGCTCGAGCCGAGGCCGCGCCGCTGCCCGACCCCAGTTGCCCTATTTGACACTCGATATATCGTCACATATCTTCACGGACACGATGGCGCGCAAGAAGATCTCGACGACCATCTACATCACGCCCGAGCAGAACGAGCGCCTCAAGGTGCTCAACGATCGCACGAAGGTCCCAGTCGCCGAATACATCCGGCAGGGCATCGATCTCGTCCTCGACAAGTACAAGGCCGCCCTTCCCGGGCAGCTTTCACTTGATGACGTGGGACAGAGGAAGTAGTCCTCCCGCATGGCAGAGCAGCGAGCCGTCATCCTCGGCGCCGCCGGCTTCATCGGGAGCCATCTGTGCGACCGATTCCTCGGCGACGGATGGCGGGTCACCGGCGTCGACAACCTCATCACCGGAGCGCTCCGGAACCTGGAGCATCTTCGACGCGATCCGCGTTTCGACTTCATCCGCGCCGACATCTGCGAGCCGCTCGATGGCATCGGGGGGCCGGTCCAGGCCGTGCTCGACTTCGCCTCGCCCGCGTCACCCGTCGATTACCTGAAGTACCCCCTCGAGACGCTCCACGTGGGGTCTGTCGGGGTCGAGAACGCGCTGCGCCTGGCCAAGCGGACCGGGGCGCGGTTCCTCCTCTCCTCCACGTCCGAAGTCTACGGCGACCCGCAGGAGCACCCTCAGCGCGAGACGTACTGGGGCAATGTGAACCCGATCGGCCCGCGCGCCGTGTACGACGAGGCGAAGCGCTTCGCCGAGGCCATCACGATGGCCTACCGGCGGCACGAGCGCGTCGACACGCGCATCGCGCGCATCTTCAACACCTACGGCCCGCGGATGCGGCTCGACGACGGACGGGCGGTTCCCACCTTCGTCGGTCAGGCGCTGCGAGGCGACCCGATCACGGTCTACGGCGACGGCTCCCAGACCCGGAGCTTCTGCTACGTCGAGGACAACGTCGACTGCATCGTGCGCCTCCTGCACGGGAGCTGCCCCGAGCCGATCAACGTCGGCACGCCTCAGGAGATGTCGATGCTGCAGCTCGCGAACTGGGTCCGCGAGGCCGTCGGCGCCAAGGTGCAGATCGTGTTCAGGCCGCTGCCGCAGGACGACCCGCGCGTCCGCCGTCCCGACATCGCGCGCGCCCGCGAGCTGCTCGGGTGGGAGCCCCGCGTCCCCTTCGACGAAGGGATGCGCCGCACCATCGCGTGGTTCAAGGAGCGCATCAATCGCGGAGATCTCGCCGCCGCGGTCTGACGCGGCGGCCCGGGGAACTCATGGACAAGAAGATCCTCGTCACCGGCGGGGCCGGCTTCATCGGCTCCACGATCGCCGACCTCTTCCTTGCCGCAGGGTGGGACGTGGCCGTGCTCGACGACCTCTCCTCCGGCAAGCGAGAGAACGTGCCGGCGCGCGCGCGGTTCTACCCGTGCGACGTCCGCAGCGCGGCGGCCTCCGAGGCCATCCTCAAGGAGCGGCCGACCGTCATCGCCCACGAGGCAGCGCAGATCGACGTCCGCAAATCGATGGCCGATCCGCGCCACGACGCGGACGTGAACCTGGGCGGGTTGCTCAACGTCATGCAGGCGGCGGTGAAGGCGGGCTCGGTCAAGCAGGTGCTGTTCGCGAGCTCCGGCGGCGCGATGTACGGCGAGACCGACCGCATGCCCACGCGCGAGGATCATCCGGCGCGGCCCGTGTCTCACTACGGCGCGGCGAAGAGCGCGAGCGAGCTGTACCTCGGGGTCTACCTGGCGAACCACGGCATCCCCTACGCCGCGCTCCGCTACGCGAACGTCTACGGGCCGCGCCAGGACCCGCACGGCGAGGCAGGGGTGGTGGCGATCTTCTCCGGGAAGCTCCTCGAGGGAAAGCCCTGCACCATCTACGGCGATGGCACGCAGACGCGCGACTACGTGTTCGTGGGCGACGTGGCGCGGGCGAACCTGCTCGCGGCCGAGAAGGGGTTCTCGGGCGCGCTCAACGTCGGCACCGGGATCGAGACGGACGTGAACCGCCTCCACGCGCTCATGGCGCGCGCCGCCGGCGTCGAGGCGAAGCCCACCTACGCGCCGGGCCGGCCCGGCGAGCAGAAGCGCTCGTGCATCGATCCCGCGGCGGCCGCCGCGGCGCTGGGCTGGCGGCCCGAGGTCACACTCGAGGACGGCCTGCGGCGCACGGTCGAGTTCTTCCGCGAGCGCGCGGGGCCGTGAGCCTCGCGCGGCTCGTGGCGGCCGGACGGTAAGTCCCAGCGCGCAGCGGTACGCGTGAAGGACGCGACCACGCTGTTCACGGCGTACGGCATCTCGGGCCTGTGTCCGGGCGGCGTCTGCCCCAGTGGCGCCTGCCCGGGCCCGTAGCGCGCCCTCGCGGCGCGTCTCCACCGGTTGCTGGAGCTGACGACCGCCCCGCCGCCGGCTGCGGCTGGCGAGCGCGAGCCCTACCCTCGGGACAAACTGCGCGGCGCGGCATTCCACCGCGCCCGCGCGGTGATCAGGCGAGGGGACGACGGCATGGCCAGGAGCTCGAGCAGAACGCCGACCAGCGAGAAGAAGACCGGCCGGACACGCCGCACCATCGGGCGCGGGTGGAAGCGGTTGGCTCGCCGCCGGAAGGTCGGGGGCATGACGACGCGCGGCGGCGAAGGGCAGGGCCGCCGCAGGGCGCCTCGCGTCGCCGCCGCGCGCGTGGCCGGGCGGGGGCGCGGGAAGCGCACGACCTCGCGCCGCGGCGCGGGCGGGTCGCGCAGCTCGGCCCGCGGCGGGCGCGCTCGCCCCGGGGCCGCCGCGCGCCGCGGCAAGCGCCGCTCCTCCCGGACGCGCTAGGAATCGCCACCCTGAGCCGAGGCGCGCTCGATCCGAGCCGGGTGAGACCGCACGGCCACGATGTCGCGATACGCCGCCGCGTACTGCTCGGCCATCCGCTCGGGCGTGTAGGTAAGAGCGCGCTCGCGGGCGAGCGCGCCGAGCTGGGCGCGCATCTCCGGCCGCTCGATGAGGCCCGAGAGGATCTTCCGCAGCAGCGCGGGCGAGTCCGGGACGAAGAGCGCGGCGCCCTCCCACACCTCGCGCAGCGACGGGGTGTCGCCGAGGACGAGCACGCACCCGGCCAGCCCCGCCTCCAGGATCGAGATCGCGAACGGTTCGTAGAGCGCGGGCAACGCGTAGATCGAGGCCCGGCGAAAGAAGCAGGCCAGTGACTCCGGCGGGAGCCGTCCCAGCGGGCGCGCGTGGCGCGGCCGCGCCGCGCCGGACCGGGCCGGGTCGGGGTGCGCCTCCTCGCCGGCGAAGAGCACCGGCCAGCGCAGCCGGCCTGCGATTGCGTCGAGCAGGCGCGCGTTCTTCGCCTCGTCCCAGAGCCGCCCGGCGCACAAGATGAACGGCTCCTTCTCGACGGGGCAGAACCGCGCCGCGGAGCGGCCGTTCGGGATGACGCGCGTGCGCGGCAGCGCGCCGTAATGCCGCTCCAGCTGCTGCAGCATGAAGTGCGTCGGCGCGACGACGAGGTCCGCGCCGGCGAGCCCGCGCGCCACCTCGGCCCGGTACCGGTCGAAGCTCGCGGGCGGCGGCGCGCGGCGGACCGCCTCGAACCAGGACAGGACGCAAGAGTGGCCGACGACGAGCCGGGGCGCCGCGAATGGCAGGGCGCCGTGGGCGTAGTCGTTGAGGTGAACGACGTCCGGCGCGAGCCGCTGCTCGAGCTCCAGCAGCCAGGTGGAGGAGCGCGCGACGTCATCCCATGGGTCCTCCATCCATTCGAGCTTGTCCTGGCTCTCGAACACCTCCAGCCCTGGGACGCGCCGCGCCTGATCCCACTGGTCCGCGGAGAGCACGCGGCCCTTCGCGGCGAGCGCCACCTGCGCCCCATTCCTGCCGAGCGCAGCGGCCAGCTCGAGCGCGTAGACGAACACGCCGCCCACGGTGTCGGCGGTCATCAGGACGTCCACGTGCACTCCTGCGCGGCACCTGAGTCGATGGCGTCGAGGGCCTCGGCGCCGCCGACGATCCCCTCCACCTGCGATCGTAGCGGGCCCCCCGCGCCAGCGCCGCAGCGAAGGCCAACGCCGCACGGCCACCCACGCCTGTCGACCTTCACCTCGGGGAAGGCCGGCTTCACGTCGTACGGGATCAGGCGAGGGTAGGGCGGCGCACGGGCACGGGCGCGTTGCTGGGCCCCCGGACGCATGCCACAATGCACCGTGATGCGTGTGCTCGCCGTCGTCCCGGCCTACAACGAGGCGAAGGCGCTCCGTCCCGTCATCGAGGGCCTGTATCGCACCGGCGCGTGCGACGTGTGCGTCGTCGATGACGCGTCGACCGACGGCACGGCGGACGTGGCGCGCCGCCTCGGCGCGGTCGTGCTGCGCTCTCCCGTGAACCTCGGCATCGGTGGCGCCGTGCAGACCGGGTACCTGTGGGCACACCACCACGGCTACGACGTCGCCGTGCAGGTGGACGGCGACGGGCAGCACGATCCCGCCGCGCTCCCGGCGCTCCTCGCCCCGGTGCTCGCGGGCACTGCCGATCTCGCCATCGGGTCGCGCTTCCTCGAGGCGGGTGGCTACCGCTCGACCGCCTTGCGACGCAGCGGCATCCGTTACCTCAGCTGGTTCCTGCGCCTGCGCACGGGGGCTCGCGTCACGGATCCGACCTCGGGATTCCGGGCCGCGGGGCCGCGTGCGCTGGCGCTCTTTGCGCGGCTCTACCCGTCCGACTACCCCGAGCCCGAGTCGATCGCCGTGGCGGTACGCGCGGGTCTGCGCGTCGTGGAGGTGCCCGTGCGCATGGCCGCGCGTGCGCACGGCGTGAGCTCGATCGACGCCGCACGCACCGCCTACTACCTCGCCAAGGTGAGCCTCGCCCTGCTGTTGCTGCCACGGCGCGCGCGGGGCGCGAGCGGAGGAGCGGCCACGCCGTGATCGAGCCCCTCTTCCCGCGTGAGCTCCAGCTCCTCGGCATCGTCGTGCTCGGCGCCTTGCTCGCCTGGGTCATGCGCCTCATCCGAGCGCAGCGGCTCGGGCTCCGGGACAGCCTGCTCTGGCTCGTTTCGACCGGCATGGCGCTCCTGCTGGTGACGTTCCCCGGACTGCTGTGGGCGGTCACGCGGCTCCTCGGCGTAAAGGTCCCGGCCAACGCTCTGTTCGCGCTCGCGATCCTGTACACGCTCGTCAACATCCTGGCGGGCGCGCTGGGAGCGTCGCGGAACGCAGAGCAGATCCGCCGGCTGGCGCAGGAGTGCGCGCTGCTGCGGGCCGAGATCGACGCGCTACGGACGGACCAGCGGGATCGCGGGTGAGGGTGGTGCCGGTGATGCCGTCCCGCCCGCCGCTTCTCGGGGGGGCGCTCCTCGCAGCGGCGCTGCTCCTGCCGGTGCGCTCGGTCCAGCAGCTCGTCTACGCGGCGAGCTTCGGGCTGGCGGGCTTCACGTTCTGGCTCTGGGGACGCTGGCTCGGGCGGCGCGTGCTGGCGGTCGCCCACGTCGGTCCCTTCACGGCGGTGTACCTCGGGGAACTCGCCGCGCTGGGCGTTGCCAGCGTCGCCACGGCCGTGATGGGCCTCGGCGCGGCGGCTCTGGGGCGGTCCCTTCCGCTTGCGGTGCCCGTCTGCGCCGGGACGTTGCTCCTCTTGCGCGGCGAGCTCGCAGCGCGGGCCCCGTCCGGTGCAGGAGGCGATCGCTCAGCGCTCGATCTGCTGACGCCGTTCGGGACCGGTTGCCTGGCGGTGGTGGTGGCGATCTACGCGCGCCACGTCTCGCCCATGGGCCTCGACACGCTCGAGCACATCGCCTGGGTGGAGCAGATCTTGCGGTCGGGCTACGTGCCGCTCGCCGAGCCCGGCACGCGCCTCCTGGGGGACTACCCGCGCACGTTCCACCTGCTGACGGCGCTGTGGGCCGCGGCTGGCCTGTCGCCGCCGTCCGGGCCGCTCGTCAAGGCGATGCCGTTCGTGCAGACGGCGCTACCGCTGCTCGCGATCGGGGAGCTCCTCGTCGAGGTCTGGGCGCGGCGCTCCGGCGAGGTGACGCGGCAGGCGGCGCAGCTGGCGGTGGCGGCCGCCTTCTTCCTGTTCGTCTTCACGCTCGTCCCTGCGGTCTATCCCTGGTTCGATCTCTCGGGCACGCCGCGTATCTCGAGCAACGCGCTACTCCTCCTTCCGCTCGTGCTCGTCCTCGTCGCCGCGGTCAGGGACGCCCCGCGGGTGGCCGCGCTCGCGCTGGTGATCTGGCCGCTCCTCGGCGCCTGGGCGATCACCTGGAATCCCATCGTCGCGGTGCTGCTGCTGGTGGTCGGCCTACCAGGGCTCGCCCTCTTCTGGGCCGGGCTGCGCCCTCGGCTCGGCGGCGCAGGGCTTGGATGGACGGCGCGCTCGACTGCGGTGGTGGTCGCGCTGGCGGCGCTGGTCGCTGCCCAGGATCCGTGGCTGGTGACGCAGGTCGCGTCGCGCTGCCGCCCTTGCGCTGCCGGGCTCGAGCACGTCGGCGGACTCGTCACGTTCGACGAGGGGGTCCGCGCCGGGCTCGCGACACCGCGAGAAAAGTCGGTGCGCAACGCGGCCGCCCAGCCGCCATGCAGCGATCTCGCCTGTGCCGGAGGCCTCGCGACTCGCGTCGCGCGCGACGCCCTGAACCTGCCGGTCCGCAGCGCCCGCGCCGCCTGGGAGGACGCGCGCGCGCTGGCGGACCACCCGACCACGCGGACGACCCAGGCCGCCTTCCGCGGCGCGGTGCCGCTCCAGCCGAACGCCCTGGCCGACCATGCCTCGCTGCCGTACCTCGTCTTCATCTGGGGAGGCGCGACGGCGGCGCTCGTGCGCGCGTTGCGTGACCGAGGGCGCTCTGCCCCATCGCTCCGCGCGGCACCGTCGACCGGGCGGCTCCTCGCCATCTCGCTGGCCTCCTGCCTCGCCGCCGGCGTCCTCCTCCAGTTCGCCGCTGGTCTGGCAGGCGCCTTCGACGATCGAACCCACGAGCGCGTGATCCTCGACGGCTATCTCCACGCCGCGGGGCATCACGTGTCCCTGGCGCTCCTGGGCGTGCCGTTCCTGTTCGCCTTCGCCGCGCTGGTCGAGCCGCTCGTCGGTCGCGCGGCGGTCGGCGTGCGGTTGCCTGCGGCAGCGCGGGCGGGCGTGCTCGCGGCGTGGGTGGCGCTGCCTCTTGCCGCCCGCCTCAACCTCGAGCAGCCCATGCGTCACCACGGGTTCGGCTCGAACGTGGATCTCGCCGACGTCCTCGGCCTCCGGAGGCTCGAGCGGCTCATCCCCCCGGATGACGGCGTGCTGGTGCCGGCGGAGCACGCCAACATCGCCCAGTGGGAGCACTGGGTATTCCCGGTCGGCCCGACGGCGTCGCTGCTCGCCTACGGAAACCGTCGATACCTCTTCGACGTCTACCTGGGCGCGAGCTATCCGCTGTCGTGGCGCGACCTCGAGGAGCGGCTCTGCAGCCCCGATCACGCCCAGCGGCGCGCCTTCCGCGAGCAGCAGCGGGTGCGCTGGGTGCTCGTGCGCGACCTCGGGGGGCGCTCGCCGGACGCCGTGCTGAGGGAAACACGGCTCTGCGGCGCGCCCCTCGACGCACTCCACCCAGAGCTGCCGCCGGTCGCGGTCGACCGCGGGATCCACCTCTTCCGCTTGCGGGCTCAGTAGGGCGCGGCGGCCTTCCGCGTCACGGCTCCCAGCCGAGGGGGTTCCACCCTTCGACGACGAGCCGGCGAATACCCAGGAACGAGGCCACGCCCACCGTCAGAGGCCGATCCTTCGGCAGCGCACGGGGAACGTGAAACGTGATCCCGTCGACGTCGCGGGCCTCGTAATGATGGCTCAGGAAGGACGGAGGCGGTCCGAAACGGACGGTGGGTCGCTCCTGGAGTGGAGGCACGCCGCATCCGCCATGCACCGCGCGAGAGAGCTCGAGCCGGACGGGCGCGCCCTTCTCGAGGATCAGCGCCCGCGCCTCGGGTGAAATGGAGAGCATGGACAGCCTCTGCCGCGTCGATCGCCGGACGCGCAACCCCCCGACGGAGCGCATCCACTACTCCGCGTCGGGGGGGTCCTCGTCGCCGGACGAGCGGTCGAGATACCACGCGAGCTCGCCGTCGGCGCGCGCGTGCTCGACGGCATCGATCCGGCCCGCCTCCAGCAGCCGATCCAGGACACGCCGCGCGCGGCGTGCCAGCCAGCGAGAGGGGTGCGCCAGGTCGGCGCGCCGCGGGGCGGGCAGCATGGCCGCGAGCAGCGCCGCCTGCGCCGACGTGAGGTCGGCGGCGGCGACGCCGAACCGCGTGCGCGCCGCTGCCTCCGCCCCGAAGACGCCGTCGCCCCACTCCGCGACGTTGAGGTACAGCGCGAGGATTCGGCGCTTGGGCACCGAGCGCTCGAGCTTCACCGCCAGTACTGCCTCCTTCGCCTTGCGCCAGGCGCTGCGCTCGGTCCCGAGCCACAGGTTCTTCGCGAGCTGCTGGGTCAGCGTCGAGGCGCCACGCAGCGCGCGTCCGGAGCGCAGGCTGTCATCGGCGGCGGCCTCGACCTCCGTCCAGTCGAACGCCCCGTGTGCGTAGAAGCGAGCGTCCTCGGAGACGAGCACCGCGTTCACCAGCGCCGGCGAGATGCGTTCGAGCCCGACCCAGCTCTGGTGAATGCGCAACGCCCGTCCCTGGGCGCGAGCCTCGGCGCGCCGCTGCTCCATGACGGTCGTCGTGCGAGGGTTCTTCGCCCGGACGGTCGAAGGATCGGGGAGGGTCACCCAGAGTCCAGCGAAGCCAGCGAGGAGGACGAGCCCGGTCAAGGTCATCAGGGCGGCGAGGCGTAGCACGGCCGGCACCTTAGCACCCCACGACGACGGGCTCCGAGGCAACGGGCGCGATGCGGAGGAACAGGGGTCGGCTTGGTTTCGACCGCGACCGCGACTGCGAACGGGACCGCGACCGCGGGCGTGGGCGAGCCCACCGGCAGCGCGCCGCAGCGGTGGTACTCACGTTGAGTGCATGGCGCTCGCCGCGCTCACGCGGTCGCCTGAGCGAAGGCTGGGGAAGGCCCCCGGGCGACGCGGACCCAAGCCCTTTTGGTTCCTTGATCCACTCGGGTGTCGTCGGTAAGCCCCCCCGTCCAACGCGAGCGGTTTTTCACGGGCCGGTCAGGCCAGGAGGAAGCGATGGCGGACGTGAAGAAGTATGCGGAGCAGGACTTCTCGAAGGTGCGCGGCCTCACGGGCATCTCCGACAACCAGATCCAGGAGCACCTCAAGCTCTACGCCGGGTACGTGAAGCGGACGAACGCGCTCACCGAGAAGCTCTTCGCGCTGTGCGGCGAGGGGAAGGCCTCGGGCGCCGATCCGGTCTACGCCGAGCTCACCCGCCGGATGGGCTTCGAGTACAACGGCAAGGTCCTGCACGAGTACTACTTCTCGAACCTCGTCGGCGGGGCGCAGGCGGAGCCTCCCCCGGGTGGGAAGCTGCGCAAGGCCATCGAGGCCTCATTCGGCGGGAAGTACGACCTCTGGCTCGCCGACTTCCGCGCCATCGCCACCATGCCGGGCGTGGGCTGGGCCATCCTCTACCAGGACCCTTCCAACGGCTGGCTCTCGAACCACTGGGTGACCCTCCACAACGACGGCAACCCCGCTGGCTTCACGCCCATCCTCGTCATGGACGGCTGGGAGCACGCCTTCATGCGCGACTACCAGGCCACCGAGCGCGCCAAGTACGTCGACGCCTTCTTCAAGAACGTGAACTGGGAGGCGTGCGAGAAGCGGCTGAAGTAACGCGCGCAGCGCCAGCGTGATCCGGCGGCCCGAGTCTCGACGGCTCGGGCCGCGCTACGTTCGCGGCCGCGGTCGCGGTCGAGGTCGCCTTCGCCATCCCGCTCGCGGTAGAGATCCCCCGTGCCGCTCATCCCCGCACCTCGCCGGATCTCCCTCCGCCGCAAGATCCTCGCCTGGTGGGACGCCGGCCACCGCCAGCTCCCGTGGCGTTTCCCGGCGGGGACCGCCGATCCCTACCGCGTCTGGATCTCCGAGGTCATGCTGCAGCAGACGCAGGTGGGGGCCGTCGTTCCGTACTACCTGCGCTTCGTCGAGCGCTTCCCCACGCTCGAGGCGCTGGCGGCGGCATCGGAGGAGGACGTGCTCGAGTCCTGGAGCGGCCTCGGATACTACGCGCGCGGTCGCCGGCTCCACGCCGCGGCCCGGGAGATGCTGTCGCGCCATGGCGGCGTCCCTGCCTCGCGCGCGGCGCTCGCCGCGTTGCCGGGGTTCGGACCCTACACGGTGGGTGCGGTGGCGAGCATCGCGTTCGGGCTGGAGGAGCCGTGCGTCGACGGGAACGTGGCGCGCGTGCTCGCGCGGCTGTTCTGCGTGGAGGGCGCGCCGGAGGCGCCGGCCACCCGCGAGCGGCTGTGGGCGTTCGCCGGCGAGCTCGTGCGGGGCGTGCGCCCCGGCGACCTCAACCAGGCGCTCATGGATCTCGGCGCCACCGCGTGCGTGAAGCCCGTGCCGCGCTGCGAGCGTTGCCCGCTCGCCGGCTGCTGCGCCGCGCGCAGCGCCGGTCGCGAGCGCGAGCTGCCGCCGGCGCGGTCGCGCCGCGCGCCGCGCCGGGTCGAGATGGTCTGCGCGGTGGTCGAGTCGCGCGGGCGGCTCCTGCTGGCGCGGCGCCCCGGGGATGGGCTGTTCGGCGGACTGTGGGAGCTGCCCTCCGCGGAGGTCCCGCCCAGCGAGGATCCGCGCGCCGCCCTGGCCTCGTCGCTGGCGGAGCGCGGCCTCCGGGTCGCCATCGGGGAGCGGCTGGCGCGGGTGGAGCGGGCGCTCACGCATCGCCGACTCGCGCTCACCGCCTTCCGCGCGAGCGCGGTCCGCCTCCCGCGGACGCGCGACGACCTTCGCCTCACCAGGGACCTCGACGGGCTGGCGCTCTCCACCGCGTCCCGGGCGCTCCTGGCGGCACTCCCCGCGAGCGCTCGGCCGCCCGGGATGGAGCGCGACGACGACGCACATGCTCCTTGCCGGGAGCGCTCACAGCGGGTACTTTGCGCACGCCGAACGAAGCGCGCGAAACCAGCTTGACAGCGGGAAATGTCACCGTATAATTCGCGCCCCTTCGACGGATGGGTTTGTCGACTCTCACGGGCGCCCCAATGCAGCGAGCGGGGCGTTTTCATTGAAGGAAGCTCTTTCAAGCATGCCGACGATCAGCCAGCTGGTGCGCCAGGGCCGCGAGCAGCTCCAAGTCAAGAAGAAGGCGCCGGCGCTCCGCGAGTCGCCGCAGAAGCGCGGCGTGTGCACTCGCGTCTACACGACGACGCCCAAGAAGCCGAACTCCGCGCTGCGCAAGGTGGCCCGCGTTCGCCTCACGAACGGCTTCGAGGTGACGAGCTACATCCCTGGCGTCGGTCACAACCTGCAGGAGCACTCGGTGGTGCTCATCCGCGGGGGCCGCGTCAAGGATCTCCCGGGCGTGCGCTACCACATCATCCGCGGCACCCTCGACGCCGTCGGCGTGCAGGGCCGCAAGCAGGGCCGCTCCAAGTACGGCGCGAAGCGCCCCAGCTAACTTTTTCAAGGAACTGCCTCGATGCCTCGTCGTCGCGAAGTCGAGAAGCGCAAGATCCTCCCCGATCCGAAGTTCCAGGACCGGCTGGTGGCGAAGTTCGTCAACAACCTGATGCGCAAGGGCAACAAGTCCGTCGGTGAGCGGATCATCTACGGCGCCTTCGATCAGGTGGAGCAGAAGCTCAAGGACGACCCGCTCAAGATCTTCAAGAAGGCGCTCGACAACGTGAAGCCGGTGGTCGAGGTGAAGAGCCGCCGCGTCGGCGGTGCGACCTACCAGGTCCCGGTCGAGGTCCGTCAGGATCGGCGCACCGCGCTTGCAATGCGCTGGCTCATCGACTACTCGAAGGGCCGCGGCGAGAAGACGATGGTGGACAAGCTCGCCGGCGAGATCATGGATGCCGCCTCGAACCGCGGGAACGCGGTGAAGAAGCGGGAGGACACGCACAAGATGGCCGAGGCCAACAAGGCCTTCGCGCACTATCGCTGGTGAGAAGGCCGTACGGCGGGACACGCTCCCGCCGAGTCGTGGGGCGGGCTGCTTGCCGCCCTGGGGTGTAGGGCGGGGCTCGTCCCCTGCCTGAGGAAAGAGTAGGGCAGGGTTCATCCCTGCTGGGCGGACGGTGAGCCGCTGCGGTCGTCACGCTGCTCTTTGACAGCTCGGAAGAGGTCGTCACGCCGCGAGGCGGCGAGGTTCGCGTACAACGCCGTAAGGAAGAGACGAGCGAGACATGGCACGCACCACCACCCTCGAGCGCTACCGCAACTTCGGCATCATGGCGCACATCGATGCTGGCAAGACGACCACGACCGAGCGGATCCTCTTCTACACCGGCGTCACCCACAAGATCGGCGAAGTCCATGAGGGCACCACCGTCATGGACTGGATGGAGCAGGAGCGCGAGCGCGGCATCACCATCACCTCCGCCGCGACCACTGCCTTCTGGCGCGAGCACCGCCTCAACATCATCGACACCCCCGGCCACGTCGACTTCACGATCGAGGTGGAGCGCTCGCTCCGCGTCCTCGACGGCGCCTGCGCCGTCTTCGACGCCGTGAACGGCGTCGAGCCGCAGTCCGAGACGGTGTGGCGGCAGGCCGACAAGTACGAGGTCCCGCGCATCTGCTTCATCAACAAGATGGACCGCGTCGGCGCCGACTTCTTCATGTCGGTCGACACCATCAAGGAGAAGCTCGGCGCGAAGCCGGTGCCGCTCCAGATCCCCATCGGTCGCGAGGACAAGTTCCGCGGCATGGTCGATCTCGTGAAGATGAAGGGGATCACGTTCGACGACGAGACGATGGGGGCGAAGTACCAGGAGGTCGAGATCCCGGCAGACCTCGCCGAGCAGGCGAAGGAGTACCGGGCCGCGCTCGAGGAGTCCGTCGCCGAGGTCGACGACGAGCTCATGGCGAAGTACCTCGACGGCCACGCCCTCACGAACGACGAGGTGAAGAAGGGCCTTCGCAAGGGCGTCATCGGGCTCAAGTTCTTCCCGGTCCTGTGCGGCACCGCCTTCAAGAACAAGGGCGTGCAGCAGATCCTGGACGCCGTCGTCGACTACCTGCCGAGCCCGCTCGACGTCCCGCCGATCAAGGGCGTCGACATGAAGGGCGTCGAGGTCGTCCGCGGCACGTCCGACTCCGAGCCGTTCGCCGCGCTCGCTTTCAAGCTCATGAACGATCCGTTCGTGGGTAACCTCACCTTCTTCCGCGTCTACTCGGGCAAGCTCGAGGCGGGCTCCTACGTCTACAACGCGACGAAGGACAAGAAGGAGCGCGTCGGCCGCCTCCTCCAGATGCACGCCAACAAGCGCGAGGAGATCAAGGAAGTCCTCGCCGGCGACATCGCGGCTGCGGTGGGGCTGCGCTCCTCCACCACCGGTGACACGATCTGCGCCGAGGACAAGCCGGTCATCCTGGAGCGGATGGTGTTCCCGGAGCCCGTCATCTCGGTCGCCGTCGAGCCGAAGACGAAGGGCGACTCCGACAAGATGGGCCTCGCCCTGCAGCGCCTCCAGATGGAGGACCCGTCGTTCCGCGTCCATACCGACGAGGAGACGGGCCAGACCATCATGCGCGGGATGGGCGAGCTCCACCTGGAGATCCTCGTCGACCGCATGCTCCGCGAGTTCAAGGTCGAGGCGAACGTCGGCAAGCCGCAGGTGGCCTATCGCGAGACCATCACCAGGAAGGTCGAGTCGGAGGGTCGCTACATCCGGCAGACCGGCGGCCGTGGCCAGTACGGCCACTGCTGGCTGCGCCTCATCCCGCAGGAGCCCGGCCAGGGCTTCGTGTTCGAGAACGAGACGGTGGGCGGCTCCATCCCCAAGGAGTTCATCACCCCCATCGAGAAGGGCATCGTCGAGGCGATGCAGGGCGGCGTGCTGGCCGGCTTCCCGATGGTCGACATCAAGGTCGAGGTCTTCGACGGCAGCTTCCACGACGTCGACTCGTCCGAGATGGCGTTCAAGATCGCCGGGTCGATGGGCTTCAAGGACGGCGCCGCCAAGGCCGGCCCCGTCCTGCTCGAGCCGATCATGAATGTCGAGGTGTTGACGCCCGACGAGTACATGGGCGACGTCATCGGCGACCTCAACTCGCGCCGCGGCAAGATCCACGGTATGAACCCGCGCGCGGGCGTGCAGGTCATCACCGCCCAGGTGCCGCTGGCCGAGATGTTCGGCTACGCGACGGACCTCCGGTCGAAGACCCAGGGCCGCGCCACCTACACCATGCAGTTCGCGCACTACGCGCAGGTCCCGAACAGCATCGCGGAGACCATCGTCACGAAGTCGAAGGGTGCCGCCGTCGCGTCGAAGTAGCACGAGCCCGCCCGCACCAGCTTTAGAACCGAAGACCAGAGAGGACAGGAGCCATGGCCAAGGAAAAGTTCGAGCGTAACAAGCCGCACGTGAACGTCGGGACGATCGGGCACGTCGACCACGGGAAGACGACGCTCACCGCCGCGATCACGAAGGTGCTGGCGGCGAAGGGCATGGCGAGCTTCATGGCGTACGATCAGATCGACAAGGCTCCGGAGGAGCGGGAGCGCGGCATCACGATCGCGACGGCGCACGTGGAGTACCAGACGGAGAAGCGGCACTACGCGCACGTCGACTGCCCGGGTCACGCGGACTACGTGAAGAACATGATCACCGGAGCGGCGCAGATGGACGGCGCGATCCTGGTGGTGTCGGCGGCGGACGGCCCGATGCCGCAGACGCGCGAGCACATCCTGCTCGCCCGTCAGGTGGGCGTGCCGTACATCGTGGTCTACCTGAACAAGTGCGACATGGTGGACGACAAGGAGCTGCTCGATCTGGTCGAGCTCGAGGTCCGGGAGCTGCTCACGAAGTACGAGTTCCCGGGGAACGAGATCCCGATCGTGAAGGGTTCGGCGCTGAAGGCGCTCGAGGGTGACAAGGGCGACCTGGGCGAGCCGTCGATCATGCGGCTGATGGAGGCGGTGGACACGTACGTGCCGACGCCGAAGCGCGCGACGGACAAGCCGTTCCTGATGCCGGTCGAGGACGTGTTCTCGATCTCGGGGCGCGGGACGGTGGCGACGGGCCGCGTGGAGCGCGGGATCATCAAGGTGGGCGAGGAGGTCGAGATCGTCGGCATCAAGCCCACGGCGAAGACGGTGGTGACGGGCGTGGAGATGTTTCGCAAGCTGCTCGACGAGGGGCAGGCGGGCGACAACATCGGGGCGCTGCTGCGCGGCCTGAAGCGCGAGGATGTGGAGCGCGGTCAGGTGCTGGCGAAGCCGGGCTCGATCACGCCGCACACGAAGTTCAAGGGCGAGGTGTACGTCCTGACGAAGGAGGAGGGCGGTCGACACACGCCGTTCTTCAACGGGTACCGGCCGCAGTTCTACTTCCGGACGACGGACGTGACCGGGGCGATGACGCTGCCGAAGGGCGTCGAGATGGTGATGCCGGGAGACAACGTCTCGGTCGAGGTGGAGCTCATCATGCCCGTCGCGATGGAGAAGGAGCTCCGGTTCGCCATCCGCGAGGGCGGGCGTACGGTCGGCGCGGGCGTGGTGGCCGAGGTCATCCAGTAGAAGCACGCCGCGGCGGACGGCGGTGCCCGCGACCGCGGGCACCGCGCAGCGCCGGGAACGAGACAAAGGTTCTTCAATGGCGACCCAGAAGATCAGGATCCGGCTCAAGGCCTACGACTACAAGCTGCTGGACCAGTCGGCCGGTGAGATCGTGGAGACGGCCAAGCGCACCGGCGCCAAGGTGGCCGGCCCGATCCCGCTCCCGACCCGGATCAACAAATTCACCGTCCTCCGCAGCCCGCACGTCGACAAGAAGTCGCGCGAGCAGTTCGAGATCCGCACGCACAAGCGGCTGCTCGACATCCTCGAGCCGACGCCGCAGACGCTCGACGCGCTGATGAAGCTCGACCTGTCGGCCGGCGTCGACGTGGAGATCAAGTAGGGGCTCGTCCCCTGCGAGGAACCACCATGGCCAAGTTCGACGTCTACGACCTCGAGAAGAACAAGGTGAGCGAGATCGAGCTCGCCGACGCCGTGTTCGCCGGCGAGGTGAACGAGCACCTCTTCTACGAGGTGGTCAAGGCGAAGCTCGCCTCCGATCGCTCCGGCACGCACGCCGTCAAGAACCGCTCGCTGGTGTCCGGCGGCGGCAAGAAGCCCTGGAAGCAGAAGCACACTGGCCGCGCCCGCCAGGGCTCGACCCGCGCCAGCCAGTGGGTCGGCGGCGGCAAGGCGATGGGGCCGAAGCCGCGCGACTACGCCTACGAGGTGCCGAGAAAGGTGCGCAAGGCCGCCCTCCGCTCGGCGCTGGCGCTGCGCAACCGCGACCAGAAGCTGCTCATCATCGAGAAGTGGGCGCCCGAGGCCCCCAAGGCCAAGGCGGCCGCCCAGGTGCTGAAGAAGTTGGGCCTCGCCAAGGCGCTGGTGGTCGACGCCGCCGCGAACGAGACGCTCGCGAAGAGCGTGCGCAACCTCCGCGGCGCGAACTTCCTCGCCGCCGAGGGCCTCAACGTCTACGACATCCTGAAGCACGACGCGCTCGTGCTCACCGCCGAGAGCGCCAAGAAGCTGGAGGCCTCCCTGTCATGATGCTCGCCGATCAGGACGTGGTGAAGCGTCCGCTCATCACCGAGAAGTCCGAGCGCGGCCGCGAGGCGGCGCAGCAGTACGCCTTCGAGGTGCACCGCGACGCGACCAAGATCCAGGTGAAGGGCGCGGTCGAGAAGCTCTTCGGCGTCCACGTGACGGCCGTCCGCACCTCGATCGCTCGGGGCAAGAACAAGCGCGTCGGCCGGAACCTCGGTCGCCGCCCCAACTGGAAGAAGGCCATCGTGACCTTGAAGGAAGGCGAGACCATCTCGCTCTTCGAGGGCGCGTAGCGCAAGGGAACGGACCATGGGCCTCAAGAGCTACAAGCCGACGAGCGCCGGGCGGCGCCTCATGACGGTCTCCGACTTCGCGGAGATCACGAAGTCGAAGCCCGAGAAGAAGCTCACCAAGGCGATCCGCAAGACCGGCGGCCGCAACGCGCACGGCCACATCACGACCCGCCACATGGGCGGCGGCCACAAGCGCCGCTACCGCCTCATCGACTGGCGGCGCGAGAAGGACGGCGTGCCGGCCAAGGTGGCCGCCATCGAGTACGACCCGAACCGCACCGCCCGCATCGCGCTGCTCCACTACAAGGACGGCGAGAAGCGCTACATCCTGGCGCCGGTCGGCCTGAACGTCGGCGACACGCTCGTCTCGGGCGAGGGCGTCGACATCCGCCCCGGCAACGCGCTGCCCATCCGCTCCATCCCGGTCGGCACCGTCCTCCACAACGTGGAGTCGCAGCCGGGCTCGGGGGGGCAGCTCATCCGCTCCGCCGGCTCCTTCGGCCAGCTCATGGCGAAGGAAGGCGCCTACGCCCAGATCCGCATGCCGTCGGGCGAGGTCCGGATGGTGCTGCAGGACTGCAAGGCCACCATCGGGCAGCTCTCCAACATCGAGAGCGCGTCCGTCCGCGTGGGCAAGGCCGGCAAGAGCCGCTGGCTCGGCATCCGCCCCACCGTGCGCGGCCTCGCCATGAACCCGGTCGATCACCCGCACGGCGGCGGCGAGGGCAAGTCGGGGCAGGGCAACCCGCACCCCGTCTCGCCGTGGGGCCAGAAGACCAAGGGCCTCAAGACCCGCAACAACCGCCGCACCGACAAGCTCATCGTCACCCGCCGCCGCCCGGGCGTGCGCAACACGCCTCACTAGCAGCCCCGGGACGAGGACAACGACATGGCGCGTTCCATCAAGAAGGGCCCGTTCGCGGACAAGCACCTCGCCAAGAAGGTCGAGGACGCGAACAAGGGCAACAAGAAGTCGGTCATCAAGACCTGGTCGCGGCGGAGCACCATCCTCCCCGACTTCGTCGGCCACACCTTCGCGGTCCACAACGGCCGCAAGTTCGTGCCGGTGTTCGTGACCGAGAACATGGTCGGGCACAAGCTGGGCGAGTTCGCCCCGACGCGCACCTTCCACGGCCACTCGGCCGAGAAGAAGGTCGCGGCGGCGCCCGCCCCCGCCCCCAAGAGGTAAGGAGCCACCGACATGGCCGAGACCGAGAAGAAGCAGAAGGCCGCGCCCGCCAAGCGCGCGGCGAAGGACCCGGCGGGCCCGCACGCCAGCCTGTCGTTCCTCCGGGTGGCGCCACGCAAGGTGCGGCTCGTCGCCGACCACGTGCGCGGCATGCCGGTGGGCGAGGCGCTCGCGCTGCTCCGCTACACGCCGCAGGCCGCGGCCAAGCCCCTCGCGAAGCTGCTGCGCTCCGCGGTGGCGAACGCCGAGCAGAAGGGCGGCCACGTCGACGTGGACGCGCTCTTCGTGAAGACGCTCACCGTGGACGGCGGCCCCAAGATGCGGCGGTTCATGCCGCGCGCCATGGGCCGGGCGTTCCGCATCGAGAAGCGCACCAGCCACGTCTACGTCGAGCTCGGGACCGGCGCCCGCGCCTGAGAGAACGAGGAGAACAGCCCATGGGTCAGAAAGTCCATCCGATCGGGTTCCGCCTCGGCGTCATCCGCTCCTGGGAGTCGAAGTGGTACGAGGAGAAGAACTACGCCAAGTGGCTGCACGAGGACATCAAGCTCCGTGAGTTCGTGAAGGAGAAGCTCGGCCAGGCCGGCATCTCCCGGATCGAGATCGAGCGGGCGGCCGACAAGGTCAAGATCAACGTCCACACCG
>Ga0318572_10000271_pt1 | contig 18891 bp, 19 predicted proteins | sample GRESIP089b5f20_FD_202528 | JGI IMG/M metagenome (GOLD analysis project Ga0318572, IMG submission 202528) | Tropical soil microbial communities from Luquillo Experimental Forest, Puerto Rico - GRE.SIPMG.089b5f20 | ecosystem: Environmental > Terrestrial > Soil > Tropical forest > Bulk soil...
GTCCAGGGCGGCCCGCAGTTGGCGCCAGCTCTTGCCTTCCACCAGCAATAACTCGCCCTGGGTCACGTCGCCCCGGGTGAGCTTGTCGAGCAGGGTCATGGGAGTCAGGCCCTGCTCCACCAGATAGCTGCCGGCCTTGATGTCGGCTGCACGGCCCAAGGCTCGGCCCAGCAGGGAGAACTGCCAGGAGGCAAAGCCGAGGCCGGCGTCGCTCATGCGGCGGGAGGCGGCGGACAGGCTCAGCCCCGGTGGAATTTCGAACTCCAGGGGGCTGGTTTTGAGGGGCAAGGGACGGCTGGCAAACCAGACGGCCACCCAGGCGCACGCCAGCAGGCCGACGATTAGCAACAGGAAGAGGCGCTTGAGGAATACCATGCAAAAGGGCGGTGAAAGTCGCCCTCTATAATAGCCCAGCCCTCCCCAACCCCGCCTGGAACCAGCGCACCATGACAACACAAAATGCACAATGGCTGGCCTTGCTCAAGGCCGAAGACCTTACCAACGTGGGTAATGCCGCCGCTGAAATTAGCGCCGCAACCACCGGTACCGTGGTCAGCCCCCTGGCCGACTTTGGCGTGATTCGCGCCAGCGGTGAAGAAGCTGCCGATTTTCTGCACAACCTGATGACCAACGACATCAAGGGCCTGGCCGCCGACGGCCTGCGCCGTGCCGGTTTTTGCAGCCCCAAGGGTCGTTTGCTGGCCGACTTCCGCATCTGGCGCGAAGGCGACGACTACCTGCTGGCCCTGGCAGCGGATATTCACGCCGCCCTGCTGAAAAAGCTCTCCATGTACGTGCTGCGAGCCAAGGTGAAGCTCACCGACGCCAGCGCCGACCGCCTGTTGCTGGGTGTAGCCGGCCCCGAAGCCGCGGCCCTGGTGGCCACCGTTGCTGGTGAAGCCCCCGCCGTCGGCAGCAGCCGCACCTTTGCCGACGGCACCGTACTGGGCTTTGGCGAACAACGTTTCATCCTCTCGGTAAAGGCCGATGCGGCAGCCGCCCTGTGGCATCAACTGAGCACCAAGGCCACCCCGGTGGGCCTGGCGGGCTGGCACGCGGTGGAAATCGCCGCCGGCGAGCCCCGCATCGTGGCCAAGACCCAGGAAGAGTTCATTCCCCAGATGATCAATTTCGTCCAGGTGGGCGGCCTGTCCTTCAAGAAGGGCTGCTACCCCGGCCAGGAAATCGTGGCCCGCACCCAATACCTGGGCAAGATCAAGCGCCACATGTTCCGCGCCGCCCTGAACGGCATGGCTCAACCCGGTGATGCCGTCTATGCACCGGAAACCGGTGAACAAGCCTGCGGCAACGTGGTGCTGGCCGCGCCCGACACCAAGGGCGGTAGCGAAGTGCTGGTGGTGGTGCAAACCTCCTGCGCCGAAGCGGGCCAACTGCACCTGGGCGCCCCCAACGGCGCGGCCCTCAGCCTGTTGCCCCTGCCCTACACGGTAGAGTAAGCCCAACCGCCACTCGAGCCCAGCCAGAACCCAGTTCATGTGCCTGATCCTGCTCGGGTGGCAAGCCCACCCGGATTTCCCCCTCGTCGTTGCCGCCAATCGGGACGAATTCTTCGCCCGGCCCACGGCCCCGGCTGGCTTTTGGCCGAAAGCGCCCAATGTGCTGGCCGGGCAGGATTTGCAGGCTGGCGGCACCTGGATGGGCACAACCCGGGACGGGCGCTTTGCCGCCCTCACCAACTACCGGGCACCGGAACACCATCGCGCCGACGCCCCTTCCCGTGGGCCGCTGGTCAGTCGCTTTCTTGGCGGTGACCAATCCCCCGAGGCTTATCTCGACGCACTGCGCCGCGACCCGCTCGATTACAACGGTTTCAATCTGCTGGTGGGCGACCGGCACGGCTTGTACTGGTACAGCAACGTCAGCTGGGAGATTCATAACCTGACGCCGGGCGTCTATGGCCTTTCCAACGAATTGCTGGATACCCCCTGGCCCAAGGTGCGGTCAGCCAAATCGGATCTGTCCCGGGCCTTGGAAGCATTGCCCGACGAAACCGCCCTGCTCCACCTGTTGCGGGACGACACCATCTACCCGGACGAGGCGCTGCCCCGCACCGGCGTGAGTCTGGAGCTGGAGCGCATGTTGTCGGCGGCCTTCATCAAAAGTACCGAGGGCCGCTACGGCACCCGCAGTTCCACCGTGCTGTTGCGCTCAACCACGGGACGAGTAAGCTACGACGAGCAGACATGGCTGCCGGACGCCAGTGCCGGCGAACGGCGCCGCTTCACGTTTCACCTGTTGCCAGAGGCCACAAAATGAAAAACAACGACCACGCCCCGGAAACACCGGCCACCAAATTTCTTGCTCAACACAAGATCGCTCATTCCAACCACCTCTACACCTACGAGGAGCATGGTGGCACCAAGGTGTCCGCCCGGGAACTCAACGTGCCCGAACATGCGGTGGTGAAAACCCTGATCATGGAAGACGAGAACGCCAAGCCCCTAATCGTGCTGATGCACGGTGACTGCAAGGTGAGCACGAAAGAACTGGCGCGGCAGGCGGGCTGCAAGAAAATTGCGCCCTGCACACCGGAAACCGCCAACCGGCATTCTGGCTACCTGGTGGGCGGCACGTCACCCTTCGGCACCAAGAAGGCCATGCCGGTGTTTATGGAACAGTCCATCCTTGATTTGCCGCTGGTCTACATCAACGGTGGTCGGCGCGGTTATCTGGTGGGGGTGCATCCCCACGACATCGTGAAGGTGCTCAAGCCCACCGTGGTGACGGCGGCGCTGAAGGACTGAGTTTGTGAGCTTAGGGTTACGCCTGAGTTTGCACGTGGAGACGGCTTCGGTGCTTCACGAGTCTGAGGCTTAGCCCCGGACCATGCGCAGATGGGGAATGCCGGCTTCGAGGAATTCCTCATCCTGCTCGACAAAACCGAAAGTCCGGTAGAAACCGGCGGCCTGGGTTTGGGCGTGGAGTTCCAGACGTGCCAGGCCCGCTTGCTGAGCCATGTCCAGCAAACCATCCATCAAGCCCCGACCAACGCCCTTGTCCCGCCAGGGAGCCAGGACGGCGAGTCGGCCCAGATGGCCATCGGGTAACAGGCGAGCCGTGCCAATCGGTGTGCCGTCGGCAGCCCGAACCAGCAGGTGACGACTGAGCGGGTCGAACTCGTCCACTTCCATCTCCAGGGGCACACCCTGCTCTTGCACGAACACGGCTTCCCGCACAGCGAAGGCGTCGTCCTTGAGTTCATCCCAATGGCCTTCCCGCAGGGTGTAGTCGACGATTTCCACGGGGGTATAGGGTGCCACTTGGTCGAAGAGTTCGACCAGTTGCCCGTTGTCCATGCGGATGCAACCGTGGGAACCGGGTTCCCCCAGATGAGTAACGGAGGGAGTGCCATGGATGTAGACATAGCGCCGCATGGTGTCCACCTTGCCCAGGCGGTTGAAGCCCGGCTCCCGGCCCGAGAGCCAGAGAATGCGGGTCAGAATCCAGTCCCGTTCAGGGAAGGCGGCGCCCAGTTCGGGTGTCCAGACTTCGCCCGTTGGGCGCCGGGCAACGAATACCGCATTGGCAGGTTGGCCATCGCCGATCTTGGCGCGGATGAGGTGCTTGCCCCGGGGCGTCTGGTAGCTGCCACTGACTTCGCCGGCGCCCTTGGCGGCCGTGGAAACAAGATAACGAGCCAGCAGGCGGCCGTTGGTCTCCCGCAACTCCAGGGTCTGATCGGGCAGGTTGATGCGAATGCGTTGGTCCATGGACAAGCTAGGCCACCAAGGTCTTGCTGCGCCGGGCGGCGAAGAAGGAAGACAGCAGTTGTCCGCACTCCTCGGCCAGCACACCGCCGGTGATGTGGGCGTGGTGGTTGAGCCGGGTTTCGGCGTAGAGGTCGATAACGCTACCGGCAACGCCGGTCTTGGGGTCTCGGGCGCCAAAGATCACCTTGGCGATACGCGCATGCATGATGGCGCCGGAGCACATGACACAGGGCTCCAGGGTTACGTAGAGCTGGCAATGGGGCAAGCGGTAGTTGCCCAGCTTCTGGGCGGCATCCCGCAGAGCCATGATTTCGGCGTGGGAAGTGGGGTCGTGGCGACCGATGGGCTGGTTGAAACCGCGCCCAATAATTTCACCGTCCCGCACGACGACGGCACCGACGGGCACCTCGCCCAGAGTGGCGGCTTCCTTGGCCAGTTCCAGGGCCACGCGCATGAATTGTTCGTCCATGGGGCGGAATTATGCTTGAGTTCGTCGGCAGACCAGCCAAGAAAAAAGGCCTGCTTCCGCAGGCCCTTCGTTCGATGGCTTGATGCTGCAAGCAAAGTGCTCAGGGCATCAGTTCATTGAGTAGATTGTCCACCTCGTTCTGGGACAGGCGATTGTCTTCGGTGCTACCGCCGCCTTCCACCACGATGATGGCACCCACCAGGGCCTTCATGGCCTTGCGGATGGCCTGGCCGGCCAGGTCCTGGAACTCCTGGGCGACGATGATGTTGGTCAGGTGGCCGTCGGCGATCTTCAGAGCAGCCTCGATGTCCTTGCGGCTCCAGTCTTTACCCAGGGTGTCCTTCATCCGGTCTAGAACGGTCTTGGCGGCTTCCGCTTCCTGCAAAGACTTGTTGGCCGCATCGTTGGTCATGCGCTCCACGCTGCCCAGGATGTTGGCAACGGTCTTAGGATTCTCGCTGGAAGCCTTGCCCAGGTCCTTGGCCGCCTTGTTGAGTTCCTTGGCCAGGGACTTCAGTTCGGTCAGCACTTCGCCGGTTTTCGTACCCCGGGCGGCAGGCTTGCGGGGGCTCGCCTTGACAGCGGGTTTGGCTGCAGGCTTCTTCGCGGCGGGCTTAGCAACTACCTTCTTGGGTGCAGCCTTCACGGCGGGCTTGGCTTTAGCGGCAGGCTTGGCGACGATTTTTTTCTTGGCAGCCGCGGTAGTAGCGGCTTTGGGTGCTGCTTTTTTCATGATTCCTCCCTGACTCTCGAAGGACGCAGAGTAGCAGGACTGCGCCCATTGCGGGGCAGTCTTTTATGTCGCTGACACAGGGGGAGGTGAAGAAAGGAGGTTGGGGTGGCTGATGGGACTCGAACAGATCAAACCTCTACCAACCCTCAACCATCTGACTAAAAATAACATTCAGCAAAACAGACAACACACACAACCACCGTATGTGTATCAGCAATGTACTCCAAATGTGTGTCAAACCTCAATGAAGCTGCATAAGTTCTATCACCTGTAACAATGCTAAATTATCTTGCCAACGTCATCATGACGACATCAGTCACATAGCAGCAAGACAATTGAGAAAGGCGTCCAATGATCCCAGCGGTCAATACACAGCAGATTGAGAACGCAATCGCCACTTTCGACAAAGAATATAGACACCTGCTGGAATGGCAAGGTTGGGAGCTGAAACGTAACCAACTCTATGCGCTCACGCACAAGGGGGCTCTTTATCCACCAAAGAAAATAATTTCGCTAGCAACCGGTTTGTCAGTAGACAAATTTTATGGTGGCCGGCCAAGCAATACTTATCTACAAGAACGTGGCTTTGAAGTTATTCGCTTAAGTAGTGTCGTGGCAATTCCATCCTTCATTAAGGGAAAGACCTACATCCGTAAAAAAGATATCACGGGAAAATATGGCGGCAGCCCGCAGAGCGGAATAGCTCCCTCCAAGCAGAGCCCAGCAATCTTCGTTTTTACTGGGGAAGCTGGCGAACAATTTGGCTACCAAGATCAAATAGATGAACTTGGCTGCTTGCATTACACCGGTGAGGGGCAGGTCGGGGATATGACCCTAACCCGTGGCAATCTAGCTATCGCCCAACACACTCAGGACGGGAGAGCGCTTCATGTCTTCCGAAGTAATGGCAAAAGCCATGACTACGAGTATCTAGGGGAATTCGCATACGTCTCCCACGCTATCGAACGAGGACTAGACAAGAATGGTAATGACCGAAACATCATAGTTTTTTTACTTATGCCCGTAAGTCACACACTAGCTATCGAGATGGATCTCGATACAGAGGAGATTCTCGATACTCCAAAGCTAGACATGGAGACTAACCTATCTGAATCACGCCAAGCAGCCCTTGCAGCCTGCACCCCACAAATTGGTGAATCCAAGCCCAAAGAGGCTGTTCGGTTAGCTTATCAACGTAGTTCGGTAATAAAAAAGTATGTGCTAGAAAGAGCTGGCAATACCTGTGAGTCATGCGGAAATCCAGCACCTTTCAACCGGAAGAGCAATGGAAGCCCATACCTCGAACCACACCATATCAATCGTCTCTCTGATGGCGGCCTAGACCACCCCAAATTCATTGGAGCTATTTGTCCTACCTGCCATAGAAAAATCCACTACGGCATGGATGGCCAAGAGCTAAATGAGCAGCTTAGAGAAACAATTATCGAAAAAGAAGAAAAGCTGTCATCTGAGTTGCTATAACCATCCTACCTTCGATGGATTGGTGTGAGCTGATTGAAGATGCCATTGTTGCCGTGGCTCACACCAAGCATGCAAAAGACATAAAACCACACAGATGATGCACCAATTTAGTGCAAAGAAACAAGCACTTTCATTTTCGGTAAATCCGTGAAACTCCTTGCTGTATCAGGATTAGCTCTTGGCTTGTCGAATACAAGTGTCAATTTTTGACAGCACATGGGGAAACCTCATTGAACAATCCAGGCCTCCCCATCATTTCCAAAAAGTCAGAACTCAGGGGGGATGCAGGGTGCTACCCGCGTAAGTTCGCACTGAACACCCGCAAGATGTTCCTGTATCAGCCACCTTGTATCGTTATTTCCATCTTTAGCTACTCTCAGCAGGTCATCAATAGCTAGATCAAATTCTCTAAATGTCAGTTCCGGAAGATGAACGTAAGTTTGTCCTGTCCCACTGGCACGGTTGTCCACTCCCTCAGTATTCCTCCCCATTGCTCGATAAACACTAGGGAAATCTGACTGCATCCAGTTAGCAATGGTCTGGTGTGTAACGAATGCCATTTCCTCAGCAATCTTCCGATACGACTTGTATGTATTGCCAATTTTGTGTTGTTTCGCTTTCACATAGGCCCTAAATAACTCTCTTGTATCTTTTGCTTTGAGAGGTAGTCCATTCTTCAAATTCTCTCTTCCACCTAACCACCGGAGGTGGTGAAGCGATACGTGCTGATCAACAGTAACAACTCGTGCAGTAACACTCTCCTGACGAATGTTCTTCAATGCCACAAATCTATGAAATCCATTCAGGATCACATACATATTCTCCAATGGAGTAGCACCAATCCTCTCGGCGATTAGCAAGGGGGGAAGCTTCACTCCATTTCGATAAGCTTTTTCATAGTTTTTGATTGTGTCCCGATTCATTTCCTTGCGGACTTGGAGTGCAGGGTCAAGATCGATACAACTTACTTGTAGTTCCATCAGTTTCTCCTCAATGAAGGGAGGATGATTGGTCGTATTCATGTTCTTCACTTTCTTCAATTTCTTTGTGTTCCAACAGGATGATTGCTAGGGCTTCGTTGTTGGTTAGATGAACCCCGTAGCGACGGTAGTAATCCCGTTGAAAGTTCTTTAGGTAATCGAATGCATTGACTGGAAAAGCAATGCTTCGGAAAACTGCGGCTTCAACAGCCATCGCATTAGCTCCCTTCGTTGTGCATGGTTCTTGGGCAATAGACAAAGGTCTATTTCCTCTCAATGAGTAGGGAATTCGATGCCAACCTGAGGTAGAGGCTAACTAGGCACCCCAGGAAACCACCCAATGTGTCAAGCTAGGATCGAAATACTAATTTATTGACACATCCAGCTATAGGTTATAGACTTCATCCTGACACTTTAGTAGGAGTGAAGCTATGGAACAACCAATCAAGGCTGGATACGTTCGAGTCAGCACAGAACTACAGAACACCGAAAGGCAGCTTGATGGGCTTGAGCTAGATAGACGCTATGAGGACAAGGTATCCGGCAAGAACACTGACCGGCCAGAGCTACAAAGACTGCTAAGTGATGCTGACTTACTGGGCCAACTGAAGGCCATCCTTTATGTTCATTCCATGGATCGACTAGCCCGGAATGTGGATGACCTGAGAAAGATCGTTAGGGAACTAACCAGCAAGGGTGTAGTGATTCAGTTTGTAAAGGAAGGACTAACCTTTACGGGTGAAGACTCTCCCATGGCTAACCTTCTGCTGAGTGTGTTAGGGGCGGTAGCAGAGTTTGAAAGAAGCCTAATAAGAGAACGTCAGCTAGAAGGTATTGCCATTGCCAAGCGTGAAAAGAAATTCAAAGGCAGGAAGCCTAGCCTAACTGGTGAAAAAGCAACCAAAGCCGACAAGTTAATTTCTGATGGAATACCTAAGGCTCAGATTGCAAGGGAGCTTGGCGTGAGCAGGGAAACCCTATATCAATACCTAAGAAAAACTACTTAGGTATGTTCGCTCTACTCTAAGAAGCACCATTAGCCCACTTCAAGAATCGACATATTTTTACCCAAAGCTTTTTTTTGGCAAAATGAAAGAAATTTCTCTTGCCAGCAGGATCAATATATTCAGTAATTACGCGGGCCAAACGCATACCAAAAATTAATGCCCAAAGTGGGATAAAGACAAAGAACGCTGTTGTATTTTCAATTGGATGGGTACGAATATAAAGTTCGCGCATTGATAATTGATAGGCTTCTTCTAGGCCAACCCTGTACGATGACAATGTTTTATCTGGTTTCATAAGCAAGCCTGCTTTTGAATGCGTTGCCATCAAAATTTCTAATGCATCGTGTTCTTGATCGCAGCGGGCCTTATCACACGCACTAATCCCGGTACAGCTAGCGGTGATCAAATGATCACTTGCATGACTATAATCTCTTGTTACAAAACTTATATCTGAACTAGGGCAGAATTTTTGGATATCTTTAGTGTGATCCGCCCACTGAGTTTGCCAATAAATAATTTGACTGGCTCGAACACATGGAACATCAGCAGAGACACTTCCCTTAGCTAGACCGATTTGCGACTCAGCAACGGGTTTTCCGTTGGGGCAATTCAGTGACGCCAACATCTTTCCATCGATTTTAGCCAACTGATCCCAGGTAGCACGAATTTTTCTGTCGTAACTATCAACGTAACCTTTCCACGCGAAGTCACCAAACACGACCAAAGCACTAACGATGCTGACGCCAGAAAAGACTGTCCATAAAAAATCAATTCCAGCAGAGCATCGCCGTCGAACTTTATCTTTAATTCTGGAGAGATTGAACAAAGCTACACAGAGACCAATCAGAAATGCAGAAAGACAAATCTCCCAACGCACAAATGGAGCAATGGAGTCGACGACATCAGCATTCAAAGCAGTTTTCCTTCAATAGGGTCTCAAAATTTCAGAAGTACTTCGCACATACCACCACTATCGATCCTTCATTAGTACTTCAAGAAATTTCAAAAAGTTGGATTAGGTATGTGAAGGAGCGCCTTGTCCCCAATCACCTTATGGGAAGGGGGGGGATTTAGATATACGCTGAACCGACTGCCTCTTCAAATATTTTTAGTGGGATTTTTCACCATACCTAATATGCGTAGCCGCATCACAAATGTAAAAAACAATAAAACTAGGAAAAAGGCTTCAAAGACTGACTATAACCATGCTGTATCCCTGAAGAAAAGAAACCTCCACATTCATGCTTGCGAGCGCATCCCATACATTCAGGAGCATATTCGTTCTTCCAGTCCGAAATTGAGCGAACGTAAGCCTTTTCAACATCGGGGTTCACTAGGCAAAGCGGGTGGTTATAGACTGATACTGGAATGTTGTAACTACTCAAAACCTGCACTGCATCACTCAGAATATCTTTGTATTCAACCGGGTCAATCCACAGGGAATCAAGATTCGCACGAGTGAATCCTGTCATCTCTAGTCCCATGAGAACAACTTGATCGACAAAAAGAAGATTACGGGTGATGAATTCAGCTAGGGCAGATAGCCCCTCGCAAGTCTGCTTATGTACTACTACTCGAACTTCTACACGCTGACCAAACTCTTTGAGATTAAGAATACCTTGGATAGTTTCGTCAAATGCACCTTTCGCTTGAACAACATAGTCATGCCTTGTCGGATCAGAAGAATATACGGGGATCCCAACCATCACATCTGGGTGACTAACTGCCGAGTATTTCCTTGCAAATTCTCGATCAGCAAAACTCCTTCCATTTGAGAGGATGTGCAGAGAAGTATGCGGCAGATACCTCTTAAAATCACCCACCAACTTGATAAAACTATCACCGCAGATAGTGGGCTCACCTCCCGTAATGCACATGGAAGTAGCAGTGTGTCGAGGAACCAGCCGAATAAGCTCCATTGCCTCATCAATCAGCCACTCGTCGCTCACATCTTTAGGCGGCTGTGAGCACATTAAACAATAGTTGTTGCAACGCTCTGTAATGAGTATTGCGTTATGAGGTGAATTGGCACGATAGAGAGATCGAATCCGCCCATCGGCCCCCACTGCAACAATGTCATTCTCAGCCAGATAGTTAAAGTCTTGGCCAATAACAGTACAGACAGCCCCATCGGGAAGATTGTCCGGGATCGAATCAAATGAAAAATAATGACTGAATCCAGCAGGGATAACACCCTCTGTCACCAAAAATGCACGGTTACTCCGAAGCACTGCTGGCAGGCATGGATTGGTAGCCAGTAAGAAGAGTTGACGTCTTGCTGGTGCTACGGCTTGACTCATTTGAACAACCCTACCGGATAACGTCAGCATGGCCCCACCCAATCCATGAAAATTTTCTTTGCCTCAGGGTCTGTCTTCATAAGAGTGAGTAAGTACTTGGCAATCCCCATTTGTCGTTTACAGAACTCAGACTCAGGTTTTCGGCCAAGCATGTCTCCTGTCATCCCATGGTGAAAAACTGGGTCAGACCCACACCAAGGTTCAATCGCACAATCAGCACAACCAGGAGAGGACAACGTAAATGAATCCTCCAACGCACTTAGAAGTGATTCATTTGTAAAAATTTCTTCATAAGTATTCTCGTACACGTTTCCGATACGGAATGTTGAATCCCCCATCTCATGCAACATTCGACTTTCATCCGAAGCATAAACATCTCCATCGTAGTTAAAAACCACTGCGGAGATACCGGCCCCACAAGGGCTTGAGATATCAACAAACCCTGGATCACGCACCGTCAACATCTTTGTCAGTAGGATGGCGCTGTATTGCTCAACAAAAGATGTTCCAGCCTTGTTCAGCTCAAGAATGTAGGCCAAACCTTCCTTGAAAAACTCAAGCCATCGATCAACGTTGTACGCTTGGTAGCTCTTGGTTTTAAGTGCAAAACCATATGGTGACAAGTGACGAAGAAAGATGCTGCTAAATCCCAACTTCACATACTCGTCAATAATGTCTCTCACCCGAACCATACTTGCAGGCGATGTAGTCATCAACGCAGACACAGCATCGTAACCAATAATATTCCGTGCTCGCTTTAATCCATCCACAAAACGGGCATAGCTGTCTCGACCAGGACGAGGACGATTTTTGTTGTGAAGGTCTTCTGGACCATCAAGTGAAGAGGACAAAACAATCCCATGGTCACGGCAGTATTCGAGCATTTCATCTGTCGCAAGTGACAACGTCGTCGTAATGACAAACTGAAGATTGCGTTGCTCGATCTTGTTACGAACCTCTGCTTTCTCAACTACATACTTGATGAGGGCCCAATTAAGTAATGGCTCGCCCCCCTGAAACTCAATCTTTATCGCAGGGTTTGGTGACCGAAAAACGATATCCAACGCTTTTTCTGCAGTTTCCTCTGTCATGTCAAATTTCGCTTTATCTTCTGACTGACGAGAGACTTGGCAATACTGGCAAGAATGGTCGCATCGAAGTGAAACGACAAAAAGATGAAGATTTGTAAAATTCGCTTTGTTCGCTAATTTCGTACGGGCTTTCAAGGCCAGGAGTTCAAGCGGCACCCGCTCTCCCTTTTCTCGAAGTAAATGCTTGGCACGTAACATGCCGTAATCCGGATCAGAAGCGGCTAGTGTGTGGTTGATTAGTGATTCAAGCTTATTTCGACCAAGGATGGCGAACTCGCCGACCATATTTGACAAAACTACCTCTTCGTTTCCAAGAGGTTCAAACTTGAATGGCAGTAACTCATACTCTTGATCAACAGCGACATACGCGATTAAAGGTTGAAACTTACTCATCCCTGCAAACCTGACCGGGAGAAGGCGTACGACAAGATCAAGTTTCGTACGTCAGTCGTTTCTTTTTTGATTTGCACACGTAACTGTTGATCAAGAAGCTCACGTTTAAAGTCAGCAAGTACAGGATCAAGTAGTGCATCACACCCAACAATCAGATCAATATCGCAAGTGATGATCCCTTCCGATTGAGAAATTAGTATCGTCAGTCGGTCGATAAAACGGTAAGCAGCTTTCTGGACTGCTTCAAGTGAATAAACACTCTGGTCAAGATCAAGACGCACAGAAATTCCTTTGCTAAAACAAAAAAGCCGGCAAATGCCGGCCTATTTGCCTACTTCATCAACGCTTAGTAGCGGCTGGAATAGTGGGAGGAATGAGAAGAATGAGAGGAATGCGATGAGTGACTATAGTGATATGCCAGTAACTGACCATTGCCAGAACGCTCAAGCATGAATCCGAAAGCATCACCAGCGTTATTAGTCACAGTAATCCGCCCAGAGGCAGTATGAGCAGATATTGAGGCCTCGATGCTCGGGGCCACCGAGGATGTCTCTTGTTGTACGGGCAATGCTTCTGCGTGTTGTGCTGCAAAGCTAGCAGCAAGTGCTGCGAACGAAGTCATAAATTTTTTCATTAGGACACCCGTTAGAAATATATGCTCCGATACTACATGATTAACATACAGAGTCAATCCAACGAAAGTCATAGTGCATATAGGCAATCCGTTTTAACTTTGTTGTACATCGACAATACGCCCCCCCCTAAACCTTATGCCAATGCCTGGGACTAAGCCCCTTAAAACCAATTTTTTTGACCGCCGCAAACAGAGGCTCCAAAGGGAAAAGACTCGCCCCATAGGTTCGACCAACACTGGATGAACTGTGTCCCGTCAGTTGGTCATGCACATCCTCAGGCAAATGGGCCATACGGCAGGCATCCTTAAAGTTGTGCCGAAGTGAATACAGGGTTTTACTAGGGTCGGTGATCCCGATAACGTCCCTCATGTAGGGTGACCACCACCGATCCCCCCAACGATCAGTAAGCGCCTCCTTGTGTGGGACTAAGGCTGAACTGCTCAACCTTGGCTTGATTGTTGGAAAACTTAAAGTCTTCCTCGGTGCAGAGTTTGACTGCCTCCCGCTTGTCCTTGGTCCTAAGGGAACGCTGGACAAATCCGCTTTTTTTGGAAAAGTATTCCACTACCTCAGGGGGTAGTTTTGAATTACTTACGTTAGTGGATAGGAATTTAGCGATGTGGTTAGGAACTCTACGTCTGTAGTAATAGGTTCCTTGCCGCGACCAAAGATGTGCAGCACCGCGCATGACCATAGCCCAATCATAACTGAACTTGTGTAACAGTTATGTGTGACAGTCTATTGGGCTGAATCCCTGATCCAGAGCGGATTTCTTAGATAATCAGGGAATTAGAAGAGGGTTGGGGTGGCTGATGGGACTCGAACCCACGACGACAGGAATCACAATCCTGGACTCTACCAACTGAGCTACAGCCACCACCGTTGAAATCGGTGTTACTACATTTACTACAGGGCAAACTTTACTGGCCCGCCCGAAGGGACTCGAACCCCTAACCCCCGGCTTAGAAGGCCGGTGCTCTATCCGGTTGAGCTACGGGCGGTTCGCGTACTTACTGCAAGCCACTTCGAAGCAAGCTGGTCGGGGTAGAGGGATTCGAACTCTCGACATCCTGCTCCCAAAGCAGGCGCGCTACCGGGCTGCGCTATACCCCGAAGAGGCGCGCATTCTAGCCGCGCCATCGAACTTGGTCAAACACTTTCGACAGTTTTTTACCTCCGCCGGAGATATTCCGCTGCACTGAAACTTTAGCTTGCGACTATCAAGGCTTTCGTTTATAAAGCCCGCTTTTCATCGCCCATGGATGTTGGAAAAATGGCTGAAGACCTGCTGCACAAGAAACAATTTCCCGCCTACACACCCAAAAAGGGCGAGGAATACATGAACGAGAAACAACTCGCTCACTTCCGCAGCATCCTCGTTTCCCTCAAGGAAGAACTGCAAGAGGATATCGAACGCACCGTCCATACCATGCAGGACGAGGCCACCGTATTTGCCGACCCCAACGACCGCGCCAGCCAGGAGTCCGATATTGCCCTGGAATTGCGTAACCGTGACCGGGAACGCAAGCTAATCAAGAAGATCGACGAGTCCATCGGTACCATCGATAGCAACGACTACGGCTACTGCGAAAGCTGCGGCGTGGAAATCGGCCTCAAGCGCCTGGAAGCCCGCCCGACGGCCACCCTTTGCATCGACTGCAAGGAACTGGAAGAACGTCGCGAGAAGCAGATGGCCAAGTAAGTAATGCACGGGCGGTTCGCCGCCCTGCCCTACCGATGCGTTTCAAATCGGTAGAAACAAAAAAGGACGCCGAGGCGTCCTTTTTTATTGGCCGGCGTACTGCTTAGTCGCCGATTTCGGCCACGGGAGCGGCAGCTTGCTCCAGCAGAGCCTTCATGGACAGGCGGACGCGGCCCTTGTCGTCGGTCTCGATGACCTTAACGCGCACCACTTGGCCTTCCTTCAGGTAGTCGGCCACGGCGTTGACGCGCTCGTTGGCGATCTGGGAGATGTGCAGCAGGCCATCCTTGCCGGGCAGCACCTGAACGATGGCGCCGAAGTCCAGCAGACGTTGCACAGTACCTTCGTAAATCTGACCCACTTCGATCACGGCGGTGATTTCCTCGATGCGCTTCTTGGCCACTTGAGCGGCGTCAGAATTGACGGAGGAGATGGTCACGGTGCCGTCGTCGGTGATGTCGATGACGCAGCCGGTTTCTTCGGTCAGACCACGGATGGTGGCACCGCCCTTGCCGATCACGTCACGAATCTTCTCGGGGTTGATCTTGATGGTGATCATGCGGGGAGCGAACTCGGACACTTCGGTACGCGCACCGGACACGGAGGCCTTCATCTTTTCCAGGATGTGCAGACGGGCGTCCTTGGCTTGGGCCAGGGCAACCTGCATGATTTCCTTGGTGATGCCTTGAATCTTGATGTCCATCTGCAGGGCAGTCACGCCAGCGTCGGTACCGGCCACCTTGAAGTCCATGTCGCCCAGGTGATCTTCGTCACCCAGAATGTCGGTCAGCACGGCAAAACGATTGCCGTCCTTGATCAGACCCATGGCGATACCGGCCACGTGGGCCTTGAGGGGTACACCGGCGTCCATCAGAGCCAGGGAGCCGCCGCAAACGGAAGCCATGGAAGAGGAACCGTTGGATTCGGTGATTTCGGACACGACACGCATGGTGTAGCCGAACTCTTCGGCGCTGGGCAGCACAGCCACCAGGGCGCGCTTGGCCAGACGGCCGTGGCCGATTTCACGACGCTTGGGGCTGCCTACGCGGCCGCACTCGCCGGTGGCGTAGGGAGGCATGTTGTAGTGGAGCATGAAACGCTCGCGGTATTCACCTTGCAAGGCGTCGATGATCTGCTCGTCACGGTTGGTACCGAGAGTTGCCACCACCAGACCTTGGGTTTCGCCACGGGTGAACAGGGCGGAACCGTGGGTGCGGGGCAGCACGCCGGTACGGATAGTGATGGGACGCACGGTGCGGGTATCGCGGCCGTCAATACGGGGCTCACCAGCCAGGATCTGGCTACGGACGATGCGGGCTTCCAGTTCGAACAGCAGATTGCCGACGGTGTTGGCATCGGGACCACCTTCCACGCACAGGGCCTCGACCACCTTCTTGCCGATTTCGCGGGTCTTCTGGGTACGGGCTTGCTTGGAAGTGATGCGATAGGCTTCGCGCATGTCGGCTTCGGCCAGCTCGTTGATCTTGGCGATCAGGGTTTCGTCCTTGGCGGGTGCTTGCCAATCCCATTCGGGCTTGCCGGCAACTTCCACCAGTTCATTGATGGCCTTGATGGCGGCTTGCATCTGGTCGTGGCCGAACACCACGGCACCCAGCATGATTTCTTCGGACAGTTGCTGGGCTTCGGATTCAACCATCAGCACGGCGCTGGCGGTACCGGCCACCACCAGGTCCAGCTGGGTGCTTTGCAGTTGAGTCTTGGTGGGGTTCAGAACGTATTGACCATCAATGTAGCCAACGCGGGCAGCGCCGATAGGACCATTGAAGGGGATGCCGGAAATGGCCAGGGCGGCGGAGGCGCCGATCAGGGCAGGGATGTCGGGATCCACTTCGGGATTGCAGGACATCACGGTACACACCACCTGTACTTCGTTATAGAAGCCATCGGGGAACAGGGGGCGGATGGGACGGTCGATCAGGCGGGAAGTCAGGGTTTCCTTTTCGGAAGGACGGCCTTCGCGCTTGAAGAAGCCGCCGGGGATCTTGCCGGCAGCGTAGGTCTTTTCAACGTAATCGACGGTCAGGGGGAAAAAATCCTGACCGGGCTTGGGATTCAGGGCACCCACCACGGTGGCCAACACCACGGTGTCATCCATGTTCACCATCACGGCACCGCCGGCTTGGCGGGCGATTTCGGCGGTTTCCAGGGTAACGGTATGGGAACCGTAGGCAAAACTCTTCTTGATCGGATTCAACACAATGATTTTCCTTTCACTCAACAATTTTTGTCATTCTTCTTGGACAACAATAAAAAAGCCGGCCCAGCCCAGTGGCCGAACCGGCTTGACGGTGCCCGCAAGGAGGGGTCACCCGCATTGACCGCAAAAGCCCGTGAAACCGGACGTTTGTGGAATGTTCTTACTTACGCAGACCGAGGCGCTCGATCAGGGCGCGGTAGCTGTCAGCGTTCTTGCGCTTCAGGTAGTCCAGCAGCGTACGACGCTGGCTGACCATCTTGAGCAGACCGCGACGGGAGTGGTGGTCCTTGGTGTGCTCCTTGAAGTGGCCGGTCAGGTCATTGATGCGGGCCGTCAGCAGAGCGACTTGAACCTCGGGGGAGCCAGTGTCGCCCTGAGCACGTTGGAAGTCGGAAACGATTTTCGCCTTGTCGGCGGTGGAAATAGCCATTTGTAAAATTTCCTTGCTTGGTTTTTTTGATCCCTGAGGAAGGGCGGCATTATACGCAAGCCTGCCTAGGGAACTCAATAATTTGTCGGACTTTTTTGCCGTTTATTCGCTTTTTTGCTCATTTTCCCGACTGGCCACCAAACGGCGAGGATTGAGCCAGCCATCTGGGGACATTTCCCCCAGACCGAGAAACACATTATCAACACTGTAATAACGCCACCGCTCCCCTGCCCCGGCGTTCCAGCGAACGCCCTGGCCATGAAGCACCCGGACGGTTTCCGCCTCAGTTAGATCGGCCCGGGGCAGATCGCTGACCAGGGCATCGGCCGCTGCCAGAAGGCCGTCACGGGCCTCCAGAGAGGCCGCCTCGAAGGCGTCCAGGGCCACAGCCCCCTCCAGGGTCAGGCGCCCGATCCGGGTACGGCGCAGGGCGGCCAAGTGGGCACCGCAACCCAGGACTTCGCCAATATCGGCGGCCAGGGTACGGACATAGGTACCTTTGCTGCAATCCACGTCGATGATCGCCTCTTCACCAGCAAAGGACACCAGCGTCAGGGCATCGATGCGTATGCGGCGCGCCTTGCGCTCCACTTCAATGCCCTGCCGGGCATATTCGTAGAGGGGCTTGCCATCCCGCTTGAGGGCGGAATACATGGGCGGCACCTGGTCCTGTTCGCCGACAAAGCGCGTCAGTACCTGGCACAGGTCGGCCTCACTAAAGGAGACGGGACGGGTTTCCAGCACTGTGCCTTCGGCATCGGCCGTATCGGTCGTTACGCCAAAACGCAAGGTAGCCCGATAGGCTTTGTCGGCATCCAGCAACTCAGAGGAAAACTTGGTGGCCTCGCCAAAGCACAGGGGCAGCAAACCGGTCGCCAAGGGGTCAAGGGTGCCGGTATGGCCGGCCTTGGCAGCATTCAGCAACCAGCGGGCCTTCTGCAAGGCGGCGTTGGAAGTGAAACCGATGGGTTTATCCAGCAGCAACACGCCGTCCACGGGACGGCGCGGGGCACGGCGGGGCTTGTTCAATTGCTGTCTTCTTGATCTTCCGGGCCGTTCTTCTGGTCCGAAGCCACGGCTTCGTCGATCAGGCGGGAAAGTTCATTGCCGCGCTCCACGGAGCCGTCGTAGACGAAATGGAGTTCCGGCGTGTGGTGGATACGCACGCGCTTACCCAGCTCGCGCCGGAGGAAACCGGAACTACGCTTGAGCCCCCGTTCCAGGGCTTCCCGCTGGTCGGCGGGAATCAGCGTGGTGTAGAACACCTTGGCGTGGGTGTAGTCCGGCGTGATTTCGACGGCGGTCAGGGTCACGAAGCTGACGCGGGGATCCTTAACCTCCAGCCGAATCAGATCCGCCAATTCGCGGCGGATCTGTTCGACAACTCGGTCTGAGCGGGCAAAGCCCTTGTGTTGCGGCATAAAGGCTTAAAGGCTCCGAGCGATTTCCTGGATTTCGAAGATTTCCAGTTGGTCGCCTTCCTGGATGTCGTTGAAGTTCTTCAGGGAGAGGCCGCATTCATAACCTTCCTTGACTTCCTTCACGTCGTCCTTGAAACGCTTGAGGGAGTCCAGCTCGCCAGTGAAGGTCACCACGTTGTTACGCAGCAATCGAACTTGGGAACCCCGCTTGACCTGACCGGAAAGCACCATACAACCGGCAATGGCGCCCACCTTGGAAACACGGAAGACCTGGCGAATTTCCACGCTGCCGATGATGT
>Ga0318572_10000273_pt1 | contig 18871 bp, 19 predicted proteins | sample GRESIP089b5f20_FD_202528 | JGI IMG/M metagenome (GOLD analysis project Ga0318572, IMG submission 202528) | Tropical soil microbial communities from Luquillo Experimental Forest, Puerto Rico - GRE.SIPMG.089b5f20 | ecosystem: Environmental > Terrestrial > Soil > Tropical forest > Bulk soil...
TGATCGGAGCGCCGATCATGACCTTGCTGCTGGCTGGCGTTCCTCGCCGCCGGCTGCTGATTTTGTCCCTGGCGATCTTTACTGTGGGCAATCTGGTTTCGGCCTTGGCCGGCGATTATGCCACCCTGATGCTGGGGCGGATCATCACCTCCTTCAACCATGGCGCTTTCTTTGGCGTCGGCGCGGTGGTGGCGGCCAGTCTGGTGCCGCCGGAAAAGAAAGCCGGAGCCGTCGCCGCCATGTTTTCCGGCCTGACGGTGGCCACCATCGGTGGCGTTCCCTTCGCCAGCTGGATCGGCGAGACCATCGGCTGGCGGCCTGCCTTCTTCGGCATTGCCGCCATCGGCGGTATTGCCATGCTGGCAGTGCGTCTGTCCCTGCCCGCCTTGGCGGTCGAGGGCAAGAATGACGTGCGCTCGGAATTGAAAGTGCTGACCCGCGCTCCGGTGCTGTCGGCCTTGCTGCTGACCGTGGTCAGCGCCAGCGCCATGTTCACCGTCTTCACCTATATCGCACCGATCCTGAAGGTCGAAACCGGCGCCGCCATGCCCTTCGTCACCGCCATGCTGGTGGTCTATGGCCTGGGACTGGCGGTGGGGAATGTGGTGGGCGGACGCTTCGCTGACCGTTCGCTGGATGGCACGCTGATCGGTTCGCTGCTGGCGGTGATCCTGCTGCTGGTGGCCTTCGCCGCCGGCATGCATTCGGAACTGTTCATCGCCCCGGTGGTGTTCCTATGGGGCATCGCCAGCTTCGCCCTGGTGCCGCCGTTGCAGACCCGCGTGGTTGCCGAGGCGGCAGAGGCCCCCAATCTGGCTTCGGCGATGAATATCGGCGCCTTCAACCTGGGCAATGCTCTCGGCGCGGCCTTGGGCGGCGGGGTTATCGATGCCGGGCTGGGCTATCCGGCGGTGTCGCTGGCCGGAGCCGCCACTGCGGTGGCCGGGCTGGCCTATACCCTTTATCTGCGACGGGGCCGCAAGACGCAGAACTGCGAAGCTTAAAGAATGGGGCGGAGCCGGCATGAAGGCTCCGCCCCAAAGCTTTTTACGGCGTCACGGTGATCTTGCCGGCCATTCCGGCCTCATAATGACCGGGGACATTGCAGTCATACTCGACCTCTCCCGGCCCAGCGAAGGTCCAGGCCATCTTGGCGGTCTGTCCGGCCTTGATCGTCAGGGCGTTGCCGCCGTGATGGTGGTGCATCTCGCCCATTCCGGCCATTTCCGCCATCTGCTTGCGATGCTGTTCCTGCATCGCCTTGTCGCCAATGGTGAAGTCGTGATCGACGCCGCTGGCGTTATGCACCACGAACTGCACCGTCTCGCCAGCCTTCACCGTCACCGTCGAGGGCGTGAAGCTAAGGTCGTTCATGGTGATGGCGATCTTGCGCTTGGCTTCGGAAGCCTTGGCCGGATGACCGAAACTGCTGCTCATCGGATGGTCGCCGTCGGCATGCATCTGCTGATGCGCCGACATATCCATGCCCGGCATTCCAGGCATATCGTCGGCGAAAGCGGCCAGCGGAGACAGGGCGAGACAAAGGGCCAGGGCGGCCCCGTTAAAGTGATGTTTCATGTAAGAATTCCTTGATAAGCGATTGATCGGGTTGATGGATCAAGCCTTCAAGGATCGCGGCGGACGCAACGGTGGCGGCCAATCCAGCGAAGAGGTCAGATGGTCAGGAGCCGGCATTGCCGGCTGCGCGGGCGACGACAGAGATATCCCGGCCAAGCCCAGGGTCAGGGGCGGCAGGCAATGGACCGCGCAACAAATCTGGCAGTCCTGGGCATGATCAGTCATGCCGCCCTGATGGTGATGCAACTGCAACTTGGTCATGGCGGGCTTGGCCGTTTCCATGCCAGCGCAGACATGCGCCTCGGCCCGGCCCGACGCGGCCAGCAGCATTACCGCCATGACGGCAGTCAGAAGGACCGCCCAGAGCTTCATCCCACCAGCCAATCCTTGATCGCCGTGATCTGCTGCGGCTCGAACAAAGCCGGAGCATGGCCGCAAGCAGGGAATTCGATCAGATCGGCCTTGGGGCCACGTTGGGTCATTTGCGCCGCCACATCCACCGGCAGCAGATCGGATTCCGCGCCCCGCAGCAGCAGGGTGGGAACCGTGATCAGATCCCAAAGCGGCCACAAATCCACATCGCGCACAGCGGAGGGATCATTGAAGGCCTGAGCGATACCGGGATCGTAATGAAGCTTGAAGCCGTTGCCGTCGGCGGCAGGGCGGATCGAGGTTTCCACCACATGCGCCCAATGAGCCGGTTCGGTAATGCCAAAACTGACCAAGGCCACATGCAGGAAGGCCTCGCCCTCGGCTAAAGTGGCGAAGGTAGGATCGCTGCCGACGAACGAGCCGATGCGCTCCAACGCCGCCTTGGGCAGGAAGGGGCCGACATCATTCAGCACCATGCGGCTGATGGGATGGCCGGGGGTGGCGGCCAGGGTCATGCCGATCAGCCCGCCCAGCGAGGTTCCGACCCAGTCCACCTTGTCGGCGCCCGAACGGGCGACCAGGGCGGCCATGGCCTGGATATAAGTGGGGATCACATAGTCGGCCTTGACCATCAGCCAGTCGCTGGCGCCGCGCCCCGGCAGATCGGGGCAGAGCACGCGGTAATGGGGGGCCAGTTCCTCGGCCAGATAGTCGAAGTCGCGACCGTTGCGGGTCAGGCCATGCACGCAGATCAGCACCCGCGGATTGTCCGCCTCGCCCCATTCGGCGTAGGACAGTCGGGAAAAGCCGCCATGGCCGCACAGAACCTGAAGATTGCGCCGACGCATATATTTACCCCCCCAGTAAAATTGGCCCCTTACGGCAGTTTGGTGGTGCCAAGCTCGGCATAGGCGCCACGGAAATAGACCAGCGGCTGACCGGCTTCGGAATGTTCCAGATGCTCGACCCGGCCGAAGAAGATCAAATGATCGCCGCCCTCGACCACCTGCTCGGTCTTGCAGTCGAACAGAGCCAGACAGCCAGGGATCACCGGAGCGCCGGTCTCGCGGCGTTCGACGGTCAGATTGGCGAACTTGTCGATCTGTTTGCTGGCAAAGGTCATGGACAGCTCGCGCTGATCCTGACGCAGCACATGAATGGCAAACGAGCCGGCATTCTTGAAGGCATCCAGACAGCCGGTGCGCTTGTCCAGGCAGACCAGCACCAGCGGCGGATCCAGCGACAGCGACGAGAAGGCATTCACCGTCAGTCCCACCGGCTTGCCCTCGCCGTCCTGAGCGGTGACCACCGTGATGCCAGTGGCGAAGCAACCCAGGGCTTTACGCAGAAGACGGTCGTCGATGGTCATTCGGGGGGCGTTCCTTCATCCGGTTGAGGGGTTACAGTCATACAGGAAATATATGGTTGCTTCAAATTCCTCGCCTAGCCCCTGCCAAAGAGGGTAACTTTTTTCGCTGCTCCAGCGTCTTGCCAGGCGACAAGTCGTGGATTTTATTGCATCCTGGCGGCGCAAGGTCCTGAGCATGGCCGGGGACAAAGGGAAGCTTCATGTTCGTCATCATTGGCATTTTCGTGGTGATCGGTTCGGTGATCGGCGGCTACGTCGGCAACGGCGGCGAGTTGGGCGTGCTGATCCAGCCGTTCGAATGGATCATCATTCTGGGCGCCGCCATCGGTTCGATGATCATCGGCAACCCCAAGGCGGTGATTACCGGCCTGGGCAAGGCCATGGGCACCATGTTCAAGGGCTCGCGCTTCGATAAGGCTGCCTATATCGAAGTGCTGTCGATGCTCTATTCGGTGTTCAAGCTGGCCAAGACCAAGGGCGATCTGGCGCTGGAAAGCCATGTGGAAAAGCCGGACGAAAGCCCGCTGTTCCAGAAATTCCCGAAATTCTCGTCCGACCACCATACCCGCGAATTCCTTTGCGACTATCTGCGGCTTCTGACCCTGGGCACCAACAACGCCCACGAGGTCGAATCCATCATCGATGCCGAGATCGAGGCCCATCACGCCGAAGTCGCTCTGATCGCCAACGCCATCTCGACCATGTCGGACGCCATGCCCGCCCTGGGTATCGTCGCCGCCGTGCTGGGCGTGATTCACACCATGGGCTCGATCACCGAGCCGCCGGAAGTGCTGGGCCATCTGATTGGCGCGGCGCTGTGCGGCACTTTCATGGGCGTGCTGCTGTCCTACGGCTTCTTCGCGCCTTTCGGCCGCATCCTCGACATCATCTACAAGACGGAAAGCGAATATCTGAACTGCATCAAAGCCTGTCTGCTGGCCCATATGATGGGCTATGCGCCGCAGGTGTCGGTGGAGTTCGGCCGCAAGATCCTGTCGCCTCACGTCCGTCCCAGCTTCGCCGAGCTGGAAGAGACGGTCACCAATCTGCCGCCCGACTGATCGAGGCTGAGAGCACGTCATGGCCGAACAACCGATCATCATCAAGCGGGTCAAAAAAGGGCATGGCGCGGCCCATGGCGGCGCCTGGAAGGTGGCTTATGCCGACTTCGTGACCGCGATGATGGCCTTCTTCCTGCTGCTCTGGCTGCTGAACGCGGTGACCGAGGAACAGCTGCAGGGCGTGGCCGATTATTTCGCTCCGACCTCGGTCTCTCAGTCCACCAGCGGCGCCGGCGGCATGCTGGGCGGCAAGGTGGTAGGCGAAGGTGCTCAAAGCTCGAACGCCACCACTCCCAGCTTCACTCTGTCCTTGCCGCCGCCAACCATCGGCCAGGGCGGCGACGCGCTGTCTGACCCCAAGGAAGGCGGCGCCGGTGAAGGTGTCGGCGTTTCGCCCGACGACAATGCCGGCATGGGCAAGAACCAGGGCATCGGCGACGCGCAGGCCAATGGCATGGGCAAGACCGGCGGCGTCGCCGGTCAGCAGGGCCAAGGAGCCAATGGTCAGGGCGGCGCCGCCGGCCAAGGGGCTAACGGCCAGGGCGCGAATGGACAAGCTGGCGGAGCCTCGGGCAAGCAGAAGGCCGGCGATCAGCAGGCCGGTCTGTCGAAGAATGGCGAGAACCAGGCCGAAGCGGTCAGCGAGCAGCAAATCCTGAAGGCCAATGCCGAGCGCGAGCAGCAGCAGTTTGACCGCGCCAAGCAGGCTTTGAACCAAGCCGTCAATTCGATCCCCGAACTGAAGAAGCTGGCCGATAGCCTGATGGTGGACAACACGCCCGAAGGCCTGCGTATCCAGATCGTCGATCAGGACGGGTTGGCGATGTTCCCCAAGGGCTCGCCCGATATGTACGGCCATACCCGCGCCCTGGTGGATCTGGTGGCCCGCGTGGTCAAGATGCTGCCCGAGCGCGTCGCCATTTCCGGCCATACCGACTCGGTGCCCTTCTCGGGCCAGTCCAACTATGGCAACTGGGAGCTGTCGGCCGACCGCGCCCTGGCCACCCGCCGGGCGCTGATCAATTCCGGCGTGCCCGCCGACCGCGTCGACCGCGTGGTGGGCCGCGCCGATACCGAGCCGCTGGTCTCCAACGATCCTTCGAATGCCCGCAACCGTCGCATCACCGTGGTGCTGCTGCGCGACAATATGAAGCCGCAGGATGTGGGCATGACCTCGGACGCCGCCCGCTCGGGCCAGCTTCCCGACGCTTTACGCGGGCCCACGGCCCCGCCGCCGCCCAAGCCGTAACGGTAAGGACAGAGCATCATGCCCCTGCCCGGCCTTGATCTGTCCGGCGCCGCCAGCGACTGGCCGCCGGACCCTTATCAACAACCGCATTGGTATCGTGGCGTCACGGCTGCCCGCGTCTTCGCCTATCTGGTGGACGCCTTCATCATCGGCCTGATGCTGCTGGGGCTGCATCTGACGCTGGGAATTCTCACCATCGCCAGCCTGGGCCTGCTGTTCCCGCTGCATCTGCTGGTGATCCCGCTGGTGGTGGCTTTGCTCTATCACAGCCTGACCATGGCCGGGCCGTTTTCCTCGACCATCGGCATGCGGCTGTTCGGCCTGCGGGTCTATGGCGCTGATGGCCGCCGCCCCAGCCTGCCGCAAACCCTGATCCATAGCGGACTGTTCTATTTCACCATCGGCATCGGCGTCTGGCCGCTGCTGTTCGCCCTGTTCGAACCCCGGCGGCGCACACTGCATGACCTGCTGTCGGGCCTGGTGGTGATGCGGGGCTGATCAGTCCCGCACACAACGCACGAAATTATGGATGCGCAACACGTCGCCCTGCGGCCCCTGGCCCTTGGGCAAACGAGATTCATCGCCTGATTTCGGGCTGGAGCGTTGAGCCCCAGCGCCATGCACATCCATCAGGGTCATCTGACCGCCGCCTGACTCCGGGCCGCCCATGCCGGTTCCTGGCGGCGGGCCCATCATGCCCATACCGCCGCCACCCATGCCAGGAGGCGGCGGAGGCGGAGGAAAGCCCGATCCAGGCGGCGGGCCACCCATGCCGCCCCCCATTCCTCCGCCGGGGCGCAGATAACCGGTGGCGCGGCCAAAGGCGACATAGACGGCGAAATCTCCCGGCTGGCGGCCATCCAGATGCGTGGTCGAGGTCCAGAAGAACGGCCAGTCCTGCCCGCCTTCCTCGTCACGAAAAGCGGTAATCTGGAAGATCGGATCGATCGCCGCCGAACGGGTGGCGGCGGGCGAGCGGGCATAATCGACGATGGATTGCAGCTCCTTGGCATCGGGAAGCCGCCAGACATGATGACCGGCCAGAGTTGAGGTCCGGCAATAAGCCAGCGCCGCCGCCCAATCCATGCCATGGCCGCTATCGGCCTTGCTCCAGACCAGTCCTGTGGCGCGGTCCTGAATGGTGCCGTCGCCCTGATCGGCAAAATCATTGCGGCCATAGGCCGGATTGCCCCGCACCAGCCGCAGATACCATTGCCGCCCGCCCGGCCCGCCGTTCTGGGGATAGGCCTTGATGCGGCCATCGGCGAAATTCACGCCGAAGAAGCTGGCATCATGCCCCATGGTCTGGCCGGTATAAGCCGTGGCGCTGATATATTGCGCATCGATATAGCGCCCTTGGGCCGGATATTCGAAGGCAAAGGCGGTGCTGTCGAGATAAGGCCGGGCATCGGCGGGGGCTCCGATCTGGCTGGGCATGGCCCGCCCCGAAGCGCCCGAGAACTCGATCAGCGAATAAAGCTCCTTGATGGTCGGCACCCGCCAATCGGAATGACCGCCGATGCGGGCCTGAGCCGCCAGAGCCGGAGCCTGCGCCCAAGAGGACTTGGCGAAATCCTTCTGCCAGATCAGGCCGGTAACCAGATCGCTGACGGTGCCGTCGCCATTGTCGCGGTAATGGGGCGCGCGGCCAGGATGGTCGGCATTCTGCCCGGCAGGCCCGGCGCCGCAGCCCTCGTGGCCCTGTTCGTCATAGCATTGCCGCTGGTTGGTCCCCACCACCGGATAGGCCAATTCCCCCGCCATCGCCGGCCCGGCGCAAAGCCCCGCCGCCATGATCATCAGGCCGAACCGCATTTTTGCCTCCCGCGTCAAGCTATCCCCTTGGCAGGATAATCTTTTCCCTTCTGCGACGAAATAAGGGGGCTGTGAAACCTTGTGCGGTATTGAACGTGGTTTTATCAGCCCATATCTCCTAAAGTGGCTGAAGACGAACGGGAATGCCATGGACCAATATCCGCCCAAACGACCGCATTATTTCTTCACGACGGCGCCGCTGCCCTGCCCCTATATTCCGGGCCGGATGGAGCGCAAGATCGTGACGGAGCTGTCGGGGCCGGATGCCGAGACCCTGCATGAATCCCTGTCCCGCGCTGGATTTCGCCGCAGCCATTCCATCGCCTATACCCCGGCCTGCCCCAATTGCCAGGCCTGCATCCCGGTGCGCATCGTCGTCGAGGGCTTCACGCCGGATCGCACCATGCGCAAGATTGCCCGACGCAATGTCGGCCTGACCGCCACCGAGGTCAGCGCCAAGGCCACCGCCGAGCAATACCGCCTGTTCGCCCGCTATCAGGAAAGCCGCCATGCCGGCGGCGACATGGCCTTGATGGGCTTCTACGACTATCGCTCGATGATCGAGGACAGCACCATCGACAGCTATGTCGTGGAGTTCCGTGGACAGGACGGCATGCTGAAAGCCGCCATTCTGGTGGACCGCATGTCCGACGGGCTGTCGGCGGTCTATAGCTTCTATGATCCGTTGCTGCCCGAAGCTTCGCTGGGCACCTATATGATCCTGTGGCTGACCGAGGAAGCCGAGCGGCAAGAGCTTCCCTATGTCTATCTCGGCTATTGGATCGCCGAGAGCAACAAGATGGCCTATAAGGCCCGCTTCCAGCCGCTGGAGGCCTATAGCTCCGAAGGCTGGCTGCCGCTGGATTTGTCAGCCGCCATGGTTTCGGCGGAACAGCCGGCCCCAGTGGAACAGCCGGCTCCAGACACCTCTTTCTGAGGCAGGCTTGACAGGCCGGGGCTCCAGATAGCGCCGGTTGGCCGCCAGCAAATCCTGACAGAACAGCAGATAGCCTTCGGTCATCGGCACCGGCATGGACATCTCGGCGAAATAGTCGGCCATCGCCGCCTGATCCAGCTCCCGACCGTTCGTTAGGCACCAGCGGCCCAGGTTGAATTCCTGCCCCCACCAGCCGGCGGTCTTGGGTTTCAGCCGCTCCACCATCGCCTTGGCCTGATCTGGCGCAGTATCATCGGGGGTAACCGGCCAGATATCGGCATAAAAGCTGTCGATCTCGGCCCCGCCGGTCTGCTCGGCCACCTTGGCCGCCAAATCCTCGTCCAGAGCATCGGCCAGCAGGATGGAAATCTTGCCCCGATCCGGCCAGGAAGACAGGCCGGCAGCCGCCTCCAGCACTTCGACCACCCGAGGATCGCGCTCGATCACCACCAGCCGAGTCACTTCGGGCCGACGGGCGACGGCATAGGCGTACATGCCCATGCCCAACCCCGCCGCCACCACCGTTCCATGGGCGTTATGAACATGCCAGGCGTGGCTTTCCACCTCGAACAGGCCGGTGGACATCCAGGGAATGCGCCCCTGATAGAGAACGCAGCGGTTTCCCTCGACAAAGGACTGGGTCAGATAACCCTCGGACATGCTGGGCAGATGATGGCGCAGATGCCAACCCTGGCCTTTGGCCTCGGCATAGCGCGGCAAGGAAAACAGGCCGAAGCCATAGCGCGCCAGCATGCGGTCATGCCGACCGGGTTTATCGGAAGTGGGGGAAGATGACATGCGGCCTCGGGCGTGATCTGACGGCGCCATTCTATTCATTGACGGCGTTCGCGCCAGTGCCGCTGTTGGCTGGAATTGTTTCTTCGGCCTCGATCAGGGTGAAGAAGAAGCGCGCGCCCTGCCCGCTTTCCGATTCCACCCACAGCCGCCCGCCGAAGCGACTGATAAGGCGGCGGCAAAGAGGCAGGCCAATGCCGGTGCCATCGGGATATGACTGCGGGTTCAGCCGATAGAACATATTGAAAATCTTGTCGTGATAGGCCGGATCGATGCCGATGCCGTTATCCGCGACACAGACCCGCCAGCGATGGCCGCTTTCCTGCTTCGCCTCGATCGAAAGCGTCAATGGCCGCTCGGGATGACGATAGCGGATGGCGTTTTCCAGCAGATTCTGCACCAGACTGTCGAGCCAGAACACCTCGCCGCGCACCGTCGGCAGGTCGCCAACGATGACACTGGCTCCGACCTGTTCCAAATCCTGCCGCAACCGTCCCAGCACCTCGGATACCACCTGAGCCAGATCCACGGCGGACATGCCGTAGCCGGCCGTATTGGCACGCGAGAAATCCAAAAGATCGCGAATCATGATCGACAGTCGCTTGGCATTGCCGACGATGAAGTCGAGGAACTGCTCGGCCTCATCGCCCAGTTGACCGCGATAGCGCCGCTCCAAAAGCTGGGTATAGCTGGCAATATTGCGCAAGGGCGTTTGCAGATCGTGGCTGGCGGCATAGGCGAACTGCTCCAGATCGGCGTTGGAGCGCTCCAATTCGGCGGTGCGCTGTTCCAGCGTCCTCCATGTGCGGGCCAGGAAGAAGGCGCCGACCCCCGTCACCAGCAAGAACGACAGCCCCAAAATCGCCAGCTTGACCGCCTCGCGCCGCCAGCTGCCCATGAAGTCTTCGCGGGCCATGCCGACCAGTGTGATCAGCGGATAGTTCCCCACCGCCTGATAAGAGAACACCCGATCCACATTATCGGCTCCGGCATGGGCCTCGTAGCTGCCGGAACGGGGATCGGCGGCGATCTGGGCGCGGAAGGTCTCCGACACCTTGGTCTGGCCGATCACATAGCCTTCAGAGGGATAGCGGGCCAACAGGTCGAAATCGCGGCTGGCATTGCCGCGCATGACCACCACGCCATGTTCGCCCACCTCCATATCGCGGAATCTGCTGCGAAACCATTCCATGGCCACCGGCGCCGTGATGATGCCAGCGAAATTCCCGCTCTGGTCGGTCAGCGCCCGCACGAAGATCAGCACCGGCTGGTTGGTGATCCGCGAGGTCAGGGCCGGCGAAATGATCATCCCCTGGCCGGGATTGGCCTTCAGGGACTGGAAAAAACCGCGGTCGGCCAGCGAGATATTATCGGGAATATCATCCGACGCCGCCAGCATATGCCCCTGCGCATCGGCAACTCGAATGGCGTCGGCCACCGGATGCCGCTGCTGTTGCCGCGCCAAAGCATCGTGCAGGGCCGTGCCGCCCGCCGTCAACAGATGGCGATAGGAAATCTCCTCGGCCTCGGTCTGCAGCATCAGGTCGATAGCGCTGATTTCACCGGAGATGGTCAGCGAAACCTGATGGTTCAAATTGCGCGAAGTGGTCTCGGCCCGCTCGCGATACAGCGCCAGACTGCCGGCCAGCGACATCAGAATGACCGCGAGCACGAACAGATCCGCCAGGATCACCAGGCTGACGATGCGACCTCTTATCTTGTCGGACCAAAGGCGGATATTCTTCCGCACCTAGCGCACTCCCACGGCTTTCCCCCAGCCGGCAGAATGAAGAGTAATATTATAATGACCATAGGGAAAATGTGGAACTGGGATTTAAACCTTAATCCGCCGCTCGCAGCGTAAACAGGAAACAGGCCCCCTCGCCTTCGCGGGAGCTTACCCACATCCGCCCGCCGAAACGCTTGACCATGCGCCGGCAAATCGCCAGACCAATCCCGGTTCCTTCGGGATAGCGAACAGGATCAAGGCGATAGAACATTTTAAAGATCTTGTCGTGATAGGCCGGATCGATGCCGATGCCGTTATCGGTCACGGAAATGGTCCACCATCCCTCTTCGTCGGAACAGGCCGCGATGGCGATGGACGGCCGACGGTCGGGGTGGCGATAGCGGATGGCGTTCTCGATCAGATTTTGGAACAGGCTTTCCATCCAGACCGGCTCGGCTCTGACCTTGGGCAGCGGGCCGATCTCGACCTGCATATTCAGCCGCTGAAGATCAGCCTCGAAGCGGGGTAGAACTTCGCGGATCACCTGGTCCAGATCCGCCATCTTGTCCATGTCGGTGCGGCTGGTGACGCGGGAATAGTCCAACAGATCGCGGATCATGGCGGACATGCGCTCGGCATTGCCCACCACCTGGGCGATGAATTCATCGGCATCATCGTCCAGTTTGCCCTTATAGCGACGCAGCAGCAGTTGGGCGAAGGACGCGATATTGCGCAAGGGCGACTGCAGATCATGGCTGGCGACATAGGCGAACTGCTCCAGATCGCTATTGGACCGTTCAAGCTCGGCGGTGCGGGCCGCCAATCGGTTCCAAGCGCGCATCAGCATCAGCCCGCCAGAGGAAGTCGCGGCCAGAAAAGCCAGCCCCAACACCACCAGCTTGATCACCTCGCGCCGCCAGTCAGCCAGAAAGTCACTCTCGGCCAGCCCCAGCTGGATGATCAGCGGATAGTCTCCAATCGCCCGATAGGAGTAGATGCGCAGAATGTCGTCGGTGGTGGCATGGACCCGGAAACTGCCTTCCCGATGATTCTGGGCATAGGCCGACAGAAACGGCTGCGACAATTTGGTTTTGCCCAGATAGCCGAGATCGGGATAGCGCGCCATCAATTCGAAGTCTCGATCCTGAATGCCCCGCATGATCACCGCGCCCGCCGAACCGATCTGCAGGTTACTGAATTCACGGCTGAACCATTCGATGGTGATGACGCCGAAAACCGTGCCCGCAAAACCGCCCCGCGCTTCCCGCAATGGCCGGGCGAACACCAACACCGGCTTGCCGTTGGTGCGCGCGACGATCGGATGGGAAATCGTCAAGGCAGTCCCTGGGCCAGTCTTCATTTCCTGAAAATAGTCGCGGTCGGCGATGTTGATCTCGCCGAAGCCGCTTTCGGGCAACCCCAGCAGATTTCCCTCGGCATCGGCGATCCACAAGGCGTCGATGAACGGCAGTTGCTGCAAATGCTGGTTCAGCAAATTCTTGAGCCTAGCCGGGTCGAAAGAGACCAGCAGCTTGTGGCTCTGCACCTCCGCCGTGATGGCCTGGAGGTGGAAATCCAGAAGAGTGATGTCGCGCTCGACCGACTGGCTGACCAGCCGTGCCAGATTGCCGGAATTGATCTCGGCCTGTTTCTGATGTTGATGCAGGCTGGCATGAGCAAAGAACAGGATCAGCGACAAAACCATCAGGTTTATCGTCAGCAGGAAGCTGAAGATTCGAAATCCCGGTTTTCTGATAAAGTTAGCGCTGGCGCTCGGCATAGCGACCTCTTATGCCGACAACCCTTCCCTTCAGATAAATCTAATCTGTTGACGCCCAAAATAATAGGCGCAGAGGGCAGGCTAATACCTCTGCCTTATCTCTGCGCCTTTTCGCGAAAACTGTTTATGTTCAGGCGACTGCCGTCAGTTCCTGATATTTCGCCGCCAGTTCGGAATCATCTTCGGGGCTGACGAACATCGAGATGGCGGCCAGCAGGCCCATCTCTTCCTTTTGAATATGGAACATTTCACGTTCGCACAATTCCACGCCGCGATGATGGAACTCTTTCCACTGTTCAGGGGTAAAGCCCTGGCCGCCCATGGCCTGACGGGCGGTTTCGGCCAGTTCCTTGGCCAGCGGCAGGATCGAGGCATGTTCCTCGGTCAGAAAGGCCGAGATGCCGCCCTCGCCCCGGCTGGTCAGCACCGGGAACAGGAAGCCTTCCTCGAAGCCAAAATGACGCTCAACCTCGGCGGCGACGTCGGACAGCAGATGCTCCAACATATCGCGCACGCTTTCCTCGGCCAGATTGGGCACCCGCTTGCTGCCCTGCTTCAGCAGAAACTCTTCCAAAGCCTGCAAGGCACGCAGGGTGCGGACATGTTCTTCATGCAGCAGAGTGCCGATCTTGGTATTGCCGAACATTAAGCTTTCTCCGTGGGTTGAGGGGCGGAATTCAGATGTTTTCTTAAAGACAGACCGACATGGGCGGCGGATATGGCATAGGCGATCGCGGCAATCAGTCCGGCGGCGGCGCCCAGACGCACCAGCCAGGACCATTCGCCCGCCAGCCCCGCCGACACCAAAGCCAGCGCCAACAGATGAAACACCATATGCAGCTTCAGCGGCTTATCCGCGGTCAAGGCCGACACCAGCGCCGGCTTGACGCCCGGACGCACCGAATGCATCGAGGCCAGGAACGGCAGGATGCGTTGCAGCACCCCCAGCAGGAAGGTCAGCAGCCAGCCGAATACCGCCAGGAAGCCCCAGAGCGGCCCGGTGCGCTGGGGCATCACCCCCGCCGCCGCCAGCAGCCCCACCAGGATCGAGACCGGCAGCAGAACCCAGGCGGCGCGGATCAGGATGAAGCTGTCGCCCAACTGCTTGCGCATGCGGCTTTTCATCACCTTGGCCATGGCCCGCAGATGCATGCCCGCCGCGCCCAATCCCAGCAGGCCGCCCAGCAGCAGCAGCGGCAGAATGCCATGCACCAGCCCGGCCAGAGCCAGCACCAACGCGCCGCCAGCCAGCCAGCCGGCGCGCTGGCCCAGCTTGACGTCGGGCGGCGGAGCCAGACAGAACATCGGGATCAGCACGAAGCTGAAGGCAAAGGCCAGCATGCCCATGAAGCCATAGACCGCCAGCACGCCATGGGCCAGCGCCACCGCCTGATGATCAGGCAGGAAACCGCCCAGGGCATAGTCGGCCACCAGCAGCCCCGCCAGCACCAGGATCAGCGCCAGCGCCCCGACGGCGATCCAGGCCTGATCAGTGACCACCCGCATATCCTTGACCTTGCCCAGATTGTCGGCGATCAGAAAGGCGAACAGCGCCAGCGCCGTCACCACCAGCACGCCGCCAACCGCCAGAATGGTGGTGTCGGCATGCCCCATGCCGTGCCCCAAGGCCAGCAACCCCGGCAGGAACAGCCAGAAGGTCGCCTTGCAAGCCGCCTCGGAGCGGACCGGACGTTTGGTCGCCACCGGCAACAGCTGGAAGGCCGCGCCCATGCCGGTCATCGCCAGCACGCCCAAGGTGACGAAATGCAGCGCCGTCAGCAGATGGGTCAGCCCGCCGCCGTAACCCGGCGCATCATCGGCATAGCCCAACAGCAGTCCCCAGGCCAGAACCTGGAACAGCACCGCCATGGCGAAGAAGCGGCCGGGGATCGAAACCGGCAACAGGCGGCTGCGCGCCCCCATCATGAAATCGCCGAACAACATGGCTCAGTCCCCTTCGCGCTCTGCCAGGAACAGCAATTCGCCCTCGGGCCCCTGCCCCTTGGGCTCCAAAACCCAGCCGATCTCAGCCAGTTCGGGATAGAGGAACATCGGATCGCGTTCGTGATGCAGCCACAGCCGGCTGTCGCCCTGGCTTTCCGGGCTGCCCAGCAGCCGCAGAACCGCCAGCATCGGCAAGGGTATCGGCAGGCCGCGCAGATCGATATGCAGCCCCTGCCCGTCCCGCCAGATGGGAGCCCCGGTCGGCAGGCCGGCGCAGTCGGCAGGATCGGGATCACCTTCCACCTTGCCCTCGCCGTCGCGGATCAGTTGGATGCGCCAATCCCCCTCGCCCAGCTTCTCGGGCCAGGAGGAATAGCCCATGCGGGCCAGCACCCGGCGCAGTGGCAAGGGGTTGAAAGGAGCGCGCAATTCCATGCGTGCCCCGGCATGCAGCCGCCCGGCCTGCTCGACCACCCCCGCCAGGGGATCGGTGCCGGCAGCCAGCAAAGGTCGGAGATCAAGGGAAATGAGCGCTTCGGACATAACGGCAACCCTCTGTTTCGCCTAAAAATGGTAGCAGAGGGATGCATCGGTCCTTGATTTTAGGCAAGTCCGTTTTGTGCTTAAATTTTGGACGAGTCCGATCAGGCAACAAAAAAGACGGCTGCTTTTCAGCACCGTCTTTTTTTGTTCCGCCCTCGTATTAAGAGGGGATGGGGCGAGCGACCGGATTCGAACCGGCGACATCCAGGACCACAACCTGGCGCTCTAACCAACTGAGCTACGCCCGCCACCGTGGAGGCCGGTTTCTAGCCTAACTGCCCGGCCTCCGTCAAGAGTCTGATTTCAGGAAAAATAATCCGTCAGCCGCCGGATCGCCACATCCAGGATATCTTCGGTCTTGGCGAAGCAGAAACGCACGTAATCCTTCACCCCGCCATCCTCGTAGAAAGCGCTGACCGGCACTGCCGCCACGCCGCCCCACATGGTAATCAGGCGGCAGAATTCGGCATCGTCGCCGTTAAAACCCTTCTTGCGTGCCAAGGGTCGGTAATCGCAGGTGAGGAAATAGCTTCCCTGGCAGGGCAGCACCTCGAACCCTACCGCCGCCAAGCCCTTGGCCAGCCGGTCACGGCGCGACTGAAGACCTCGGGTCAGACCGATGAAATATTCATCATCCCAGCGCAGCCCCTCGGCCACAGCGATCTGCAGGCCGGGATGGGTGGAAAAGGTGATGTATTGATGCGCCTTGGCCACCGGCTGCAACAGATGCGGCGCCGCGATCACATGCCCGACTTTCCAGCCGGTGACGGAAAAGGTCTTGCCGGCCGAGCCGATCTTCAGGCAGCGATCCCGCATGCCCGGCAGGCACATCAACGGCAGATGCTTAGCCCCGTCATAGACCTGATGCTCGTAGACCTCGTCACAGACCGCGATGGCGTCATGCTTGATCAGCAGATCGGCGATGAAGGACAGCTCGTCCTGGGAAAACACCTTGCCGATGGGGTTCATCGGCGAATTCAGGATCATCAGCTTGGTCTTCGGCCCAAAAGCCGCAGCCAAAGCTTCGCGCGGCAGGCTCCATTCCGGCGGTTCCAGACGCACCAGTTTGGCGGTGGCGCCAGCCCGGCGCAGGATCGGCAGATAGCTGTCATAGAGAGGCTCGATCAGCACCACCTCGTCGCCCGGCTCGATCAGACCGAACAAACAGTCGGCCAATGCCTCGGTGCCGCCCGAGGTCACCATCACCTCGGTCTCGGGATCAATGTCCAGGTCATAGAAACGCTTGGAATGGCCGGCCACGGCGCGGCGCAGCTCGGGCACGCCCATCATCGGCGCATATTGCTGCGGCCCGTCGGTCATCAGCTGCGACACCGAGCCCAGCAGCCGCTCGGACTCCAATCCCTCGGGAAAGCCCTGGCCCAGATTGATCGCCCCATGATGAGCGGCCAGACGGCTCATGACTTCGAAAATGGTGGTGCCGTATCCCGACAGGATGCTGTTGCCCGACTTCATTCTATGGCCGTTCCCTTGTTGTCCTTGCCCTTCTTGCTTACCACGACTGGGGGGTAAAATCAGGCCCAACCCATTGTGCAGCGCAGCAATGCTGAAGAATTAGGCTAATGTTCCGAAAAACAGGCAAAAACTCCTTGGATCGCCTTGAAAAACTTAGCCCTCGTGCCGTTTTTGCCCATAGCCTGAATGGCACGATGCGTGCTAAATGATGGACGCGTTCCGACGCAACGGGTTCCTTATGACAAGAGCACCGGGGTACATGAAAAAGATCGAAGCGATCATCAAGCCCTTCAAGCTGGACGAAGTGAAGGAAGCTCTTCACGACATCGGCCTGCAGGGCATCACTGTCACCGAGGCCAAGGGTTTCGGTCGACAGAAGGGGCACACCGAACTCTATCGCGGCGCCGAATACGTCGTGGACTTCCTGCCCAAGGTCAAAATCGAGCTGGTGATCGAGGATAACCTCGTCGAACGCGCCATCGAGGCCATCCAGCAGGCAGCCCATACCGGCCGGATCGGTGACGGCAAAATCTTCGTGACGCCGGTCGAGGAAGCGATTCGCATCCGCACCGGCGAACGCGGTAACGACGCCATCTGATCCCTTCAAACGCTCTGATCGGGGGAGACCGGCAGAGCGGGCGAGGTCGCATGCGTTGAGAGTTTTCAGTTATTTCCTTCAACCATCATTGGGAAAATGACCATGTCCGATGTGAAGAAAGTCCTCGAGCTGATCAAGGAACAGGACGTCAAGTACGTCGATTTCCGCTTCACCGATCCCAAGGGCAAGTGGCAGCACACCGCCCAGCACGTCAGCACCATTGACGAAGACCTGCTGACCGACGGCATCTATTTCGACGGTTCGTCGATCGCCGGCTGGAAGAGCATCAACGAATCCGACATGATCCTGATGCCGGACCTGAGCACCGCCGTGATCGATCCGTTCGCCGCTCAGACCCAGCTGGTCATCTTCTGCGACATCGTCGAGCCCGCCACCGGCCAGCTCTATGACCGCGACCCCCGCTCGATCGCCAAGCGCGCTGAGAAGTATCTGGGCGCCACCGGCATCGGCGACACCGCCTTCTTCGGCCCCGAAGCTGAATTCTTCATCTTCGACGACGTCCGCTATCAGATCGAGCCGAACTCGGTGTTCTACAAGGTCGACGCCGAAGACGGCGCCTGGGCGACCTCGAAGGAATTCCCGGAAGGCAACTCCGGCCATCGTCCGGCCGTCAAGGGCGGCTACTTCCCGGTTCCCCCGGTGGATTCGGGTGTGGACATCCGCGCCGAGATGCTGACCGTCATGGGCGAAATGGGCCTGCCGATCGAAAAGCATCACCATGAAGTTGCTCCGTCTCAGCACGAGCTGGGCTGCAAGTTCAGCACCCTGGTGCAGTCGGCCGACTTCATGCAGATCTACAAGTACTGTGTCCACAACGTGGCTCACAGCTACGGCAAGACCGCGACCTTCATGCCGAAGCCGATCTTCGCTGACAACGGCTCGGGCATGCATGTGCATCAGTCGATCTGGAAGGAAGGCAAGCCGACCTTCGCCGGTTCGGGCTATGCCGACCTGTCGGAAACCGCTCTGTACTACATCGGCGGCATCATCAAGCATGCCAAGGCTCTGAACGCCTTCACCAACCCGACCACCAACAGCTACAAGCGCCTGATCCCCGGCTTCGAGGCTCCGGTGCTGCTGGCTTACTCGGCCCGCAACCGTTCGGCTTCCTGCCGTATCCCGCAGGCCGCCAGCCCGAAGGCCAAGCGCGTCGAGATCCGCTTCCCGGATCCGGGTGCCAACCCCTATCTGGCTTTCGCTGCCATGCTGATGGCCGGCCTGGACGGCATCCAGAACAAGATCCACCCCGGCGACGCCATGGACAAGAACCTGTACGACCTGCCGCCGGACGAGCTGGCTCAGGTTCCGACCGTTTGCGGCAGCTTGCGTGAAGCGCTGGACAGCCTGGCCAAGGACTATGAGTTCCTGCTGAAGGGCGACGTGTTCTCGAAGGACTTCATCGAAGCTTATGCCGAGCTGAAGTGGGAAGAAGTCTACAAGTACGAGCACACCCCGCACCCGATCGAATACGCCATGTACTACTCGGTCTAATTGACCAAAGTAGACTTAGCGTTTCGCTAGGACAAAAAAGACCCCCGCCAGGAAACTGGCGGGGGTTTTTCTTTGGTAGAGATGAAACCTTCGGCCGAACCTTCGATCTGTCGATC
>Ga0318572_10000275_pt1 | contig 18774 bp, 9 predicted proteins | sample GRESIP089b5f20_FD_202528 | JGI IMG/M metagenome (GOLD analysis project Ga0318572, IMG submission 202528) | Tropical soil microbial communities from Luquillo Experimental Forest, Puerto Rico - GRE.SIPMG.089b5f20 | ecosystem: Environmental > Terrestrial > Soil > Tropical forest > Bulk soil...
TATCTATGGTCTCGCTCTGGCCGCGCATGACGATGTGCGTGCCGCGCGGAGCCTGCTTCTGATACCGCTCGACAATGTCTTCCATCTTGCGCGTCACAGAACCCAGGTCGGTTCCGGCCACGTTGGTGTAGATGTCGAGCACCGGCTGCACGTCGTAGTGGCTCACCGTGCCCAGTTCCGAACCTGGTTCGATAGTTGCCACATTGCCGAGCACCTGCGGTGCGAGCGAGGCTCCGGGAGCGCCTGTGGAGGCTGCTCCGGACGCGGCGTTCAGCAGTGCCGGCCTGCTGCCCGGCGCCGCCGTGGTGGCCGTACCGATGCTGCTTGCCGCACTGGCCATCTGCGTGGCCGTGGTGCTGGCCAGCGGCAGCCCGCGCAGATCGGAGATGGTGCTGAGCGCGTACTGCGGCGCCTGAATCGCGATGTTGTAGGTGACGCCGTTGCGCGGATCGAGGTAGAAGCTTGGGCTTGTCTGGAAGCTGCCGCTCATGGAGACGAGCACGCTCTGCGCTACATTTTGCTGGTTCAGCCCCATGGCCGCGGCACGCGTGCGGTCCACGTTCACCGTCATCTCCGGCTGGTCGAAGGGCTGCTGGATGCGCACGTCTGCAGCACCGGGAACATAGCGCACTTCGTTCAACATCTTTTCGGCGAGCGCGCGGTTCTCATAGAGGCGCGGCCCGACGAGCTGGATGTCAATCGGCGCGGCGAGACCGAAGTTAAGAATCTGCGTGACGATATCGACAGGCAGCACGTAGAACATGACGCCCGGATACTCGCGCGCCAGCTTGTCGCGCAACTCGGTGACGTACTTTTCGGTCGGCTTGTGGTGCTCGCTGAGCTGTACCTGGATATCGGCGTCGCCGGTACCGACAGGAGCGGAGGTCGAGTAGGACAGGTTCAGGCCGGAGTAAGGCAGGCCGATGTTGTCCATGATGTTGACGATCTCATCGGCCGGAATAGTCCGCCGGATCGTGTCATCCACGTGATCGCAGAGCGCCGCGGTCTCTTCGATGCGTGTACCGGAGCGAGCACGTACGTGAATCTTGAACTGGCCCGCGTCAACCGAAGGGAAGAAGTCCTGGCCGAGCCACGGAATCAACAGACCCACAGATGCAACGGTGAAGGCGAGGAAGACGCCGAGGAACACCTTCGCGTGATCGACGCACAGACCGAGCAGTCGCAAATAGCCCATGCGGATGGCCGTGAAGACGCGCTCGAAGACGCGCTGGAATATGGCAAAGGGATTACGGCTCGTGCGACGGTATTCCACCTCGGCATCCGAGTGCTCTTTGAGTAGATAGAGCGCCATGGTGGGCACCAGCGTTCGCGAGAGCAGATAGCTGGCCAGCATGGCAAAGACCACCGCTTCAGCCATGGGCACGAACAGGTAGCGTGCCACTCCGCTGAGCAGGAACATGGGCACGAACACGATGCAGATGGACAGCGTAGAGACCAGCGCCGGAACGGCGATCTGTGCGGAGCCGTCGAGGATTGAGACTTCGAGCTCTTTACCTGCTTCCAGGTTTCGGTTGATGTTCTCGATTGCGACTGTGGCGTCGTCGACCAGAATGCCGACCGCCAGCGCCATGCCGCCGAGCGTCATGATGTTGATGGTCTGATGCAGCAGCGCGAGAACGGTCAGCGAGCAAAGAATCGAGAGCGGGATGGAAACAGCAATGATGATAGTGGAGCGGAAGCTTCCGAGGAAGACCAGAATCATGATCGCCGTGAGACAAGCGGCGATGATGGCCTCGCGTACCACGCCGCTGATGGCGCCACGCACAAAGATTGACTGATCGGAGAGGAAGTCTACCTTCAACTGCGGCGGCAGCTGCCCCTTCACGTTGTCGAGCTTGGCGCGGATGCCGGCGATGATGTTGAGCGTCGAAGCTGAGCCGGTCTTCATGATGCTCATCACGATGGCGCGCTTGCCGTCGACGCGGACGATATTCGTCTGGGGTGGGAAGCCATCGCGCACGTGAGCAACATCGTGCACGTAGACAACGGATCCATTCACGGTCTTGACGGGCAGGTTATTCAGATCGTCGATAACACTGGGGGCGGAGTTGGTTTCAACCGCGTACTCCCAGCGATCGATCTTCATGGTGCCCGAAGGTGCGATCAGGTTTTGCACGCTGACGGCGTTGACCACATCCGAAGGCGACAGCCCGTAAGCCTGCAGCGCGTGCAGGTCGAGATCAACCTGCACCTGCCGTTGCTTGCCGCCGTAGGGGAATGGTGTTTGCGCGCCTTCGATGGTGGCCAGTTGCGTACGGATGGTGTTGGAGGCCAGGTCGTTGAGCTGCTGCTCGTTGAGCCCTTGCCCGGAGAGGCCGATCTGCAGCACGGGAACGCTCGAGGCGTTGTACTGCATGATGAACGGCGGCGTGATGCCTGTGGGCAGCGTGCGCAGCACCGACTGATTGACGGCGGTTACCTGCGCCACGGCGCTGCCGATATTCACGCTGGGCTGAAAGAAGACCTTGATGATGGCAATGCCCGTCCATGACTGCGACTCGATGTGCTCGACGTCGTTGACGGTCGTGGTCATGGACCGCTCGCTGGGCGTGACGATGCGGTTGGCCATCTGCTCTGCTGAGAGGCCGGTGTAATTCCAGACGACCGTCACCACCGGGATATCGATGTTAGGGAAGATATCCGTGGGCATCGTTTCGATGCTGTAGGCGCCAAGGATCAGAATCAAAAACGCGAAGACGACGAAGGTGTAGGGCCGCCGTAGCGCAAGCCTGACAATCCACATAAATGTGCTACCTGCTCCACTTCAGTTGCGCCCGCCGAGGCCTGGAACACTGGAAGAGTCGCGCGTATGCAGTCTGCGCTTGACCGTTCGGGCTTGAAAACCTGCCACGAGCTCCGTGCTCCACTCAGCCATGCGGAAGCAATAGCAGGGAAACCTCGGCCGGCACGCGGACTGGGACCCTACGGCCCGCGGTCAGCGCCCGGCTCTGATTCCATCGTAGACGAATATGCCCGCCGGATGGCACCGCGGGCACTCACATCTTTACAGACGCAGCTAAACGGTTAAAAGACTCGGGCACCCGCACACGGCGCTGAAGTCGACTCTAAGCAGAAAACACAGCCACGATAACCACGGCCAGGCCCACGGCGAGGCTCATACGATCACGCATGGCAAAGACCACAGGGTCATCGTCGAGTTCGCCGCGCCCAGCCAGCAGCCAAACGCGATTCACCCAGTAAATCAGCAGCGGAACGATGAGCCACAGACGCGATGGATAGCGATAAAGAGCGGTCACGTCAGGCCGCGCAATATAGAGCATGAAGACCACCACAGCCGCGTAGGCGCTGGCGGTGCCGAAGCTGCGGATCTGCTCCATGTCTGCGACGAGATAGCCGCGCCCGTGGGTTGCCGCCTGGCCGCGCTCACGCAGATTTTCGAGTTCGCTATAACGCTTGACCATGGCGAGCGAGAGGAAGAGGAAGCTCGAAAACCCGGCAAGCCAGTGAGATATTTCTGTACCCGTAGCTGCTCCGCCGGCCAGCAACCTCAATGTGTACAAGCCTGAGAGCACCAGCACGTCCACAATCGCAATGCGTTTGAGGAAGAACGAATACGACAGCGTGGTGGCGATGTAGACGGCCATCCACAAGCCGAAGGCGCCGTTAAGCAAGGGCAACATGGCCGCCGCGGCCGCAGCCAGGCCCAGCGACAGCACGATCCCCACGGTTGCGGGCAGATCGCCTGCTGCAAACGGACGCAGCCGCTTGGAAGAGTGACGGCGGTCGCTCTCGATGTCGAGCAGATCGTTGAGCAGGTAGTTGGACGAAGCGATGAAGCTGAAGCAGAAGAACGCCGCCAAAACCAATCCAACCGCATGAAGGCTAAGCTTGTGCGACATGATCAGCGGCAGGAACAGCAGGATGTTCTTGGCCCACTGGTGTACCCGGACAGCTTTGATGACCGAACGCAGCGGGGTGCGGCGATCAACGAAGGTCTGGACGATGGGAATATGCCGCGCACGCAGCGCAAGCCGCAGCGGCAATGTGGGGTTGGCAACCATGGCCTGACGCGCACCTGCCAGCAGGGGCATGTCCGCACGGGAGTTGCCGATGTAGTCGAAGGTGCCGAAGCGCTCTTTCAGGGTTTGCAGCTTGCTCGTGTGCGTCAGGTTCGTTATGCCGTCCGAGGCCAGCACTCCGTCAAACAGGTCGAGGTGGCGCGCAACGCGCTCTGCCAGGGCGCTGTCAGCCCCGGTGGCAAGGTAGATGGGCCGCTCGAGCCGATGCTGCGCTTGCAGGAAGGTGCGCACCGCTACGTTGTAAGGCAGCCGGGCAGCATCCAACGGGGCGCGTTGAGCGATCTCCTGCTTCAGCCGTGCACGGCCCTTGGCCAGCCACAGAGGAACGCGCCAGAGCTCCAGCGGAGAGCGGCGAAGGAACTGAAAAAAAGCGTCTTGAAGGCTATCGGACTTGATCAGGGTCCCGTCCAGATCCACGCACAGCGGGCACGTCGGCTCGGATTGGGGCAGCGGGTCGTTCAGCATGGGTCCGGCTCCGGTATGGCTGTCAGGATCGAGGTCTTCCGCAGATCGGGGTCTCTGTGCTGATTATAGGAGAGCGCTCCGGGCAAACCGCCTCACCCGGAGGCACTTACAATGCTAGGCAGACAACGGAAGGCGATTCCGCTGCGCGCTCGTTCACTCGAAACCTTGGCGTCGCTCCATCCGTCCTTTAGAACGACTCCCGTTTTGTGCCCGGCCACGCGCAGGGCCAATCGACTTTCAGCCCGCCTGCCGCTCTCGGGCTCAGAGAGACACACCAGAGAACCTGCTTCACAAAAAACAACTTACGGAATCGAAGATGACGCAGAATCAAGACCCATCGCAGTTTCCCTCACTCTCCTCAAACGGCGCTGAAGCACCCGAACAGCCGCGCCATCATGCAGTGCGCATCGTGGTTTACTTCGTGCTCGTGCTGCTGGCGGGCGGCGTGGTGTGGCGCGTCTACTCGCAGCGCAAGGCCGCGCAGCAGCAGAGCGCCAGCCAGGCCGCCGCACTGCTCAGCCGTCCGGTTCCGGTGCAGGTAACGCCAGCCGAGGTGAAGCCGATGCCGATCTACCTGACCGCGCTGGGCACGGTGACGCCGTATATGAGCGTGACCGTGAAAGCGCGCGTGAGCGGCCAGCTGTTGCCGGTGCACTTTACCGAAGGGCAGGAGGTGCGCGCGGGGCAGACGATTCTGACCATCGATCCGAACCCGTATAAAGCCGCGCTGGACCAGGCCAAGGGCACGCTGTCGCACGATCAGGCGCTGCTGAAGAATGCGCAGGCCGAGGCCAATCGCTACAACGCACTCTATGCCGCCGGGGTCACATCCAAAGAGACAATGGAGACCAATCAGGCAACCGCAGGCCAGTATCAGGGTGCGATTGAGGCCGACGAAGCTGCCGTGGAAACCGCTCGCCTTCAGCTGAGCTGGTGCTCTATCCAGGCGCCTATCTCGGGCAAGATCGGTCTGCGCTTGGTTGATCCGGGCAACATCATCACGGCCAATACGACGAATCTCGTCATCATCAACCAGATTCAGCCCATCGCTGTCTACTTCACACTGCCAGAGAATCAGCTTCCGCAGGTGCTGGCCAAGCTGAGCGCCGAGCAACAGCTGACCGTGGAGGCATGGGACCGTGACGACACGCAGCGCATCGCCACAGGCCGCCTGTTGACAGCCGACAACCAGATCGACACCACGACGGGAACCGCAAAGCTGAAGGCTGTCTTCGACAACAAGGACGAGGTGCTCTTCCCCAACCAGTTCGTGAACATTCACCTGCGCATGGAGGACCGCCCGAACGCCATCGTGGTGCAGTCGGCAGCCATCCAGAGCGGGCTGCAGGGCAACTTTGTGTGGACCATCGGCAAGGATGACAAGGGAGCGGACGTGGCCCGTATGCAGCCGGTGAAGGTGGCGCTCTCTGAAGGGCAACTCACCATTCTTGACTCGGGTCCGGCATCTGGTGACCGCGTAGTGGTGGACGGCGCGGATCGCCTGCGTCCAGGCCAACCCGTGACCGTGACCGCGGCGCACCAGCGCAGCAATCGCAGCGGCTCGCAAACGTCCGGGCAGGCTAACACCCCGGCAGCAGGCCCATTTGGCGCGCAGCCCTCGGCCGCGCCCCGGCCCACGACCAGCCGCGGAGGCCCGCACAAGGAGCAGCAGTGAGCCCGTCTCGCCCATTCATTCTGCGGCCGGTTGCGACCTCGCTGTTGATGCTGGCCATTCTGCTTGCCGGCGCGGTGGCATTCCAGCAGTTGCCAGTCTCGGCTCTGCCTGAGGTCGACTACCCGATCATTCAGGTGCAGACGTTCTATCCCGGCGCAGGCCCTGAGGTGATGGCTTCGTCTGTAACAGCGCCGCTCGAGCGCCAGTTCGGACAGATGCCCGGCCTGAAGGAGATGACGAGCATGAGCTCCGGCGGCGGCTCGGTGATCACGCTCGAGTTCAACCTCGACGAGAACATCGACGTGGCCGAGCAAGAGGTTCAGGCGGCCATCAACTCGGCAAACAGCTTCCTGCCGAGCGACCTGCCCAACCCGCCGATCTACAGCAAGGTCAACCCAGCCGACGCGCCGATTCTTACCCTCGCGCTCACGTCGGACACCCTGCCGCTCGACAAGATCGAGGACGCAGCCGACACCAACCTTGCGCAGAAGATCTCGCAGGTGACGGGCGTAGGCCTCGTCTCCATCGCCGGCGGCCAGAAGCCCTCCGTGCGTGTGCAAGCCAACCCCGCACAGCTCGCCTCGTACAATCTTTCGCTCGAAGACCTGCGCACCGCGCTCTCCGATGCGAACGTGGACCAGGCCAAGGGCACACTGAACGGATCACGCCAATCCTTCACCATCGGGGCCAACGATCAGCTCACCTCACAGAAGGACTACCAGCCGGTCATCGTCGCGTATCGCAACGGCGCTGCCGTGCGCGCCTCCGACGTGGCAACCATCGTGGACGCCGCCGAGAACTCGCAGCAGGCCGCGTGGATGGGGAATCATCCAGCCGTCATCGTGAATATCCAGCGGCAGCCCGGCGCCAACATTATCGCTGTCGTCGACCGCATCCGGAAGCTGCTGCCCCAGCTGCAAACCAGCCTGCCTGCCAGCGTGCAGGTGCACGTGCTCACTGACCGTACCGACACCATCCGCGCATCGGTAAAGGACGTTGAGTTTGAACTGATGCTCACCATCGCCCTGGTCGTGCTGGTGATCTTCCTCTTCCTTCGCAACCTGGCTGCGACCATCATTCCGTCGGTCGCCGTGCCGCTCTCGCTCGTGGGCACCTTTGGCGTGATGTACCTGCTGGGCTACAGCCTCAACAACCTCACGCTGATGGCTCTCACCATCTCGACAGGCTTCGTAGTCGACGACGCCATCGTGATGATCGAGAACATCTCGCGTTATATCGAGGAAGGCATGAGCCCGATGCAGGCCGCGCTCAAGGGCTCTGCGCAGATCGGTTTCACCATCATGTCGCTGACCGTCTCGCTGATCGCCGTGCTCATTCCGCTGCTCTTCATGAGCGACGTGGTGGGCCGCCTGTTCCGCGAGTTTGCCATCACGCTTGCCGTCACCATCCTGGTCTCGGCCGTGGTTTCGCTCACTCTTACGCCCATGATGTGCTCGCGCATCCTGAAGAACAAGACCGCGGCGGAGCAGACGCGCTTCTACAACTGGTCAGAGCGCGTCTTTAACAACATCATCGCCGCCTATGGCCGTGTGCTGCGCGTGATTCTGCGCCATCGCTTCGCCACGCTGCTGGTCACCATCGGCACATTCGTGGCAACGGTTCTTCTGTTCATCATCGTTCCCAAGGGCTTCTTCCCGGTGCAGGATACGGGCGTCATTCTCGGCATCAGCGAGGCACCGGAGACGGTGAGCTTCCCAGCAATGGCGGGGCTGCAACAGAAGCTCGTGGACGTGGTGCTCGAAGATCCCGCCATCGACAACGTCTCCTCGTTCATCGGTGTGGACGGCACCAATACAACGCTCAACTCGGGCCGTATCCAGATCACACTGAAGCCGCTCGACGTGCGCAAGGTCTCGGCAACGGAAGTAATTCACCGTCTGCAGTCCAAGCTCGCCGCCGTGCAGGGTATTCAGCTTTTCCTACAGCCGCTGCAGGACCTGACGGTGGAAGACCGCGTGAGTCGCACGCAGTTCCAGTACTCGCTGGAAGATCCGAACCAAACCGAACTGGCGACGTACACACGCAAGCTTGTGGACGGCCTCAGCAGCGAACCCGCGCTGACAGATGTGGCCAGCGACCTGCAGGACCAGGGTCTTGGCGCGCAGCTCGTGATCGATCGCGATACCGCGTCACGGCTCGGCATCGCCATGGCCGACGTCGACAACACACTCTACGACGCCTTTGGCCAGCGCCAGGTCTCGACGATCTTCACGCAGCTCAACCAGTACCACGTGGTGATGGAGGTAGCGCCGAACTTCCAAACCGATCCCTCCACGCTCAGCAATCTCTACGTAAAGTCGGCGAACGGAACCCAGGTGCCGCTCAGCATGCTGGCCCACTGGGAGCAGACGCGCGCGCAGCTCTCCATCGGCCACCAGGGCCAGTTCCCTTCTACCGTGGTCAGCTTCAACCTTGCGCCGGGTAAAGCACTGGGCGATGCGGTTACCACTGTGAACCGCGTGCAGCAGAATATCGGTATGCCCGCCTCGATCAACGCAAGCTTCCAGGGCACTGCCGCCGCCTTCCAGACCTCGCTCTCCAACGAACCGCTGCTGATTCTGGCCGCACTGATCACGGTGTACATTGTGCTGGGCATCTTGTACGAGAGCTACATTCATCCCATCACGATCATCTCCACGCTGCCCTCGGCGGGCGTAGGCGCGCTGCTGGCGCTGCTTATCACCAAAACCGAGTTCAGCGTAATCGCACTCATCGGCATTATTCTGCTCATCGGCATCGTGCAGAAGAACGCCATCATGATGATCGACTTCGCTCTAGCCGCTGAACGCAATGAAGGCAAAAGCGCGGAGGAGGCGATCTTCCAGGCCTGCCTGTTGCGCTTCCGGCCGATCCTGATGACGACGATGGCCGCGCTGCTCGGCGGCCTGCCGCTGGCGCTCGGCGGCGGCACCGGCGCTGAGCTGCGTATGCCGCTCGGCGTCAGCATCGTGGGCGGCCTGATCTTCTCGCAGATGCTCACACTCTTCACCACGCCTGTCGTGTATCTCTACTTCGACAAGCTTGCTCAACGCACAAAGTCGCGCGCGATTGCCGCGACTGCGGCTACGGCCGACTGAGGAGACACGCTATGCATCTCTCCTCACCGTTCATCAAGCGTCCGGTTGCAACCACACTGCTAAGTCTGGCGCTGCTGCTTGCCGGCTCCATTGCCTACTCCGTGTTACCGGTCGCATCGCTGCCCGATGTCGACTTCCCGGTGATTGGCGTGGGCGCAGGCCTGCCCGGCGCCAGCCCGGAGACGATGGCCTCCGCCGTGGCCACGCCGCTCGAGCGGCAGTTCGGCCGCATCGCAGGCGTGAACCAGATGACCTCGTCGAGTTCGCTCGGTTCGGCCTCGGTGACGCTACAGTTCGATCTCAACCGCAACATCGATGCTGCCGCGCGCGACGTGCAGGCCAGCATCAACGCGGCGCGCAGTCAGCTGCCCTCTTACCTGCCACAGAACCCAAGCTACCGCAAAGCAAACCCGGCGGAAGCGCCGATCCTGATCCTCACGCTTACCTCGGACGTGATGCCGAAGCCGCAAATCTACGATCTTGCCGACTCGATCCTGGCGCAAAAGATCGCGCAAATTCAGGGCGTAGGCCAGGTCTTCGTCGGCGGCACGTCGCAACCTGCCGTACGCGCTGAGCTCAATCCGAACCTTCTTTCCAGCACCGGCATTGGGCTGGATGCCGTACGCACGGCGCTCTCCAACGCCAACGCCAACCGCCCCAAAGGCAACTTCCAAAGCGGCACCCAACGCTGGGCGATTACAGCAAACGATCAAATCTTCAAGGCTAAGGAATACGCGCCAATCATCGTCGGCTATAACCAGACGACTGGAGCTGCGGTTCGCCTGTCTGATGTGGCAACAGTAACGGACTCCATCGCGGACACCCACACAGGAGGCCAGGCCGGCATTAACTCCGGCAACGGAGCGCCCGGACAACTGAAGAGCGCGGTCCTGATTATCATCTTCAAGATTCCCGGCGCAAACGTGATCTCCACTGTGGACAGCGTGCTCGCGGAGCTTCCGCGTCTGCGTTCGGAGATTCCGCCGACGATCCAGATGAATGTGGCCGTCGACCGCACGACAACGATTCGCTCGAGCGTGCGCGACGTTGAAGTATCGCTCGTCATCAGCGTGCTTCTGGTCGTGCTGGTAGTCTTCCTGTTCCTGCGCGAAGTGTGGGCTACCATCATTCCGTCGGTAGCCGTGCCGCTGTCGCTGGTGGGCACCTTCGGCGTGATGTACCTGCTGGGCTACACCATCGACAACCTATCCCTGATGGCCCTCACCATCTCCACTGGCTTCGTTGTCGACGACGCCATCGTGGTCATCGAGAACATCACGCGCTACCTCGAACAGGGCATGAAGCCCTTTGACGCGGCAATGAAGGGCTCGCGCGAGATCGGCTTTACCGTGCTCTCGATGAGCACCTCACTGATCGCCGTATTCATCCCCATCCTGCTCATGGGCGGAATCGTCGGCAAGCTCTTCCGCGAGTTCGCCGTGACGCTCTCGGTTGCCATCGCTGTCTCGCTGCTGGTCTCGCTGACCACCACGCCCATGCTCTGCGCGCGCTTCCTCAAATCTCACGAAGAGGCGCGGCACGGCCGCTTCTACCGGGCCAGCGAACGTGTCTTCAACTGGCTTCATGCCGAATACGCGCTGGCACTGCGCTGGGTTTTGCGCCACCAGGTGATCGTGCTGCTGGTCGTACTCGGAACCGTTGTCCTGAATGTATTTCTGTTCATCGTTGTTCCCAAGGGCTTCTTTCCGCAGCAGGACACGGGCCGCCTGAACGGCCGCACGCGCGCTGCGCAGGACATCAGCTTTCCAGCGCTCAACGAAAAGCAGCATGAGCTGGCGCAGATGGTGCTGGACGATCCTGCCGTGTACTCCGTTACGGCATTTGCCGGCGGCGGTGGTCCAGGCGGCGGTGGCACCAATGTGGGCTTCATGTTTGTCGGGCTCAAAGATCTGTCGCAACGTCCGGGGCGCGTCTCTGCCGACGATGTGGTCAACCGGCTGCGGCGCAAGCTTACGTCTGTGCCTGGCGCAACGCTGTTCCTGCAGTCCAACCAGGAATTGCAGATCGGCGGCCGCGGCTCCGACGCACAGTATCAGTACACACTCTCTGACGAGAATCTGGACGAGCTGAACACCTGGGCACCGCAACTGATGACGCGCATGCGCGCCATGTCCGAGCTGCGAGACGTCTCAAGCGACCAACAAAATCAGGGGCTGGCAGCGAATCTGGTCATCGACCGCGATTCGGCTTCGCGGCTTGGTATCAGCGCCACCACCATCGACACCACCCTGTACGACGCCTTCGGTCAGCGCGAAGTCTCCACCATGTACACGGGCCTCAACCAGTACTACGTGGTGATGGAGGTGGACCCGAAGTACCAGACGAGCCCCGACGCGCTGAATGGCATCTACTTGAAGTCAAGCACCGGCACGATGGTTCCGCTGTCGACGATCGCGCACTTTGAACAGCAGCGCACATCGCTCGCTGTTAATCACCAAGGCCAGTATCCCGCGGTCACGCTCACGTTCAACCTGGCGCCAAACGTCGCGCTCGGGCAGGCCGTTACTGCACTCCAGCACGAACAGCAGCAGATGGGCATGCCGAGCACGGTGCACGCAACGTTCCAGGGCACAGCGCAGGCGTTTCAGGACTCACTGTCCAACGAGAAGTGGCTGATTCTTGCGGCACTGGTCGCGGTCTACATCGTGCTCGGCATCCTCTACGAGAGCCTGATTCATCCGCTCACAATTCTCTCCACACTGCCGCCCGCAGGTGTTGGCGCCATTCTTGCGTTGCTGCTCACTGGAACCGATCTGAGCATCATCGCCATCATCGGCATCCTGCTTTTGATCGGCATCGTGAAGAAGAACGCCATCATGATGATCGACTTCGCACTGCAAGCCGAGCGCGATCAGGGACTGCCTCCGGTGGAGGCCATCTATCAGGCGTGCCTTCTGCGCTTCAGACCGATCATGATGACCACCATGGCCGCGCTCTTCGGCGGCCTGCCGCTGGCTATCGGCATGGGGGTTGGCTCCGAGCTGCGCAAGCCGCTGGGTATCACCATCGTCGGCGGCCTCATTGTGTCGCAGGCACTTACGCTGCTCACCACGCCGGTAGTCTATCTCTTCTTCGACCGCCTGCAGTGGATGGTGATGAAGCCGCACCGCATTGGCTCAGAACTGGAAGAAGCCTCGGGCGACTGAAGCTTTGCAACCTGCCACAGATTGGCTATCTCCGCGTGGCTATACTCTCCGCGCGGAGATAGGACCATGCAAAAGCTCAATCTTAAAAGCAGCGGAAGTGGACGGCGATGATCGTGCAGACCGCGTTCACCACGCAGACGCAGGTAGACGCCGCTGTTGCAGATGTGCGCCACAAGATGAATCCGGCCGCTCTCGACAAGGTGCGCTTCGAGGTGATGGCCTGCACTTGAATGCTATGCTGGCCTCAACCAATGTCGAAATTGCTATCGTCATGCTTCTCGTCGAAGGTTTACTTCAGCCTCTGCTACGGAGTGCTGTTCGTCTTCGCTGCTGCCGCGTCCTTTAACGGCTTCCTTAGCAAATTTCCATTTATCGAGCCAAGCAAAGACGGCAATATCGAGTCCAGCTTTGAAGTCACCATGCTGCTCGGCACTGCCGAGCGCCCGTATGTCTATCGCCATCTCATCGAGGACATCGCAAACTTCGCTAATTCGACCACTCCTCAGGGCGTCAAAGAAGTGCTCTACCGGATGATCTTCCCGAGCTCTCCGAAGAGCGGTTCTGTCCGCATCGAAGTTTTTGCCGCACTGCCTCAGCCGTTGCGGCACGACTGGTTTTATCGCTATCTGATTCTCTATGCGTTAACGTTTCTCGGCGCACTCGCCTCAGTCGTCGCCATGTATCTAGTTTGTAGAGAGTTTGCGCTACCGGAACCCGCAGCAGTACTTGCGCCCATCATCGTGATCCTCATCGCGCCCACCGCTTACGTCTTTCCGTACGATTACATTGAACTCGCCTTTCTCGCCGCGGCTGTCTGGTTTGCTCTGCGCCTTGACTGGTGGTGGCTGCTGCCGCTGGCAGCATTAGCAGCGTGGAACAAAGAATCATTTTTCTTTTTCATGCCAACCCTCTATCCTTTGCTGCGCCGCCGCATCTCGCGCCGCACGGCGAGCGTGGCTGTGGCCCTGCTCACTTTCGTGTGCGGCTTGGTCTATCTCTACATGCGCACGCGGTTCGCTAACAACGCTGGCGAAGCTGTGATACCGCAGTTTCTCGACCACTTCCGCACACACTTCGGCGTACACGATTTGCTCTCCCGTGTGGATGAATCCTACGGGGTTCCCATACCGGAAATCTCCACACTTCTGCCGACAGTTCTATTGCTCTGGACCTTCGCGCGCGTCTGGAAGCGCATGCCCTCCGTGGTGCGGCAGCACGGACTCCTTGCGATCTCGATCAACGGCCCGCTTTACCTGTTCTTTTGCACTCCACACGAGTACCGCGATCTTAGCTTGCTCTCCATCTTCCTTCTGCTCGCTATTGCCTGGAACCTGACGGAGTGGGCAGAGCGTTCCGCTCCCGCGCCTGTCGATCGCACAGTGTGAGCTTGTTGTGCGTAAAGACAAACGCTGGCCGATACATTGACCCGATGTTATCGCCTACGCCAGGTGCTATGCTGGCGGAAACATGCTTCGAGCAATACTCGCATCGCTTCGCTCGCCCTGGCTCTTTCACCGCGTCGGTGCCGCGATTCTGTTCTTCTTTGCTGCCGCGGCCTCGTTCAACGGCTTTCAAGACATAAGCGGCTTTGCCAATGATGCTGAAGCCTATCCACCGTACGGCGTTTCCTTCATCGGCGCAATTACCAGCACCGCACAAAAGCCATTTGTGTTCCGCCGCATGCTGCCCGATATCGCCAACTGGACAACGGCTATAACCCCTCGGCCACTTCAAGACCGCCTGCACAATTGGTTCTATCCCAGCGTCGGCCCAGATCTCCATTCCAAGATACTCTCGTTCGGCCGGTCAGACGCAGCCCAAAGCCGTACCTGGTTCTTCCCATATCTGGTGCTATACATCTGCCAATTCCTTAGCACGTTGCTCGCTGTCATAGCAATGCATCTGCTCTGCCGCGCAATGGGCCTACAGCCAGCCGTCACCCTATTCGCGCCGGTGATCGTGATCCTCATCGTTCCTTACATCTTCTCCGCATATTACGACTGCACCGAACTCGCTCTATTCTTTCTCGCAGCGTGGCTCGCCCTCCGCTTCCGCTGGTGGTGGCTGCTGCCCATCGCTGCCCTCGGAGCCTGGAACAAGGAATCGTTTTTGTTTTTTATTCCAACTCTTTACCCATTCCTTCGCATGCGCGCCTCGCGTAAGACTTCTCTTGCGGCTGTCGTTGTGCTGTGCGCGCTCTGTGGCCTTATCTATCTACACGCTCTTTCACTGTTCGCGCATAACGCCAACACCGGCGCTTGGCTGCAATGGAAAACTCATTTCTCCGATCTTCTGAACTCTCACGCGCAGCTCTTCGTAAACGATGAGGTGTACGGCATCCGCATCCTCCGTGTTTCCACGCTTGCGCCCACGCTCTTACTCATATGGGCCTTGGCTCGTGCGTGGAAGCATCTTTCGGTAGCAGTCCGCCGCCATACTTTCATCGCCGCAGCCATCAACTTCCCTCTCTATCTGCTCTTTGGAAATGGTGGCGAATACCGCAACCTGAGTATGCTCTCCATCTTCTTCCTGCTCGCAGTTGCCTGGAACCTCGAGGACGGACTCAAACACATGGAATGTGCGCAACCTGTTTCTGGCAAAGTCTGAAAACACTGAAGGGCGAACCCGCAATGGATTCGCCCTTCAGTGTTTCGGAGTCGATGCGTCGAATCAGTGCGCGAAGCTGTGCTCTTCCACCTGCACCGGATCGACCAGCTTGACCGGGTAGTACGCATTGCGCACGTACTGGTGCACCATGCGGTTGGTGTTGAAGTACGAGCCGTTGAAGGCCAGCGTGGTTCGCATCAGCCGCGTCCACTTTTCCGGCGTGTCATTGAAGAGCGGCACCACCGCCGTTTCCAGCTTGTGATAGAGTGACTCGGCTTCTTCAGCATCGTTCGCGCCATCTTCGATGGCCCATCCGGTTACGCCTTCAATGCAGCCTTCGATCCACCAGCCATCGAGGATCGACAGGCTTGGCACGCCGTTGAGCGCGGCCTTCATGCCGCTGGTGCCGGAGGCCTCATAGGGACGGCGCGGTGTGTTCACCCACACGTCAACACCGGCAGTAAGAAGCGCACCAAGATCCCACGCGTAGTTTTCAAGATAAACAATGCGCAGCAAGTCATTCGAGAGCTTTGCCGCAGTTTCAATCACGTCGTGGATCAGCGCCTTGCCCGGAACATCTGCCGGGTGCGCCTTGCCCGCGTAGAGAATCTGCAGACCGCCCGCTTCCTTCGCAATCTTCAGTAGCCGCTCGGGGTCGCTGAACAGCAAGCCCGCGCGCTTGTACGTGGCAGCGCGACGCGCAAAGCCCAGCGTGAGCACCTTGGGGTTCAGCACCAGCCCCGTGCGCGTCGCGACTTCGGTCAGCAATGCCTCTTTGGCGCGGCGATGCGCTTCCTGCATGTCCGCCTCGGGCACATCGATGGCATTGCGGATCATAAGGCTGTCACGACGCCAAATGGGCAGGTGCTTGTCGAGCAATTGCTGCACCGGGATCGACGTCCATGTGGGCCCGTGCACGCCGTTGGTGATCGAGTCGATCGTGTACTCGGGGAACATGGCACGCGAAACCTTGCCGTGCTGCATGGCCACGCCATTGGCGTAACGCGAGAAGCGTAGAGCGATCAGCGTCATGTTCACCATGCCGTCGCGCACGCAGCCCAGCCGTTCCAGGCGGGCAGTGCGGTCGCCGCCGAGAATACGGTTCGACTGCTCGAGCGAGAAGCGATCGTGGCCGGCCGGTACGGGCGTGTGCGTGGTGAAGACGCACTTGCGCTGCACCTGCACCACATCAGACTCCGTGATCGCGCCCAGCGGTCCACCAGCGAGCTGGCTCTCAAGCAGCGTCTGCGTCAGGAGTGCCGCGTGGCCCTCGTTCATGTGATAGACGTTGACGTTGAGCCCTAGCGCCTGCGCCATGCGCGCGCCGCCCATGCCCAGCACAATCTCCTGCTGCAAGCGGTAGTTGTCATCGCCGCCATAGAGGTGATCGGTCAGGCCTCGATCCCAGCCGGAGTTGCCGTCAAGATCCGTGTCGAGCAGATAGATGGGCACGATGTGGCCCGAGCGCCCCACGAGGTCATAACGCCATGCACGCACCGTCACCGCACGGTCTTCAATCGAGACCGTGACGCGCGCTGTCTCTTCCTTGCAGAAGTCAGCAGGGTTCCACGGCTGGATGGTTTCGGTCTGGTCGCCGGCCGGGCTCAAGTGCTGCTGAAAATAGCCCTTGCGATGGATGAGCGAGAAGGCCACGAGCGGAACGCCGAGGTCGGCAACGGAGCGCAACGTGTCGCCTGCGAGCACGCCAAGACCGCCCGAATAGGTGGGCATGGCCGGTTGAATCGCGATCTCCATGGAGAAGTAAGCTACAACTCCGGATGCGGGGAAGATCTCATAGGAAAAGGGCTTATCGGATTGTGTCTGTACCATGTGTGTCTCTCAGCGGCTACAGCAGTTTCAGAGTTGCAGCATCCCGGAAGCAGCGCCGTAAAGTGACTCTTTCATCAAGAAAAAGCCGCCCTGTACGATCACAGCGAGGGCAAGCACACTCTGTAACCGCTCAAAACCCGTCATCGAACGACGGCCCGGATCCCGGGATGCAAGTAAAGCAGGAATCGCTGCCGGAGCAGTCCGTGCTGCCTCCGGTCTACTTTCGACCAAACTGGAGCGATTTTATCAAGGAATGGAGCTGAGACCCGCATACGAAAGGCGGATCCGCAGGTCTTGGACCCCCCAAAAGTTTCGCCCCCGGGGTGCAACCTCCTGCGGATCATGCCTTTGAGTAACCAGTTCGAAAATGGGATCAGCCGATGCGGCTGGCTCCGTTTGAGGCGTGGCAGACCATGATCTGCGGCTCAATGCCGATCTTGGCCTTGTAGCGCTCGCCGAGGGCCTTGCTGAAGGCCTCGGCATGTTCGCGCTCCACCAGGTTGATGGTGCAGCCGCCGAAGCCGCCGCCGGTCAACCGCGCGCCGATCAGGCCGGGCAGATCCTGCGCCAGCTCGACCATGGCATCAGCCTCAACGCAGCTTCCTTCGAAGTCCTTCGAGTAGCTGGTGTGCGCCTCGGCCATCAAGCGGCCGAGCGTCTTCAGGTCGTGGTTCATCAGCGCATCGCAGGCAGCCACGGTGCGGACGCACTCCGAGATGACGTGGCGCGCGCGCTTGACTGCATCGGGGCTCATCTCGCTCGACCACTTGTCGAGATCTTCGATGGTGGCGTCGCGCAGGAACTTCACCTCAGGACGGTGCTTGCCGATCACGGCCGCAGCTTCCTCCACCTGCGCACGGCGCGAGGTGTATTCGCCGCCGGCCACGGAGTGCTTCACCATGGTGTTGGCGATGACCAGCGCTACGTTTTCAGGAATCGGCGCGAGCTTGAAGCTAAGATCGCGGCAGTCGAGCAGCAGGGCGTGGTTCGCCTTGCCGTTGGCGGAGATGAACTGGTCCATGATGCCGCAGTTGGCGCCGACAAACTCGTTCTCTACGCGCTGACAGAGGCGCGCTAGCTTCGGCCGCGGAATTTCAACACCTGCAAGCGAGGTGACGGCCAGAGCCGTTGCCACTTCGATGGCAGCCGAGCTCGAGAGGCCGGAACCGAGCGGCACATCACCCCAGATGGAGACGCTGAAGCCACCAACCTTGATGCCTTCGCCGGCAAGGATGACGACAACACCGAGCGGATAGTCGCTCCAGTGCTTGCTGCCCTTGGCGGGCAGTGCTGCCGCATCGAAGGTGCGCTCTTCGCCGTAGTTCTCGGAGTAGATGACGATCTTGCCGTCGGTGCGCGGTGAGATGGCCGCAAGCGTGGCAAAGTCAATGGCTGCGGGCATCACGAAGCCCTCGGCGTAGTCCGTGTGCTCGCCAATGATGTTGACGCGGCCCGGAGCTGCAAAGATGGCCGGTTCTGCATTGAATCGGCCCTGATGAATCGAACGGAACTTCGTTACGTCATGCATAGTTCACCACCTAGATTCTTTCCAAATCCACATTCATGATCCAGTCGAACGACTGACCGGCGCCGAGAACGCGCGACCACGCGCCCTCGATTGCCAACGAATCCACAGGCGCGGTCGAAGGCTCGATCGCGATGCAAATCTGCTTGAGACCGGGACGGTCGGGCCAGCCGCCGTAGCAGATCCACAGGCCGAGATACGGCGTCGCCGCAACATCGAAGCTCACGCGAATCCGCACGCCAGCCTTGGGCCGCAGCAGCGTTGCCCAGTTCTCAGCCGCGCTCAGCGGCCCAGCAAAAAGCTTGTCGCCTGTTCCCGCATCGGGCTTTGACGCAACACGCAGATC
>Ga0318572_10000279_pt1 | contig 18597 bp, 19 predicted proteins | sample GRESIP089b5f20_FD_202528 | JGI IMG/M metagenome (GOLD analysis project Ga0318572, IMG submission 202528) | Tropical soil microbial communities from Luquillo Experimental Forest, Puerto Rico - GRE.SIPMG.089b5f20 | ecosystem: Environmental > Terrestrial > Soil > Tropical forest > Bulk soil...
ATATGTCCGTCATCTGGAAGCTGCTTTCGAGCGAATGTGGATGCTCTGGCGGGACGGTAACCAACCCGAATCTTTCCGGATTTCAGCGCAAGATCCTGCCCAAGGAGCGTGAACAGCGCAGAGTCATGTAAAGACCATGCAGGCGGGTCTCTGCGACCAAGCGGAATGGGGCATCCCGTGGCCGATTTCAATCGAAGGGCGTGATTTTATCGCGGTGTCCCCTTGATGCCAGGGCCTGACGTTCTCTAGCTTCGGAGTCCCCCAAGCTTCCCCTTTGCCTTCCCGAACGGATTGCGCTACACGGGGGTTCTCCATCGATATGAACCATATCGACATGCGCTGCACCCGTAGCTCAACTGGATTGAGCGCTGCCCTCCGAAGGCTTCAGCCTCTTCATGGCGTAAGCGCTTTCATCAATAAATTCATGATGTTGTGAGGCGGGGGCGCTGCCCTGAAGGCCCTGTTTGTGGCCGGACTGTGGGCCGTTTGAACCGGCGTTTGGCAATATCTGGCAACGGATTGGGCAGAGTGCGTCCCCTTTAACTCCACGCACAACCAGGCACCCCGAACAGGAACAGGGTCTTCAATGCCCCTGCGCCTCCTTGGGGGGCCATTTGCCTTCTTTAACAAGGCGCTCCATTTCAGCCGCTTTCGGCGGCGGCCAGGGGTAGTGGGCGGCATGCAGGCGATCCAAAAGGCGCTGACAGTCGGCATGCACCTTGGGGTCATTTATCGCCAAATGCATACAGGTTTCGCCTCCAAGGTTGGCGACGGTATGACCCAGCCTTGTCGCGGTCCAGATAGAGGCCCCCCGGTCCAACAGGTAGTTCACCATGTCGATCTGCCCTGACGCGGCGGTTGTGATAACGGCGGTCTCTCCGCCATCATCCTTGGCATCGACATGTGCCCCAGACTTCAGAAGCAAGTCAACTCCGTCTCGGTAATCAATCATGGCAGCTTCAGCCAAAGGCAGGCGAGCACTAGACAGTCCATCCGGGTTCGCTCCTGCTGCTAACAACGTCCTGGCATAGTCAAGATCGTAGGCTCTGACTGCTGAGGCCAATGGCACCCACCATTTGGCTCCGTCAGGTTTGGCTCCCGCTTTCAGCAAAGCTTTCACCATCGGCATATCGAGGTGCCTTACGGCGATCATCAAGGGGGTCAGCCCCTCTGTCCCGGTGGCATTGACGCCACCGGGAACGGTTTTCGCCTCGGCCAGAACGGCATCGACATCGCCTTCGATGACCAGACGCATAAACTGGCGTTCTCGTTGATCGGGGAAGTTTCCCCAAACCTCGTAGAACCCCATTAGTCCATCTATGTCCCAGGTGTGGTACTTCCGATAACCGATGAAGATAAGTGCGGCCAGAAAGAGGGCGAGGAGAAACTTAACTCCCCGCATGATCCCCAAGCTGTTTTTGGCTTGCTTCACTGCTCCTGCGCCTCCTTGGGCGGCCATTTGCCTTCGTCCATGAGCTTTTTGACTTCTTTGGCCGAGGGCGGCGGCCATGGCCAGCCAGCGGCTTTGTAGCGGGCGATCAAATTGTTCTGAGCGGCCACGAGTTCCGGTTTGGTAGGAATGTTGTTCAGCAAGGCGGGAATGGTTATGCCTCCTTCCTCGGTCACCCAAAGAGAACCTCCGTGATCCAGCAGATATACCGTCATGTCTAAATGGCCAGCCAACGCGGCAACCATGGAAGGTGTCTTCCCAAAAACATCAGGCACATCCACCCTGGCTCCGGCTTTAAGCAGCAATTCCACCGCTTCTTTATAATTGATCAGAGCCGCTTCGATCAGGGGCGGCTCTGATCCGGCCAAGCCGTTCGGGTTGGCCCCCGCTTCCAGTAAAATCCGAGGGATCGTCAGGTCATAGGCCCGTACGGCCATATGCAGGGGAACCTGTTTCACATTGCCGTCGGGATTGGCTCCGGCCTTCAGCAGAGCCTTCATCATTGATTTGTTTAAGCGCCGCACGGAAACCATCAAGGGCGTCAGGCCGTTGGTCCCGGTGGCATTGACGCCACTGGGAATGGTTTTCGCTTCGGCCAGCACCTCATCGACATCCCCCTGGATCACCAGGGCAATGAAGTGCTGGGCCGCCGGATCGGGGAAGTTCTCCCGCACCTTGTAAAAGGTCATGAGGCGCTCAAGGTTCCATGCCTGGAATTTCTGATAGCCTGCAATGGACAGAGCCACCAAAAGGATCAGCGCCAGGGCGGATATCCCCTTGATGCGTCTATTTGCCACCAAGCTGTTTCTGTCGAGCTTCAATGCCACTTAACACCCAATTGATGGAATGAGGGTCAAGGAGAGAGCCACCAGAAGACCCTGACGGCGATGAATTCGGAAGCTTTCGCCGTTCTCCATATGCTGGCGGCAACACTTCGTGACCCAACAGCGTTTGCACATCAGCCGTTATCCCCAAAATGCTGCCAATAAACGGAACCGCACGTAACGTAGCAATGGAGAGCTCTCTATGATCCTGAATGGATGACAAAGGCTCCCCATCAACATAATAGGCGTCAACTTTTGGTGGCGTCGAGGATTTGTCGTCAATCAGTTTCATATCAATGCCTGATGCATTGAATGTCGTAGCTGGCAAGCCAGTCGTCACCGCTGCGGCACTGGCTAAGCCACCGCCTAATGAATGCCCGGTGAAAGAGAGATTGCCATCAGTGCGAGCTGCCAAAGTTTTTGCTAATTCTTTAGCTCTGTCATAGGCCTCAGCATGGAACCCCATACCTTGTTCGCCATTATTCAGCCAGTCCTGATCAGCGTCGGGCCTTGTTCCCCTGAACGCCAGCACATATTGTGGGCCGTTGGGTCCGTCTTTGACAAATAATTCTGCGTGGAGGCTGGAGCCATCATCAGGTGACAAGTCGTTGGATGTGATCCCCAGCTTCTCCAATTCCTCGCCGCTGGCCTTGCGATACCCAGAAGGCAATGCGGGTTCCGGGCCAGCATCCGGATTGTCGGGGTCCCAATAGGTGTGCGCCGCCAGCATCGCCTTGTCGTGGGCGTCGGACAGTTTGGCCTGTTCGGCCTGTTTCTGCTCGGGCGTCATGGAAGCTGGGTCGGAGGCGTCCTTCGGGGCGAAGCGTCCGCCCTCATGGGTACCTTTGGGATGGCGCAACTGATTGACATCGTATTTCCGAAGCCAGTCCGGCTGCCGTCCGTTGCGCCGGACGGGCAGGCCGTGGGCCTTCAGCAGCGCCTGGGGATCGGTTCCGCTCCTCAGTTTCGCCGAGGCGGAGGCCAGCCGCTTGGCGAGGCACTCATCCTCCAGCCGGGGCTGTCCCATCTGGCACAGGGCGATGGCGGCCAGGGCGGCGTCGCCCTTCGTCAAGGCCCGCGAGGCGGCACCCAGGCTGCCCATCACCTTGGTCTCGTCAGCCAGATCGTTCTTCGCCAGCGACAAAAGCGTCAGGATGCGGGTCTCGCGGCCTGCGACGGCAAGGCCGGTGCCGCCTTCGGGATGGTCTTGTAATGGTGCGATGACGGTGCCCTTGCCCAGCACCACGCCCTTGTCGGTCAGCCGCAAACTGGGGCAATAGTCTGGGGTTTCCGGCAGCTTCAGATGGGTGCGGCGCAACGCCTTTTCCAGCCGCCGGGGCTCGACGCCCCGCTGCAGCAGATCAGCCGCCTGGGCCAGGATGGCGTCGGAACCTTCCGCCGGTTCCGGCGAGGCGGTCAGCAGCGCCGAAGCCTGAGAGGGATTTCGGATCAGATGCCCGGCGGCGGAGCGGATGGTCTTGACCATCGGGGTCATGGCCGAAGCAGACTTGCCGTAAGCCAGAGACAACAACGCGGACAGGGCTTCGTCGGAAGTGACCTCCACCTCCCAGCAGCCCTGCACGACGATGCGGCGGGCCAACAGAGTGGATTTGCCCAACAGAATGCTGTCGCCCTCCAACCGGGGGCGGCGGCGAGGGGCGGAATGCGAAGGAACCAACATGGTTGCGTTTCTCCATGAAAAAAGCCCCGGCCTGGACAGGCGCGGGGCTTGGGAGGATGACGGGGAAAAAGAAAAACCCGCTCCTTCGGGGGAAGGGCGGGTTCGGGCGTTATGATCGCTTCTGCGCAGTGTCAAATTTTTCAGGAGCGTAAGTCAAGAACAAATTAGAAACTCTGGGCCGGTTCCAGTTATGCCTAGTGGTGAGGTGAAGGACGCGCCGGAAAAGTTGGCTCTGCATTGCCAATATCCGGCAACAGCCGTCCCCGTTTCGTTCTTCTCGGCGAAACTGGCCGCCTCCAGAAAGGGGCTTGCCGAACCCCGCAGAAATCCAGTATCTTCCGGGCCTCTTCGATCCGATGTGGTCGCCAGTGCACCCGTAGCTCAGCTGGATAGAGCGCTGCCCTCCGAAGGCAGAGGCCACAAGTTCGAATCTTGTCGGGTGCGCCAATTTTTTCAATGACTTAGCCGATTTTTGACTAGCACCTCCACATGCTGCGGAAGCGTGGCGGAAGCAGAAAGATATGCGCCGCCTCTCATTCGGACGACGCTGTAGCTTTGAATTTTGATGTCTGAATTTTGATGTGGTGTGGCTTTTACGGCTCAATGAGACCAAGCTGAAGCCGCATCGGTCCCTTGATATCTAGAAATTAAGAAATGCGGTGCGCCTTATAAGAAAGGCGCACCGCTGTAATAGCTTTAAGCCTTAAGCTTAATCTCGAATATGCCTGATGCCTGCACCCGATTAATAGCATCCTTGCGGATTGCAATTGTGGCGCGATCGGCAAAAGTCACTACGTTGGGACGCGCTAAGCTCTGATCAGCCAACTCAACGCTTCGAGATTGCGGCTTAGACTCAAGATCGAGCGATAACTGCTCGCTGGATTCCTGACATTTAGTCATGGGCTCCGCTCCTCCATCTCAACTATCAAAATGGAGTTTGCTCCTTGTCGCTCAAATCTGCAATGACCTTTGCTTCGTACTCGGTGCGAGAGTCAAGAGGTTCACGAAAAACAGGAATGGAAGACTTGGGTGATCGCTTAGCAAATTTCCCACTCATTTTTCTTTCAGTCTGTATTTTAAAGAGCCGCAAATAATGTCTTGGGGCAACTCCATCATACTGCTTAAAAACAACCTTTGTCTTGTCTTCTGGATTCTCTGTTACGGCATCGCTGTGAAGTGCTATAGCAAGACTTTTCTTGTACGGCTCAATGTAGATTACCGTACCGATGCCTGCCGCGACAATGTGCCTCGCACAGTTATGGCAGGGATATGTCTTTGTATAAAGGGTTGCTCCGACAAGGGAGTGTCTTCCCTCTCTCGCAACAGAAAGTATGGCCTCCATTTCGGCGTGAATTGATCTAGAAAATTCTATAAGGGAATCGATTCCCGTTCCCTCATTTATAAGAGATATAACGTCCTCAGCATTTTTTCCTTTTTTTAAAATTCCAGATTGAGATATCTTAGATGATATTTTATTGATTATATCGATTCGTCTAGTCTCATTGTGGCATATATTCCCGCCCCACTTAAAGCAGCGGTTATCCTTATCAATAATTGCGCTGCTATTTTCATCCCAAATATATTGATCGTCTTCACAATATAGGCCGCCCTTGAAGCGAGGAACATCATTCCATCCAACGGATATCAATTCTCCGCCACTGGATATGATTGCAGCCCCTACCTGTCTGGACATGCAAGCAGAGTTTGCAGCAGCAGCGCCGGCCTCGTACATTGCAGACTCTTCACGAGTGGGCGTATGAATAGCAGCATCAAATACAATATCTAAATAGCGTTTTATTTTAGTGCGCAGTTCGTCAATTTTTCGGTCATTGCATATAAAGAAGTCGCTATCAACAAATATTTTCCTCGTCTTTTGACCAAAAGTCATTATTTCATTTTGATCTCTATCGACTATTTTTTGGATGGAGCCGTCTTCTGCTCCATTATCTTTTAATCTCTTAACGCGCAATTCATCAGGCGCAAAAACGCCAAAAACACACACAATTTCACCATATATTTGCCTTAATAAAGATAACTCTTCTGGATTTTTGATTGAATCGATAATATACGCTCGCCTTCCCGGCAATGGAACGCCATCTGCATTATAGCCATTATTCTCTTTTCTAAATTTATATATTTGCTCAACAACCTTTTCGGCGAGATAATTGTTTCCAAATTTCTCTCTTAATTTATTGCCAGCATCCTGCATTTCTTGAACATATGCATCTAGAGGAGAAGTTGATATGTTTGTTACGCCTACTCGATGGGCTTCACGATAAATAATGTCGCTAGGCTTGATAATGTCACAAACTTTATAATCAAACTCATCGCCGAGTATTGATTTAATTATGCCGGCTGATGTTGAAACGCCAGAGCCAACTGGACCGATAAGAGCGATAATTATTTCTTGGGATAGGCGCTCAGCAATATTATTGGCAACGCCTTTAGAGCCGGCTTCGGAAAACAGGTCTTTTGCAGTTAACGGCATAGAATATTTCCCAATTTAGACATGTTAATAGAAACGTTGATCAATCTCGATCAGCTTGCCAAACTTTACGGTGAGCGTATCGTTCTGACAAGCGCATCGGTAGAAGCCTTGTGGGAATGCGCAGAATAGATAGCTGATGGATGCTCATTTGATTAAGCGTTGAAGGCTGAAGAGGATCGTCGCAAAAAATGCCGAGCATGTATGAGGAATACCGTCAGGAGTTTCTGGAAAACTTGGAGCAATCCGAGGCGGAGGTCAGAAAACAATACGCCCCTGGTTCCTTTGACTGCCACGAGGCCCTCCACATGGCGTCCGCGATGCTCAAATCCGTGGACAGAGAGCTTCTTCAACATGGTGCGATCATCACTCACCCTGAATGGTTCGCGCTTGCTGAAGAGGCCTTCGATAGGCTGTATGCCCTCTATCAGGCTATCGGCGAGGAGCACGTGGGAAGGAAGGCCAAATAGCCCCCTTCCGGGCTGTCGTGGCGGATGGAGAGGCGGTTCGCGCCTCCCACCGCACCAAGGCACCGCTTCAGGCCTGACGCCCCAGGGAAACCTCCGCCAGGGCTTTTTCCATTCTCAAATGCGGATCACCCTCCGGTAAGCCGCCGAAGTAATTGCCTCCAAGCTCAACCGGATTAATGCCGGTGGCCTTGGCTAGAGCGGATTTCGACGCCTCCACCGCAACCATGAGTCTGGACGCCCCCGCCGTCAAGGCATTAGCAATGATGCCTTCCCTTCCCCCATGTCCCCCTCGCCCCATATGGCAAGAGCAACTCGCCAGAAATCCCAAAATCGTGCCGCAGTCTGCGCACCGGGCACGTAGTGAGCTTGGCTTGGCGTCAAAGGGGGGCGGCCCCCTTCGGGGAGCCTGGGCACCCCGCCATCCTGTGCCGGAGGCTGCCGACAGGAAGTGCAGCCTTGTGGCTATGGCAGGCAAGCCGAGACCAAACCAAGTCACCTCGCTCTTTCCGGTTTCAGGCTGCCGCGCCGCGCAGCTTGAAGCTATCAACCTGAAGCGTGGCTACCGGAGCCACTAGCGCCCCAGCCTCGCCGTACCGCACCACAAACACGTCTCTCGCCAAGGGCATGGCGCTGAGGCCTCACATCCTGTCATCGCTCCCTTGCGGTGTCTTAAAAGTGGATTTTTAGGGTATACCCGGACGAGACGCGACGACGAGACACCTTTTGTGTCTTATTAGGGTTGACTTGCCGCCTATAAGACGGTTAGATGGAATGGTCTAAACCCAAATGAGACATTTTGAGAGGTTCCCATGGCTCGCATCGGTTACGCCCGCGTCTCCACCAACGATCAGGATACCGCCATCCAGGTTGCCGCACTGACCGCCGCCGGGTGCGAGGTGATCCGCGAAGAGAAGGCCAGCGGCACCAGCATGGATGGCCGTCCCGAGCTTCAAACCTGTCTCGATTTCCTCCGGGCCGGTGACGTGCTGGTTGCCACCCGCATCGACCGTCTGGCTCGCTCCATCGCCGATCTTCAGACCATCGTGCGGACGATCCGCGAAAAGGGGGCGTTCCTGGCCTGCACAGAACAGCCTATCGACACGAGCACTGCCGCCGGCAAGGCTTTCCTCGACATGCTGGGGGTGTTCGCTGAGTTCGAGACGAACTTGCGCAAGGAACGCCAAGCCGAAGGTATCGCCAAGGCCAAGGCAGCGGGGGTTTACAAGGGGCGCAAACCCAGCATCGACGTTGAAGCGGTTCGGCAACTGAAGGCCGATGGCTTGGGCGCTTCAGAGATCGCCAAGCGCCTTGGCATTGGCCGGGCGTCTGTCTATCGAGTGCTGGAAGAGGCCGCCGCCTAAGCTCATTAGACGGCAGATGGCGAACGGCGTTCGCAGGTAGACGAAAACAACCGCCTCTCTCCCCGTCCCCCTGGCCGAGCCAAAGGTTTGGCGCGGTTTTTTCAGGATACCAGCGGCTTTAAGCCTCTGACCTCGATGGAAAAACTCTGGAAAGTCCGTCCAGTCCGCACGCAAGGCACCGTTTTTCCACCTCCTCGCATTTCCCCCCAATATTTAACTGTACCCGGCTCGGGTACAGCGGCGGGTACAGCCAGTCAATCTCTTCAGGCCCAATAACTCATTGATATCTATATCTATGTCTGGATAAAGGTGTGTGAGTGTACCCGCTGTACCCATTGTACCCACCTCGCGCGCGTATGTGGGAAAGCGCCACTCGATGGGAGGCGTTGGAGGGGGCGCGAATAACTTGGGTATCTCTCTTATAATCGCTGAGGACCGGGTACACCGGGTTCAGCGGGTACAGCAGGCCTTAACTATCTGTTTTAAAATCAAAAATAGCGCATCGTCCTGTACCCCTGCCTGTACCCGGCATCCTTCAAGGCGGGTACAGGCATCCGGGCAAAAGGGCGGAGGAAAGACGGCGGATTTCCTCATATTCACATTCTGAAACAATACGTTAGACCAATCTTCGGCGGGCTAGTCATCATTATCCAGCAAGGTGGGGTTGAGAAGGTTTCCGGCTTCGGAACGCCAATCCGCGTCACTGACCAAGCTCAAAGGAATGAGCGTGGCGCGGACCATCTTGCCCCGCTGGCCTCGGCCAAGCCGGACCTTGCCATCCTTCTCCGGAGTGATGGCCCCAGGCAGACGGCGGAGAGCCTGCACCCACACGCCGGCACCGCCTGGACGCGCGCCCCACTCCGTATCTGCGAAGACTTGGCGAAGTGCATCATGGCTATTGGCGATAGCCAGCACCGATCCGTATTTCGGGCTCACCATGACCTTGAGTCCGTGGTTCGCCAGGATTTCGCTGGCTTGGCTGTCTACGTTCTCCATGACCTCGGAAATCCATTCGGAAACCGGCTTGCGGGTCACCCCGGTTAAGGGAACGGCCTTGCTCATCAAATGCGCCAAGCACTGCTCTTCATCAGGGCCGTCATCATCGGAGGTGTCCATCTGCTTCAGCAGTTCCAACGCCGCTTCGGCGGCGGTATCGCTGTGAACCTCGTAATCACTCAAAAGAAGATCACCCACGGCCAATAGCGTTCCCAGCACGTCCGCGCTTCGGGCGCTCTGCCCCTCGAACAACAGGGCGTCGCGATAGGCTGCCAGCGCCTGCGGCAACCGTCCCCATTGATCGACAATCCGCCTCAACAGACGGGCTCCCAGGTCCGCCAGAGACTTGGCGTCCAGCATGGGCGGAACACCCGCCCGCAGATTGCCTAGGCGCATGACGACAATGCGGGAACGATCCTGCGGGGGCAGTGGCGGAACCTTGATCGAGCTGAACATGAAGCAGGACCGGGCAACAAAGCGGGTCGCCTTGTGATCCACACCACCGCGCACCAACTCCCCGCCGCTGGCGGAGATACGAGCAAAGCGGATAACGCCAGCGATGGAATTGATATTCTCGCCGGCCTCCAACTCATCCACCATCACCGGCAAGGTGTCATAGCCCAGGCTCTGGCGAAGGCCCGCTTCCGTAGCGTCCGCCACCGCGATCACACCACCGGAAAACAGCCCGGTCAGGAGTTTGTGCAAGGTGCTTTTGCCGCTTCCCCTGCCGCCCGTGATCCAGATCGACGGACGCCAATGCAGGGCTCCCCCGACCATGGCGGCGGCGATCCAGCCGAGGATGAGGCGAACATCAGTCTCACCGCCTTGAAAGCTCCAGGTCCGCAGCAGACCAAGCAGCTCTTCAGCGGGACCGCCGCGTCCGACCTTCTGTTTATGCCGCGAGGGAGGCGGCAAGCCGGCATCCGCCAGATAGAGAAAGGCACCCACCAGACCGGGCTTACACCACTCACGGCCATCAAGAATGGCATTCCCCCGGTGGAGAACGAGCCGGCCATTATCGCCGCACCATGCACCGCGCCCTCGTAGACGCTCCATCGGGTCGAAATGCCCTGAACGGACGCAGGCGTCCATCAAGGCTCGCCGCAGTGGGGCATAGCGAACATCCGAGGGGTTGCCATCTCGCGAGAACTCACAGAAGTGATCACGGACCCATTCTGCATGGCCGGCGAACAGACCATCAAGGACGGATTGGGCGTGGTCCTTCTCCGACAGTTCGCGGACTTGGCCTGTTCCATCCAGATAGAAATAGACCCCTCTGCGGTGCCCCAGGGCCTTTACCGGCGAATCCTCGGGCATGGTGGACGGGGGAGCAAATTGCTCCTTCTTCGGTTTCGCGGATTTTCCCCGGGCGGGGTCGTTCTGACTTGGCGGACTGGCTTCATCCGGCGAACGCCGCTCGCCATCTTCAAGCCCGTCTTCGTGGTCGCTGGTTTCAGACAGTCCGTCAGATGGATCAGTTTCTGCGCCGTCAACGCTCCAGTCATCACCGCATTCCACCCAAGGCACAGCCCGCAAAGCCTCAATGCCTCGGTTCACGTGATCTTCGTCAATATGGGCCGCCAGCAGAGGAGAGGGCGGCGGATCGGGAGACGGCTCCGTTGCGTCGCTCATCGCCGGACCTCATCTGCCGGCACCCATTTCCGCTTGAGCCTCGGCTCTAACCTGAAGCCGATGTCCCAGGGATCAACCGGGCCGATTGCATCATTCACTTTGAACAAGGCATCCACGACCGCTTCGTAATCCCAATCAACCGCCTCGCCGGCATGAGGCTGAAGAGGGAAATGCCTGCACAGCCAAAAACTTTTGCCAGCAAACAATCCAAAAATGCGGCAGCGGCTGTGCTGTTCCGCGCTCAGTGCTACGAGGTACACGAGGGCGGATTTGTAGGCGTAGAAGTGGTCGCAGTCTCGATCAACAAACTGCCCCAGCGGTGTGACCGGGCAGTGACCGGGCAAGCTGGAAGGTGGCGCTTTGGAGGGAAAGCTCTCGGGGCTGTCCATGATCAGACCTCCACTTGAGCGTGATCGGAGGTACTTGTCAGCGGAGGAGATAGGCGCGCTGTAATGTATTCATCAAGAGATAAAAAATCATAAACGACACGCCGGCCATCTTTTCTGAATTTTGGCCCACCTCCTGTAACCCGTAGTACTTCAAGGCTCCCAGAAGTTCTCCGAACGCCATTCGCACTGAGATAATCTGCGGCCTGCTTCGTCGTAAGAAATTTAAGCTCAACCATCGTAATCCCCATTGGACAAAGTTAACGATGGCTCAACACTATTCAGCTTTGTGCCTGCCGCTATTTTCCGTTTTCCGCTATTTGCCGGAATTGGGAATAGCGTTTAATTCCGTCAGCACGCGAATCCTGGCCTCTTGGCATATGGTCTTTCCAGCCCCAAGAGGGACACCGAAGGTATGTTCTAAGACCTTGTAGGGCATGTCGTGCAAATCTTTCGGAGTGATTTGCTTTGCGTCGATAGCCGCCTTCATAGCGGCTACCACGGCCAGACGTTTGCGCGGTTGTCGGCCTGTGTTTTTCTTAGGAAAGTCTGACGCTAGGATGGGTTTTTCTGAGGTTTCTTGCGTATTTTCCGGCCACAACGCCAGTATCCCGCCCCGCTCGAATCTAAAGTTGATCCATTCGACTTTCCCGGTTTGAAGGGAGCGACCTCCATCAAGACAGATCGCCATGTCCACCCACATCAGAGGAGGAATTGGCGAGGGCAAGGGTGTTCGATCACCGCTCGCGCTCCATCCAACAACTGAAACACTGCCGTTTTTCGCTGCATTTCGCAGATCGTCAAGCGCGACATAAAAGGGCAAAGGGCAGAACCCATGTTGGAAACGTTCATTGACGCTTTCAGCAGCCTGAATAGCTTCCTTCTCCTCTTCCCAGGGAGGAGCGCCCCAAGCCTCAACTAGTTTATGCTGTCGGTGCCCAAACCAGATCAGTGTTTGGGGAAGTGTCCAATAAACCTCGTTTCCAACCATTCTTACCCCTCCGGTGGGGCCCGCATAAGGTGTTCGGCGGGGAAGCGCGATGCGGTATCCGCGTTTTTCGGTTGACCGACCTACCCCCACCGAAGGGCATTAACCTACTGCCGCCAGCCCAGGAAACGGCACCACGTCAGCGCCATCATTCTTCCAGTCAAGGGCTTCGGCAATACGACCGGCAACACGATCAGCAGCGCCGACCAAAGCAGTATCCACATGATGGATGTATCGGCCTGTGACCGTTCCGGAGGCATGCCCGAGCAATGCGGCAATGGTGATTTCGGTCAGGCCGATATCGGCTGCCACGCTGGCGAAGCCGTGTCGGAGGCCATGCAGAGTGACGCCAGTTAAACGCGCTCGCCTAGCTTCGTCCTCAGTGATTTCCCCATTCTTTAATGCCCGGTCAATCCACGTATCAGCTCGAAGGATTAAACGGGGCCAAGCCTTGGGCATGCCGCCAAAATGACGCTCTACAAATTCGCCTGTTCGCTCTTCATTGATTACCCCAGGCAGCACAAAGCCACCCTGACGGGGAAGGCTTGCGAGAACACGCAGGGCGGCTGCACCAAGAGGCCTAACGCTCCGCCCGGTTTTCGTGTCGGACAGTCGCAGGCAATGTCCAGAGAAGTCAACGTCATCCCATCGTAAACTTTCGATTTCACCTTTCCGGCACCCGGTAAACGCCAGTAAGCGCGTGGCAGCAATAATCTGCCACCGCTCGCCGCCAGCCTCCGCAGCCCTGAGAGCCTCGCCCAAGGCGCGGTAACTTTCAGGTGATAGGACCACTTGCCGCCGTTCGTCTGCGGGCCGGCGAACTCCGCGAGCAGGGTTTGAGGCAATAACGCCCTCTGTTACCGCGAAAGACAGAATACCCCCAAGCAGGCCAACGGTTCGTGCCGCCGTTCCTTTTCCGCCTTCAACAATGGCGCGCCCTCGCAAGCCGGTTTTGATGTCAGCAGCCGTCTTGCCGCTGGCGACATCACGCATGAAGCGCACAATGTCAGGCGTGGTCAGGTCGCGCACCTTTCGCTGACCCAGCAGAGGGAGAATGTGGCGCTCAATGCGGCCACGGTCAGTGGCTACCGTTGAAGCCTTCTTTGGCAAACCCCGTTTGCCCAGCACCAGCCCCTTATCAATTGCATCGATGTAAAGGGCGCAGAGATCGTGAACCGTCAAAGCCTCTCGATCTAACTTCTTTGTCTCTGCCGGATTTCCGCCTTTTGCAACATCACCCAGTAGGCCTTGGGCCATCTTACGGGCCTCATCGCAGGTAATCCGGCCATGCAGACCAATTGCCACGCGCCGGCTTCGCCCTTCAGCCCGGTATTGTACCAAATAGCCTCGCTTCCCAGACGGGAAGATGCGAACGCCGAAACCGGGCAATTGCTCATCCCAAAGGAAATACTCCCCTTCCTTGATGGGGGCACCTTCGACGGTCGTTTTCGTGAGCTTCGGCATCATACCTCCGTGCTTCCGCTGATCCGCCACGGAAGCACCACGGAAGCACGCGGGGCTGAACCTGGCTAGATTCGGCTAAGGTCCGTTGCCCTACATATTGATGAATAATTGATTGAATGCAATGGCTTATTAAATTGCACTAAACTCACGGAAACAGAGAAAAACCGCCTTCCTCATTCCTCCGAAGGCAGAGGCCACAAGTTCGAATCTTGTCGGGTGCGCCACTCTTCTCTTTTTATCCCCGCACGCTGCTGAGGAAATCCGTCACCACTCGGCCCAGCTGGCCGGTTTGGCCGACCATACCGCCGGCGGCGGTTTCTACTTGCGACGAACTGTTCTGCACCGTGCCATTCGCCTGCGTCAGTTCGCCCAGATGGCGCGAGACCTCGGCGCTGCTGCTTTCAGCCTCGCTCACATTATGGGCGATCGCCTGAGTCAGGCCACGCTGGCGCTCCACCGCCTGGGCGATGATGTCGCCGGCTTGGCTCAGCGAATCGATAGTCCCGCCAATCGCGCCGATGGCGTTGATGGCTTCGGCAGCCGCATCCTGTACCGCCGTGATCTCGCGCGAAATCTCGTCGGTCGCCCGCGCCGTCTGATGCGCCAGGTTTTTCACCTCCGATGCCACCACCGCGAAGCCCTTGCCCATGTCGCCCGCACGCGCCGCCTCGATGGTGGCGTTCAGGGCCAGCATGTTGGTCTGGCTGGCGATGTCGTTGATCATGCTGGAGACCTCGGCGATCTTCGCGACCGCATGACCCAGCCCCTGCATGATGGCGTCGGTACGCTCGGCCTCTTGCACCGCCTGGGCGGAAATGCGCGAGCTGTTGGCCACCTGCTGGCCGATTTCGGAGATCGCTGCCCCCAGCTCGGCCGCCGCCTGAGCCACGGTCTGGACATTGCGGGCGGCACGGTCGGCAGCCGCCACCACTTCGGCGGCGGCGCCTGAAGCCTGACCGCTGACGCCGGCCATCATCGAAGCGGCGGAATGCACCTGCTGCGCCGCCGCCGTCAGGCTATCGGCCACTTGCTGGATGCTGCCCTCGAAGCGAGACGCCATGTCCAGGCGGGACTGGCGCTGTTCCTCGGCCAGACGCTGTTCGCGGGTCTGCTGTTCTCGGCGCAGGCCGTCGGCGGCTTGGGCTTCGTCGCGCAGCACGCGGATCGAGCGACCCAGCTCGCCGATCTCGTCGCTGCGACGTTCGCCCACCACCGCCATGGCGTCGGCTGAATAATCGCCATGGGCAAGGCGGTTGGTGACACCCGACAGAGCCTTCAGCGGCGAGGCGATGTGACGCGCCAGCATGAACACCCAGGCCAGTGCCGACAGCACGATCACCACCGAGACGCCGACCAGCTTCCAGCCCAGCGCCCAGAACTCGCCTTCCAGATCGTCGAGATAAAGGCCGGTGCCGATCATCCATTGCCATTCGGGAATGGCGAAGGCATAGGACACCTTGGGCTGCGGCGAGGACGCGCCTGGCTTGGAATATTGATAAAAGACCGAGCCGCCGCCCTGGCGGGCCACCTCGATCAGCTTCTGGATAAAGGGAATGCCATTGGCATCCTTGGCGCTCATGAAGTTCTTGCCCTCGCGCTCGGGCCAGGGCGGCACCATCTTGGCGTTGCCTTCGAAATCATAGGCGAAGAAATATTCGCTGCCGCCATAGCGGATCGCGCGGAGCTCGGACACCGCCGTCTTGCGGGCCTCGTCCTCGCTGATTTCGCCGGCGCGGGCGCGGTCCTGCTCATGGGCGATCACGGCACGGGCGGTTTCCGCCAGGGCGCGGACCTTGCCGACCCGCTCGTCCAGCATGGCGCCGTGCAGGAAATACAGCGCCAGCAGCGTGACCAAAGTATAGCCGACGGCTCCTCCGACCACGGTGGACATCAATTTCAGCGAGATGGAAAGCGTCCTGATCATGGTCCGTCGGTCCCTGTTTTAAGTGATTTTTTTATGTCATTGGGGCTTCAGCCCGGTTTGGTATTCCGCAGATGCTCGGCATAGCGACAGTCATGTTCCATGATATGTTCGAAGAGCCATCCCCTGAGGAAATGCGCCACCTCCTCGCTTAAACCCAGATGCGCCTCGGCGCGAGCGCGCTCGGCCATCACCTGAACGTCATGCAGCAGACGCTCATGCTCGGCCTCATGCGTCTCGCAATCTCCGTAACCAGAGACACGCAAGATCGACATTTCCCGGTTGAAATGTATCTGGGTATATTTAAACAGCTCTTCAAGAATAATCCCGACATGTTCATCGCCGAAACCGGCATAACATGCGACTAAGGTACTATTCAAGAGATCAACCAATATCTTATGGTCGTCATCCAGCGAAGGAATACCGACTGACAGATTATCCGCCCACTTAATGGTTACATCTTCTGGACGCATTTTTCCCTCTTATAATACTTATAGTTTAAGTCGGTTCCAGCCCCAGAGCCTCGACCGAGGTGCGGGCGGCGGCGTCCTCGACCCCGATCATCGAGGCCAGGAACATCGAAGCGGCGGTGATGCCCTCCTTATGAGCCGTGTCGGGCGGATGGCCTTGCGCCAGCGCCTCTGCGACGGTCTCGTCATAGGCTTCGCAAACCATGCGCTTGGTGGGTTCGTCCATTTTGGAATGCGCTCCTTCAAAATGGGTGTTGGTCTCGCAGCAATGCGAACATGACCCGATGAGCGCAAACGCCGTGCCATAACCGGTTATGGCGGTCAGCCTTAAGTTTCAGCAGGATTTCAGGGGGATAAGCAGAAAGCAGGAAGACTGTCCGGCTTTCAGAATGCCCATGCTCGGGCCTTTAGCATCGCAAAATGCGAGTCCGTGGATCTCGCATTTTGCCAGCAGGGCAAGCTCAGGCCAGGGCTGGGCTCAGGCCAGGCGATAGGATCGGAGCCGAGGGAGCCGCCGTCCCATGGGCATGGTCATGACCGGCACATCCGCCATTGGCCTTGCGCCGGGAACAAGGACGCATCATCTCGCCCATGGCGCCACAGCAGCGGCCACAGGCCGGCTCGACGCCAAAATGGTTGAAGACCTCGGCCAACCGATTGGCGCCGCTGGCTTGGGCGTCGCGGACATCCTGGTCGGAAATCGCATGGCAGATGCAGACGTACAACGGCTTGCTTCCTTGTTCCGAAAGGACACCCTTCCCACATCTTCTGGTCAATGGCGAAATCAGTCGGGGTGTCTCACCATCCATCTGTTGACAGCGTACCAGATACTGAGAATGATTATCAACATCGATTTCGTGCTGCCTGCCTGATCCCTGGGCGGCGGGGCGATCTGCACCGAGGGGGCTCGGGGATATGACACAGACAGGAGACAAGCTATGAAGGGCAATGATCGCGTCATCGCGGTATTGAACAAGCTGCTGACCGGCGAGCTGACCGCCGCCGACCAGTATTTCATCCATTCGCGGATGTACGAGAACTGGGGCCTGAAGGCGCTTTATGAAAAGGTCGAGCATGAGCGGGTCGAAGAGCTGGAGCATGCCGATCTGTTGATCCGCCGCATCCTGTTCCTGGAAGGCGTGCCGGACGTGGCGTCCCGCGCGGCTCTGGCCATTGGTGCGAACGTGCCGCAGATGTTGGCCAACGATCTGGCCTATGAGCTGAGCGTGGTAGCCGAATTGAAGGCGGCGATTGCTCTGTGCGAAGCCGAAAGCGATTACGACTCCCGCCGTATCCTGGTGGATCTGCTGCGCGACACCGAAGAAGATCACACCTATTGGCTGGAGCAGCATCTGGGTCTGATCGAGAAAATGGGTCTGCAGAACTATCTGCAGTCCTCGGCCGCCATCGGCAAACCGTAACAGGAGGCACCGCTATGAAAGGCGACCGCGCCATCAATGCGCAGCTCAACAAGGTGCTGCGTCTTCACCTGACCGCTATCAACCAGTATTTCCTGCATGCCCGCATCCTCAAGAACTGGGGATTCCGCCAGCTGGGCGGGGTGGAATACAAGGAATCCATCGAGGCCATGAAGGAAGCCGATGCCGTCATCGAGCGCATCCTGTTCCTGGAGGGCCTGCCCAATCTGCAGGATCTGGACAAGCTGCTGATCGGCCAGACGGTGCCGGAAATCCTCAAGGGCGACCTGACCCTGGTCACCAATGTGCGTCAGCAGCTGGTGGACACCATCGCCGCCTGCGAAAAGGCCGAGGACTTCGTCAGCCGCGACCTGTTGGCCCATCAGCTGGAGGAAAACGAGGAACGCCTCGATTTCTATGAGACCCAGCTGGAGCTGATCGAGAAGGTTGGTGTGCAGAACTATCTGCAAAGCGCGGTCGGCGAAATCGACGACTGATGGCTATCCATCCCCCTCCCCTGGTGACGGGCGGAGGGGGATGGGTTAACCCAGCTTCGGACCGCCTACGGGCAAAGCAACGAAGAAGCGCGATCCCTCTCCCAGCTTGCTTTCCAGCCAGATGCGGCCGCCATGGTGGTCGGCGATCTTCTTGCAGATGGCCAGGCCGATGCCGGTTCCTTCGAAGGTGCCCGGCGCATGCAGTCGCTGGAACAGGCCGAAAATCCGCTCGAAATACTCGTCCTCGATGCCGATACCGTTGTCGCTGACCGACAGCAGCCAGTCGCTGCCCTGGCGTTCGCAGGCGATTTCGACTTTGGGCGGGCGGCTGGGGTCGCGATATTTCAGGGCATTGTCCACCAGATTGCGGATCAGCCGCACCAGCTCCTGCCGATCGCCGATCACGGTGGGCAAATGGTCGGGCCAGCTTAAGCTGGCGCCCAGTTCGGCGGCCATCGCCTCCAGCGGCGGCAGGGCGTCTTCCATCACCGCCGTCAAGGGCACCGCCGTCAGCGGATGCCCGCCTCGACCCACCCGGGCATAATCCAGCAGAT
>Ga0318572_10000285_pt1 | contig 18349 bp, 20 predicted proteins | sample GRESIP089b5f20_FD_202528 | JGI IMG/M metagenome (GOLD analysis project Ga0318572, IMG submission 202528) | Tropical soil microbial communities from Luquillo Experimental Forest, Puerto Rico - GRE.SIPMG.089b5f20 | ecosystem: Environmental > Terrestrial > Soil > Tropical forest > Bulk soil...
CGCGATTACCAGCGCGCGGAAGTGCTGTATTACGGCAGCGATCCGGCTGCCCAGTATCGCGATGCGCCGTCGTTCCTGTTCGGTGCGTGGGGCGATTACGGCGCGGCGACGCTGCTGACGATCTCGCGGGCCGACCTGCCGCAGAAGCTCGCCGCGCACGAGCGCGCGCTGTCGCTCCTGCCCGGCGAGACGGTTCTGCGCCGGTATGCGGTGCTGCAGGCGCTCGATGGCCGCGACGCGGACGCGATGGATACGGTCGAGCGCCTGCATGTGTTCGCGACGGAACTGAAGGACTGGCCGCAGCAGCTCGCTGCGCTGTACAAGCTGTGCGACGAGCAGCCGACGTTGAAGCCGTTCAAGGCGGCGGTGCAGGCGACGTATGGCGAAGCGTCGGCCGATGCGGCTGACGATTCGGAGGATGACGACGACGAGTGAGGACGATGGGCGCCGGCCCGGGCCGGCGCATCGGAATCGAAGTCGCCGCCGCATTCATGCGGCGGTTTTGCAGGATCCAATAACTGACAACGGAGGAAGACCATGAAATTTCGACATCTGCTTGCGGTGTTGCTGATCGTGCCGCCGCTGGCGCACGCTACGTCGTTCGACTGCAAGAAGGCATCGACCTTCGTGGAGAAGGCGATCTGCGCGAATCCTTTGCTTGGGAAGCTGGACGACGCGCTGACGGACAACTACAAGGGCATGCTCGCAACGGATCTGGGCGATGGCGGCACGTCCTTGAAGAAGGAGCAGCGGGCATGGCTGGCCCAACGCAACAAGTGCACGACCGAAAAATGCCTGATCGACCTGTATCGGAAGCGCGTGGATGATGTCTGCGATGCGCCGGTCGTGACCGGGATCCATGCGGCATGCGTGCAGTCCAGCGACATCAACTGAAACGAATCGATGCATCACCATCGGGAAAGGCGTTGCCGCTGACCGCTGCTTCCGAGTAAACCCGCGCTACGCGGGTTTTTTTGTGCCCACCTGCTTCGCGCAGGCGTAGCGTCTCTGAAAGGCACTATATTGAAAACTGGTCTGGTTCCGGAAAAATGGGGATGCCATGGGCACACGCAAGCACCGCACCGCAGGGAAGGGGTTCCTGATTGCTGGTTTGCTGTACGTTTCCGTCGCCCACGCGCAGCTTGGCGGCCTTCTCAATCAAGGTGGAGCCGGCGGATCATCTGGCGGGCTGAGCGGCTTGGGCGGGTTGGGCAACGGACTCTCGTTGCACTCGCTGTCATCCAGCAGTAGCGGAAACGTAGCGGGAATTCTGGAATTTTGCATCAAGAACAACTATCTGGGCGGCGGCGCATCGTCGGTCAAGGATTCCCTGATGAGCAAGCTGCCGGGCGGTTCGTCTTCGTCCGACAGGGGCTACGCCGATGGCGCCAAGGGGATCCTGAATACGGGCAATGGCAATCAGTTGAATCTGAGCGGCGGCGGCCTGAAAGAGCAGATGACGAAACAGGTGTGCGACAAGATTCTCGCGCAAGGCAAGTCGATGTTGTGAGCATCGGATGCGCCGGTATGTAACCGGTCCGAAGATCGGCGCGCCAGGGGGTTCCAGTCTTTCCTTTGCGTCGGTAATGTGATTTCAAATGTCCTTGTGTTGGACATGATCATATGTGATTGGTTAGGAATTCGAAAAATATGCGTCGACGATAATGGATGGAGTGGGTGTCGCTGTCGTGCGCAAGGCGGGATCCGCGGCCCTCCGGCGCGCTGTCGCGAACGTGACGCTGCGCAAAATTGGACGAGCAACGATATTGCCGCCCTTGAGCGTCTCGTATCTTTTGCTGGTCGAGCGAATCACGGACATCGTCGTCGGACGGGGCAGGCGTGCGGCTCTGAGCTGCAAGGCATGAATGTGCTCGATTGATTGCCTCTGCCTGATACCCGTGCGGGACGTACGTCGATGTGCCGATTTCAGGAAAGGAAAAACGACTATGCGCGAATTGACGGGTATCGAAGCACGGAACGTATCGGGCGGCTGGGCGACTTCGCTCGATGATGCGGCACGCGGTGCCATTATCGGCGGCATTACGGGCGGTGTTCTCGCGATAGCGCTCGGCGGCAAGCTGGGCGGCGCTGGCGGATTCGGCTTTGGCGCGCTTGCACAGCTCGTCGGCTATGCTGTGACGCCCCTCATTGGTACCGTGTGGGGCGTTATCGCCGGCACGCTCGTGGGCGGCGACGAAACGCTGGCCTGGGCCAAGGACGCGTGGAACAACACCCTGCCGCAGATTGCCCTCAAGTAAGTAACCGGTTCGTCGTACGATGTCGTGCCGCTTGGCGGCGCGGCATCGCCACGAACCTTGTCGCGCGCGCTGGTGCGGCTTACTCCGCCTTCCAGTCCCCCGACTTCCCGCCGTGTTTCTCCATCACCTTCACGTCGGTGATGGTCATCCCGCGATCCACCGCCTTGCACATTCTGATTCCGGTACGTAGCCTTCGGTTGACGGTCTTATAAATCAAAGGCTTACCGTCTCCGAAGCGTTCGATCCTGTCCAAATCGGTTAATGAACTTGGACAGCGTTTGGACAAGACTTGGACAACAATTCCTGACCATCCGCCGACCGTAAGTTTACGCGATCAACTCCATCCTTGGACATGCGCCGAAGCGCGGCGACCCGCTGCACCGGCACTACGTGAGTCTCGATGCCCGAGATGTTGCAGGGCCGCTGGAACTGATTCAGGCGGCGTTGCTTTCATCTGTTTCAAAAGTCGCTCATTTGCCGTCTGAAACGGGTTCGACGCGGGAAAACGTTTCATTTTTGTAGCATTTCGGCGGAATTGCTGTTTCACATCCGACTGGTTTTATGGTTTTTACCATATAAATCAATCGGCTGGCACAATTGGCATCATTATTGCCTGATGTGCGAGAAAAAAGGGAGAAGTCGGGCTACACGCTCGCCCACGTCTGCACTATGCTTAGATCCATCACCACGATATGAAAAACGGCGCAAACAAGTTCAAGTTAATTCGAAGAACGGGGGATATATGTTTGGAATTAATGGAGCGGCTGCGCAAGGTTTCTGTGACAGAGCGCCAAACACATTTAAAGCGATGCAGCACTTGGTTATGGCGATGGATGATGTCGCCAAACATGCCGGGAAAAAAACTTGGTTTGGTCGAGATAAGACTGAACGAGTGACCACTGCGTTAACCCAGAACATCGGGAGAACAATCTCGGCGATGCGAAGTGATGGAATTGTTGCGGAAGCAGAATCAGCCGAAGATGTCCGTCGCCAGTTACAAGAACAAGTCACCAAATTTTTTGAAGCCTTCCCGACATGGGTTAATGCTCAAATCTTCGCAACGATTTTCTTTTCTCAGGATAGCTCTTTAGAGATCGTGAAAGATCACGTTAGGGCGGTGAGTCGGGGGAATAGCCCCGGAACACTTTATGATAAAGCAAAGGCTGCCAGTCGAGAAATAATCATTGCAGGTTATCGTGAAATTGCTAGGCAGGCTGAGTGTGCGCCTAGCTCAAAGACGTCAGATGATGAGATTGTCGAAATCTATCAGATCGTGGCGACAGCTTTCCATGAAGTCGCGGAGATACGGGGTGAAAGGTTGTCGGCTGGTATCAAGAACGCTATCGTTCTAAAATTCCTTCAGTTAAAAGAATCGGACGTTTCCGTCGATTTTTTTGCAGAACATCTCAAGTATGAACTGAATCGTTATCGGACGAGCGGTTTGCGAGATGACTATAAGCGCGAGATAAATCTATTCAAAGTGCTTGGCTTGGAATAGGCAGCGGTTCAGATGCTGGTTTCAGTATCAAGAAAGGAGAGACCAAATGGGTTTGTTTTCGATGGCACGGGGTGCGTTCGCGGTGAGCTTGGAGCTAGAAAAGGCAAAAACTCTAGCAAAGGAGATAGAAAATACTATGAAAAGCATATCGAATGCGGAAGAAGATCTTCGTGTGGCGATATGTAAGGAGTTTCTTGATCAGCGAGAGATTCTTCTCCGCTTGAAATCCAGTATGACACCCGAGCAACAAATCGAAATGGGGCGGCTTCAACGGCAGTCTGCGAAAGATTTAAGCAGGAAAACTAATAGTGTCGCTGATGAAGTGTTGAGTTACGGGATGTGGCTCGGCGGTGCTTGGCTTGAATGCAGTGTCTCAAAGTTCGAGCCTTGCATTATTGCATACACTGTTATGGAGCAGATGGTTCGCGGTTGAGCGTGGAATGTGGCGTATGCATTGATGCGCTGTTATCCCTGACGATGCAGGAAACTCTGATGGGATATATACCACTGCGATCCGTGGCCGTTGATGCTGCGATGGACGCATAACTGTGGAAATTTGCAAAACGGGGGCATTATGAAAATTGTCGTCGCGGCGCTACTTATTTCGGTGGTGTCTACTTCTTCCATCGCCCAAGGTGTATACGAAGGTCGGATTGACGGGGAATTCCACGGATGGGATGGGGAGACTATCTACAAACTAATGGATGGTCATGTGATTCAACAGGCTGTCTACCATTATCACTATCACTACGCATATTCACCCAACGTAATAATCTTCAATTCGCAGTCGGGCGGTTATGCGATCCAAGTGGAAGGTGACGACGATCAGCCGCTTCCAATAAAAGTCCTTAGGTAGCTGTTCAATCGAGTCGTGACCGTCAGTCTGGAAACGATGAAAATCGTGAAGTCGTTACCGCGTTTGGACATTCAGCAGCCGGGACCGACTGCCGGACAGTTGATGGAAGCGAAGCACGAACCGGACGCCCTGACTGCATGATCGGTTCGCAACGGTTGGCGTCTGCGATGGTGGATCGCCGACCGTTGTACAGTGATCGATTGCGTTGGTGCGGTCTTCACCATTGAGAGTGAAGCACTGTTGCCGTCAAGGTTGGCAATGTTGCAGTGTCGCCGCCGACTGTTGCACCGAACTGTTGCAGTGGACCGCACCGAACCAACAGTCGCTACAGTGGTCGCGCAACAGTACCCCGAATTGCCTGTGTGACTGGCCCGCGATGGTCCACCATCACCACTGTGGACGCTGGCCGTTGTACAGTGGTCGGTGTGCATTTGAACCACTGTTACCATTGACGACGCTGTTACTAGTGGCGGTGACAGTGTTGCACCCGCCGATGGTAATGCGCACGCAACGGTCGGAATCCAGTGTCACCCCTGACGGTGGTGTTGCCTGACACGCCTATGGGATACAAACACTGTGATCGGCTGTTGCTGTTGCAGGCAAGCCGCTCTCAAATCTTGTTGATTTTTGGATCTAGGCTTGCCTGATAGCTGTTGTCGTGATGATGATCTCATAGAAAACTACGGGGCCATTTCTTTTTGGGGACTGCCATGTGGGACAGAGATGAGTTTAGGATAGTGTTTGGCACATCAGAAATTGAATATAATCCAGACAAGGAAAGTGTCAACAGAGAAAAACATGGCTACTCTCTCGAAGGCGCGGCGCAAATATTAAGCAGAATTGCGCTACCTATTCCACAACCAAAATTTCTTTTCAACGATAGGGAAGTTTCTGGTGAGAGAAGGTATGAGTGCATGACAGAGATTGACGGAAAGATTGTATTTTTTGTTCTAACCATGAGAGATGGGGAAAAAATTCGCATCATCTCATTTCGTGATGCAAGCAAAGAAGAGCGTGAAATCTATCGATCACTCTAAATCAAACATCCTTCCCCAATAATTCCAATCTCTCATAAATTTCGTCAGCGGAATAATTTTTCTGTTTGATAAACTGTCTGAGAACCATATCCTTTTTAGTCAAATTGCATTGAGCGCAAACTAAAACCAAATTGGCTTCCCTTGATGTCCCACCTTTGGATACGGGGTAGATGTGATCCAGATGTGCACCTGCCATTGTCAAAACTTCAAAACAATAAGGGCAATTTGGCAGGATTGAAATTTGCTTCTCAAAACGCCTTCTGATGGCTTGTGCCTGCTGCCTTTTCTCTTGCTCGCTTGTGGCGGCTCTAGCTTTAAGTTCTTGTTCTTTCTTCTTCTGGCTTTCTATCTTTTGTCTGTGCTCTGACAATTTTGATTCAAGTTCGTCAATATCTATTTCGTCATAGTGGATTTCTACCTTGTGGCCTGCGATGGTCAATAGGCAATAATCCCTTGGTTCACTTGGGTGCGGCAAATATTTGATTTCTATGAATTGAGACATCTTGCTCATATCGGAATCAAGCAAAGCTTTCTCCGATCTGAATTTCTGAATGAGAGATGGAGCTATCTTCGCATCAAATTTTCCGCCGGAGACATAGGATTGATCCCCGGGAAGAGCCAAAGAGTCATTGATCTCAACGTATCCCCCAAATACTCCTTTGATAATGCCAGCCCTGCACTCAAATAGTGACTGCCTAATGCGTCTCAATATTTCAAGGCGCAGGGTTATGTTGGCTGCTTCAAAGGCATCTCTTCTGGCTTGAATTTTTCCATTTTCTTCCGAAATCTTCTTGTTTTTTATTTCTACATCCGCCTTGGTTGCATGGTAGGTGGATAGATTTCCTTCATATTCGGAAAATTTCTTCCTTATTTTGATGAGATCGGCTTGGGTCAAATTATCAAGATTTTTCAATATTGGATTGGATTTCTTTGGTCTTCTTGATCCAAAGTGGTACATTTTAATTCCCCAATTCAATCTTGTTGATGGGTAGTTGAATACCTTGGGAAAATGCAATCGGCCAGATCGTCGTAGTTGTTTTCGGCGTCTTCGTCGGGACTGTGTTTCGTCATGGCGTAGACCTTCGAAGGTAATGACGATGTATCAATCGTACATCGGGACGACGCGGTTGTGACGGTGTGCGTCGCAGCCCGTGACAGCAACACTGTTACCCGTCACGGTGACACTATCGGGGTGACGGTCGGCACATCCGCCTACCGCGCCTATATCGTCATGTTGCATCACTGACGCCGGATCGAACCATACCGTGGCCTTGATCGGTATGGTGATGCACGGTGGATAGGGTGTCGATTGTATGGTTGCTGTCGCGGGCAACCATCAATGGCAGTGCTACGACGTGGTAGCTGACTGTTGTGGCTACCACTGTTTGCAACGGACGTACTGCTGCTACCGTCGTTTAGCGGTCGGCAATCGAGTGTGTTGGCGCGATCCAACAAAATGCTACGATGTCAAGAGAAGAATTGACAAAGTGACTGCGCTCTGGCATAATGCGCATTGTTGATTTGATTATGTGTTCGCGCCTTCGGCGGAACCTACCTGACGCGGCTTCTGCCGCAACGCTTTGACTGTTCTGGTCAGGCGTCTACATGATTCCCTAGCAGTATCCAAGCCGTTCCAGGACTCATTGTGTCCGCATGTTTCGCATGGCGTTGTTGCGCCTGATGAAAAGCCGTCCGGGAACTCAGTCTAACAATAGGCTTCCTTGTCGTTTGTTGGCATCAACGCGATGTGTCTGTTCGCGCCCATTGATGAGCCTTCGATAAGGATTGCGAATTTATTAAGTGCGGTTGCACATACGAAAAATGTTGTCCCGTAATTCATATGTAACCATCGTCCAATCGCCGTTTGGCATTCCGCTGCTTGCGGTTACGCTCTCCCGTGGTGCCGAATGATGTCGGCGCTTCCTGTTCAACAAAAGCCGGTCGCGTTGCCGGTCAACTTCGAAGGCATTCCTGCATCCCTGAAAAAGCGTCCGCAGTGGCTCCTATGGCAGTACGAGTATGACGGTCAGCGGTGGACGAAAGTCCCGAAGCAATCCAACGGACGCCACGCAAGCACGAAGAATCCCGATACGTGGGCCACATTCGATGAAGTTCGTGCCGCGTATCTGAGCGGCGGATTCAGCGGCGTCGGCATCGTCCTTGTCGATGGTCTATTTGGTCTTGATTTCGATCATGTGCTGGATGTGGATCGCCATCCCGAAGCGTGGGCTGACGAAGTGCTGCGACAGTTTCCGGGTACATATGTCGAGATTTCGCCGAGTGGCGATGGTCTCCATCTCTTCGGTCTCGGCGAACTGGTCGATTGCGGCAAGTCTGGTCCCGGCAATCGTCTCGAATGCTACGACGAGAAGAGTCCGCGCTACTTCACGATGACGGGCCATGAGTTCCGCAGCGGCTACGAAGTCACCGAACAGCAAGAAGGGCAGAACTGGCTGCACGAACATTATTACAGCCAATCGACCAAGCCTATCGATTCGAACGTTGTTGAACTGGTGCAACCGAAAGTCAACGCCCTGACCGACGATGAAATCATCGAAAGGGCTTCCCGCATCGGAGACGGTGAGCGATTCCGCAAGCTGTTCTATGACGGCCACTGCTTCGATCACCCGAGCGCGTCTGAAGCAGACCTTGCACTGTGCAACATGTTCGCCCGCTTCACGCACGACGCGGACCAGATTGATGGACTCTTCCGGCGATCCGCCCTGTACCGTGAAAAGTGGGACGAACTGCATACGGCGGGGCATACCTACGGCCAGACGACGATCTCGAAGGCGCTGACCGGTGAGAACGCCGCGAAGCAAGTCGAAGCCGCAGTTCCACGCACTGGTGGTTTCGTCCGTGCCGCCGACGCGATGGCCGAATCGACCACTGTCGATTGGCTGATCGACGGTGTGATGGAACAGGGCACGTCCTGCATGCTGTTCGGTGCATCGGCCAGCGGTAAGAGCTTTGTTGCAATCGATTGGTCGTGCTGCATCGCTACTGGAACAGACTGGCACGGCCAAGATGTCGCACCGGGTGCGGTTTTCTATATCGTGGGCGAAGGTCAGAAGGGCTTCAACCGACGACTGTTCGCTTGGGAAAAAGCAAACGACGTATCCTTGCAAACCGCGCCGCTATACCTATGGCAGTCTCCGGTTCCGCTATCTGATCTCAACAGCGTGAAGCGGTTGGCCGACGACATTACGAAGGCCGCATCTGAGAACGAACCGCCACGAATGATCGTCATCGACACACTGGCGCGGAATATCGGCAACTCCGACGAGAACAGCAACAAGGACATGGGCGCTCTCATGAACCTGTTGGATACTTACTTGCGTCTCCCTTTCAACGCGTCTGTCGTCATTGTGCATCACACGGGGAATGGCGACAAAGACAGGTTGCGCGGCGCATCTGGCCTGACTGGCGCGGTGGACTACGAATATCGCGTGGACAAGAAAGGTGACGACCGTTCCTTGGTCTGCAAGAAGAACAAAGAAGGTGAAGAAGGTACTGAACACCACTTCCGAATCGAGCGCGTGCCCCTTGACGATGGAATGTCTTCTGCTGCCCTTGTAATGCTTGATGCGACATCGAAGAAGGCTGTTGGTGCCAAACTCAGTGATGCAGCGAAAACGTGCCTACGTGTTCTGCGGAACATCACCGAGTTCGAAGGCGTCGAACCGCCAGATGAACTGAAACAGGCATTGGGCTTGATGTATCCGCCGATTGTTGTCCCGAAGAGTAAGTTGAAACAGGCATCAATCGAAGCAGGTATCAGCAATGGAACCCCGGACGCATGTCGCAGGGCGTTTGATCGTGCCTTTGACCGACTGGTGAACGAAGCCAACTTGGTCGGAACCTACGGGGATTACGTCTGGTTGAAGTGACAGACGGACAAGCCGGACAAGTCGATGTAACAAAAAGTCCAAGAACTTGATCGCCGACCTAATAAGGACAGACACGGACACACCCCTATAAGGGGTGCCCGGTTGTCCATAGGTGAAGTTTGAAATTGATTTTTTCTCTCTTCTCCTGTGGCTAATGCAAATAAAGAAGTGGCCGCACGTCCTGTCCTTCACAAAGAACCTAAATCATATATCAGCCGTTGTTACCGCGAAGCGTTCGACCGTAGGCCGAGAAACGAAATCGCGTCCTGTTGTTCCAAGGTAGGTGGCAACGGACACACAAACCTAACCAATGTCCCGAAGTCAAATCATGAAACAAGTATCCAGAAAGCAAAGCACGAAACACAAGAAATTCACCGCGGCAACTTCGCATATGTACGATGTCCTTTTCGGAGAAAATCCGAACGATACCTTTCTTGAAGAAGGCAGCCCGGAAGCCAGACATCTTCCGAATAATACGGCCTTGAACGATACATCGACGCCTGTTGCCGACATGGTGCCACTTCCCGAACGTCTCATCTGTCTCAGTAGTTGAGAATGTAGCCGTCAGCGCTGGTCCATGCTGTCGTCAACAACTTGACCGCATCTGCTTCCGGGTGCGCTGACAAATCATGAAGGATTATTCATTTCGAAAATGTCGAAGTGTAGTTTAAGGTATTGGGCCAGTCGCTCGTTCGGCACCTTTCTTAGGTTCGCGGGGATGCCAAGGATGGTCCGGTCTTCTTCGCCAATGTCATCTGAGACCAACATCTTTCCAGTATTTGGATCGAACGAGATTAGATATTGGTCGAAGAGTCTGTCGAGCGTGGCTATAAGTGGCAGGCCGTTGTATGGGTCTAGTCGCTCTTCATCGCTGCTGTTGGCCCAAGGTTTTGCATGGCTTGCGATGAGCGCCGACTGGATTGTTAACCCCGTCACTGCACATTTTCCATCCCATAATTTCAGCATCCGCTTTCGGAAGGTGCCCTGTCCCAATCGGGCTTGGGCCAAAGCTTCACGCTGGGTTGAGATTAGTCCGGGACGCCGCGCAATTTCTTCAAGGTCAGAGATTATCTGCGTATTATCAGGTAAAACGAAATCCGGTTGGCAGGTCTTGCAAATTTTAAACGGCGCAGATGGACGATTGGTCTTGGTCCAGCGATAGAGATTATTGGCACTGTCTGAGCAGACTTTGATGTAATCGCCGCCCGTGAAGGCATTCTTACCGTGTTTCCGTGTATAGGTCGAGATGTGGTGGCAGCCGGAGACATGAAGGACCGCATAGGGGTCATTCTGCCGTTTGGTGTTTAGGACGTAGCCTTCGGGATGTTGACTCATCCATCCGTGATACTCGTCATCGGTGGTCTCGAATACGCGCTCGCTCATAGATGGCCCAAGTTAGGTGTTTTTGTTCTGCTACAGGCTGTCGCCATCGAAGTAATCCGAGTCGATTTTTTTGATGGCAAAGCTGTTGACGGTTGAGACGCCCACGTTGTGATCTACCATCAATTGAACCAACAGCGCCCCATCAATAAGGATGACCTTCGTCGAGATTTGTCCTACAAACTCCTTGGCTTCGCGGCTGAACGTGGCCGTAGTTATAAAGACGCCCTTGTGCGCCCGTTGTCCCTGCAAGGCCCCCGCGAACTTCTGGATTTCGGGGCGGCCAACGGTGTCATCCCATTTCTTCGCTTGCACGTAGATGACATCTAGGCCGAGTTTGTCTTCCTTGATAGTACCGTCGATGCCGCCGTCCCCGCTGCGCCCAAGGACTTGTCCGGCGTCAGCGCGAGAACCGCCATATCCCATCGCGACCAGCAAATCGATGACCAGTCTTTCGAAGAAGCTAGCCGTTGACGACTTAACTTGGTCCAGCAATTCGGCTTCGAGAGTGGATCGCAGTCGCTGGTATGCCTGTGCGAATGATTCTTCGGGCGTTGACTCGTCAACTTCGGGTGCAGTCATGCTTGGTTGCGACACCGGCATTGCCGTGGGTTGCGGGTCACCACCCTTCTTTGGTCGGAACGCCGAGAATTCCGGGTATTGATGGAGAATGCCGTTATCAATTCGGGCGAGATTTCGCGCAAGCAAGGCTTTACCACGTTCAGTGATATTGAAGTAGCCGCGCTTTCTAGATTCGACTACGCCCGCTTGCTTCAAGTAGGTTCGCGCCCAACCTACCCGATTGTCGAATAGCGGCGCAGTGCCGCTAGGAAGAAGCATGTTCCGTTCTTCGTCGGTGAGTTGATATTCGGCGGCAAGTGTCTCAACTACATTGCGGAACCGATGTTCTTGACCATCGGCGACAGCACGCAAGACGGGCAGCATCAGAGTTTGGTAATCCGGTATCGGCATGGCGGTCACTGACTGTTCTCGGGTTCGGATTGAATGCTACCGAAGCGCGACCGAATTTTCATCTTCGCCGTCGTGGTGCGTGCCAACCGACCGTTGCGAAACCACCGTTTGCTAACAGTCATCGGGTACATCGCGCTGGGCTGTCGAAAATATAGGGTTGACTATTTCCGACAGATGGTGATATTCTGACACCCTTTTCCAACGTCTTCGGGGTGTCTATGGTGATCTTCGGGTACGGTCGAGTCAGCACGCGGGAACAGACAACCGAGAATCAGCGACTGGAAATCGAGAATGCTGGTTTCAAGGTCGATTACTGGTTCACGGACGAAGGCATCAGCGGCAAGACCCATGCGTCGCAGCGCCCGCAGTTCGTCGCCATGCTGGACAAGATCAGGGACGGCGAAACGCTCGTCGTATCCCGTCTCGATAGATTGGGACGCGATGCTGAAGATGTGTTGGGGACCGTGCGGACCTTGGCCGAACGAAAGATTGAAGTCATTGTGCTTCAACTTGGGAAACTCGATCTCGGGTCATCTGCCGGGAAGCTGATGCTGACGATGCTCTCGGCTGTCGCGGAGATGGAGCGTTCACTGTTGGTCGAACGCACACAAGCCGGATTGGTACGTGCGAAGGCGGAAGGGAAGGTGCTTGGCCGACCATCCAAGACGACGCCCGCGCAGCGCGAAGAGATGAAGAGCCGATATGCAACGGGTGAGACGGTCAGTGCATTGGCACGGACCTATGGCATCTCGCGGGCGAGTGTGCTGGCAGTGGTGAATCCGTAGGACATGGCTGGCGGTTAACCGCCAGCCGTCAGACCATCATGTGGGTACGAGAATCCGCCGTCGCACAATCGGCGGCTGTCTCATAAGCCCGCTTCAGCTATCAACTCGGCCAAAGTTATGCCGAGTGCGTTCGCCAGTCTTTTGAGCGTCAACGTGGCGGCATTGTTGGTGCCACGTTCAACACGACCGACATAGCTTCGATCAACGTCAGCGAGCAACGCCAACTGCTCTTGCGATAGTTCTTTGGCTTCGCGGTGGCGGCGAATCGCTTCACCGAGCGCGATTAAGGATGGGTCCTTGCTTTGACGGGTGCTAATTGGCATCCCGCCATCGTGTGGGGTAACATCGCCCAGTTCGACGGACCATGGTCCCCTTTGTGATGGGACCGGAAACATACGGGGGATTCACTATGAAAAAATGCCACTTCTGCTACGAAGACATTCAGGACGCTGCGATCCGATGCCGCCACTGCGGGGCCGACATCGCGGCTGCCGAAGCGGCGGCTAAGGAAGCAAAATTCGAGCAGTCGTACAGCAACGGCTTCGGGAAGTTTTGGGCCGTGATTGGTGCTGCAATCTTCGGGTTGCTGGCCTTCGGCGCGTACACCGAACGGCTATACATGGACATAGCGATCTGCGTTGCATTCGGGCTGGTCTTCCTGTTCTTGGCTCCAAAGGCATGGCAGGTAGGATTTCTCGCTCGCAATGCGGGGCAGCCCGACATCATCATTGCCAGCAGTGCGGGCGAGTTGGCGAAGCAACGCTTCTATTATGAATATGGAGCGCGGGTCTTCTTGACTGGTGGGCTGTTCGTCGTTCTTCTGACCGGCCTTTACTTCCTTGTGCCGCTTGACCGCATCGTGTTCGGACCGGGGACTCAGGTCGCTGCATCATCGGAAGCGAAGCCGTCTCCGGGAAGTGTCGCGGCAGACGCACAAGCAGCCGCTAGTTCGGCGTCCAGTGATGAAGCAGCAAAGGCCGTCGCAGATGGTCAGTCGGCGGGTAGTGATGTAGCGACTTCTGCGGCCCCGGTACAAGCGTCGTCCGACAATGCAACGCAAACGGCGCAGCAACCGATGGAACCAGAGAAGGCCGTCAACGCATCGCTCGCATCATCGGCACCGACAGCCAGCGCAGTACAGCAGTCGGCATTGACGACCCCGAAACAGGATGCAAATGGCACAACGTCGGACGTTCATGCCAGCTTTGACTGCGCTAAGGCGTCTTCGGCCATCGAACATCTGATCTGTTCGACGCCGCAAGCCGCAGATGCAGACCTACGCCTAGCGTCGGCGTATTCAGCCGCCCGCGCCAAGGCGAGTGATCCGGCTGCCCTGAAGGCGGATGAGCGGAACTGGATGAAGAACGAACGTGACGCCTGTTCCGACGCTGAGTGTTTGGTCAAAGTCACCGAAGCCCGGATTCAGAAGCTCGCGGCCATGTAGTTTGCGCGGTTAGCGACGTATGCAGAGAGCCAGTAACCGCCGTTCATCGGCGGTTTTTCTTGTGGGGTCACGGCAAGACAGCCGGGCCTTACTTCCTATCGGGAGCGCCTATTGACGAAAATCTTTGAAGAATCCGCAGTTACCATCGAAACTCTTGAAGCCCATCTCCACGATAGCGGTGTGGTGCCCTATGACGTACAGCCTGATGTCATCCGCTTGCGAACCGAACAAGGCATCGCCTACCGTGTGTTCTTGATCCCGGACCGGAAATTCATCAGGTTCGCCACATACCTTCCCCTGAACCGGCAAGCGCCCGTCGAACAGAAACATGAACTGGCGCGGCGGCTGAACGAAGATGTGTTTTTGCCGGTCTTCACCATCGACTTCGACGGGGACCTTGCTGTCTCCTATGTCCTGCCCTTTGGTGGCGGCGGACTCATCGCCGGGAACTTCATGTCCATCGTGAACAGGTTCGCATCGCTGCTGGAATTCGTGGTGGAGACGTACAACAGCGATGGCCTGATCGATTTCGGTGCGCCGACAACGGTGCCCGCCGTGGCTGACGCTGAATCAGCGCCGACCAGCGGCGAACTGCTGCATTGAGACCTAGGTACGGACACGACTGTGGCGGTCGGGTGCAGCCTAGTGGGGGCCGCTCCGGCGTCATTGGAGTCGATAAACGATGGCTGTGAGACAGATTCAGGTAGCGCCCGACCGGTCTCTGCTTGGTAGGTCGCGCCGCATCTGCTCGGTCGCCCACCGATTGTCCAACAAGATGGCAATTCCATCTGCCGAGACACTGGACCCTTCATCAAAACGGCGTTCCGATAAGTATTTCACGACAGCGTTGAACTGACGATTTTCCAGCATCGTCAATACTTTAGTTGGCAAACCAACCGATATGCCGATCTCGTCAAGCGAGCCAAACTGGAAGTCTTCGCCGGCTATCGACACTTGCTTCGAGCCGGATTGGATTGCACGAACTGTGTAGGCGTAGTACCGCTCCAACGCGAGATCGGTATCGCCATTAAAATCGGGCGCATCGTCGTCATAGTCGTCGGGATCATCTACTGAGAATTCAAGCTCGGGCGAGAAGAATGCTTGGACTGCGACGCGAACAAAAGGGAAATCACCGTTGATTTTCCGAAGCTGTCGAGTTTGCAACTTCGCGCTGGTGGCTGCATCCTGATTGTGCCGATTTGTGCGCCCTTTCGCTTCGACTACGGCCCACTGCATTCTTCGATTCAGACCGATCAGGTCGGGTGCGGACCTGCCGATGAGCGCGGCCCTGCCGCCCAAAGACTGCAACATCGACAAGTGAAAGAGCCACGGCACATCGAGCACATCGGCGGCGACAATCTTTGCCGCCATCATGCCGAGAAAGTAAGAGACAAACCCTTTCTCAGTCGGGTCCAACGCTTCGTAGTAGCTTGATTTGTAGTAGCCGCCAGTGCTTTCACGAAGGTTCGCGTACACCATATGGCTCCGCACGATAATGTCGCTGACGGAGTGCCAACCGTGGTTCGTAAGGAATGGTAGTCCGGGCTTGCCTACGGTTATCGCAGCCCAAACTAGCTTGGCCCATGACGCCGAAACACGGTGCCAGCCGTCGAAATTAGCACCCCAAGACGGGCCGAAGGCCGACCGCTTGCAGAATATGGTTGTCATTGATGTCTAGAACTTCGCGTGGTTCGGCTTATTGTGGCGCAAGTGGGGTGGCGATAAACATTTATCTCGCAGCAGCCCGCCGACCCGACAGTCATTCAGCCGCTTCAGGTATCTTGAACAGGTCGAACCGCACTTTATACTCGTACAAGGACACACTCGGGACCGCCGCCACTGAGTACCGCAGCGTCTCATTGATTTCCCGCGCGACGATTACTCCATGCACGTTGCGGCCCCGCGCGATGGTCTTTTTCAGCCAGCCCATGTATCGCGCAAGCTGCCCGATTGCTTGGTCCGGCGCTCGTCCGCGTTTCAATTCGAAGACGACAAATCCACCGGCATCATCAGTTGCAAGCACGTCGATGCGTCCGACCGGCGTCTGGAATTCGATGCCCTTGGAACCGCTGGTCGGATCGACATAGAGCGTCAACCGTTTATCGTTGATTGGTATCGACTGGATGTTGTACGCGATGAAGTCCTGTAGTTGGGCTTCCAATTCGAAGGCTGTTTCACGGATGTCATCGTCGTCGTCCGGGGCTTCGTCGGTGCCAAGCGTCTCCTGAACACGTCCATCATCGACGAAACCCGGCGGGAACATGAGCACTTGGGTGTCACGTTCTTCCACCTTCCAGCCAATACGGCGAAGTTCGTCCCGAACTCGATGCGAGTTGACCTGCTTGATGTTTAAACCGGGCGGCATCTCATCTGGGTGATTGACGCACCACTCTCTCATGGGAAACAGTTCGACACCATCGCCCGGTTTGGCTTGCACTACAAGGAATCGTCGTTGTGACATGTTTGTCCGTTGTTGTGGTGTTGCGGGTTTCCCAAGAGTAAACGACCCACGGTGCGGCATGACCGCTGTCAGCCGTGCCAGAGCGTTGATCGTACCTTGTTCCGGGCCGGTAAGTGGCTATCGGGCGGTGCCTGTCCTTTACCCAAGTTTTCGTGCCAAGTCGGTCGCGGACGGATGGTAGTACCGCTTCAACATCGCCAAGCTGCGATGGCCTGAGACGGCAGCCAGTTCGATGACGTTCGGCAGCTTCTGTGCCAGACGCGTGATGGCCGTATGCCGCATGTCGTGCCAGTGGAAGTCCTTGATGCCCGCACGTTTGCACGCTTTCCTGAACGCCGCGTGCAGCGTGATGCCTTTGACCGGAATGACCCTACCGTCGATGGAGCGCGGCAGTGCGGCCAAGACGCTGACCGCCTTCTTGGACAACGGGACCGTCCGCGCTGTCCCGTTCTTTGTGATCGGCAAATATGCAGTCTGGGCTTCGAGATTGACGTTCGACCATCGCAGTTCAACAAGTTCGCCGCGTCGCATCGCCGTCTCTAAACTCAGGATGGTTGCCGGAAGCAGCCACACGTTAATACGGCCAGTCGGAATCAACTCGGCAAGTAGCCGAGCTTCTTCATCGGACGAGAGTACGCGGTCCCGACCTTCGGGCGTGGGTGGCTTGCGGATCAGCGCGACGGGATTCGTGATGTTGATGTCCCACTCCCGCCGTGCGTGATTGATGATTGCCGACAGGAACGCCAGTTCCCGAATTACGGTCGCGGGTTTCACCTGTTTCAGTCGTTCGTCCCGGTAGGCTGCGACAGCCTTGGGCGTCAGTGCCGCCATGCTGAGTTTTGCCAGTGTCTTGCGACAGGTGGCACGAAGCCGAATGACTGCATCAGCGCCACTGCGCTGCGTTGGACACACGTCGGTGATGTAACGCTCGATGATGTCTGCGAGCGTGTTGGCTTCGGCTTCACTGCGACTGATGAAGCTGCCGCGATCCATCTCCGTTTCGACAGATCGCGCCCATCGTTCCGCATCTGCGCGAGTGGTGAAGGTCTTTACTTCGTCGGCGAATCCCATGCGGCACACACGTGCTTGCCACTTGTTACCCCTTTTTCGTATCGATGCCATTTCCTGTCTCCAACTTGGACAGAATTTGGACAAGATCGAACTTTCGTATGCAAGAAGTCAGTTTTGTAGTGATTTCGTCAGGCGGTGGCGATGCGACGATATTCGGCAGGGCGTCGAATTAAGACTTATAAAACAACGCCTTAACCCTGCGCCTTCCAGTCCCCCGACTTCCCGCCACGCTTCTCCCGCACGCTCACGTCGGTGATCACCATCCCGCGATCGACCGCCTTGCACATGTCGTAGACCGTCAGCAGCCCGACCTGCACCGCGGTCAGCGCTTCCATCTCCACCCCGGTGCGGCCGAACGTCTCCACCTGCGCGGTGCAACGCACGCCCGGCAGCGTATCGTCGAGCTCGAAATCCACCGCCACGCGGGTCAACGCGAGCGGATGGCACAGCGGGATCAGGTCGGCGGTCCGCTTCGCGCCCTGAATCGCCGCGATCCGCGCGACGCCGAGCACGTCGCCTTTTTTTGCGCGGCCGTCGCGGATCAGCTCGAACGTGGCCGGCAGCATCCGGATCGTGCCGCGCGCCACGGCGATGCGCTGCGTTTCCTGCTTGCCGCCGACGTCGACCATGTGCGCGTGGCCGGCGGCGTCGAAATGGGTCAGTCCAGACATGTCTTGCTCCTGTCGATCGACGACGG
>Ga0318572_10000288_pt1 | contig 18323 bp, 19 predicted proteins | sample GRESIP089b5f20_FD_202528 | JGI IMG/M metagenome (GOLD analysis project Ga0318572, IMG submission 202528) | Tropical soil microbial communities from Luquillo Experimental Forest, Puerto Rico - GRE.SIPMG.089b5f20 | ecosystem: Environmental > Terrestrial > Soil > Tropical forest > Bulk soil...
AGCTGGGCCATGCCGGTGTTGAAAGCCTGCAGAACGCCGACCACCTGGCCGTCGCTGGTCAGGTGGAACATGCCGCCGTCCCCTATCTCGATGCCGCCATCACTAATGGTGATACCGCCGTCACCGGCGGTGATGGTGATGGTGACGCCGCCGTCCGTCGACGTCAACTGCGCGCTGCCTTGCTGGCTGCCGGCCATGAGCCAGACGAGCGGTATGGCGCCCAGGAGCGCGCCCGTCGCCACAAGAGGCTTCCCCTTCCGTCGCATCGCGCCTCCTCCCCGGACGACCGCACGTCGCACCAGCTCACGGCGGGACTCCGGCGTCCGTCCCAACCTGGGCAGCGGGCGCCAGGACGCAACAGGCGAGGGACACGGCCCGAGCATCAGGATCGAGCGATCACGCGGGCGCGAACGGTGCGCTTCCTGTGCGCTGCGGCCGACGAGCCTCCGGCGCGCCCGTAGCGTCCTCCTTGCCGTGCCTGATCGCGACCTTCCGCCCATGCGCACGGCGGGGCTCGCCCTCGGGACGTCTCTGCACCACGACCACCACCTCCGCGCCGCCCGCTCGCGCCGGGCGCCATACTGCTGCACCGCGTGCTCGTCGTCGCCCTCGTAAACGACGACCGGACACCGGTCGCCGCCACGCGCCCGCGTCTTGGCGCGATCATGAGCAGAAAGGGGGTCTGCTGCTCACCGGGCGGCGTATGCAGCCGCGTGTCGTTGCGTCGCCGCGCCGTGGCGGCGGACCGAAACCGCCCGATGGCGTTTTTGCCGAGGGATGACAACAATCCACCATTGGTTCGCGGAGCTTTGTCGGGGTGCAGCATGGAACGGAAACTGGCGGCGATGGTGGTGGCGCTCGCTACGTGCGCGACAACGTCGAAACTGTCGAACGTGCAGGTCGCGCCGGAGACGCCGCGCGAGAAGTTCCGCAACGTGCTCGTCATCGGGCTCTTCAAGGATCCAGGGGCGCGACAGGCGTACGAGACGGAGATGGTGAAGGCGCTGCAGATGGCCGGCGTCCAGGCGGCGGCGAGCCAGCCCCTCCTTCCAATCGGAGAGGCGCCTACACGGGAGGCGCTGGAGCGCCTGGTGGCCGAGCGAGGCTTCGACGGCGCCTTGGTGGGCCGGCTCATCGACTCGCGGACGGACGTCAACGCGGTGCCGCCGGCCGGACCGACGTACGTAGGCTTCTACGGATGGGCCGGATGGGCGGCCCCCATGGCCTATTCACCAGGGTATCTGAGACCACCAAGACGGTGGTGGTCGAGACACGAGCATTCAGGACGGCGCACGACGGTACGGCGGTTTTCTCCGCGACGTCGGATACCGTCGACCCGACCTCCGTGAAGGATGCGTCTCAGTCGCTCTCGAAGGTCGTGGTGGACGAACGCTGCGTGTTAGAGCGCCAGGTCGGGGAGAACGCGTCCTCGATGCTGGGTGCGGATGCGGTGTGGACACGCTGCTCGCCGCGCAGCTCGTTGGGCCGCCAGGGAAAGCCGTCGGGTTGGACGCCACGCCCGAGATGCTGGACTACCCGCGCAACGCCGGCGAGCTTCATGGCTGCGCCGCCGCGTTCGTCCAGGGGGCCGTCGAGCAACTCCCGTTCGCGGACGGCTCGTTCGACCTCGTCATCTCGAACGGCGCGCTGAACCTGGCGACCGACAAGGACCGGTCCTTCAGCGAGATCGCGCGCGTCCTTGTGCCGGGTGGAGAGATGATCGTCGCCGACCTGATCGTCAGGGAGGCGATCCCGGAGCACCTGCTCGCCAGCATGGACGCTTGGTCCACCTGAATCTCGGGGGCGCTGCCGGGTAGGTCCTACCTGGAGAAGCTGCGGCAGGCCGGCTTCGCGTCCGCCGAGATCATTGAGCGGACGGGCTACGCAACCTCCCGGTACACGGAGGCCGTCGTCATCAGGGCCTCTCGATGATGGCGAGCTATTGCGCCGGGCTCTCACCAGAGCGAAGCCTTTACGTCGCCGCGCCCTGCTCGCGCCGCCGCAAGTCCAGCACCCGTGAGTGTGGATTCCGCCGAGCGGCTGCCTCCCCGTATCCATGCACTGCCCTGACACAGAGATTAGCTGAGCGCGTGAAAACACAGAAAGAGAGTTGCCATGTCGAAGGTCTCAAACTCTGCAACTCACCTCAGCGACCTGACCTCCGCGTTGCCCGGGAAAGTCGTGCTTCCATCTCACAGCGGCTGGGACAACGCGCGTCGGCCGTGGCAGCTGGCTGTCGATCCACGTCCCGCCGCAGTCGTGTACCCGGAGTCCGCGGAGGACGTCGCAACCGCGGTGCGGTATGCCGGCCAGCGAGGATTCCGCATCGCGCCGCAGGGAACAGGTCACAACGCGGGGCCGCTGGGCGGACTCGAGGGCGCGATCCTGGTGAAGACCGAACGCATGCGTGGCGTCGTGATCCAGGCGGAGGCGAGGACGGCTCGTGTCGATGCCGGGGTCTGGGCGGGCGCACTGGCGGAAGCAGCCGCCGGACATGGATTCGCGACAATCACCGGCACCTCGCCAAGCGTGGGAGTGGTCGGATACACGCTCGGTGGCGGGATCGGCGTGCTCGGTCGCCGCTTCGGACTGGCCTCGAGCCGGGTACGCGCGGTCGAGCTCGTCACCGCCATCGGGCGGTTTGTGCGGGCGGATCGCGAGAACGAGCAGGACCTGTTCTGGGCCCTGCGCGGCGGTGGTGGCAGCTTCGGCGTCGTCACCGCAATGGAGCTCGAATTGCTCCCTCTCGCCCACGCGTACGCCGGCACTCTATGGTTCCCGAGCGAGCGCGCCCGCGAGGTACTCCATGCTTGGCGGGAGCTCGCCGAGGCCCATCCGCCCGATGAGCTCACCACGATAGGGCGGCTATTGAGCTTTCCACCGATCCCGGAGGTCCCCGAGGCCTTGCGGGGCAAGTCGTTCGCTGTCGTCCATGTCTACCACGCTGGCGACAGCGCGCTGGCAGACCGGTTGCTCGCCCCACTCCGGGCGCTCCGTCCGGTCAAGGACACCGTTCAAAGCCGCACGATTCCGGCCCTGCTGGAAATCCACATGGATCCCGACCGCCCCATTCCAGCGGTTGGCGATGGGTTCATGCTTGCGGATTTGCCGGCCGAAGCGCTCGCGACTCTCATCGACGTGGCTGGCCCAGGCAACGGGCGACAGCTGGCGACGGTCGAGGTGCGACACCTGGAGGGGGAGCTCGCCCGGGCTCGGCCCGAAAACGGTGCTTTGGCATCGATCCCGGCGAAGTACACGGTATACGCGGGCGGCTTCGGACCGACCCCTGATCTGGTGGCGTCCGTACACGAACAAATCGAGACGCTCAAGCGAGCACTCGCGCCGTGGACCACTCGATACATGAATCTGAACTTCGCCGAGATGCAGCGCGACCCGGGGAGCTTTTGGACGGAGCAGGCCTACCACCGCCTGCGCCGCATCAAGGCTACGGTCGATCCGGGGAACCTGGTCCTCGCTAACCATCCCGTCGCACCTGAGCGGTGATCACCGCCGAGTTCGGCCGCTCCAGCACACGGACTGCCGATCCAGCTGTGTCATGGCGATGCTGACCGCTACACCGCCTTCACCGCCTTCGGCAGCGGCTTCCCCTTCTCGAACGCTGCGTTCTCACCGAACTTGGCGACGATCTTCTTCTTCGTGTCGAGGCCGGTCGCCTCGATGACGAACTTCGGGACGCGTCGGGCGCGGTTATCTGCCGCCCACTTTGTAATTTCCGCTCCGCGAGCCCTCGCACTACGAGCCGGGCCGCGCGCTGGCCTCCTACCGTTCATAGCCAAGTTCTTCTCGAGCTCCTCAGCCGCCAGCTCCGCGACTCGGCGCTTGATGGCAGGGCCGATCTTGGACGGCGAGCCCTTCGCGATCGATGTGAACAAAGGCCGCGTCGACATCATCGCCAGGCCTGCAGTCGCACCACAGGTCATTCTCGAAACAGACTACGAGTCGATGGTTGCGGTGACGGATGGTGTGATGACGCTGGAAGACTTTGCGAGGCGTCTGACAATCACTTCGACCGACCCCGCTGCTGGAAAGCAATCGCTCGCGCTGCTCTCGGCGGCCGTTCAGCGCATCGCGAATGATGCACCACCGGAGGAGGTGGCTCCTCGCTCGGAACGACCGAGGCGGGCCCGAAGATAGCGCCGGCGCCATTAACGTTCCGATCAGTGCAGTGCCGACGAGCTGCTGGCCCGCCGAAAGAGAGTTCCAGATCACAGAGTACTTCCCGTACGTTCTCGGCAAGGTGAGGAGGATGAGCGCCAAGGACTTCTTCTCGCGGATGGCCCAGGCCGTAGACATCGTGGCCGCGAGCCTCGCGCCGCAAGCGCCGCAGGTCGCGGTTTGCCGAGAGTCCCTGTCCAAGGCCGAGTCTGCCGTGGGCTCCGCGACGATGGGGCACGGCTGCCAGTTCGTCCCGGTGTTCATCTGTATCGCGACCAAGCCGTAGCCGACCTGTGGCGGCGGGTGGCTCGGACGTGTTCGACGCAAATTGATGCCGCTGGCCGACGTCACCGTAGGTTGGATTCGTGGAAGAATGGATCGTTCCCGAGATGGACGTAGCGAGCGCCGGCTTCTCCGCAGTCCTCCACCCGCGACGCCTGGGGGCACGCGAATTTCACGCCGTAAACTATTCGGCCGAGAGATCCGGTTCCCGGGCGAGTTGGAGACGAGTGCGGGGGATGCCACGCAACCACACGCACCGCGACCTTGCCGCTCCTGGCGTTCAGCGCGCCGGCCGTCACGTACGAGCCCAGCGGCATGGACAAGTCCTTTCCCGACGTAGGCGAGCCGGCGCAGTGCCGCCAGCCCCCTCCCACGCCCAAGTCACCGCCCGACGTCGATCGGCTGACGAAGATCGGCGCGAAGTACGGCCTCGAGATCCCGGCGAGCAGTCGGTGAGCGTCCGACTCAGCCGACCACGACCTCGCTGATCTGGATGACCGGCGCGATCTCCGTGTAGTTGCGGATGTCGTCCATGATCTCCTGCGCGTGCGGGCCGAAACCGACCTGGAACGCTTCGACCGAGTCGCAGAAGATGTGGCACATGCCAACGTACGTGGGCGGTGTGCCAGGCGCGCTGCCCGAAAGGCCCCTGTCCACCGTGTACGACTTGCACGCTGTGCCCATCTTCCGCTTCACCATCGGCATGTGCTCGTTGGCGTAGTACGCGTGATCGAACCTCGTGCCCGGGGTGTTGGGGTACATCACGCTGATCTTGACCATGCGTTGTCTCCACGGATCTGCCGGTGACACATACAGTGCGTCTCTGTAGCACCGGGCGCTTCGCGTCTCCCGCTCTCGATGGGCACGTGCCCCTCGGCGTCCCCTCCCTTCGCGGTGCCGCGTTCGAGAAGCGGCCGCAGCCGGTCACGCTGGCGGGCGGTCGGCCCCTGGACCCATCGTCGCTCCCGAAGAGCCAACTCCAGCCAGCCCCTCGTGCGCTTTTCGAGATCCGGCGTGAGACCGCTGTTCGTGAAGAGTTACTCGACGGCTTCCGTCGCCGTGGGGGGATCAGGGTTCCGCGTCGGCGGCAGACAGGGCAAGTCTGCCGGCCATCTCGAGACGCACGAGGGGCGAGATCACCCTGCGGCTATCGCCGGCGCGCGGCGAGGACCTGACGCTGCCTCGGAGACCGTGACCTTGCTACGTGGCCGCCGCGCCCGCCCTGATGATGGGCGACTCGGGTCGCAAGATTCCTGCCCGCCAGCCGTCCGGGGTTCCGGACGTGTATCGTCATCTGCCCGGAACCCCAGACGACGTACCGCTACTTGCGGCAGCCGTTGCGCCGGCTGCCGGTGTGCCGCGTCGCACCGCGGCGGGCCGCACGGCAGTCGTCGCACATCGCGTACCGCGGGCGCCTGGCCAGATGGATCTTGTTGCCCCGCAGCGTAGACGCGCACTGAGCGTGCACGATCCTCCTGCAGTAGACGCACGGCATCCCAGGGTACATGTACTGGTTCCCTACCGTAGAGAGGAAGTGGAACTCCTGGCCGCAGCACGCGCAGGCGCTCTTCCACCGTTCGTTCCACTTCAGAGTGACGGGCTTGCCATCGTGATAGCTGTGCCACCTGACCTGCCAGAGTTGTGGCTTCAGCCGTTCGCCGCCGAGCCACTCATCCGGGAACCAGGGGCGGGGCGTGATGTTGAACTTGTGCTTCGAGTTGTTGGACGACATGTTGCCTCCTCCGCCGTGGCGGAAAGTGCGAGCGCCAGCCGCTGGAGCTGGACGCCTCGTTAGATCCGTGCCCCGAAGGGCGCGGTTACCTCATGGGGATGCAGTCGCTCGACGTCGCCCGCGGCGCCGTCAACGTGCTGCGTGCTGCGGTAGCCGTCGGGTGCGATCCCGATGGCGAGCGCCGGGGGTGTGATAGGTAGCGCTTCTTCGGTGCTGCGTAGCCGCGGACTTCACGGCCGACTCCGACCACAATTGGCTGTTAAGCAGCAACACCAATCATCGCCAGCACATTCTGCGTCTCATGAGTCAGCGACACATGAAGTGGGCGGAGAGCTGTGGGCCTCACTCTTGCTACGCGCGCCTGCGTTCCTCTTATAGAGCGCCTCCGAGCAGCCGCCGACTTGAGTTGTCCGCGGCTCGTCGTCGTGGCGGGCTTCGAATCTGGCCGACGGCGCTGCACCGGCGACGAGACGCAACCTGCGCGGCGATGACATCGGCAGCTCGGACGCGCATGGCCTCGACCGCGCCAGCTTCCTCGAGATATGACAGCGCGCTCGGCTCCACAGAAGAAACTCCTTCACAAATAGCCACGCCGAAATTAGGGGTTCCCATGTCGCCGGCTTCGCGCCGGTGAGGAGGAGCACCAGAGCGGTGGGCGCGCCCCGCCGTCGAAGTGAAGCTGAGCTCGACCGCATCGCCCTCCCCGGGTCGTCGCTCGGAGGTGAAGCATGAGCGGCCGCGCGCTGGAGCGCGCCTACCTGGAGCTGGACGACCCCGACCGGGCCACGGAGCTCGTGGGAGGCGACGGCGAGCACCTCGTCCCGCTGCCGCACCTCTTCCTGCGCCTTCTCTGCTTGTCGCGCGCGCTCCTCGAGCCGCTTCCTCTCGGTCACGTCGCGGACTGCGGCGATCGTCAGGACTTCGGACCCTATCTGGACCGGCGCAAGGCTGATCTCGACGGAGAACTCGTGGCGTCCTTCGCGAGCGCGTGAGGGTCGAGGCCGAGGCCCATCGGACGGACACGCGGCCCCGTCACATACGCCGCGCGCTCGTCACTGTGCGCGCCTCGGAATCGCGCCGGGATGAGAACTTCTACCGCTCGCCCGAGGAGCTCGTTGCGCTCGTAGCCGAACAGACCCTCGCCGGCGCGGTTGATGAAGCGGATTGCTCCATCCGCGGCGGTCACCAGCATCGCGTCGGGCATGAACTCGAACGCTTGAAGATCCATCGCCCGATATTTCGCGTAATCGCGCCGTCTTGGCCGCGCAGGTGCCGCGGCGGAGCGCGTTGTTGTTCCGTACCGAATGCTTATGGCGCGCTGCGGTGGCTCGTCGCTCAGGTCGGCGGCTGCCTGCCACCCCCTCGCGCAGCGCCTGACCATCCTGCGCTGGTGCCCTTCAGTCGCTGGGAGCGCCCGTACGTGCACAGGCGGGCGTTCCCTCCCTTGGTCGTTACATGGGCCCTGAACGTGCCGCGGCCAACGTCCGGCGGACTCGTTCATCTCTCATCCTGAAGGTGCTCGCGCACCTTGGCCAGGAAGGCGCCCGGGTCGATCGGCTTCTCGACGTAGTCGGTGGCGCCCGCCTGCAGGCAGCGCTCGCGGTCCCCCACCATCGCGAATGAGGTCACCGCGATGATCGGGACGCGAGCCAGCGACTCGTGCTCGCGAAGCGCAGCCGCCACGGCGTACCCGGTCATGACGGGGAGCTGGATGTCGAGGATGATTGCCGCGGGAGCGAGCCGCTTCGCGAGCTCGAGCCCGGTCTGGCCGTCGCGCGCCTCCACCACCTCGTACCCGTTCTTCTCGAGCAGGAACCGGACGAGATAGAGGTTCTGCTCGTTGTCCTCGATAACCAGGATCGTCCGTCCGCTCACGGCGTCGCTCGTGCGTTCACGGGGATCCGGAACGTGAAGACGCTGCCGACCCCGTAGGTGCTGCGGAAGTCAATCGAGCCGCCAAGCAGGGAGAGGAGCTTGCGGCAGATGGAGAGTCCGAGCCCGGTCCCCTCGTGCGCCCTCGCGAGCCCCGCGTCCACCTGCTGGAATGGCCGAAAGAGGAGCTGCTGATCCTCCGGCTTGATGCCGATGCCGCTGTCGCGCACCGACGTCACGACGTCCCCGTCCTGGACCGCTGTGACGACCTCGACCTCACCGCGATCCGTGAACTTGATCGCGTTGCTGAGCAGGTTCATGAGGACCTGCTCGACCCTGCGGCGGTCGTTCACCAGCGTCCCGACCTCCGGCGCGACGTCGAGCCGGAGGCGCAAGCCCTTCTTGTCCAGGAGCGGCTTTACCGACGTGACCGCGCGGGTGGCCGACTCGCGGAAGTCGAACGGCTCCTTCTGCACGGTCAGCTGTCCCGCCTCGATCTTCGAGATGTCGAGGACGTCGTTGATGAGCGCGAGAAGGTGGCGCGAGCTGTTCTGCACCATCCGGAGCTGCTTGGTCTGCTCCTCGTTCACCGGCCCCGCCAGCCCCTCGAGGAGGATGCCCGTGAAGCCGATGATTGAGTTGAGTGGCGTGCGCAGCTCGTGGGACATGGTCGCGAGGAAGGCGGACTTGAGCCGGTCCGCCGACTCCGCCGCCTCCTTGGCGACCTTCAGCTCGCGCTCGGCGTTCTTGAGCTGCGTGATGTCGTTCCCGACCGACAGCGTCTCGACGACCGCGCCGTGGTCGTCGTAAACGGGCCGGTTCGTCCACGCGATCCAGACCCGCTCGCCGTCGCGCCGCACGTTCTCGTTCTCGTTGACCGTGTGATCTTCCGGGTGCTGGGCAATGTGGCGCATCAGCGCGATGAGGTCCCGACCGCTGCTCTCGCTCTTGGGGACGATCGTGCCGAGGACCGAGCGTCCCAGGTACTGCTCCTCCCCGAGCCCGAAGAACGCCTGGCCGAACTCGTTGAGGAACGTGATGCGGCCCTCGGTATCCCAGCGCAGGATGATGCTGTTCGCGCTCTCGACGAGCTCGCGGTACCTGCGCTCGCTCTGGCGCAGCGACTCCTCCGTCCGCCGGTGCTCGGCGACCTCGCGCTCGAGCTCGGCGGTACGGTCGAAAACCCTGCGCTCGAGGTCGGCGTTGAGCCTGCGTAGCTCGTCCTCGAGACGCCGCTGCTCTGTGACGTCCCTGAGGAGCAGGACGATGCTCGCGCGGCCCCGGATCTCCAGGACTCGCGCAGAGCCGGAGACCCGACACTGCTGCCCGTCCTTCCGGCGCAGCGCGAACTCCAGCCCCGAGACCTCCCCCGCGCGCTCGATCTCATGAATGATCCGTGACCGCTCTTCGCGGCTCGGCCAGATCGGCAGCTCTGCGGCCCGAAGGCCCACGATCTCGTCACGCCTCAACCCGAGCAACCGATCGCAGCCGTCGTTGACCTCGACGAACTGACCGCTCGCCAGATCCACGATCCCGGCGAGATCGGGAATGCCGAAGAACACCGTCTTGAAGAGCTCCTCGCTTCGACGCAGGTTCTGCTCGGCGCGGATGCGCTCGGTGACGTCGCGATAGCTCGCGACGCGTCCGATGATCGCCTCGCCCAGCCGCTGCGGGAGCGAGTAGCGCTCGAGGATTCGCCCGTCCTTCAGCTCGACCATGTCGTGCGAGACCATCTCGGGCTGCGAGAGGATCTGGACGAAGCGAGCCTTGCACGTCTCCGGGTGCACGGCCGCCTGGAGCGCTGCGTCGAGGACCGTATCGAAGCGGCGTGACGCGAAGACCGACTCGGACAGCCCCCAGAGCTCGAGGAGCTTGCGGTTGTAGGTCGTGACGCGGCCGGAGAGGTCCACCGCCACGATCCCGTCCGCGACCGCCTCCAGGACCGCCTGGAGCAGCGAGGTGGAGAGCTCGTGGTCGCTCTGAAGCTCGCCTGCGGTCTCCTTCCTCGACGACTGCGCCTCGCGCAGCTGTTCCCTGAGCCGCGCGTTCTCGCGCCGCAGCCGAGTCGCCTCGCCCGCGCTACCGTGCGCCTTGCGCGCTTGCGTCCCCGTGTGCCGCACTTCGTGCCTCCTCGCCGGCGTGCTCACGGTCCATCGCGCCGCTGCGCCTCGGGACTCGCCACGAGCCCGAGCAACGCTTGTGGGTCGGCAGGCTTCGTGACGTGAGCGTCGAACCCTGCCTGCCCTGAACGACGGCGGTCCTCCTCCTCGCCGTAGCCGGTCAACGCGATTAGGCGCACCGCGCGCAAGCTCGGGTCGGCGCGAATGCTGCGGGCGACCTCGTAGCCATCCATCCCGCCCGGCAGACCGATGTCGCACAGGACGACCTGCGGGCGCTGGGCGCGTGCGGCTGTCACACCCGAAGGGCCGTCGTGAGCGACGTGCACCGAGAGGCCGGTCACCTCGAGCATCTCGCGCAGGATCTCGGCCGTATCGTGGTTGTCCTCGATGACCAGGACCTGCAGCCCACCGGAGGTGGGCACCTGCGGCGCTGGAACCGGTTGGATGCCAGGCGCTTCGACGACCGGGAGGCGAACGCGGAACTGCGAGCCGCGCCCCGGCCCCTCGCTCGAGGCATGGGCGTCACCGCCGTGCAGATCGACGAGCCCCTTCACCAACGCCAACCCCATCCCGACTCCGCCGCGCGTGCGAGCGCTGCTCTGGGGACCTTGCTCGAACGGCTGGAAGAGGCGCGCGACCACGTCCGGCGCCATTCCGATGCCCGTGTCATCGACGGTGAGGCTGCTGATGCGCGCTATTTCGTCTGCGACGAGGCGGACGGTGATTCGGCCGCCGGGGTCCGTGAACTTCTGCGCGTTGGCGAGCAGAGTCCCGACGACCTGGGCCAGGCGGGTGCGGTCGCCGTGCACCCACACCGGGGCATCGGGCAACCCGACCGTCAGCTCGAGCCCCCCGCGCTCGAAGTCGGCGCGATGGTCCTCGGCGGTCTCGCGGACGACGTCTCTCCAGTCGATCGTCTCGCGCTCGACCGGCAGCGTCCCGCGCGCGATGCGGGAGACCTCGAGCAGGTCCTCCACGATCCTCGCCAGGTGAGACACCTGTCGATCGATGATCTCCGTCGCCCGCGCCGTGCGCGCGTCGCCGGGGTGTGTCCGCCGGAGCACGAAGCTCGCATTTCGGATGGGCGCGAGGGGGTTGCGCAGCTCGTGCCCGAGCATGGCCAGGAACTCGTCCTTTCGACGCGAGGCCTCCTTCGTCGCCTCGGCGGCGCGCCTGCGCTCGGTGACGTCGGAACAGGCGATGACGGCCGCGGCACCCGCCGCGCCGACGTGCTCGATCCGAACCAGAAACCAGCGCCGAGGCTCGTCATGGGGCAGCTCCACCTCGAGATCCGAGCGCTCGCCTCGAAGGATCTCGAGCACGGCGCTCGGGAGCCCCCCGGCCTCGGGCATCACCGCGCGATCGCGCTCCAGCGCCTCGAGCACGCTGGCGCCGACCCGCAGGCCCACGAGCTCGGAGCATGGCTGTCGTCCGGCTCGGTCGAAATCCCTCCAGGCCCTGTTGACAGCGACGACCCTCCCGTCCTCGTCGACGACCGCGACCAGGGTCGCCATGGCGTCGAGGACCGCCCGATGGAACGCATCCTTCTCCACGAGCGTTCGGTTCGCAGCCTCCAGTTGCACGAGCTTGTCCTCCAGCTTGTGGATGAGGACCTGGTTGTACTCGCGGAGGTACTGCGCCTCGGGCTCGGGGCTGCGGTCGCCTCCGCGCAAGTTGCCCTCGTCGTGCTCCTCGAGGATGGTCGTGATCAACTGGAGGAACTCCGCGGGCTCCGCGGGCTTCACGATGAATCGGTCCGCTCCCAGGCCGAGCGCGAATTGCTCGTCCTTCGGCTCGGTGTAGGTCGCGGTGTAGAACACGAACGGAACGTTCCTCAGAGCCGAGTCCGCTCCCTTCCAGCGACGGCACAGCGAGAACCCGTCCATCACCGGCATGAGGATGTCCGAGATCACCAGGTCGGGAGACTCCTCGTTCGCCAGAGACAGCGCTTCGGCCCCGTTCTGGGCGAGGATCACTTGATGACCATGCCCCGCGAGCAGAGCGCGCAGGAGGTACAGGTTCTCCTCCTTGTCGTCCACGACGAGGATGCGGGACAACGTCTTCCCTCCGCACAGGCGATCGCGCCACCGAACGAGCCGCGTATCCGTCCCTTGAACGTCGTGCCTCGCGGTCTAGCGGGAGGTCCCCGTTCGTTCAAGCAGAGCGGGACACATCCCTGACCACCACCTCGTGCCCGACGATCTTCAGCGATCACCGATCGGCCGGGCGGTGGGCTCCCGAGCAACGCGCCGCGCGAGCGTGAGGCGATAAACCGAGCGGACAGACCTCGGGTTCCGGCCGGCCAACGTTGCCGACATTCACACCGCCGTCATCGGCGCAGTCGACCGCACACTTCCAGTTCAGCCGCCAGCGAGATCGTCATGTTCAAGCAGGCACGACCTCACCCGCGCCGCGGTGGGACCGCGGCTACAGCGGAGCGCTGCATAACACCCCGGACAACCTGAGCTGGGCCTCGCCCAACGCACCTCGCCGCGCTTCGTTCAAAGCGGCCCGCCCTGCTACGACCAGGGCGGGCGCTCTTACGGTGAATGCTCAGCTCGCGCGCGGCGAGCAAGACTTCGTACAGCGGGGCACCGACAGGCCCCTGATCACGCCGTGTGGCCTTGGCGAACAGCTTGCTTTGTCCACCGGGCGGTGCCGAACCTGCTCGAGACCGCGCGCATTGAATCTCGCCCCTACGAACGCTCCGAATCGAGCGAGCCCGGTTCGATGTAGTAGCCCGTGCCCGGCGACCAGTTGACGACGGCCCCTCCAACTTCACAGGGAGAATAAGGCCGGCACTTGCCAGAACGGCGAGCGTGGTTAGGTTGGTGGGACCATCACGGCGTAGGGCCGTGTCACCGCAGGGCGCGGTGGAGTAGAAGTTGCCCCCCCTACACGACGGCTCGCGACTCGAAGGTCGCGCGCTGCCACCTCGTAAAGGTGGCGCCTCGGTGATTCCCCGCCGAGCTCGCCCGGCCCTGGTGCCGGCGTGCCGTCCGCGCGAAGCCTGCGCTGAATACCCCTGAAGTGCCCAACAGCTGGGCTGATGACGAGGAGATGCGGGATGTCGCCGCTGAACACCTCGGTGCCACGTCGGCACGAGAGGACTCCTGGACGAAGGAAGAACACAATGGGTGATTTTTACGCGGTGAACGACAACAGGATGGAGGGGGGAGCGCGGCGCCTTCTGCGGGAAGTCCTCGTTCCCCATAAAGGATGCACTGAACGCTCAGTACATTGCCGAGGCCGAGGTGGCAGAGGAGATCTTCGCCTCCATTATTCATGGCCGGCCGGGGCGCCAGCACGGGCTCGAGCGGCCAGGGCCAGCAGGGCGCCGCGAGCGGCTCGTCGGGCAGCCAGAGCCAGGGCGCGAGCAGCGGCAGCTCGTCCACCGATCAGAGGCAGCAGGGCGCCGCGAGCGGCTCGTCGGGCAGCCAGAACGAGGGCGCGAGCAGCGGCAGCTCGTCCGGCCAGCAGCAGGGCCAGGGCTCCTCGAGCATGGCGCCCGGCGGGGCCGGCAGCCAGAGCTGCCACGTTCAGTGAGCACGTTGCGGCGGTCACTCGAGGAGGGGGCGGCGGGTCCGACGAGGGGCGCCGCCCCCTCCTGTCGTTCGGGCGGTGCGGGCGGAGCGGTCAGGCCGTCGCGCGCGCCGAGAGCCAGCCGCCGCCGATCTCGCAGCGGTCGCGGCCGCCCGTCGCGCGCCGCGCCTGCCGGCGTGCGGGCGGGCTCGTCCGCCGCCCCCGCCCCGGTGCCAAACAGGTTCGCCGTCCATACCTCCAGGTGAAGCGCCGGGTCTGGCGCGGCGCCCCGGGGAGGGGCCTACATGGCAACCGCAATCGGAACGACGCAAGAACTCAGCGGCGACGCCCGAGGACTGTTTGGACCCCGAGGCGTGACCGCGACCCTCACGTTCCTAGCGTCGCTTGAACTGGCCGGCGCGGGCCCACCTCCTATCGGCGCCCACTCTGTCCGGTCGGCTTCCTCAGACTGAGCGCCCAATCATTCGATCAGAGGAGAACGCTCCATGTCCGAACTCACCCAATTCACCATCATCGAAACGCACCCCGGCGCCCGGGCGATCACATTCAGCAACCCGCCGATCAACATGTTCGTCCCGACGACGATCATCGAGCTGGGGGCTGTGGTCAGCGAACTCGAGGCGGACCCGTCCGTGAAGGTCGTCGTGTTCCAGGCCGCCAACGCGGAATTTTTCGTCGCCCATCTCGACGTCGCCAAGGCCGCCGCGCAGCCGGAGGTGTTGGGCCTTTGGCGGGACGTCGTGCTTCGCCTCTTGGCCTCGCCAATCGTCAGCATCGCCAAGGTGCGCGGTCGCACCCGGGGCATTGGCAACGAGTGGGTCTTAGCCTGCGACATGCGCTTCGCGAGTCGGCAAAACGCAATCTTTGGGCAACCCGAGGTCGGCGTCGGGCTGATCCCGGGGGGAGGCGCCCTGGAATGGCTTCCACGGCTGGTTGGCCGATCGCGGGCGCTGGAGATCGCGCTCAGCGCCGACGACTTCAACGCCGAGATCGCCGAGCGGTACGGCTGGGTGAATCGCACGCTGGACGACGCCGACCTTGACGCGTTCGTCGATGCGCTGGTGCGTCGGCTGGCGTCGTTTGACCGGCAGACACTAGCGGCGGCCAAGACCCAGATCAATCGGTTCGGTGTGCCGACAGCCGCCGAACTGCAGTCGAGCAACGACCGTATCTGGACGACCCTCGCCGCGCCCGACGCGCAGGCGCGGCGGCCCAAGCTCCGCGACGTCGGCTACGGCGTTCAGAGCGACTTCGAGCTGAACTTCGGCAGGTACCTCCCTTCGTTCGGACGGACCAATGGACAAGGTTGATATCGCTTTTGACGCGGCGATGTTCTCGCAACACTTCGATCTGTTCAGTCCGGCGTATGGGCCTCACTTTGCGGAAATCTTCAAGGCAGCTCCGACGCGCCGGCCCACCCTGCCGCATGCTGTCACCTTATGTGACGGGTGGACTGCCACGTTGACTCAGATCCCAGAACGCCCTGCGTGTCAGCCGGCGAGATAAGTAGCGATGTAGTACGCGACCACGAACGCAAGAATCGCCGTGAGGACGATGGTCTTCATGGGCGCTTCAGGCTGGTCTCAGTCACGGAGCAGCGAACGTCCCAGTACTCGGGTCGTACAGTTCCGGTGTCGGTCGCGGGTGTGGCGGGGTGTTGAGACCCCAGTCCCCGCCAACGATTAGCACCTCTCCGGTCGTAAGGAGCGTGGCGGATTGGCCGCTTCGCCCTTGCAACAAGTTCTCGGTGGCAGCGAACGTCCCCGCTAGCGGATCGTACAATTCCGCGCTCGACGCTTCTGAGCTTCCGCCCGTCATGAGCAAGTCACCGCTCGACAGTAAGGTCGCCGTAGGCCGGTAGCGCGCTGTGACCATGTTCCCTGTCGCAGTGAATGTACCTGCAACAGGATCGTAGAGTTCGGCGCTGCTGAGGGCGCCGCTGAGGAATGCACTGTCGGACTGTTCGCCCCCCGCGATGAGCACCTGGCCTGTCGGCAGCAGAGTCGCCGTGTGCCAGTAACGCGCTGTCGCGAGACTCCCGGTCTCCGTGAACGTCGCAGCAGCCGGATCGTACAGTTCGGCGCTGGCGAGAATACCGACCGGCCCATTCCCCATCCCTCCCGCGAGGAGGACCCGCCCGTCAGCCAGCAGCGTTGCCGTGCAGTAGCCGCATGCAACCAACAAGTTCCCGGTGGCGGTGAACGTCCCTGCGACGGGATCGTACAACTCAGCGGTCGCACCCAAGGCACCAGTCGCAAAAGTTGAGGCGTCCCCACCGGCGATCAGCACCTGCCCGTTTCGCAACAGAGTCGCAGAGTGCCCCCAAGTGCGTGGAACGACGGTGGTGCCAGCGGCCGTGAACGTGCCAGTAGCCGCATCGTACAATTCCGCTGTTGCGATTGTGGCGAATTCATTCGGAAAACCGACCCCTCCCACGATGAGGACCTTCCCATTCGGGAGCAGCGTCGCCGTATGGTACTGCCGTCCGGTGAGCAAGCGGCCCGTCCCGGTGAACTTCCTCGTGACTGGGTCATACAGTTCCGAGAGCGTCGCGTCCTCGGACATCGTCCGCAGTCCTCCAGTGATGAGCACCTTTCCGTTCGGAAGCAGCGTGGCCGTGTGGCCCCCATCCGACCATATCGGATTGACCGTGAGCCTCAGAGTAGCCGTCGTTGTTCCCATGGCATTACTCGCTGTGAGGGTGTAGCTCGCCGACCCCGAAATATTCGGGGTTCCGGAGATCACCCCACTATCGGCATCGAGAGCTAGACCGGCGGGAAGAGGCGGCACCACCGAGTAGGACACCACCGCCCCGCCGCTGTTGCTCGGGACGTTCGCTGTGATGGGCGTCCCCAGCGTGTAAGTTGCGGGGTTCGTCGCGTAACCCAGGTTGCTGGGGGCCGGGTTCTCGGAGGATCGGCCGCCACAGGCCGTGAGGGCTACAGCGAGTGTCACCGACGAGAAGAAGACGCGCATGGACCCTCCTCCGAGTGACGGTCAGTGTACGCCATGTCGTCGTCGCAGAGTGCAAGGAAGCAGCGTAGTTGGCATGCCTCGGTGAACGCTCAGAAGAAGAGGTCGTCCTCCGCCTGGACGTAGCGCGCGGGACCGGCCTGCGGGGGGGGGCCAGCACTGACGCAGCTCCGCCGCCACGCAACGATCCAAGATGGCGCGGGACTTCTTCAGTGGCGGCGGCCCGCCTCCCTCCAACCCGCCATCGCCTTACGACGCTGTCACCACGGAACGCCAATGCGAGCCGCTCCCTGAACGAGCCGCAGCAGATCGCCCCCCGTCATTCACGTCCTCGCCGCTCTACTGCACCGCCGCCAAGTGCCCGACCTCGTACCCGGGGCTGGCGGAGCTCCGCGCCGATGCGTCCGTCTCCGAGCTGGGCGGGTTGATCTCGCGAACCATCGGCGGCGCGCCCACCAGCCGCCACCGCGCGCCAATCCGACCGCGACTCGTGCCGACTCGCTCGATCCACCCAAGCTCCTCCAGGCTGTTGAGCTTCCTGCGTGCGGTGTCGGGCGCGCAGGTCGCCTCACGCGCGACTTCGGAGGCACTGAAGGGCTCACCCGCGAACGCTTCTCGGATCTGGTCCAAGAGCGCGTTCGCCTGCGCGTCCGCGCCGACGCTATGGGAGGTCCAGAGCCGCCTGGCGATGGCGACGTCATCGTCGCTGGCGAGCAGCGACCCAGCGGTCAGCTCCCTCGTGCGCTGGTGGAGAAGAGCGATCCCCTGCACAAGAGACAGCAGCAAGGGAAAGCTCCTCCTGTCGCTCGTGTGCGCCTTCTCGAAGTAGGCGAGCAGCTCGTTCGCCTGCGGGACGACGACGTGGTGAGCCCGGATCTTGGCCATCGCCAGCTGCCACACCTGGAGTTCCCGGTCTTCCCGCTCCCGGCGCCGCGGGTCGGGAATGCTGGCAGCCTCGCGCGCCTGGCTCTGGAGAACAGCTCGGGTCTGGGTGCACGAACAATCCGTGCTGACCTTGAGGAGCCGGGTGGCGAGCTCCTCGTCCACGTCATCGACCGCGGTGGTCATCTACAAGGCCAGCGAGGCCTTGCTCCGGTGCGTGGTCGCCTTGCCTGTCGAAGAGCTCCGCGTGGTTGCCAACTTCCTCTCGCTGATGAGGACGCGTAGGGCGTAGGCGGCATCCTTCGCGGCGAGCAGCTCGGAGAGCACCAAGATGCGGTGATCCAGGTCCGGTGCCCAGGCTTCGAGACCCGCGGCGGTGAGCCGGCTTACGTCTTCGCGGGCCGCCGGCGGGAAGTACTCCCCCACCTTGCGGCAGAGCTCGTTCTTGCCGGAGGACGACCCGCCGTTCACCACGACCGAGATCGGCTTCTCCAGCACCCGCGTGATCCCGCTCAGGAAGAGCGCCAGCGCCGCGTCGCGCTCGCCGACGAGGCCCCGCCTCCCGATGCTCTCGAGGAAGGCGTCGGTCAGGTCCAGCCTCCTAAGCAGCTCCTCGGCCTCGGCGTCGAGGGCAGCGTCGCTGGAGTCGAGCGGGGCGCCACCCCCGACCACCATGAGACCGGCGTGTTCGTCGCCTCCGCCGACGCCCGGGACGACCGCCGCCATGATGTTCGCGTCGGTCG
>Ga0318572_10000292_pt1 | contig 18218 bp, 22 predicted proteins | sample GRESIP089b5f20_FD_202528 | JGI IMG/M metagenome (GOLD analysis project Ga0318572, IMG submission 202528) | Tropical soil microbial communities from Luquillo Experimental Forest, Puerto Rico - GRE.SIPMG.089b5f20 | ecosystem: Environmental > Terrestrial > Soil > Tropical forest > Bulk soil...
CCAGCGAGGCTCCGAGGAGCCCCGCCAGGATCGCGGTGAAAAGGTCGGTGGGAGACATCGTCATCAAAACCCAAATGCCCCCCGGCCCGGGTTATTCAAGCCTCGGCGATTACTTCACCGGCGTTTCGGGATAGGCCAGCTCGTGGCGGGCGCGCCATTCCGGGGCGACATAGTTGATGATGATCGACTTGCGCACGCCCGAGATGGGGCGCGGATCGACGGCATGCCAGGTGTCGGTGCCGGGAATGAAGATCAGGCCGCTGTTGAAGTGGCAAGGGGCGCGGTGCGTCCACTTCAGGTCCTGGTCATAGACGTCGGTGCCCCAGTCTTCCGAGCCTTCGCCCTTCGAAAGATAAATCAGCATGGTGTACTGCTTGACGCCGATATCGGTATGGGGCTCCAGCCAGAAACCGTCGGTGTCCTGACAGAATTCAAGACGCAGGCTGGTGCCGGTCAGATCGATGCCGCATTCCTTTTCGATGGAAGCGATGGTTTTGGGGTCCTGGAAAGCTTCGGCCAGGGCGCGGGTGGCCGGGAACTTCTCGTGGGCTTCGGCATTGAAGTAGAAGCGGGTGACGTTGTTGGTCTCGCGGCGACCGCTGAAGGTCAGGCCCGACGGCGCCGGAACCGGCAGCGCATGCAGGGCTTCGGCCTGATCCAAGGGAAGAATGTCCTTCATCAGCCAGTGACGGTAAGGCTTGGTAATGCGCTGGCTGCCGTCCAAAGCCTTCAGAAAACCGTCGCGATCGGCCAATGCGAGAGATGCCGCAGTCATAGTGATATGCCCCGATAGTGCAAGAATGTGCGGGGCGCATCATACGCCTGCATTCAACGGGCGGCAAATACCCTCATTCGCTTTGTATGGATTCCAAGAATCCCGCCATCCCCTTAGCATGCCATAGGAAGCATTCCGGCTCTTGACTCCTGGGGTTTTGATTACGAAATAATTTTCCGACGAGGCCGGACGACCGGCCGCCGACCCCGGTTCCGGGTGCCGCTTTCAGGGCCCGCAAAACCGGACTCGCTCGACCTCTGAGGAGTGCAGAACAGATGACCCGCATGTCCGCTTTCAACAGCCCGCTGCTTCTTGGTTTCGACCATTTCGAGCGGGTTCTGGACCGTATCTCGAAAAGCTCGGGCGAGGGCTATCCGCCCTACAATATCGAGCAGATCGGCGAAGACGGCTTGCGCATCACTCTGGCCGTGGCCGGATTTTCGATGGACGACCTGCTGGTCTCGCTGGAAAACAACCAGCTGATCGTGCGGGGCCGTCAGGGCGAAGAAGACCCCAACCGCATTTATCTGCACCGGGGCATCGCCGCCCGCCAGTTCCAGCGCAGTTTCGTGCTGGCCGAGGGCATCGAGGTCACCGGGGCCAGTCTGGACAACGGATTGCTGCATATCGACCTGCAAAGGCCGCAGCCCGAGGTTCGGGTCAGGACCATCAAGATCGAAAAGAAAGCGCCGGCGGCCAACGCCTCCGCAACGCTCGATGTGACAAGCACGCCGAAATAGAGCGTGCCCCAACAACAAGGAGTGCCAACCATGAACGAGGATTTCAACCGCCGCCCCATCACGCCCTCCAAGGCCATGACCGTGAACGACTTCGCCCTTTGGGGTCTGGAGGACATCGCTTACGTCAAGCGCATCCAGATCAATGACGAATTCGGCTGGTCCATCCATGGCGCCGACGGCGTGAATATTGGCCTGAGCGCCGATCGCGATCAGGCTTTTGCCGCCATCCGCCAGTATGATTTGCAGCCGGTCAGCGTGCATTAATCGGTGATGCGTAAAAAATCATGGTTCCATAAAGGCTTATCTTGACGCTCCGCCCGCGCTTTGGCAGGCTTCTTGGTTGATAACCAGGACCATTATACGGAAGGCAGGAGCGGGGATATGACCAAGTCGGAGCTGATCGCCCGCCTGGCGGAGCTGAATCCTCACCTCTACCAGCGCGACGTCGAGCGTATCGTCACCACCATCTTCGACGAAATCGCCGAAGCGCTGGCGCGTGGCGACCGGGTCGAGCTGCGCGGGTTCGGCGCATTTTCGGTCAAGACCCGCGACGCACGTCAGGGGCGCAACCCGCGCACCGGCGAATCCGTCGATGTGTCCGAGAAGGCGGTGCCCTTCTTCAAGACCGGCAAGCAGTTGCGCGAGCGGCTGAATACCGGCAAATAAGCCGGATATCATGCGCTTTCTGATCCGCCTTTTATTCTGGCTGGTCGCCTTGCCCTTGGGCGCGGCCATCGTCAACTTCGCCCTATCGAACCGCCAAGAGGTTCTGCTGGCGTTCTGGCCGTTCGATGACGGACTGCCGCTGCCGGTCTATGCCGTCACACTGGTTCCCTTGCTGGCCGGTCTGCTGATCGGCCTGTTCACCGGGCTGGGCCGCCGTCTGGCCGCCCAGGCCAAGGCCCGCAGCCTTGCCCACCGTGTCGCCCAGTTGGAGCGCCGGCTGGAGGATGCGGCAGCCGCGCAAAATATTAAGGACACTCCGTGAGCAATCCCGTTTACTGCGCCCTCGACACCACCGACACCGCTGAAGCGGTCCGGCTGGCCCGGCAGCTGTCCGGTCTGGTGGGTGGTTTCAAGCTGGGCCTGGAATTCCATACCGCCAACGGCGCCGCCGGCATCCGCGCGGTGGCCGAGACCGGCATGCCGATCTTCCTGGATCTGAAGTTCCACGACATTCCCAACACCGTGGCCGGCGCCATCCGCGCCGCCGTGCCGCTGGCTCCGGCCCTGACCACTTTGCACGCCATCGGCGGGGCCGAGATGATCAAGGCCGCGGTGGACTCCGCCGCCGATGCCGCCGCCAAGCATGGCGTGGCGCGTCCGAAGATTCTGGCGGTCACCGTGCTGACCAGCATGGGTCAGGCCGAGCTGCCGACCATCGGCGTCGAAGGCTCGGTGCTGGATCAGGTCAAACGTCTGGCCGCGCTGGCGATTTCCGCCGGAGCCGACGGCATCGTCTGCTCGCCCCACGAGGTCGACCATCTGCGGATGCTGCTGGGCCCCGACGCATTGCTGGTGATTCCCGGCATCCGTCCGGCCTGGGCCGCCGCCAATGACCAGAAGCGCATCCTCACCCCGCGGGAAGCCATGGAGAAGGGGGCGAGTTATCTGGTGATCGGCCGCCCCATCACCGCCGCCGCCGACCCTGCCGAGGCCGCCCGCAAGATCATGGAAGAACTGGCATGAGCGCCAAGCCCGCCCAGGTCAAAATCTGCGGCCTGACCGACGAAGAGGCGGTGGACGCCGCCATCGATGCCGGGGCCGATTTCGTCGGTGTGGTCTTCTTCGAGAAAAGCCCCCGCCATGTCACCATCGAGCGAGCCAACGAACTGTTGGAGTTCGTGCCCGAAGAAGTGCAGCGGGTCGGTCTGTTCGTCGATGCCTCGAACGCGTTCCTTGACCAGATCATGAACAATCTGCGCCTGGATCTGTTCCAGTTCCATGGCTCGGAAACGCCCGAGCGCATCGACGAAGTGCACATGGAATTCGGCATGCCGGTGATGAAGGCGCTGGGCGTAGCCTCCGAAGCCGATCTGGCCCTGGCCCGCGAATTCGCCGATGTCTGCGACTGGCTGCTGTTCGACGCCAAGCCGCCGAAGGATGCCGAACGTCCGGGCGGTAATGCTTTGTCGTTCGACTGGAACATCCTGAAGGGCCAGAAATGGTCCTGCCCCTGGATGCTGGCCGGCGGCCTGCATGAAGGCAATGTGGCCGAGGCCATCAAACAGTCGGGGGCCAAGGCGGTCGATGTTTCCTCGGGCGTCGAGAGCGTTCCGGGTGTGAAAGACGCCGAAAAGATCGCTGCCTTCATTCGCGCCGTAAAGGGCGCCTGATCCGCACGGAGAAAGGACGGCCATGCTCGACGAAGATCCCGACGTCCGGCGGCTGTTTTCCCGCATCGGTCAGGTGGTGGTGTTTCACCGCCAGCTGCATCAGGCGCTGCATGACTGCTGCACCGCCATCTTCTCGTCGCAAGGCTTCGACGGCTTCTTCGCCCGCGCCATGATGGACGAGCAGGAAACCCCGGTAGTCCTGAAGACCTGGCGCAATCTGGTGAAGGACGAGTTGCAGGATACCGACCCGGAAGCCCTGCGCCCGCTGCTGCATCTGTGGCAACGCGCCACCCAGGTAGTGACGGCGATGGAGGAGGTGGTCGGCCTGCGCTGGATCGCCGATGCGCCGATGCCCAAGGGCTATCCCACCTATGACTCTTTGCCCGAGCCGACCTTGGACGATGGCAAACTGCCGCTGGAACGGCTGATTCTGGATGCCGCCAACCTCTGCGGCGCTCTGGCCCTGATCGCCGCCGGCTGGCAGGACGATCGCGGCTGTGCCCTGCTGGAGAAGGCTTGGGCGCTGGCCGAAGGAGGCGGCGCAGTCGCCGACTAGGCCGTTGAGGCCGCCGGAGCTTTAGCGAAGGAAAGCCAAGCTGGCGGTACGCCAGCGCCCGGCGACTGAGGGACACAAGGCCATTCCCCTACATAAAATCCCTCCGCTTCCGCGCCGGTTTGTGCTTTAGTACCCGACTTCCAAGCCGAAGACGGGCAGATAATCGGGTATCGCATGCAAAGCTTGAACACTTACCGCGCCGGTCCGGACGAGCGCGGTCATTTCGGGATTTTCGGCGGGCGCTACGTCGCCGAGACCCTGATGCCGCTGATTCTGTCGCTGGAGCAGGCCTATAACGAGGCCAAGGCCGATCCCGCCTTTCATGCCGAGCTGAAGTCCTATCTGACCCATTATGTCGGCCGGCCCAGCCCGCTCTATTTCGCCAAGCGCATGACCGAGGCCTATGGCGGCGCCAAGATCTATCTGAAGCGCGAAGACCTGAATCATACGGGTGCCCATAAGGTCAACAACTGCATGGGCCAGATTCTGCTGGCCAAGCGCATGGGCAAGACCCGCATCATCGCCGAGACCGGGGCCGGCATGCATGGTGTCGCCACCGCTACCGTCTGCGCCCTGTTCGGCCTGCCCTGCACCATCTATATGGGCTGCACCGACATCGAGCGTCAGGCCCCGAATGTTCAGCGCATGAAGCTGCTGGGGGCCGAGGTCAAGCCGGTCACTTCCGGCGCCGGCACCCTGAAGGACGCCATGAACGACGCCCTGCGCGACTGGGTGTCGAACGTCGACAACACCTTCTACATCATCGGCACCGTCGCCGGCCCGCATCCCTATCCGCAGCTGGTGCGCGATTTCCAATGTGTGATCGGCGAGGAAGCCCGCGCCCAGATTCAGGAAATGGAAGGCCGTCTGCCCGACGCGCTGGTCGCCTGCATCGGCGGCGGCTCGAACGCCATGGGGCTGTTCCATCCCTTCCTCGATGACCGCAGCGTCAAAATTTACGGCGTCGAGGCGGCGGGCCATGGGCTTGATACCGACAAACATGCCGCCTCGCTGAAGGGCGGGCGTCCGGGCGTGCTGCATGGCAACCGCACCTATCTGCTGCAAGATGAAGACGGTCAGATTCAGGAAGCCCATTCCATTTCGGCCGGTCTCGACTATCCCGGCATCGGGCCGGAGCATTCCTGGCTGAACGATATGGGCCGCGTCGATTATGTCTCGGCCACCGATGACGAGGCGCTGGCCGCCTTCCAGGAAACCACTCGCCTGGAGGGGATCATTCCGGCCCTGGAATCATCCCATGCGATCGCCTATGCCAAGCATTTGGCTCCGACCATGGGCAAGGATCAGATTATCATCGTCAATCTGTCGGGCCGTGGCGACAAGGATATGGCCACCGTGCTGCATAAGCTGGGGGGAGCGCTGTAATGAGCCGTCTTCCCGCCCGCTTCGCCAAGCTGAAGGCCGAGAACCGCGCCGGTCTGGTCACCTTCGTCAGCGCCTTCGATCCCGACCGCGCCACCAGCCAGGCGATCCTGAACGGTCTGCCGGCTGCCGGCGCCGATGTGATCGAACTGGGCATGCCCTTCACCGATCCCATGGCCGATGGCGCCGCCATCCAGCTGGCCTCGCTCCGCGCCTTGAAGGCCGGCGGCACCCTGCGCGGCACGCTGGAGATGGTGGCTGAGTTCCGCAAGACCGACTCCGAGACGCCGATCGTGCTGATGGGCTATTACAATCCCATCCATGCTTTCGGCCCCGAAACATTCTGTGCCCAGGCTGCCGAGGCTGGGGTGGATGGGCTGATCGTGGTGGACCTGCCGCCCGAGGAAGCCGAGGAATTGGCCGGTCCGGCCCGTGCCGCCGGCATCGACTTCATCTTCCTGACCGCGCCGACCACCGACGATAAGCGTTTGCCCGTAGCACTGGAAACCGCCTCGGGCTTCGTCTATTACGTCTCCATCACCGGCGTCACCGGCACAGCCTCGGCCAGCCGCGACGCCATCGCCGCCGCCGTTGCCCGCCTGCGCCGCCATACCGCGCTGCCTGTGGCCGTCGGTTTCGGCATCAAGGACGTGAAAAGCGCCGTCGAAGTCGCTGAACTGGCCGACGCCGCCGTGGTCGGCTCGGCCATCGTTTCGCGCATCGCCGGCGGTTTGGACGCCGAGGGCAAGGCCAAGGCCGGACTGCCCGCCGAGGTATTGAAATTCGTCGAGGAACTGGCGCAGGGCGTTCATGGCGCCCGCCGGGCCTCTTAAGGTTAGCAAGAAGAGAGTTTTCGCCAATGAGCTGGCTTACCGATTTCGTCCGCCCGAAGATTCAGCGCCTGGTCGCCCCGCGCGAGGTGCCGGACAATCTGTGGGACAAGTGCCCGAGCTGCGGCAACATGATCTATCACCGCGACCGCGACAAACTGCTGTCGGTCTGCCCGCAGTGCGATCACCATATGCGCATCAACGTCAAGAAGCGCCTGGAAATCCTGTTCGACGAGGGCAAGTACCAGCGCATCGAGCTGCCGAAGATCCTGGTCGATCCCTTGAAGTTCAAGGACTCGAAGCGCTACACCGACCGCCTGAAGGACGCCCAGACCAAGAGCCACGAGCAGGACGCCATCATCGTCGCCCATGGCAAGATCGGCGGCAACGCCGTGGTGGCCGCCGCCTTCAATTTCGAATTCATGGGCGGGTCCATGGGCATGGCCGTGGGTGAAGGCATCGTCGCCGCCGCCGAGCTGGCGGTGTTGCAGGATGCCGCCCTGATCGTCATTCCCGCCTCGGGCGGGGCGCGCATGCAGGAAGGCATCCTCAGCCTGATGCAGATGGCCCGCACCACCGTGGCGGTGGACAAGGTCAAGGACAAGGGCCTGCCCTATATCGTCCTGCTGACCGACCCCACCACCGGCGGCGTCTCGGCCAGCTTCGCCATGCTGGGCGATCTGCATATCTCGGAACCCGGCGCGGTGATCGGCTTCGCCGGTGCCCGCGTCATCGAGACCACCATCCGCGAGAAGCTGCCCGAAGGCTTCCAGCGCGCCGAATATCTGCTGGAACACGGCATGGTCGACATGGTGGTGCATCGCTCGAAGCTGCGCGAGACCATCGGCCGCACCCTGTCGCTGCTCCGCCAGCGCGGCGTTGCCGGCGATCTGGTCACCCTGGCGGTGGATACCCCGGATGACTACGATAGCGAAACGAACGCCTGACACCGTTCTCGAACGGCTGAAATCGCTGCATCCGAAAGTGATCGACCTGGCCCTGGGCCGGGTCGAACGCTTGTTGGCGGCCCTGGATCATCCCGAACTGGCCCTGCCCCCGGTGGTGCATATCGCCGGCACCAATGCCAAGGGCTCGACGGTGGCGAACCTGCGGGCCATGGCGGAAGCCGCCGGGCAGCGGGTGCAGGCCTATACCTCGCCGCATCTGGTGCGCTTCGCCGAGCGGATTTATCTGCCCGACGGCATCATCGCCGAAGAGGCGCTGACCGCTCTGTTGGAAGAATGCGAGGTCAAGAACGGCGGCGAAGCGATCACTTTCTTCGAGATCACCACCGCCGCCGCCTTCCTGGCCTTTGCCCGCACCCCTGCCGATCTCTGCCTGCTGGAAACCGGCTTGGGCGGTCGGGTCGATGCCACCAATGTGCTGGAAAAGCCGGCGCTGACCGTGCTGACCCCGATCTCGCTGGATCATCAGGCCTTCCTGGGCGATACCATCGCCGCAATTGCCGGTGAAAAGGCGGGAATCCTGAAAGCCGGAGTGCCTTGCATCTGTTCGGCCCAGCCAGCCGAGGCATTGGCGGTCATCGAAGCCCGGGCGAAAGAGCTTGGCGCACCGCTTTACCTGCAAGACCGGGATTGGTCCGTTACCGAAACGGAACAAGGAATCTGCGTTGTTTTCGGCGAGAAGCCCCTCGATCTGCCCAAGCCGGTGCTGATCGGGCCGCATCAGATCGGCAATGCCGGCATCGCCGTGGCCGCCGCCTGCTTGCTGGGCCTGCCGGTGGATGCCATTGCCAAGGGCCTGCAAACCGCCCGCTGGCCGGCCCGCATGCAGCGCCTGACCCACGGTCCGCTGGTCGAGGTTCTGCCCCAAGGTTGGGAGCTATGGCTGGATGGCGGCCATAATCCGGCAGCCGGCGAGGCTTTGGCCGCCATGGCCCGCAGCCATTGGGCCGATCAGCCGCTTTATGGCGTGGTGGGGATGCTGAATACCAAGGATGCCCAGGGTTTCTTCGGCCCCCTCGCGCCCTGCTTCCAAGCCTTGCGCAGCTTGACGATTCCCGGCGAGCCCAACAGCCTGTCGGCGGAAGAGGTGGCGGCGACCGCCCGGTCTCGCGGGCTGACGGCGCAAGCCAGCATTTCAGCGGAACAGGCGGTTGCCGATTTGACCCGCCAGCCGGGCCCGGGCCGCATTCTGATCTGCGGCAGCCTTTATCTGGCCGGCCATATCCTGGCCGAGAATAGCTAACATACTGAAATATCAATATAATGTCGTCATCCCCGCGCAGGCGGGGATCCATCTGGAAGCGGATTCTTCGTCCTGACATGGACCCTCGCACCTGCGCGGGGGTGACGGCATAGGCAGAGGTCAGGCCGCCAGATATTTGCTGGGCGGAGCCCCCAGCAGGCGGCGGAACATGGTGGTGAAGGCCGCCACGCTGTCATAGCCCAGATCGATCGCTACCGAAGTCACAGGTTCGCCCCCGGCCAGACGGGGCAAGGCGGCGAACAGGCAAGCCTGTTGCCTCCAGGCCGACAGGCTGAGGCCGGTTTCGCGGCGGAAGGCGCGGGTGAAGGCGCGGCGGCTCATGGCCATGGCGTCGGCCCAACTGTCGATGGGGGCATGGGGCGTCGGCTGGTCGAGAAACTGCCGGCAAAGCGAAGCCAGCTTGGGATCGCCAGGCATCGGCAGGCCCAAGGGCTTTTCCGGCAATCGCCCCATTTCTTCCCTGATCAGCGCCATGACCAGACCGTCGCGGCTGTCGGCCGGGGGTTCTTCCTCGACCGCCAGATGCACGGCTTCTTCGATCAGGCAGCGCATCAGATTGCTCATCCCCACCACGCGGATGGTCTCGGGCAGATTCGGCAGCACGCCGTTCTTGATATAGATGGCGCGGATGCTGACATAGCCGGTGGTCTGCATCGAATGCTCGACCCCCGCCGGCACCCAGAAGCCATGGCCGGGCGGCACAATCCAGCGGCCTTCGCTGGTGATCATCATGAACACGCCGATCTCGGCATAGATGAACTGAGCCCAGCTATGGCGGTGGGGCGGCACCAGATATTCCCGCTGGTATTCACCCATATGCGGGACGATCTGGCGGTTGCTGGCCTCCAGCTTGCTCCAACGGCGCATGCGCTCCAGCATCTCTTCGCTGGAAGCCTGTTCCAGCACGATGCGGCGCGGCGGATGAGGGAAGCTAAGATTCGGCATGTGGTGGCCCAGTCGCGAAAGAACATGACCATATCACGAAAGCAGGACGCAGGGGAATTTTCCTAGAATAGCCTCAAGCACATTTTCTGCGGAGTAACCACCGTGTCCGAATCCTCTGCCGGCGAGGCCGTGATGCCCTCGCCCATCGCCGCTCCCGAGACCAAGATATCCAGCGCCATGGGCGGCACCGTCTTTTCGATCATCGCCGCCGTCAGCGTCTGTCATCTGCTGAACGACATGATGCAGTCGATGCTGGCGGCCATCTATCCGATGCTGAAGAGCAATTTCGGCCTCAGTTTCAGCCAGATCGGCCTGCTGACCTTCACCTATCAGCTGACCGCCTCGCTGTTGCAGCCGCTGGTCGGGTCTTATACCGACAAGCGCCCCCAGCCCTATTCGCTGGTCTGCGGCATGGCTTTCACCTTCGTCGGGCTGATCGGCCTGGCCTATGCCCCCACCTATCCGCTGCTGTTGCTGTCGGCGGGATTGGTCGGCATCGGTTCGTCGGTGTTCCATCCGGAATCGTCGCGCGTCGCCCGCATGGCGTCCGGCGGACGGCTGGGGCTGGCTCAGTCGCTGTTCCAGGTGGGCGGCAATTTCGGCTCGGCCATCGGCCCGCTGCTGGCCGCCTTCATCGTCGTGCCGCGTGGACAGACCAGCGTCGCGCTGTTCTCGGGCGCGGCTTTGGTGGCCATGCTGATCCTGGGCCGGGTGGGCAATTGGTATGCCCACCACCGCAGGGTCAACGCCAAGAAGGTGGTGGTGCATGTTCCCGTCGATCTGCCCCGGCGCAAGGTGCTGATCGCCCTGGCGGTGCTGGTGTCGCTGATGTTCTCGAAGTTCATCTATATGTCCAGCCTTTCGAGCTATTACACCTTCTATCTGATCCAGAAGTTCGGGCTTCAGGTGGATCAGGCGCAGGTTCTGCTGTTCGTCTTCCTGGGCGCGGTAGCCGCCGGCACCGTGATCGGCGGGCCGGTCGGCGACAAGATCGGTCGCAAATGGGTGATCTGGGGTTCGATCCTGGGGATTCTGCCCTTCACCCTGGCCCTGCCTTATGCCGGGCTGGAGCTGACCGTGGCCCTGTCGGTGGTGATCGGCTTCGTGCTGGCCTCGGCTTTCTCGGCGATCGTGGTGTTCGCTCAGGAGCTGGTGCCGGGCCGGGTCGGGATGATCGCCGGGCTGTTCTTCGGCTTCGCCTTCGGCATCGGCGGCAGCGGAGCGGCGGTGCTGGGCGTGGTGGCCGATACTTACGGCATCGAAACAGTCTATAAGCTCTGTTCCTTCCTGCCGTTGCTGGGCCTGCTGACGGTGTTCCTGCCGGACCTGGGCAAGAAGAAGACGGCCTAAATTTACCAATCCCTCTCCCGGGCCGGTCTCGGGGGAGGGATTGCTCCATTTCATCCTCCGGCCCGGAACTTGCATTGACCGGACCGACGTCGGGACGCATACTCCGCATTTGCGACGGGCTTTATGATCGGCCCGTTTCCACGAGATGAGTATGACCCCGCAAGTGACCTCCGCTACGCCCGAACAAGCCATTGCCGACCTTGCCAGCGCCCGTTCGGTGCTGACCGCCGAGGCCGACGCCCTGCGCGCCCTGTCCGACAAACTGGACGGCGACTTCGTCAAGGCCCTGGATCTGTTGAGCCTGGGCGGCGCCGGCCGCGTGATCGTTACCGGCATGGGCAAGAGCGGCCATGTCGCCCGCAAGATCGCCGCCACCATGGCTTCGACCGGCACCCCGGCCATGTATGTGCATCCCGGCGAAGCCAGCCATGGCGATCTGGGCATGATCACCCGTCATGACGCCGTGCTGGCGCTGTCCAATTCCGGCGAGACTCCGGAACTGTCGGATGTGGTGGCCTTCACGCGGCGCTTCGATATTCCGCTGGTGTCGATCACCAGCCGGGCCGGCAGCAGCCTGGCTACCGCCGCCGATCAGGCGCTGCTCCTGCCCGATCTGGGCGAGGCCTGTCCGATGGGGCTGGCCCCCACCACCTCGACCACTCTGATGCTGGCGCTGGGCGATGCCCTGGCGGTGGCGCTGCTGGAGCGCAACAATTTCTCGGCCTCGGACTTCAAGACCTTCCATCCCGGCGGCAAGCTGGGACAGAAGCTGTCGAAGGTCGCCGATCTGATGCATCCCGCCGAGACTCTGCCGCTGGTCAAGCGCACCACCCCGATGGGCGAGACGCTGCTGGTGATGACCAACAAGACCTTTGGCTGCGTCGCCGTGGTCGAGGAAGACGGACGGCTGGCCGGCATCATCACCGACGGCGATTTGCGCCGCCATCTGGAACCGAGCCTGTTCTCGCGCACTGCCCAGGAGCTGATGACTTCGAATCCCAAGACCACGCGCCCGAACGCCCTGGCGGCGGAAGCGGTGCGGGTGATGAATGCGCGGTCGATCACCAGCCTGTTCGTGGTGGATGACGCCGGCAAGCCGGTGGGCATCTTGCATATCCACGACTGCCTGCGCGCCGGTCTGGCCTGAGCGAACGCAAGAGCCGGCTGATGGAAATCCGCATCGATGACGAAGATCGCGCCGCCCATCGGAAGCCTGCGGGCTCCGAGCGCGGGGCCTCTTTGCCGACGGCGGCCCATTCCGGCCATCATCGCACCCGCTCGATGCTGGCCCGCTATTCCCGCTTTGTCGGTCTGATGAAGATCACGCTGCCGGCGGTGGCGGCGGCCTTGCTGGGGCTGGTGGTGATCTGGCCGAAGGTAGCGCCCAGGGATTCCATCTTCAAATCGGCTTTCGCCAATTTCAATATCAAGGCTATCGACACCCAGTCGATGCAGAACCCGCATTACTACGGCACCGACAATCAGAACGTGCCCTTCACTGTCACCGCCAATTACGCCACCCAGGTGGATACTCAGAACAATGTGCTGTCGCTGGACAGCCCTGCCGCCGACTTCACCCGCAAGGACGGCACTGGCGTCATCGTGGATGCCGATTCCGGCCTGTTCCGGCAAAAGGACGATCTGCTCGACCTGCTGGGCCATGTGGATGTCTATATGGACAACGGCTTCGAGATGCATTCCAACTCGGCCCGTCTTTACGTCAAGACCGGCGACGCCACCGGCGACGAGCCCACCCATGCCCAGGGCCCCAGCGGCACCATCGATGGCGAGGGCTTTCGCATGAAGGACCGGGGCCGGGTGATGGCCTTCACGGGGCGCAGCCATGCCGTGCTCAATTTGGCCAAGGCCGGCAAGCAGGCCTCGAAGAAACCGAAATCTCCGCCCAAGACGACCGCCAAGACCGGGAAGGACAAGTCATGAAGCGCGCCGCCCTTTTCGTTCTGCTGGCCACCGGCCTTGCCGTGGCTTCCCCCGTCTGGGCGAAGGAACCGGCCAAGGCCAAGCCCTCGGGCGGCGTCAATCTGGAAGGCGGCAAGAACGGCACGCCGCTGGAAGTCTATGCCGATAACGGCATGGAGCTGAGCCAGGACATGAAAAAGGTGATCGCGCACGGCAACGCCAAAGCCATTCGCGGCAATGTCACCGTCAATTCCGACACCCTGATCGCCTATTACCGCGACAAGTCCGAGAATCCGGCCAATGCGACCTCCCCCAAACCGGCCAAGCCGGCCAAGGGCCCGGGCAATGGCGATGACGCCTCGACCGGCGGCGGCAGCGAGATCTGGCGGGTGGAAGCGGTGGACCATGTCACCATCGCCTCGCCGACCCAGACGGTCTATGGCGACCATGCCGATTATAATATCGACGATGCCGTGGTGGTGGTGACGGGCCGTGATCTGAGGATGGTCACCCCCACCGACCTGATTACCGCCCGCGACAGCCTGGAATATTGGGACCAGAAGCAGCTGGCGGTGGCGCGCGGCAACGCCAAGGCCACCCGTGCCGATAAAAGCATCGCCGCCGATATCCTGACCGCCGATTTCGCCAAGGGAGCCGACGGCAAGATGGCGATCAGCAAGGCCCATGGCGACAAAAACGTGGTGATGACCACGCCCACCGAGGTGGTGACCGGCGATCATGCCGATTACGACGTCGATAGCGGGCTGGTGGTGATCACCGGCAATGTGCATCTGGTGCGCCAAGGCAACACGCTGGATGGCCAGTATGCCACCGTCAATCTCAATACCGGCATCAGCAAGCTCTATCCGGTGGCTCCCGGCGGTGTCGGCGGCCAGCAGCGGGTGAAGGGCTTCTTCGTTCCGCAAACCAAATCGTCGGGCAAAGGCAACGCAGAATGACCGAGACCGCTCCTGAAGCCACCAATCCCCAGATGACGGGTCTGGTCGCCACCAATATCGGCAAGCGCTTCAAGAAGCGCCCGGTGCTGCGCGACGTCTCGGTGCGGGTGCAGCGTGGCGAGGCGGTGGGTCTGCTGGGTCCGAACGGCGCCGGCAAGACCACCTGCTTTTACTGCATCACCGGCCTGATCAATCCCGATGCCGGCAGCATCTGGCTGGACGGCCACGACATCACCGGCCTGCCGATGTATCGCCGCGCCCGTTTGGGCATCGGCTATCTGCCGCAGGAAGCCTCGATCTTCCGCGGCCTGTCGGTGGAAAACAACATCCGCGCCGTGCTGGAGGTGAGCGAACCCAACCGCGATGCCCGCGAAGCCCAGCTGGAAGACCTGCTGAGCGAGTTCTCGATCCACCATATCCGCGAGGCTCCGGCCCTGGCGCTGTCGGGCGGTGAGCGTCGCCGTGTGGAAATCGCCCGCGCCCTGGCCTCGCGCCCGGCCTTCATCCTGCTGGACGAACCGCTGGCCGGTATCGACCCCATCGCCGTCGCCGACATCCGCGATCTGGTGTCGCATCTGAAGCATCGCGGCATCGGCGTTCTGATCACCGATCACAATGTCCGTGAGACGCTGGACATCATCGATCGCGCCTACATCCTGCATGACGGTGTCGTGCTGATGGAAGGCGAGCCGTCCGAGATCGTCGCCCATGAAGGGGTCCGGCGGGTCTATCTCGGCGAACATTTCAGCTTGTAAGGCGAGGAGGGAAAGCGCCCCATGGCTTTGACGCCCCGCCTGGATCTCAGGCAGACACAGTCTCTGGTGATGACGCCCCAGCTGCAGCAGGCCATCAAGCTGTTGCAGCTGAACAACATCGAGCTGTCTGCCTTCGTCGAGATGGAGCTGGAGCGCAATCCGCTGCTGGAGCGTGACGACACCCCCTTTGACGCCGCCCCGCCGGAAGAAGGCCCGGCGCCCGAACGGCCCGATCCCGAGATGTCCGACAAGCTGGTGGACGCCCTGCCCGGCCAGGCCGACGAAGCGCCGCTGGATGTGGATTACGAGAACAGCTTCCAGTCGGACTCGCCCTCGGACGGCGGCGAGGGCTATGCCACCGATTGGAGCGGCAGCACCCGCAGCGCCGGCGGCAACGCCAATTTCGATGACCCCGAAAGCAGCCTGGAACAGACCCTGAGCAGCGAGATTTCGCTGCGCGACCATCTGACCGGCCAACTGAACATGGACCTTCCCGATCCAGCCGAACGATTGATCGGCCTGCATCTGATGGACCTGCTGAACGAGGCCGGCTATCTGATCGGCGATCTGGCCGAACTGGCGGAATTACTGGGCTGCCCGTTGGAAAAGGTCGAGGCGGTGCTGGCCAAGCTGCAACGCTTCGACCCGCCCGGCATCTTCGCCCGTTCGCTCTCCGAATGCCTTGCTTTGCAATTGCGCGAGAAGAACCGCCTCGATCCGGCCATGCAGGCGCTGCTGGACAATCTGGAGCTGCTGGGCCGGCGCGATATGGCGGGTCTGTTGAAGGTTTGCGGCATCGATCAGGAAGATCTGGCCGAGATGATCGGCGAGATTCGCGCCCTGGACCCCAAGCCGGCTTTGGCCTTCGATTCGGCGGTGGCTCAGCCGGTGACGCCCGATGTGCTGATGCGCGCCGCCGCCGGTGGCGGCTGGATCGTCGAGCTGAACAACGACACCCTGCCCCGCGTGCTGGTGAATACCCGCTATTACACCAAGATCAACAGCTCGGCCCGGGCCAAGGACGACAAGGCCTATCTGTCGGAACAGTTCCAATCGGCCAACTGGCTGGTGAAGTCGCTGCATCAGCGGGCCACCACCATCCTGAAGGTCGCCTCTGAAATCGTGCGCCAGCAGGAAATGTTCTTCCAAAAGGGCATCCAGTTTCTGCGCCCGCTGGTCTTACGCGACATCGCCGAGGTGATCGGCATGCATGAAAGCACCGTCAGCCGCGTCACCGCCAATAAATATATGGCGACCCCACGCGGCATCTATGAGCTGAAATACTTCTTCACCCAGGCGATCGCCGGCGCCGACGGGGCCGAGGCCCATTCGGCGGAAGCGGTGCGCCATCGCATCAAGACCCTGATCGATGCGGAATCGCCCAAGGAAATTCTGTCTGACGACCGCATCGTCGAAATCCTGAAGGCCGACGGGGTGGACATCGCCCGGCGCACGGTCGCCAAATACCGCGAAGCCATGCGGATTCCCTCGTCGGTGCAGCGCCGGCGCGAGAAGTCGCTGGGGGCTTGATAATCAGGCGATTAGGGTGGGACTCCACTCTGCTTGACTTGAAACCGTCACCGGCATAATGTCCGTCGCTTCCCTGAGGCACCGGGCGGGGGCCCGGCCGCTGGACCCGCGAGGCGGTTCGCAAGAATGACGCGCCCTAAGATGGTCCGGACCCAGGGATGGATGGAAACATTAGCTTCGACCTACGAAAGATTTCTCGTCAGATGCGCCCTCCGGCCCCATATTCGATTTGGGGGAACGGTGGCAGTCGAGCGTGAGGACCCTTAATGGAAATCATCGATCTGATCAGCCCTGAAAGCGTTGTGCCCAATCTTCGGGCCACCAGCAAAAAGCTGGCCTTGCAGGAACTGGCCCGCCGCGCCGCCGAAATCGCCGGACTGCAGGAGCGAGCCGTGTTCGACGTGCTGCTGGAACGCGAACGCCTGGGCACCACCGGCGTCGGCAACGGCATCGCCATTCCCCATGGCAAGCTGCCGAACCTGGGCCGGCTTTATGGCCTGTTCGCCCGGCTGGAAAAGCCGATCGCCTTCGACAGCATCGATGAACAGCCGGTCGATCTGATCTTCCTGCTGCTGGCCCCTGAATCCGCCGGCGCCGATCATCTGAAAGCTTTGGCCCGCGTCTCGCGCCTGTTGCGCGACAAGGCGGTCTGCGAAAAGCTGCGCGGCACCGACAGCGCCGAAGGGCTCTATGCCCTGCTGACCGACAATCCGGCCATCCGCGCGGCTTAAGAGTTTAGAGCCGATTTCGATTGATCGAAATCGGCTCTAAACATTTGCATGATGCGGCCCTTACCGGGCCTGCTCAAACGCCGCGCGGGCTTATCGCAAATTTCCATCTGATCCAGTCAGATCGAAATTTGCTCTAATAGCTCAGGAAAGTCTTGATCTCGATCTCGCCCTCGAACGGATGGCCCAAGGCCCGTTCGGCGGCGATGCGGATGGCTTTCTTCGCCGCTTCCTCGCCGCCATAGGGCGTGTGCAGCTTCTCATAGCCGGTGGCGGGCAGGGTTTCCTCGACCGCATGCTTGACGATGCTGCTCTTCACGCTGTCCAGCGCCATGCCGGTGGGGTCATCCTTGGGCATGATATAAGCGTCAATGCGGACATGACGATAGCCGTTGTAGCCGTCGTTCTTCGGCAGCGCCACATTCATGCTGGGCAGTTCGATGATGCGGAAGGCGTTTTCCTTGTTCTTCTGCGCGCCGCCCAGATTGATGGTCTTGGCCTCGGCCACGGCCGGGGCCAGCAGGGCAACCCCCAGAAACAGCGCTAAGGTCAGTCTTGCCGCCCCAGCGGCCATGCGTTTCACTGCCCTCATTTCGACGCGCCCCCGTAAATAGAGTTACAAATATAAAGCGTAAATTTTTGGCTGACAACCGCCGACAGCCAGGGGTATTTTTAAGCATGGCGAAGCAATCGCCGCACAGAACTATAAATCTCTTGAAGGCGTGATCATGATTCTGCGCAAGTCCCTGGCTTTGGGCCTTTCCTTTGCATTGCTCGCTTCGCTGCCGGCCTTTGCCGGCGAAAAGAAGGAGGGCGGCGAGAAAAAGGGCACCGGCAATGAGATCACCGCCAAGGTGCCGGCCAACTATATCCAGTTGAAGCATATGCGCCTGGCGATGCCCGAGGATTCCACCAGCCAATATCGCCAGCTGGAGTTCGAAGCCTGGATTTCGGCGGAAGGCGAGGAAAAGACCGCGCTTTTGAACAGCAGCAAGAAGAAGATCAACGACAGCGTCAAGGACGCCTTTGCCAACTATCGCTGGGAAGCCTTCGCCAAGCCCGACACCGGGCTCGAGGTCGCCAAGCTGGTGGTCTCGAACGCCGTGCTGAGCGCCGTCGGCATCAAGCCCGACGACGTGATCATCAAGACCCTGCTGCTGCGTTAAGGCGTTAATCCCGTCA
>Ga0318572_10000296_pt1 | contig 18007 bp, 13 predicted proteins | sample GRESIP089b5f20_FD_202528 | JGI IMG/M metagenome (GOLD analysis project Ga0318572, IMG submission 202528) | Tropical soil microbial communities from Luquillo Experimental Forest, Puerto Rico - GRE.SIPMG.089b5f20 | ecosystem: Environmental > Terrestrial > Soil > Tropical forest > Bulk soil...
CATGCCCTCTCTCGGCCAACCCTGGCGCGAGGACCACACCCACCGCGACACTGCCTTCACGCGCAACCGCATCCGCCACGAGCTTCTGCCGCAGCTTGAGCAGTGGAACCCGCAGATCCGCGACCACCTCGCACAGATGGCCGAGCTCGCCCGCGAAGAAGAGTCCTGGTGGCAGCAGGAGCTCGCCCGCATTGCACCTCAGCTCATCCTCCCCGGCGTCCCCGTTCGCGGCGGCGGTCGTGCCGCCTCAAGCGGCCTCGCCATCGACACCACCCGCCTCGCCGCCCTCCCCGTAGCCTTGCAGCGCCGACTCATCCGCTACGCCGCGCGCCAGCTCGGCACCTCAACCGACTTCGCCGGAACCGAATCCCTTCTCCGCCTCGCCCTCCAGGGCCACGCCGGCCAGAAGGTCGAGCTCGAGGGCCTCCATGCCGAGCGTACCCACCGCGAGCTGCGCCTCGCCGCCGGCAACTCAGCCAGTACGAAAATTGCAGCCGAGTATGCCGTCAGCATCCCCGGCGAAGTCGCTGCGCCGGCATTCGGCGTGCGCCTGCGTGTCGCCTCCACCCTCACGCCGCAGACCGCTCTGCTGCGTTCCTGGAAGGCCGGCGACCGCGTTCACGTCCGCTACACCGCCGGTCCAAAAAAGGTGAAGGAAGTACTTGAAAGAATGAAGGTTACCGGGTCAGACCGCACCGCATGGCCGGTTCTCGAGCTCCAGGGCCGCGTCGTCTGGATGCAGGGGGTCGAGCTTGAGCCCGTTCCCGGCCTCTCCGTTGCCGTCGAGCCTCTGCCGTCTTAATCGCCTGCCCTGGGTCCTTCGCCGGGTACCTTGCTGCTGAATTTGCACGCGGTTAAGTCATCGTCTTTTCATACCTCGGGTACAATCGAGATACTGCTTCTCCCGGCAGAAGGCCGACGTGTCTTCTGCCACAAAAACCCGCACTTTCTGATTCGTTGCAGGCTGCGCGGGCGTCTAAAGAGAGGTAGGCGGTGACGGAGTTCCTGGTTAGCGGCATCTCCCCCGCCGGGAAAGAGGGATCCTGGTGAATTCGACCGTAAAGACCATCATGTTCTGGGTATTCATCCTCATCTGCCTGATGCTGCTCTGGGGCGTGGTCACACGCAGCACCAGCATGAGTGGAAAGGATGCAGAGGTCTCCTACTCTGACCTGCTCAACAAGATCGATGCGCAGCAGGTGCAGGATGTGACGCTCCAGGGCACGGAACTGCGCGGCCACATGAAGAGCGACCCGAAAGATCAGTTCCACACCACCATTCCGCAGAGCACGGACATGCTGATCCAGAAGCTCTCCGCGGCCAAGGTGTCGTTCAATCTCAAGGATCCGCAGTCCAACATTCTGCTTCCGGTGCTGTTTAATGTCGGCCCCATCGTGCTCCTGGGCGCGATCTGGTTCTTCATGCTCCGCCAGATGCAGTCCGGCGGCAACAAGGCCCTCAGCTTCGGCAAGAGCCGTGCCCGCCTGCTCTCCATGCAGCAGAAGAAGGTGACGTTCAAAGACGTTGCCGGCGTGGATGAAGCCAAGGAAGAACTCAAGGAGATCATCGAGTACCTGCGCGAGCCGCAGAAGTTCCAGAAACTCGGCGGCCGCATCCCCAAGGGTGTGCTCCTCGTCGGACCTCCCGGAACCGGCAAGACGCTGCTTGCCCGCGCCGTGGCCGGTGAGGCCAACGTGCCGTTCTTCTCCATCTCCGGTTCGGACTTCGTCGAAATGTTCGTCGGCGTCGGCGCCTCGCGCGTCCGCGACCTCTTCGAGCAGGGCAAGAAGAACGCCCCCTGCATTATCTTCATCGACGAAATCGACGCCGTTGGCCGCCATCGTGGCGCTGGCCTCGGCGGCGGACACGACGAGCGCGAGCAGACGCTCAATCAGCTGCTCGTCGAGATGGACGGCTTCGAGTCCAACGACGGCGTCATCCTCGTCGCGGCCACCAACCGCCCCGACGTGCTTGACCCCGCGCTGCTGCGCCCCGGCCGCTTTGACCGCCGCGTAGTCGTAGGCCTGCCCGATGTCCGCGGCCGCGAAGAGATCCTCCGCGTCCACGTCAAGAAGGTGCCTGTCGGCGACGACGTCAACCTCAACGTGCTGGCTCGCGGCACACCGGGATTCTCCGGCGCCGACCTCGCCAACATGGTCAACGAGGCCGCGCTCAACGCCGCCCGCGTCAATCGCAAATCGGTCCTCATGTACGACTTCGAACTCGCCAAGGACAAGGTCCTCATGGGCGCAGAACGCAAGTCCATGTTGCTCACTGATGCCGAGAAGCGCGTCACCGCGTATCACGAGGCCGGCCACGCCATGGTCTCGTTCTTCCGCGAGCACTCCGACCCCATCCACAAGGTCACCATCATCCCGCGTGGCATGGCCCTCGGCGTCACCGTCTACCTGCCCGACGATCGCCACAACTACACCCGCGAGTATCTGGAGACCCGCCTCGCCACCGCTTACGGCGGCCGCGTCGCCGAGGAGATATTCCTCAACCAGATGTCCACCGGCGCCGGCTCCGATATCGAGACAGCCACTGACCTCGCTCGCCGCATGGTCTGCGAGTACGGCATGAGCCGCCTCGGTCCGCTCACCTTCGGCAAGAAGGAGGAGCAGATCTTCCTCGGCCGCGAGATCGCGCAACACCGCGACTTCTCCGAGGAGACGGCTCGTCAGATCGACCTGGAAGTCCGCCGCCTCATCGACGACGCCTACCAGTCGGCCTACTCCATCCTCGACACGCACCAGGACGCGATGCACCGCATCGCCGCCGCCTTGCTTGAGCGCGAAACCATCGACGCCGACGAGGTCCGCCTGCTCATCGAGGGTAAGGAACTGCCTCCGGTCAAGAGCTCGCTCGCCGCGCCCAGCGATGGCACCGGTACCGGCTCAGGCCAGCAGATCCTTAAGCCAGAAAGCCGCGGCTCCGGCAGCCTCCCCGAAGGCTCCCCCTCCCCGGCATAACCACCAGAATCAATCACCAACACTAAAGGCCGCTCCTACCGGAGCGGCCTTCGTGCATTCGCGCGCTGAATAACATCCAGCTCAGGCGGCTGTTTCAAATCCCCGTGCGATTCTCACCTCACGCGCCAGCGCCCACAGATACAAGGCGGCCAGTCCCAGCAGCAGAAGCGGTATCGGCCGCTCCAGCAGAAGTATCAGCAGCCTGCCTGCGCACGTACTCAAGTCCGGGTGCAGCCGGTCAGCGTAATTCACCAGCAGCGTCAAGACGAAGGGCGATGTGAGCACGATTGCAGCGGCATTCAAGACCGCCGAAATCCATCTCGTCGCGCCACCGTGTCTCCAAAGCAGCGCGGCAGCCGGCACGCAGAGCAGCAAAAGATACGTGTCGTAGGTGCGATGGTAGTTCGGCAGCAGCGTAAGCGGCGCCGCCGCTGCAAGCGCGAGGTATGCTGCCGTCCGCGTGCGCGGTGTCTTGCAGACCATCCAGATCCATGCCGTGATCAGGCCTACACCGAGTAATGCGCTTGCAGTGCTGTAGAAAGCAGGAGCGTCGCGGACAAGACTGAAAACCGTCCGCAAATCGACAATCATCCCCGCAGTGTGTGTCCCCAGTGCAGCAGGCCCCGGATTGTCCCGCCCCAACGGGCCAGAGGCCGTCTGCAGGTTGGCTCGCAGTTCAGCCGCCCAATGTGGCGCAAAGCTCCAAACCCAGGCAGCACTCGCTATAAAGCAAACGCCAGCGAGCATCGATGATCGAATTGCATACCTGCGCCCGGGGCCACCGGCGAGCATAAAGTACAACCAGACGAGCCAGGCATTGTGCGGCTTCAGCATCAGAGCGATAGCCAGGCACACCACGCCTACCGCAATCCATCTCTTTTCGAGGAAGCATGCGGCTGCAATGACGCTCAGTGCCACCACCAATCCCGCCGCGTTCCCTACCCAGAGCACTGAGAATGCGCCAGTCATCACCAGCGCCAACAAAACCCCAGAGTAAAGAGGCGCGCCTTGTGTGCTCATGTGCCAGGCAGCAAAACTTGCCAAAGCCAATGCAACCGCGGTGACGATCATCCACGCCACATGCGCCGTGTTCCACGCGAGCAGCGCAAATGGAGCCACCAGCAGAAAAGTGGTGGGGAAATATACGGTGTAAATCACCCCTTGCAGCTGTCCCGCCACCACGTGGTCGGTCAAGTCTGCGCCAGACTCGGTTAAATACACTTTCTCAACGTCGGTTGCGGAGTATGGATCGTGTCGTTCCAGCAGGCACCGCGTGCTGTAATAGATAGCCTTGAAGTCCTGGAGTAGCAGGCCGTGGGCATGCCCGCTCGGAATCTCGATAGAAAAGCTGATCAGCAGGAATAGCAAATTCCCGAGGACCAGAAACACCAGGCCGTCTGCGCGTGCGCGTTCCATGAGTGCTTCCATCCTAACCGGGACAAAAGAAATCCCGGGCCACATAAATCTTCAGCCCGGGACCTCGTCAGCCTGTTGCGCGATACGGCGAATCAAAAGATCCGATACGAAATTCCAATATCCCCGCCGTAGGGCTTCAGAGTGCCGTTGATCCAGTTCGGCCACATCTGGTACTCGAAGTTCACCGCGCGCAGCGTGAACCGCTTGTTCAGCGGAATGTCCACGCCGCCGCCCAGCGCCACATTCGCAAAGCGCCCGTAGGCGTAGTTGTACTGGAAGTTCATGCGTCCGTAGCCAAACAGCGCCTTGGCATAGGGCTGTAGCTTCCAGTAGCGGGGCAGCGGCACTCGCGGGCCCACCAGGTAGTTATCCTCGCGGATATTCTCCTTGGCGTTGAAGCGCAGCCAGCGCGCCTCGCCTTCAATCTGCACCCAGTGCCGGATATTCCAGTCCACGTAAGTGCCGTAGCCGTACAGCCGGTTTGTGGCTTCGGCGGGAACGCCGGTGCCGTTGTAGTCAGGCTGAAACACCGAGCCGAGTGCGCCGACGGATAGCCGCGGCTCCTGCATCTTGCCCGAGTACACAACCTGTCCGCGCGCAGCAGAAGCGGCTGCGCAAACAACAACGCAAACGAGTGCTTTCGTGATGATCTTCATGGGGAGTAAGGAGTCGTTCATTTTTGCAGTCTTGTCTTATCTGACGCTAGCGGTACGTTAGCAGGGGAGGCAAGCTGAGCCGGAGGAATTTTCTTTCCCCCGGCCCATTGCCGGAATCGCCGTCGTTATTGCGGGCTCTGTGTGCTGCCGTCCGTCGGAGCCGCCTGCTGTGCAGAATCGGCTGCCGGAGGCTGTGCCGTCGCCGGTGCCGACTGCGCCGGAGCAGCCTGAGCCGGTGCGGCGTTGGCCAGCTCGTAGCGCTGCAGCTTGAAGTAGATCGGCGTCACTTCCAGCGGCATCTTGTCGCGCGGATTCATCGGCGCATAGCGCTTGGCGCTCAGCATCTTCACCTTGTCGTCCCACGGGTCGGTCTTCAGCCAGCTGCCCAGCGGCAGCGCCGGAACCTGGCTCAAGTCGTCCCAGTTGATCTTTGCCGAGGCATGCGACAGGTCCGCCATCCACGGCGTTCCATCAGCCTTCAGCAGGGAGTCGCCCAGCAGCGGCGAGTTCAGCGACTTCAGCTCCTTCGCGCGATCCGCCAGCTGCGTCCAGTAGAGGCCAGCCGTTGCGAACTTGTCCTTGTACATCGAGGCCGACAGATACTCCATCGCGCGCTTCGCAGCTTCGGCGTTGTCGTGGTCCGTGTGGTTCATCTCGATGCGCTTGAAGGTTGCCTCGTCCGGAAAGAGCAGCCGGTCGTTGAAGGCGTAGCGTGTGTCGATGTGGTGGCCGAGCACGATGTGCGCCAGCTCCAGCGACACCACCGAGGCAATGGCCTCTTCGTTCGGCAGCGTGTCCACCAGTCCCTTTGAGATCAGGATGGTGTTGCCCACCGTCGTCGCTTCCACCGTGTCGGTCAGCATCACGCGGCAGTGTACCGGGCTCGAGAAGGCCAGGTTGTTCGGCACCGCCAGGTTCACCAGAATCTGGTCGAGAATCTGCTGCTCGTAGCCGTTCTGCGAGAGCGGAGCCACAAGGCCCGCCTCCTCCAGGCGGTCGATCACGTTGTTCTCAGCCTGCGTCACCCAGTTGCGCGTTGCCTGCAGCGGGCTCACGTCCTGCGAGTCGTCGCTCTTGTCCACCGCGTCTTCAATCTTCATCGAAACCGATTCGCTCTCGCGGGTCGGCAGTTTCAGGCTGTAGCCCCAGAAGTGGGTCTGCGCCTTCAGGCCTACCGGCTTCGAGCCGTCGCCGCGGTCGGTCTCTTCCACGTAGATCTCCACCGGCAGCCACACACCCGGCTGCACATTCATGCGCCACGAGTCGAAGTGGAAGTAGTGCCGTGAGTCGTCTTCGTTCGTGGGGCCGGTGTACGTGCCGTTGAAGCGCACGATGTTGCCGTCCTGATCCTCTACCCAGATGCGGCCGTAGAAGAATCCCATGCCGCTTACCTTCGGATGCACGTCATATACCCACGTGCGCACCTGGCCCAGAAACTCGCGCCGCACATAGCTGAACTCATAGTGCTGCTGGTCAAAGCTCTTGGGGTCCAGGAACATCATCTGCATGAAGCCCGTCGGATTGTACGTGTACCGCTTGTCGAGGCCCAGCGCCTTCGTCAGGCCCGTGATCGAGGCCAGCGAATTCTTGAAGAAGCCCTTCTTCGCCGCAGACCGCGGCTCGTAGGACTTGTCGTAGAAGGCCTTGCCGAAATCCACGCGGCTCAGCATGTAGTGATCGTCAATCGGGACCTCGTACAGCTTCACATCCGGCTTCGTGTCCTGAATGTAGGTTTCTACCAGGGGCGTGCGTTCCTGGATGGCCTTGATGAGGACCTTCTCCTGGCCGATCGCCTTCTGCACCAGCGCTGCCTGGTCAGGTGAGAGCGGGTGGACCTGGGCGTATTTCGGCTCCTTCTTCTTGGCGTAGGCACAGGAAACGCACAGCGCCAAGGTGATGAAGGTGAGGGAGATCTTCCGAAAAGTCATTTCATGCTCCTGGTATCAATCGATCAATCTTTTGGCCGGACCGCCTTACGTGCGGTCCGGTTTTGCGTGTCGGTTGTCTCTATGCGGCTTGGCGTTTTCTGCCATCAAGCCAGTTGGAAGGTAATGGTGATGTTGGTGGTAAGGTCCACTGCCTGCCCATTGCGTGTTGCCGGGCGGAAGCGAATCTGCTCTGCGACGCGGCGGGCCTCTTCGTCCAACCCATGACCCAGTCCGCGCACCACGCCGTCCACCACCACGTGCCCCGCGGCGGTAAAGGTCACACGCAGGATCACGTCGCCCTGCACCTTCAGCTGCCTTGCCTCCGGCGTATACTGCACCGGCGGCTTCGAGAGCACTTCGAGATTGGATGCAGACTGCACCGGCCGCGCCGTCGGTGCGGCAGCCACCTGCGTCATCTGCGGAATTCCCGCCGAGCCGACCCGGCCCGTCAGTCCGCCGTTATTGGCCGTTCCAGTCGCTCCCGGAATCCCGGCCGAGGCCACCTTGCCCACCATGCCCGCATTCGAGCCGGAGTGCAGGCCGTTGCCGATGCCCGTCGAACCCACCACGCCATGTGGTGCCACTGCCGGTCCCTGCATGCCGCCGTACGGGTTGCCGATCGCGGCCACCGTTGCGGGCCTAGTTGCGTTCGGATTCGGCGTCACACCAAAAGTCTGTCCCAGGTGCACCGGCGCCGTAGACGCCTTCACCTGGTCGTTCTGAGCCGGCATTGCCGCGGTCAGCGCGGCCTTGGGCTGCGGCGCCAGCACGATCGCGGGCTTCGCTGCCTTAATCTCCGGCATCTTCACCTTGGCTTCCATCTCCACCGGCTTGATCACCGGCTTCGGCTCAGGCTTGGGAAGATTCAGCTTCGGCGCCTCCAGCTTTACCTGCTGCGGCTTCGGCGGGTCGGGAAGCTTCGGCGGCGGAGGCACCTTCACCTTCGGCTGCGGAGGCGGTGTCGTGGGGAAGATCAGCTCCGTCTGCTGGAACCGGTGTTGCTCGATCACGCGCTTGGCCATCATGCCGATATAGAGCACCAGCGCAAGGATCGTCAGATTTACGGCCGCAGATGTGAGAAATGACCTGGTTCTGCCCTCCGGCTCGGGGAGCAGTCCAAAGTTCGTGCTGATGGTAGCTTCGTTGATCGACATGGTTCCTGATCCTCAGTCATTGGGGGAGCGCAAGACTCCCGGGGCAACAACGAACGATTCCTTTGACGCGAGCTTGGATGGCTGCTTCAAGAACTCCAGCCAGGACAGGGAAGTTTGCAGTGTGACAGGCCGCTGAACGCATTGACCCTGCTCACAGTCTGAGCTTGCCCATCCAGACTCGATATGAAAATTAGATGCACTTGTAAACAACCTGGACATCCAAACCACTCCGGTATCCAAGGCAGCTTATGGAAACGGGTACAGCCAAATAACTATTCCCTTGGACGGCGTGCTGTTCGAATCTGATTACCCGGCAGGCATCGAAACGCGAGCCATAGTCGATGCGCGGAGCCGGACCGTATGGGGAATATCAAAACGCCGCTCAGGGTTGCCGCTGTGCCGCGGCTTGACCTGCCCCCGGTAGAGGAGGCATACCCTTTGTAATAGACTAACGGTAACCCAAAGGGTTCTGGAAAGGACAACGAATTTGTGAAGGTACTGGTTACCGGCGGAACAGGATATATCGGTGGGACCGTTGCGGAACTGTTGGCCGCAAAAGGTCATGAAGTCGTTGCGTTTGACAACCTAAGCCATAGCCGTCGCGAAGCGTTGCCCGCGGGGGTTGGCTTCGTGGAAGGAGATTTGTCTGATCGGGCTGCAATTGAAAACCTTTTCATAAGCGCCCGCAACTCCGGAACACCCTTCGATGCTGTCCTCCACTTCGCCGCACTCATTGAGGCTGGCGAATCCATGAAGACGCCCGAAATCTTCTTCCGGAACAATACGGCCTCCACTCTCGCCCTGCTCGAGGCCATCATCGCCCACGGGCCGCGCAAGCTCGTCTTCTCCTCCACCGCCGCCGTCTATGGCGAGCCGGAGACGATTCCCATTCCCGAGACCGCGCGCCTCCAGCCCACCAACGTCTACGGCGAGTCCAAGCTCCTCGTCGAACACATGTTGCGCTGGTTCAACCAGATCTACGGCTTCCGCTACGCCTCGCTCCGCTACTTCAACGTCGCAGGCGCCCCCGAGGGCCCCAGCGGCGTCACTCGCGGCGAGGCCCACCAGCCCGAGTCGCACCTGATCCCGCTCATCCTCGACGTAGCCCTCGGCCGCCGCGACCATATCAAGATCTTCGGTGAGGACTACCCCACGCCCGACGGCACCTGCGTTCGCGACTACATCCACGTCTCGGACCTCGCCGAAGCGCACCTGCTCGCGCTCGCCGCCCTCGAGACAAAGGACCGTCTCATCTACAACCTCGGCAACGGCAAAGGCTTCAGCGTCAAAGAAGTCATCGAGTCGGTCCGCCGCGTCACCGGCCACCCCATTCCGGTGGTCACGGAGCCGCGTCGTCCCGGCGATCCAGCATTCCTCGTCGCCAGCTCAGAAAAGGCCATAGCCGAGCTAGGCTGGAAGCCCCGCTACACCGACCTGGACAACATCATCCGCACCGCTTGGGAGTGGCACCAGAAGCGCTACCAGAAGTAGCCAGAGCCAAACCACAAACGGCGGTCGGCGCAAAAAAATTGCTTCCCCTGGTCTGGATTCCAAGACCAGGGGAAGCAATCCAGCATCCTCTCCGTTGCTTTTCACACCCATCCCAACCACGAATCAGGGTGCCCCAGGTCTCGCTTCTGAGACCTGAGAAAGCGACCATGCATCCCCGCCACGACGAACTGTTCACCGTGCACTGTTCACGGTTCACTGTCTCCGTCTACAAGCCGCTCTTCGGCGTAGCCGGAGTTCCCGCCGCCGGCTTCGCCGCAGCAGGCTTGGCCGGCTTCTTCTTCTTCGGCGCCGTCGTGGGGCAAGGCAGCGGTTGCGGCGGCGGAGCCGCGAGTTGTGCCGCCTGTTTCTGCACCGTAGTGCGCAGATCCACAGCCGCCTTTTCCTGCGCCGCGGCATCCTGCATCATGCGCTCGTAGAAATCCAGCCGCGCCCGGCTCAGCGTGTTCATCGCCTGTTGCAGCCGGCCCACATCCTCGCCCGTGCCGGAGACGCGCGCCGCGTCATACACGCGCAGCAGCACGTCGTAGAGCGCATCCACATTCTTCAGCACCGGCACCTGCTTGCTCACCTGGCTCGGCGCGCCGTCCGCATCCTTCAGCAGCGGCGGCAGGTGGACCTGCACGTCCGTCAGGATCGAGCTCAGGTCCTGCGATGCGTCATCGCGAACCGAGCCGCGCTTCCATCGATCCGTTTTGATCCCGTTGACGCTGCTTACGACTGTGTCGAGCGCAGGGTGCAGCAGCGATGACGGTGCAACCGGCGCCGCAGCGGGAGTCTGTGCAAGGGTTGGGAGTGTGCTGAAAGCCAGCAGAACAGGCAGAATTCGTATTTTCATGGGCATCTCTGGGGGAGGCGGGCCTTTCATGAACATGCGAGCCCTGGCCGGCCTGTTCATTGGATGCTACAACGCCGCGCTTGTGTTGGTGCAGTGTCAAGCACTTGCCGCCTATACCTTCAGATGAGTAAAGTTTTTCCCACGCGCATTTTCCCCCGGGCACGGCCCCGCGTGCGCCCGGACTGGGCAGTTTCCCTACTGAGCCAAAGGACAAGCATGTCTTCCATTCCCGCTTCCTCGCCTGCTTCTCAGGATCTCGATTCCATCCTTCGTGAAGACCGTGTATTCCCGCCACCGGCAGAGTTCAGCCGCCGCGCCCACGTCAAAAGCCTCGAAGAGTACGAGGTCCTCTACAAGAAGTCCATCGAAGATCCCGAAGCCTTCTGGGCCGGCGTCGCCGGTGAGCTCCATTGGTTCGAGCCCTGGCAGCAGGTCCTCGAGTGGAATCTGCCCTGGGCCAAATGGTTCGTCGGCGGAAAGACCAATCTCAGCTACAACTGCGTCGACCGCCACGCCCTCAGCCCGCGCCGCAACAAGACCGCGCTCATCTGGGAGGGCGAGCCCGGCGAGATCCGCCGCCTCACCTACGCCGAGCTCCACGTCGAAGTGCAGAAGTTCGCCAACGTGCTCAAGGGCCTCGGCATCAAGAAGGGCGATCGCATCGCCGTCTACATGGGCATGACGCCCGAGCTTGCCATCGCCCTGCTCGCCTGCGCCCGCATCGGCGCCGTCCACTCCGTCATCTTCGGCGGATTCGCCGCCAACGCCATCGCCGACCGCGTCAACGACTCCGGCTGCGTCGCCGTCCTCACGCAGGACTCCAGCTACCGCCGCGGCGGCGAAATCGCCCTCAAAAAAACCGTCGACGAAGCCATGGCCGGTTGCCCCACCGTCAAGCACGTCATCGTCTACAAGCGTACCGGCACGCCCGTCAACATGGTCCAAGGCCGCGACCACTGGTGGCACGAGCTCACGTCCGCCGCCGCTCCCGAGTGCCCCGCCGAGCCCCTCGACTCCGAGGATCCGCTCTACATCCTCTACACCTCCGGCACCACCGGCAAGCCCAAGGGCCTCGTCCACACCACCGGCGGCTACGCCGTCGGCACCTACCTCACCACCAAGTACATCTTCGACATCCAGGAAGACGACATCTACTGGTGCACCGCCGATATCGGCTGGGTCACCGGCCACTCCTACGTCGTCTACGGCCCGCTCCAGAATGCCGCCACCGTCCTCATGTACGAGGGCGCACCCAACTGGCCAGACTTCTCCCGCTTCTGGAAGATCGTCGAGGACCACAAGGTCACCGTCTTCTACACCGCGCCCACCGCTATCCGCGCCTTCATCAAGTGGGGCGACGAGCATGTGTCAAAGCACGACCTCAGTTCGCTCCGCCTCCTCGGTACCGTCGGCGAGCCCATCAACCCTGAAGCCTGGATGTGGTATCGCGAGAAGATCGGCGGCGGCCGCTGCCCCATCGTCGACACCTGGTGGCAAACCGAGACCGGCGCCATCATGATCGCCCCCATGCCCGGCGCCGTCGCCGCCAAGCCCGGCTCCGCCACGCGCCCCTTCTTCGGCATCCAGCCCGAGGTCGTCACGAAAGAGGGCAACCCTGTCCCCGCCGGTCACGGCGGCCTGCTCGTCATCCGCAAGCCCTGGCCCTCCATGGCCCGCACCGTCTACGGCGACCCCGAGCGCTACCAGAAGACCTACTGGTCCGACGTTCCCGGCTGCTACTTCACCGGAGACGGAGCCCGCCAGGACGCTGACGGCTACTTCTGGCTCATGGGCCGCGTCGACGACGTCATCAACGTCAGCGGCCACCGTCTCGGAACGATGGAGGTCGAGTCCGCCCTCGTCGCCCACCCTAAGGTCGCCGAAGCCGCCGTCGTCGGCCGCCCCGACGATCTCAAGGGGCAGGCCATCGCCGCCTTCGTCACCCTCGAAAGCGGAAACCAGCCCACCGACGCGCTCAAGGACGAGCTCAAGAAGTGGGTGTCGAAGGAAATCGGCTCGCTCGCCCGCCCAGACGACATCCGCTTCACCGAGCAGATGCCCAAAACCCGCTCCGGCAAAATCATGCGCCGCCTCCTCCGCGACCTCGCCACCCACGGCGAGATCAAAGGCGACGTCACTACCCTGGAAGACTTCAGCGTAATCGCCAAACTCCGCGAAGCCGACGAAGGCTGAGATATGTCGAAGGTCCGGCAGTTGCGCTATGGCGTGGCGATGAGCCTCGACGGGTTCATCGCCGGGCCTAACGGCGAATACGACTGGATAAAGATCGATCCGTCCTTCGACTTTGTGGCGCTCTACCAAGAGTTCGATACGCAGCTCATGGGGCGGCGTACCTATGAAGTGATGCTGGAACGGGGGATGTCACCCGGGGCGATGGGGCTGCAACCGTACGTGGTTTCGTCGCGACTGGATGCGGACGCGCACAAGGGCATTCGGATTATCAACGGCGACATCGCGGCAAAGGTGAGGGCACTGAAAGAGCAGCCGGGGAAGAATATCTGGCTGTTCGGAGGAGCGCAGCTTTTTCGCGCCCTGCTCGACGCAGGACTGGTGGACGCCGTGGACGTGTCAGTCATGCCAGTCCTACTGGGCAGCGGAGTGCCTCTCGTGCCAGAAGGGCAACGGTGCCACTTGCAACTCGACGAACACCGCGCCTTACCGAACGGCTCCCTGGCACTACGCTACAGCGTGCGTTAGACGGGTGATTCAGGAGTTTTTAACGTCACAGCCAAACTCCACAAGGTCGACGAAGACTGACATGAGCTGTTAACTCTAAATTGGCGCGAGCCAGTGCCACGCAAGCTTGGGGCACTCAAGCGGCCAGCGGGCTCGTCCGTCGTATCGCGTAAAACAGAGCAGTCAAAATGTAGATGCCTGCTGCAAGCAGCAGAAGAGATTTCATCCCAGCCAGAAAGGACACGTTCTGTAGAAGACCTCCTGCTACGGCTCCCAGCATGTTCATCCCGAGGATTTTGCTGTTCCCCTGAGTGCGCCGCAGGCTTTCCGTGAAAATAACACCTGCGAGGAAGAGCGAGATGCAGTAGGCAACGCAGATCAGCATGCCAATAAGCGCGCCCGACCCAGGGATACGGTCCCAGGGAGTTATATAGGTGGCAAGCAATGCCACACATAGCGCAAGATCGTAGATCATAAGTCTGCGCGGTTGTATAAATCTTACGTAGAAGTTGGCAAGGATTAGAACTACGAGGATTCCACTGAGTGCTACGCAGTTGACCATCCAGGTAGTCCCAAAGTAAAGCGCCAGGCGACTCACCATCTGCGTCTCCATCAACAGAAACCCTCCGCCGAGCAGGAAAAATACAAAGCTCCCGCTTTGTCTCGACTTTAGGAAGGGACTCACCATATAGAGAGCCAACAGGACGATGATGATGGAGACGCTAAAGTAGGTCCGCGGAATCGAATGGGAAAGGTGGTAGATGTAAGGCCAGTCGTCTGTCGTAGCAACTGGCGCATTCACAGTTGTCAGCGGGAAGTCGGGTTTATGTGAAAGAAGGAAGGCGGCGTCCTTTGCGTTAGGTTCGATCGCTGGCGGCAGGGCACTGTTCGATTCGATGAAGACAGTTGCGCCGGTGAGCCAGCCCACCTCCGGTACAAAATATGTCACTGGTGGATGTTCGAATACGTCGCTCAGAATGGAGTAAAACCGCTGCCCCATCCATGTCCACGGCCTCCTGACTTCGAACTTGATTACCAGTGTTCCGCCAGGTGTGAGCAGGTTACGAGCTTCCTGAAATGACTCCTTTGTGTAAACAAAGTTATCGACGCGCACATTGCTATAACCAGAGAACTCAGTGTGTGAGTCAAGCAGACCGAAAAGGATGAGGTTGTATCGGTCCTTAGACTTGCGCATGAAGTTTCTTGCATCGTTTTCTATGAAATGCACTTTCGGTGAACTGTATGGATGCTCCGGATGGAGCCGCTTTCCAATGCTGGCAATGGCCGGATCGATTTCTACTGCGTCGACATGCGATGCACCGTGTCTAAGCGCTGCTGCAATGTCATTTCCTGCGCCCGAGCCCACTACCAGCACGCGATCAGGCCGCGCCATGAATCGAAAAGGACTGTCGTATGAGCTGTCTTCGTAAGACCGTGCAAGGTCCGGGTGGGCGGCAATTACGTTAGGCGATGCATTCGCAATCGTCATGTAGCCTTCGTTGTTTACGTCGATCAGGTACTGCTGATCTTCTTGTGGAGTAACTGTAAGTTTTTGGTAGGGCGACCAATAAACTTCTCCACCAGTATGTATATGCAAGGACACAAGAACTACGGCGAGCAATGCAGATGAGATGAGTATCGAACGCCAGTTCATCGGCTGCGAGATAACGATCAGCAGAAACGCAACCGAGAACCAGTACGCCGGAGGAAGCCAATATGCAGCAAGGAGCGCAAAGAGCCAAATGCCAGCCAAACTCCCGGCTAGGTTGATCGAGTAGAAAGAAACAGTGTTCTGTGCACTTTCTATCGAATAACCTACCCAGCGCCCGAGCGGGATCATCGCGATCGCAATCAGCAGAAGAAATAGGCTGACGATAGCAAGGGACACGATAAAAAGCTCGATATATACAGAGTTCTGCAACGGGTGAAGCGTACCCCACAGTGCAGCATCCGGTGTCCACGACAACATCGAAGATAAGACGTAAAGGAGCTTTTGCCACTGTGGATAAGGCAAACAAACCATCACCACCAAAGAAGTTGTCGCTATCAGAGACTGCAGGAGGCTGCCGCGCTTATGGCTTGTGAGACAGCCGATGCCAAACCCGAGGTAGCAAACAATCAGCGCTAAGTTCTGGAAAAAGGCGAATATCTTGACCTCAGTCCCGAGCCAGCGGATAAGCATAATCTCGAGGTAGAGAGCGGCAGAACTTACAAGGAATAACCGGACCGCATTGCTCAGCGACAGAGGTTTGCGTGCAATAGCTGGAAGTTCCATGACTCTTTCCACGGTGTGACTCCTGGATAAGTGGCATTCTTTATTGTGCTGATGTCCTTTGAAGTGTAGAGCATGTGCAGAGGTAGAGAGATATTAAAAATTCCCATGAGGAACAGAGGTAACGGTACAAGATCTGAGTTTGTTTCGGCACCGTGTGCGCGAGGCTGCGCTGGTGAGCCAGTATCCCCGCGCGCGGCACATCGCCGCAAGATCGGTGCAAAACTCCGCCACGTCTCTACTGCAATCGAATTCTGCACATGTGTGCTGGAAAGGTCCGGGCCATGCGAGAGACCCTCAATCGCCACCACTCTTCCTGCAATGTCGCAGAAAAAGTGGTGTACCATTCGCAAGCGGGCTACACACTCGAGAGCGGTTCGCAAAACCGCCGACCTGCCCTGGCGCAGTACGCCCTGCTGAACATTAAGGTCACCACAAATGCGGACATTGTCCGAGTGGCGCAACCCTTCGCCCAGAGCCTCACCATCCTTACCGCCGAGGGGCAGTAGCCGTCCTCAGGCCGCGTTCTGCGCATTAGCCGCCGGATTCCTGCGAGTAAGCGCCCCGCGCAGGTAGCCCGTGGTTACCATCCACGGCGCTGAGAATGCGTACGCGATGCGCGCCGCAATCGAGGCTGGTGTAGCGCGTCCATGCAGTCTGTCATGCTCGAAAGCGAAGTAGAGCTCCAGCGCCACCATCACGGCCAGCGGAATCCATGTCCACAAAAGCAGAGCTACTGCGGCAATCTCTGCAATACACCGCGCAAGGTTGCGCCCCAACCGGCTCTTGCGCACGCCAAGCAAACCGTCTGCATGCGCATAGCGGCCCAGTTGGCTGCATGCAGAGCGGTAGCTGTTCCGCGGGTGGTAGTAAGCACGCGCAGCCACAAAAGCTGCTGGCGTTCGTCTCCGGGCCTCCAGGTCGAACAGCGTATCCTCGCTAAGAAACACCTGCTCCGGAAAGCCGCCAATCTCCCGCCACAGCTCGCGCGTGAAGGCCATGGACCGCGCCGTGCACGACTTGCTCACTACGTCGGGCGAGAGCTTCACGCCGAGGAACGGCGCACTAGCCAGATCCCACACCGTCGCATCGTCCAGCGCCAGGCACGAACCGCCCAGCGCGTACCGTGCCGTGCCGTCCATCAGCGGAGCCGCAATCCTCGCAAGCCAGTCCGGCTGGTAAGTGCAGCCCGCATCCACGCAGGCAATGAAGGTTGTCGCAGCCGCGCCAATCGCAACATTCCGCCCACGTGAGATGGGCCCTGGAGATTTCCGCAGGCTGCACGTCTCATCGCGAATCGCCAGCAGCACCGGATGCTCCTTCTGCGTCCGGTCCAGAATCTCCCATGTCCCATCGGACGACCCGCCATCGACGATCACGATCCGTTCCGGCGCCGGATCAAGGGCCAAAAGCGACTCAACGAGGCGGCAGATATCCTGCGCCTCGTTGAGCACGGTCGAAATAATGGTGACGGGCAGTGTAGCCACGGCAGTGCGTTAGAACTTGTATGTCACGCCGAAGCCCGCGTGCGCGTTAAAGCGGCGATGCGGCGAGTCGCCTGTAGTGTACGGCGTCACGCTGAACGACGAGCCGATGTCGTCGCCATAGAGCCGCAGTCCCCAGCGCTGGTTCAGCGCGTAGTCCATGCCCAGTCCAATCCCGCCTGCAAACGAGTAGTTCGGCGAGATGCTGATGTCGCCCGTATGCACCGTGCCCAGCAGGCCGTGGATGAAGATCGAGGTCGGCCCATACAGCGGCGCATGCAGCACCGGTCCCACCAGGAAGTGATCCACACTCACCTTGTCAGGATTGGAGCGCGTCACCGTCCACGCATAGTGGCCGCCCTCGGCCGTCACGCCAAAGTACTTCCCAAAGTCGCGCGTCACTGAGGCGCTCACGCCCTGCAGGCCGCTGTTCGAGTTGCTGACCTGGTTAATGCTGGTGTAGCCCCAGCCGGCAAAAACCTCGTACTTGTAGACGGGCTCGTTTGTGGCCGTAGGCGGCTTTTCCAGCTTGATCTGGCTGTGCGACACAAGCGGCAGAAGCACGGCCGGGACAGCAGCCATCAGGGCAAGCAACATCTTTCTCTTCAAGTGAAAACTCTCCTCAATCCCATGCCGGGCCAAGCGGCCGTTCGCAGAAGGGCATCTCTCCCTCGGCGCGCCGTCCAGGCTCGATGGCGGTACGCAGATAGACTATCGTCTTTCCCCCCGTTCCATGAAGCCGGAGCAGCGGACCTGCTACTCACAGGGACGGACTTCCGCCGCCAACGGTAGCCGTCAAGCCGTCAGTTTCCCGGCGAGGGCAGCTTGCAGCAGTCGCCGGCATCGGCCGGTTCGTTCGAACCCGCATCCAGCACCACCTTCCACGAGCCGTCTTTTTCCTTCCGCCAGATCGTCATATAGCGGCCCGAGGTCGTCACTGGATTGCCGTTCGCATCCTTGCTGTGCCCGTCGTAGTGCCCCCACGTGTAGCCCATGTCGCCCGCCGGGCTCATCACCGCGTCCGTCGGCGTCCACGTCAGCTGGTAAGCCTTCGGCGACCACGTCGCAGACCGCGCAATCG
>Ga0318572_10000298_pt1 | contig 17961 bp, 18 predicted proteins | sample GRESIP089b5f20_FD_202528 | JGI IMG/M metagenome (GOLD analysis project Ga0318572, IMG submission 202528) | Tropical soil microbial communities from Luquillo Experimental Forest, Puerto Rico - GRE.SIPMG.089b5f20 | ecosystem: Environmental > Terrestrial > Soil > Tropical forest > Bulk soil...
CCCCACCGGCGTCCTGCGACGCTCGCTGCCGCGATGAGTGCGGGCGGGAGGGCGAGCTTCAGCGCGAGGATGAGCACGAGAGACTTCGTACTGGCTGTGGGCCAAGCGCGCTTGCGTCAGGGAACGCGAGGCGCGGTCTGCATCTGCGAGCGTCTGCTAGCGGTCAGCTCATCGTAGGCGCGGCCGGCCGGGAAGGCGTCGTCGCGACGACTCGCCTCGAGGTCGATCCCCTCGCCGCACCGCGCAGACGCGAAGGCGGTGAGCGCCGCCTTGTAGCGCCGCCTCGCGTCCTCGACCGGCGCCCTCTGTCGCTTCCTCGGCGGCCCTGCGCGCGGCCGCGACGGAGAGGCGCCGATTCCAGTGACCCGCGAGGCGCAAAAGAAAACCCCCGGGGGGGAGCCGGGGGTGGGGTGAAGCACCAGCAGCTGGGTCAACCGATACTCACCGTAGCAGCGCGGAGTCGGTGTGGCAAGTCGCCGCACCCCCCCCTCGCGGACGAGGTTCGGATCGGGGCGGTTCTGAAGCGACGGGAGTGAGGAGGGGGCCTGCCCAACCGGGGGCCGGCCTTTTGGGGCGACGGCGCGTTCGCCCAGAAGGGTGGGCACCCGCAGAGTCCCGCTCAGCGGTGGTGGCGCGCTGCAGCGCGAGTCAGGATACCGGCGTGAGCTCCTCATCGACGGCGCTTCGATGGCGCCACGTGGAGTACCCTGAGCCGCACAAGGAGCGAACCCGAGCGCTCCTCGCCGCGCACCCCGAGGCGAAGGACCTGTGCGGTCACGCCCCGTCGACCGCGGCCTGGCTGGTGGCGGTGGTGGCGCTCCAGCTGACGCTCGCGTTCCTGCTACGGGGAAGCCCCTGGTGGCTGATCGTCCTCGCCGCGTACACCGTCGGCGCCGTAGCGAACCACGCGCTGTGGGTGCTCATCCACGAGGCGACGCACAACCTGATCTTCCGCTCGTCCGCGGCGAACGCCTGGATGGCGATCCTCGCCAACCTGCCCATCGTGTTCCCGACGGCGATCGCGTTCCGCAAGTACCACCTTCTTCACCATGCGTACCAGGGAATGGAGGCGCTGGACGCGGACCTGGCGAGCCCTCTCGAAGCGAGGCTGGTCGGCAATTCCGCCTGGCGCAAGGCGACGTGGCTGCTGCTCTACTTCGCCGCTCAGTCGCTCCGCGTCCCCCGTCTGAAGCGGGTCGAGCTGATCGACGGGTGGTACGTCGTGAACCTCGCCGTGGAGGTGGCGTTCGTGGTCGCGGTCGTCGCGATCGGGGGGGCCAAGGCGCTCGGCTTCCTGCTTCTTGCCAGCATCTTCGCGGTCGGGCTGCACCCGGTCGGCGGCCGCTGGCTCCAAGAGCACTACCTGACGTTCCCCGGCGACCAGGAGACCTTCTCATATTACGGGCCGATGAACGTCCTGGCCTTCAACGTCGGCTACCACAACGAGCACCACGACCTCATGCGGGTCCCATGGTCTCGCCTCCCCGCGCTACGCCGCCTCGCGCCGGAGTTCTACGACCCGCTGAACCACCACCGCTCCTGGACGCGCCTCGTAGTGCGGTTCATCTTCGACCCGTCGCTTTCGCTCTACAGTCGAATCACGCGCGGCGATGCAGGACGAGCGCGCGGTGACGAGCCCGCGGTGGGGATGACGTGAAATCCTCTGGCTGACGCTGCTCGCTGCGCGCCAACCCTTCCTGTCACGGCTTCCCGACAGGACGAAACGCATAGACCCCACGTCGCCGTAAGAAATATGAGATCTACGCCCCGCCACACGGGACGTTCGACGGATCCTCGCGCAGGTAGATACCCGCCGACGTGCCGTCGCCGCAGTAGCAGCATCTCTCGGTGACCCGGAGCTCTCCGACGAGCCGCAAGGGCGTGCTGTGGGGCCGGGACACCTTCCAGCACAGGCCGCAGATAGCATGCCGCCACGGCGCCGGGTTGTCCGCGACGGCATGGGCGCTGGGTATCGGCGTGGCCTGGCGCTTCATGCAGGTGGCCGTTGTAGGCCGGCGCGCGAGGCGACCACAACGCGACTGACGGGGTGAGCGCCAGGAGGGAACCCCAGAAGTGCGCTGGCCGACGCGGCCTCACGGCGACGGGTGGGCGACAAAGCGATGCGGCATCGTCCTGTCGAACCCGGCGACGGGCTGAAAGGACAACCGTCGAGGAGTCCCGAGGTGGCGAAAGCCGGGGGGCCGCCGCGCCAGCAAGCCAGCGGGACGAGACGCTGGCGCGACCGACGAGCGGAAGAAGCGGAAGGCCGCCTGCGCAGCGCGGCCTCCCGGCGCCGACCCCCGGGGCTGCGGGGGGTATCCCGGGACGGCGCTCCTACACCAACACGGTACGGCCACGTTGGTTGCGGTCGGGTCGCCCACCACTAGGCAGCCCCTGATCGCAGTGGACGACATCGCCGAGTTTGCCGCGATCGCTGTGGACCACCCGCCTACCGCGGCGCTCGTTCCAACCTGCTCGGCACGTCGCGCGCTGCGGGAGCATCAGCGCCCACGGCCGCATTCCGGTGGTCGGCCACTCGTCTGCTGCGACGCTGGAGATCTCGCGTCCGTCGCGCACGGCCGGCGCAGGGGCGGCGTCGGCCAAACTCCGCGGGCGTCTACTCGCCCTCGATCCGTACCTCGAACCCAGCGCGGAACTCGCCACCCGGCTCGACGACGCGCAGGTCGCGCCCGCTGCTCAGCGCCGCGGTGGGCGCCGTCATCGGCTCGAACGCGACGAAGTCCCGGTCCCGCGGCGCGAAGACCTGGGCGTAGCGGTAATTGGACAGGAATCGCACCGTGATGCGGCGCCCGGCGACGGCGACCGAGAACGTGGCGCGTTCATCGAGAACCGCGAATCCTGCATCCAGGTCGAGGCCGTCGAGGGGCCCGTCCACGCCGGGAAAGGACCGCTCCTCGCCCGTGGGGATGCCGCGCGCGTCGAGGAGGAGCTCGGTCATCGCAGGTAGCCTGGCTCGCCACTCCGACCGCTGCGCCCCGGGCAAGCCGAAGTACGGGTGAAACCCGAAGCTCACCGGCACCGGCCCGTCGGGCCCGGCGACGAGCCGGGTGTGGAAGCTCAACGTCCCCTCGCGAGCGTCGATCGCGAGCTCGAGGCGGTGAGGATACGGGAAGATGGAGAGCAGCTCCCTGCTCCAGTCGAGGCGGGCCTCGAGCGAACTCGCCGTCACTGCCCTCACCTGCCAGGCCAACCGCGCCCACGGGATACCGTGCATGGGCAAGCCGTTTCCGTCCAGGTGGAGGAGCGGCGACGACGGATCGAGCTCGACCAGCCTCCCCGCCGCGCGGTAGCTCGGTCCCGCGAGGCGGTTTGCCCACGGGTGCAGCAGAGGGATTCCCGCCGTGCTGCCCTTCGCGGCGGCGGCGTCGAGGTCGTCGATGCGCCGCAGGAGTTCTTCGCCGCGGTGCCGAAGCGATATCCCGAGCATCCCGTACGCGGGGATGAATCGCGCCTGCAAGTCACCAGCGGTGACGTTCACGGCGGACGGAGCGGAGGCTACGGCCGAGACCGGGGCGTCTTTTCGCATCAACGTGATGTGTTATCGGGCTACATCCCCTACGCCACGCTACTCGAATCCCGCTGCTGGATGGACGAAGGCACGACGGGCCGTACGCTGTGCGATTCGGGGTTAGCCGACCCCCGCGCGATGCGTTCCTTGACCGGCCCTCCAGCCAGCCACCAGCTGAGCGACTCCACGCGCCCCGGTTAACCCGACGCGCACCCAACGCATGGCTGGCGCAGCGCAGTCAGGGGACGAGGACGATCTTGCCGTAGGCACCGGAGGACATCACCTCTCGATGGGCTCGCGGAGCATCTTCGAGCGGGAGTTCTTTGCCGACGATGGGGCGGAGAGTCCCGTTTTCCAGACCCGCGGCCACGGCTGCGTGGATTTCCGCGGATTCGGCGGCCGTTGCGCCCCACAGCGTGAAGCCTCTAACCATCGCACGGCGACTCATCAGCTCGCGCGGATTGATGGAGATTTCTCCGCGATTACCGATGACGATGACACGCCCGTGAAGCGCGAGGAGCTTGAGGTCGGCAGCGAGGTTCACGTTAGCTAGCATTTCCAGAACGACGTCGACGCCCTTCCCGCCAGTCGCTTTCAGGATCTCTTCGATGTAACCGCTCTTCGAATGATCGAAGGCCTGGTGAGCGCCCTGCTGCTTCACGAGGTCGAGGCCGCGCTCAGTTCCGGCCGTACCTATGACGGCGAGACCTTGTGCCCGCGCGAATTGCACGGCCGCGACGCCAACGCCACCACTGGCGCCGTGAATGAGCACGGTTTCTCCAGCGCGAGCCGCGGCATGATGATGGAGCGCCGTGTAGGCAGTCCCATAGGGAACCCAGAGGCCGGCGCCTTGTGCGAAGGAGGTCTTTTCTGGCAGGGGATGGACTTGCGACTCGACCGCCAGCGCATATTCGGCGTACGCGCCAGAGATGGTCGTGGCGGTGTAGACGCGATCGCCGGATCTCACTCTGGTGATGCCCTGGCCAACTGCCTCGATGGTGCCGGCCGCATCGGAACCTGGCGTATAGGGAAGCGGTGGCTTGATGGCGTAGCTACCGTTGCGCATGTAGGTGTCGTACGGGTTGACGCCGGCTGCGCGGACACGAACGAGTACCTCGCCGGGACCAGGTTTGGGAGTGGGGATTTCGTGGAGAGCAAGAACTTCGGGACCGCCGAACTGGTGAACTTGGATGGCTTTCATGAGAGTTCTCCCTCGATGAACATCGCCACCTCCGGGACCTCGAGGTCTGGAGAGCGGGCGGGATTCTATAGTCCTCTAGCACCGCATTCTCCAGCGCAAGATCGCGGCACGATCTTTCATTCGCCGAGCGGTGTTCGTGTCATCCGCACTTCGCAGCTAGGCAGCGCTGCCAGACAGCTCGATTAGCGGGAACCCGCGCACCCACTTCCAAGCTGATGAGCGTCGCGAACGTGAGGTTGTATGAGGTCATCTCTTCTCCGACCGCGCGCTGAGTTCTACGTGGTGGCGCGCGTGCTCACGCCAGGCGGTCGCGCCGTAGTCTCGAGGAGGCCGCCGATCGCTGTCGGCTGCCGAAGCTGGAGTTTGGTCGCCGGGCTGGCCGCCACGACCGCGGTGCTGCCACCGCGTCGCGCCAGCCGCAGACCGCCTGGAGGTGGCAGGCGCGCGTCAGCGCGAAAGAGCCGCGCCAGCGAGCGTCCTGAGCTGTCCGTCACGGGGACTGTCTTGTTTGAAGGGCACGCTCAAGGTGCCCCCCCCTCCGGGGACCGTACGTTTTCTGCGACGAGGCCGGTCAGCGGCTTACGCACTCCATGGTGAAGGACGTGGTACCCGACACGTGACCGGAGCCCGAAGTGCTTCACCATCCCTTCCCGGATCAGGTCCTTCACCGTGCCGGCGACCTCCTCGATCGGCACGTCCGGGTCGACGCGGTGCTCATAGTAGAGGTCGATCGCGTCGACGCGGAGGTGCTTGAGCGAGCCCTCAGTTAATCCGCCCCCGCCGCGTTCGTGACTACGACGGTGCAGGGAATTGGAAAGCGCAATGCCACAGTGATCGATGTCAGATCATGTGTGAGGCTAGCCGGGCACTCGGGACTGACATCAACGATTTGGAACGGCACGGAGCCCGTCTCTGTGATCGTGAACTCGGTGAAGGGCGCGACCAGCACCGGCGACGCGCAGGTACCCGTAGGCACGGTGACCTGATGTCCGAGGAATGTGAAGGTGAATGGGGTTCCCATCGCGATACTACTCGGATCTGCGACCTTGCAGAGCGTCAGCGGAGCTTTGCGAACCTCATTGAACGTCGCCGTGGTCCCGCCGACAACAACCGTGACGTTCGCCGTCGCTGTCGCGAGACTGGTAGTTCCCGCGACCGATGGTGAAACGGCGATCGAGGTCAACACGATGTCCGACGGCACGGTCTCCTGCACTGCGAGCCGGGTCCCGACCCGGAACGGGAGGGTAGTGCAGTTCCCAGTAGGTGGTGCTCCGGCTGCGAGCGTGACCGTTTCGGTCGTGACGGCTGGGCCCGTCACCGTGAACGTGAATTGGGTTCCCGCCGCCACGATGGCCGGGCCAGCGACCTTGCAGATCCTGAGGAACGACGGCTCCGCCGGCGGCGGGCAAGGCGTGAGGGTATCGCCGATGATGATGAAGTCGTTCGCGTGCTCGCTCAGATGGGCGTCGGCCGCCTGTTGAGGGATGTCGATCTCGACGAAGTGTGGGTCCGCGTCGCTGCCGGCGTGGCAGAGCCAGACCTTCTCAACTTGCTCTTGCTGCTTCTGCAATAACCCTGGTTTCGAATTGTTCGCAGCGTTCTCGCTACTGCCGCAGTGGATGGACAAGACACCCGTGATCGCGATCACGGTGCCGGCGACTACCCGTCCGGACCGGTGCATGGACCCGCCTCCCTGAAGTATGTGGAATTTGCACGGCACGTGAATGTGGCGGTACCAGCATGCCACCGCACGCGCCGGGGTAGCTTGCGCTCGCCTAGTTCCCGCGCGAAATAGTTCGATCCGCGCTGGCACTTTCAGCGAAGTCATACTTACAGTCGAGGCCCATCATCACCGAATCCGGTCGGAAGCTTCGCCGCTCGGTCGAGGAGCCGGCTCGTCCCCTTCCTGCGTAGATTGTGCTGATTAGACCGGAGGGTGGAGAGCGAATGAATTAGTCCATCCACCTCCTGACCGTAGCGATGATCCTCCTCGGCAGCGACGCGCCTCCCGGGCGGCAGCAGATCAGAAACCGGGATCCCATCAAGCAGGAGGCGCTGTCTTTCAAGCAGTCACTGCGCTGGCTTCGGGTTTTTGCAGTAGGCTGAGACGTAGACCGACTCGACCCAGAGGATTGGAGAGGGGCCGTTGAACTGAAGGCGTCCGGCAAAATGGAACGTGTGGGCCTGCTCCCCGGGCTCGTCGGCTGCAGTGAGTGACTGTTCGTGCCGGAAATCGATCCGGTCCTGTTGCTCGGCGTGGAAAGACCGCCGCTCTGGGACGAATTCCAGACGATGGCGCACGGCGACCCCTCGGTATCGTCGCAGACGTAGATTTCAACAAAAGAGAGGCTTCCGGGCTGTTTGCTCCACTGTAGAGTCGCGCTCGCGTCACATGGGGACGGCGCGCTCCCGTCACAGGTGCCGTTATCGATTTCTGTACACGAGAAGTACGCGTTCGCCGCGCGCGCGGGGGAGGCGAAGAACGCGCTCGCGACGATGACGATTGTTGGTAGGCCTCGGCGGGCCCACTTCATGAGGCGCACGTTTCCGCGCACTGTTCGTGCTACGCGGATGCACTCGCGGCACATCCGATTGATCATTGGCCACGCCATGATTTCTCCCTTCGTTGAGGCATCACGTCTGTTCGCGCGGTAATTGCCCCAGCGTCCAGCGCCGTCGAGGATCGAGCTCCAAGTAGGAATTCAGCGGACGAGCGGAGCGGCGGAGCGCCGATGCGCTACCGGCGCCGGTCACCGCCGGGTGGAATTGCGCCAGGCACAAACATGACGAACGGCGCGAAGCACCGGACGAGCTCAGCTCTCGAGGTCGTCCCGAGCTTGCGCTCTGCGGATCGCAGGTGCCCCGATACAGCGCCCGTCGAAAGGCCGAGCAGGTACGCGATGAACTTGTTCTGGTGGCCCATGGCGGCGAAGGCCGCGACCGACCGCTCGCGCTGCGTGAGCGCCTTCGGATCGCGAACACTGGGCTCGTTGCGGCGCGCAAGGACGTAGCGCTTCCCGTCCGAGTCGTACTGATCCACGAGCGACCAGGTGCCCTCGACGAGTCCTTGCCACAGCCGCAGCGCCTCCTCGGGATCGGTCCGGCGCAGCGCTCCGCGCGCCCGGTCCAGGCGCTGGACCGCATCGGCGAGGCTCCAGCGCGCCTCCTCGGTCTGGGCGCCTCCCACTGCGTCCACGACCCGGCCGCCGCCTTCGAGCTTCGCCTCCGCCGGCGCCTCCGGCGGCGCGTCCGGCCAGATCCCGCACGCCCGCCTCAGACGCATGCTCGAGCTCAGGTGGGCCGACAGGAGCCTGAGCTGGTGCACGATGCGCGCAGAGAGAAGGCGACCACCCTCGGGAGTCCCGTGAACGATGAGCAGCGTCCTGCCGTCTGGCTCGGTGGCGAAGATTCCGAGGGACTCCGCTACACCCCAGCCCTGCAGCTGTGATCGAACATCGTCGACGACGGGTCCCCCAATGCGCCGCGCACGGCGGAGCGCGTAATCGACGACCCTGGGCGTGGGCGCGTAAAGTCGCCGCGCCAGGTCGGGCGGAGTCGACGGCTTGTGGATCTCCTCGAAGTCGGGAATCCTGCTCGGACGCTCGCCGGGGCGAATCGCACCGAACCCCGCCGAGCACTCGACCTTTCGCGAGCCATCCGGCAATTCCCTAAACACCCACGCCGCGGACCAGGGACCTTCGTTGAGCGGCTCCAGGGCCGCGAGCACGCCTTCGAGCCAGCCCCGGTCGTCGCGCACGGGCGCGTAGCACGCCTCCACCGCCCGTATGACGTCGAACTTCATGGCACCGGTCAAGCTGCGCGGTGAGCATACGGCATCCATTCACGTGCACGCGCGGCGGCTGGGGTTCCACCGATCGTATGACTCCGAGACCGTGGGGCTCACCCGAACGTCACGGCTTCGCCTGGGTGCCGCCGCCGCCCGCGAAGAGCGCGTACAGCCCGAGTCGGGAGCGTACCCCGAGCTTGCGGAACACGCTCGCCGCCTGGTTCGCGACCGTTCGAGGCGAGGAGGTGCGCCTGGCCGCGATCTCCGCGTTCGAAAGCCCGGCCGCAATCAGACCGGCGACGTCCCGCTCGGCGCGAGTGAGGCGGCCGAACGCCGCTGCCAATCCGCGGGGCGCCCATTCCAGCAACGCGTACGCGTCGCCGCCCACGTCGAGCCGCCAGGCGACGAGCTCTCGCGGCTCGCGGATGCGCTCGCCTGGTTTGGGTTCCGTCACGACCTCCAGCATAGATTCGAACCTCCGGCAACGCTCGCTGCGCGAGAGACAGGGCCTCCAGAAGCAGGGACCGCGATCAGGGCTGGATGTGACGCATGGATCCCAGAGCCCTAGCTGCTCAGCCGTGCCTGACGCCGCGCGCTCAGCCGAGCGGGCCGCCGCCCCAGCCCTTGCGCCACGGAGGGAACGTGTTCAGCGTCGACGCGAGCGTGCTCCAGGCCCTGGCACCAGTGCCTCGACGAAGCGTCGCTGGGTCCCCGCTCGATCAGACGCCGCACGCGAGGCGTCAAGACGGCGAGACGCTTTCGCCCCGTGCTTCCGGGCACGATGCGCAGCAACACCACGTCGAACCAACGGTCTCACCGCCCGGTAGAGCGACGTGCGGTCGAGCACGAGTCGCTCCGACAGGCGGCTGAGCGGCAACGCGCCGCGACCGTGCAGCGCCACCGGGATCGGCGAACGGGGCGAACGCCTCCTCGTACAGCCTGGAGACTGATTCTTCCGCCGCGGGCACGTGAGCACTGCTGTAGCGCATGCGCGCGGCGCGCGCTCTTCGGCAGCGGCCCGACGGCGCCGCCAGTGGCGAAGCGCGGTCGCGCCTACCCCTTCGTCCGCGGGTTCTTTGCCGGCGCTGCGGGCTTGGGCGCCGCCACGGTCCCCTTGAGCATGCCGCGCATCGTTTCGGCGGGCGGCTTCCCGTCCGGGCCGCTCTGCGCTGCCTCTCGGATCTCGGCGAGCTGCTGAGGCGTGAGGGGGCGTCGGCGGCGGCGGCACATGCTGCGAGTCTACCCACGCACTGACGCGCGGGTGGGGGACGCGGTTCAGCAGTAGCGTGGCCGCGCCGGCACCGGCGTCGCGATGGTCGTGCGTGCGCGGTCCAGTGACTGCGGGCGGACGATCCTCATCCCCTCCTCCGCTCGTCGCAGCGCGGCGTCGCTGCATGTCGTGCACTCGGTTGTCGCCGCGAGCTGTGCCCGGATCGTGGCAGCCTGGTTTGCCGCATACCGACGCTCGCATGCGAGTTCCGCCGCGTAGAGCCGCTCGATCTCGAGCAGGAGAACGTGGGCGAGGTCACGAGCGAAGCTCGACGGCTCGTCTTTCAGCTGCGCGCGCCACTGCTCGACCTGGTCGAGAGCGATCACACCAGCCTCCTTTCCTGTTCTCACCGCTGCTCGCTTGGAACGTATGCGCACGATGAGTAGAGAAACATGCCACGTCCATGGCGGGTCGAACGCCCGCGCGGCAGATCGCCGCACGGGTCGCTTCGGCGCCAGCCCCAGAGGTCCATCGACGACGGCCCCGGAGCGCTCCGCATACGGTGCTACGGCTCAGACCATCGACGGGCACTCCCGACCCGCCGGACATGAGCCGTGCCAGCCGGCGGGCAGATTCACACTGAGACACCCCGACTCTGCGCTCCCGCGCTCACCGCCGCGTCAGCCCGCACGCCGAGCAGTCGTCGCTCTTCGCGCGGTTCGCCTCGGCCGTCAGCCACTTCATGTTCTGCGGCGCGTCTAGGCCGCAGCACGCGAGCGGGCAGATGCGTCGCCCAACGCGGAGGGTCACGGAGCGCCGAACTCAGCGGCACGCCCTGCTTGATGGCCGTCTTTTGGGAAGCCGTTGGCACTACATCTGGAGCCAGAGCCCTTCAGAGAGTCGCAACCTCTGCCAACGTTCAATACTCCGGCCCAACTATGGCTTGCATTCGGTCCGCGCTCCTCGTCGTTTGTGCGGCCTCCTGCGGTTGGCCGCTCCTCGTGAAGGCGGCACCACCCGCGACGCCGCCGGTTTCCTCGGCGCGCGTGACGATTCTGTCCACAATGCTGGCCGAGTCGAAGGGGACGAACTCGCTCATCGGCGAGTGGGGGTTCTCGGCGGTCGTCGAGGCGAACGGGCAGCGACTCCTGTTCGACACGGGCGCCAGGCCCGATACGGTCCTCCGGAATGCCGAGGCCCTCGGCATCGACCTGTCGGGCATTACGGATGTCGTCCTCTCCCACTTTCACTGGGACCACACGGGAGGGCTCGTCACGCTCCGCCGCGAACTTGCCAAGAAGAACCCGGCAGCACTCTCGCGTGCGCATGTGGGGCACGGCTTCTTCTGGCCGCGCACGACGAAGGAGGGGAAGCCCTACAGCCCAACGGCCGAACTTCGCTCGGCATACGAGGCGAGCGGCGGAAAGTTCATCGAGCACGACACTCCGGCCGAACTTTTGCCAGGGGTATGGCTCACCGGACCTGTGCCTCGGGTCCATCCGGAGCACAACTATCCGCAGAACATCCTCGTTAAGACGCCGCAGGGGACGGTGCCGGATGATGTCCAGGATGACGCGTCGCTCGTGCTCGATTCGACCGAGGGGCTCATCGTCATCACCGGCTGCGGCCACGCCGGCATCGTCAACACCATCGACGCGGCGCGTGCGCGCGTCCGCGACACGAAGGTGAGCACGGTCTTCGGCGGCCTGCACCTGTTGGACGCCGACGATTCGACCCTCGACTGGACTGGCTCCGAGTTCAAGCGCGACGGGGTGAGGCACGTCGTGGGGGCGCATTGTACCGGTATCGAGGCGGTCTACCGGCTGCGGCAGTCAGCCGGGCTCGACCGGAAGAGTTGCGTCGTTGGCGCCGTGGGTGCGTCCTACGAACTGGGCAGAGGTATCGAAGCCGGGCGCCTGGCGCACTGACAGAAGGTCGACTGCGCGCCCATTGAAGTCTCAGCACTGCGGCCGAACACGTCCGGTTCTGGCCACGCCAAACCAACTCGGCTCAATCCGCGGATTCATGGGAGATCACGTCTTGGCGGCAACGAGCCCGTTTTCGGCCAGCCTGCCCATGGCGACACAAAGACATGGCAGCCGTCGGGCTGGGCCGGACCGCGTTCCCTCGCTTCACTCCCGCCTCCACGCTCCCTCTACGCGAGGCTCCTTCACCGGCCCCCTGTCCCGTGCGAGCGCGGCGCCGCCGGCCGCGAGCGCGAAGGCGGCACCCACGAGGAGCGCCGCCCGGTAACCGGCAAGAAAACGCTCAGGGGCGACCGCGACGTCGCCAGCGCGGGCACGGAATAGCGCGCTCGCCATCGACACGCCGACCACCATCCCCACGTTGCGCGCGGTGGCCAGCATCCCTCCGCCCGACCCAAGCCGCTCACGCGGCAGGGTCCCCATCACGGCGCTGTTGTTGGGTGGCTGAAAGAGCCCCATCCCGGCCCCGCATACGCCGAGGCGCAGCGCGATGACGCCCGGCGTGGTGCCCTGGTCCGCCAAGCCCACCAGTACGAGCCCCGCTGCGAGCACCACCATGCCGGCCGGGCCGAGCGCCCGCGGGCCGAACCGGTCCGAGAGCGAACCCGCCACGGGCGCAACCACAGAGAGCGCCAGCGGCACCGCCGTCAGCACGGCACCGAGCGCGGTTGCGTCGAGGCCCTTCACCCGTGCAAGGAAGAAGGGGGTCAGGAACGTGGAGGAGAAGAGCGCTGCGTACGAAAGGACCCCACCGGCGATGCCGGCCGAAAAGACGCGGCTGCGGAAGAGGGCTAGGTCGATCACCGGCGCTGGCGCGCGCCTCAGGTGCCGGACGAGCAGGATCCCCGTGGCGACCGCGACCGTGATGAACATGGCGACGCGACCCGCAGACTGAGGTGCGGCCTGGATCCCGGCCACCCCTGCGCCCAGGGTGGCCGCCAGCAAGAGTGCACCGCGCCGGTCTAGCGGTGCCGGGCGCGCCGGCCGAACCCGCGGAAGGGCGCGCAAGGACCACATCACCCCTGCCGCGCCGATCGGCAGGTTCACGAAGAAGATCCAGCGCCAGGAAAGGTGCTGCATGATGAAGCCGCCCAGAGGTGGTCCGGCCGTCAGTCCGAGCGCGACTACGCTGGCGACGGCCCCGAGCGCGCGCCCACGGTGAGTCGCCGGGAAGATCGCGGTCACGATGGCGGGGCCCATCGCCAGCATGGCGGATGCCCCGAGCCCCTGGACCGCCCGCGCACCCGTCAGGAGTGCGAGCCCCGGCGCCAACCCGCACAGCCCGGAGCCCAAGGTGAACACGAGCAGACCGCCGACGTAAACGAGGCGATGACCGAGGAGGTCTCCTAGTCTCCCGGCAGTGAGCAGGGCGGCACTGATGACGAGCAAGTAACCGGCAACGATCCACTCCACCCCCGCTATCGACGAGCGCAGCTCGCGGGTGATCGTGGGCAACGCCACGTTGACGATGCTGCCGTCGAGCGTGGCCATGAAGATGCCTACCGAGACCGCGGAGAAGCCCATCCAGGGAGAGCGAGTGGGGGCGGTCGCGAGATCGTTCACCATGGCACGAGTAGTAAGAGGGAATTCAGGCGTGGCACCTCCCTCCCGCCGGCGGGAGCGCGGACGCGCTCTACAGAGCGGCACACGTCACATACTCGGCATCGCGATCGGCGCGACCGGAGACAGATTGTCCTTGAGCATCTTCGCCACGGTTGTCAGGTCGGAGTCGCGCCTGGAGATCCGGTCGTCAGCGGCGGCGAGCAGGCGCTGGATGGCCTCTGGGGAGGCATCGTCCAGTGGCTCGGCCACCGAGTCCTCCTGACGAGGTCGGTCAGCGGCTCACGCACTCCATCGTCAAGGACGTGGTGCCGGCGCAAGTCTCCTCGGTGCAGTCTCTAGGGCGGCCGGTACTCAACAGGCTCACGAGCGAGCCCCCCGATATGAACCCGCGACCCGCCGGAAGAACTGGCCGTCTCCAAGCATGTCTCCACGCCCGAGGCGCACTCGAAAGAACTCGAGCGGACTCGGAAGGACTGCTTCGCACGTCGCAACAGTCGTTCCAGATCCCCGAACCGCGCCGATGGCGTGGCTGCTGAGTCGCGACGCCGCGGCTCGTAGCGACGCTCGTCATCACCATGCCCGCCGCGTGGAGGGTGCGCGGGCGCTCGCGCGTCAGCGCAGCACGCGTACGACCGGCAGGATCACCGCGAAGTGGGAGCCGGCGGCGGCGATGACGAGCAAGTGGAAGATCTCGTGGTAGCCGAAGACTGCCGGGAACGGATCGGGCCGGCGCAGCCAGTAGATCACCGCGCCGGCGCTGTACGCGATCCCGCCGGCGGCGAGGAGCAGGAGGCCATCCCCTCCGACCACCGCGCGGACCGCGCCCACAAGCGGGAAGACCGCCCAGCCGAGCGCCAGGTAGATGGGGATGCCCACGTACTTCGGCGCGTCCGGGTACATCACAGCCTGCGCGATCCCGAAGACCGCGCCGGTCCAGACGAACGTCAGGAGGCCCAGACCGCGGGTCGGGCCGAGCTGCAGGCAGAGCGGGGTGTAGGTGCCCGCGATGAGCAGGAAGATCGCCGCGTGGTCGAGGCGGCGGAGGAAACGCCGCCGGCGGGGGGGCCAGGTGGGGAGGTGGTAGAGCGCGCTCACGCCGAACATCATCGCGAGGCTCGCGCCGTAGATGCTCCCCGCGACGACGGCGCGCGGGCTCCGCGCCGCGTTCAGCAGCACGCCCCAGCCCGCGAGCGCGCCGGACACCGCGACGAGGTGCGAGAGGCCGCGCAGCGTCGGCTTTGAGCGCGCCGGCTCCCTGTCGTCATCGGTCATCGGCTCGGAGCTCCAGTCGCGACGCTCTCCATGGCTCATGGCGCGGTGCGGGGCCCGCGGCCCGTGCCGAAGGTTGGCTTCCTCGGAAGGTGGCGGAGCCTCACGGGAGAGTAGGTCATCCAGGTCAGGATGTCGTGGCGCGGACCGTTTCGGCGCGCAGAAAAGCGAAGAGCCCGACCTCGTGGAGGCCGGGCTCGGTGCTCGAAGCGTTCTTCGATGCGGATGCTACACGGGGCGGACGTTCGCCGCCTGCAGGCCCTTTGGGCCGCGCTGGACGTCGAACTCGACCTTCTGGCCTTCGGCGAGGCTGCGGAAGCCGTCGGCCTGGATGGCGGTGTGGTGGCAGAACACGTCATCGCCCCCGCCGTCCTGCGTGATGAAGCCGAAGCCCTTCGCGTCGTTGAACCACTTCACGGTACCAGTAGCCATTTACTCTCGAACTCGTTTCTTCTCTTGTTTTCGTGCGGAAAGGATCGCCGCGCGGACTCCATCCATGAGCGGATGGAGGGCAGGGCTTGTAGCTCATTCCGGAGTGGAAAGTCGAGCTGCGAGCGCCGGGCAGCTACGTCCCCGCCGCGACGCGGCCGCGAGCAGCTCGGCCCGCTCGACCCTCGCGCGGAACTCGGTGCTCGGCGCCCTCGTCCGGTCCTCGTGGCGGACGAGCCGCCGAGCGCGGCTCACCGCCTGCGCGAGGCCGACCCGCTCGTGCCGGAGGGATTCGTCGCCGTGCGCGAGGAGTTCCTCGAGCCTTCGCAGACGAGCTCGACGCATGTTCCGCCGACCTGGGCGGCACCGCGATGATACGAACACGTAGTCCCACGCGCAGACACTACCGCCGGGGACGGACTATTCGCGGACTCGAGCAGTTGAGGGGAGACAGGATTTGAACATGAAGGGGTGACCCGAAGGTAAGCGCGCGACGGCGCACCAGTTTTCGCGAATTCGGCTGTCGTTGTGAGCAGTTCCGGAGCCAGGTCGAGTCGCCCCAAGGCGCCTCCAGGTCCCCCGAAACGCCCCGAGATTTGGCGACAGGCAGTCGAGTCGTGTTTTAGCTGGACGCTGCCGGTCACCACTTCTCGCCGAACGGCCGAGCCTCCACCTCGAACGACCACGCCGACCGAGGCTGCCGCACTAGGGCTAGCACGGTCGAGGCGACATCATCCGGCTTCACGAAGAACTCGTCCGGCTTGTCGGGCATCCGCTCTCGCGTCACGGGGAGGTCAACGACCCCGTCGATGACAACCAGGGCCACGTGGACGCCGGCGGGCCAGAGGTGCCGAGCCATAGACTCCGCGAGCAGACGCTGCGCTCCTTTCGCAGACGAGAAGGCGGTGCTCTTCGGTCCACCGCGACGGGAAGCCGTCGCGCCGATGTAGACGATGGTCCCCTGCCTTCTCCTCTTCATCGCCGGGATGACGTGCTGAGCTGCAACGAGCGCTCCCAGCCCGTTCACGCGCCATGTCGATTCGAACGCGTCGGGGGTGATCTCCTCCACCGTACCCCAGACACCGGAGCCGGCGTTGTAGACCAGCACATCGACCGCTCCGAGCTCGGCCTCGATCGTGGCGAGCGTCCTCTCGAGCGCTGACCGGTCCCCCGCGTCGCAGCAGTAGGCCCTTGCCGGTGGGCCGAGGTGTCGCGCGAGGTCCTCGATCAGGTCCGGACGCCGAGCGACGAGAGCGGTCGCGTATCCCTCCGCCGCGAACCGCCGGGTGATCGCGGCGCCGTTTCCGGGTCCCACGCCGATGACAACGCAGACGGGCTTCTCCATGCGCGATACGTATTCGGCGACACATCGCGACGCATCGCGGCTTCCGTCACCCTACTGGTGAAGCGCGGCGCAGATCCGACCGAGGCCCTTCTCTAGGACCGCTCGCGGGCAGCCGAGGTCAAGGCGGATGTAGCCATCCGAATTGGCGACGAACATGTCTCCGCCCTCCAGCAGGACGCCGGCGTGGTGGGCTATCACGTTCGCGAACATGAACCCGGCGAGGTTGAAGGTTTTTGCTGGGAGCCATGCAGGTGACCTCTCTCCGACATGCCGGCAGCTACCCTCGAGCTCATCGCCACCTTCGCGGGCCGTACGTCTTCTGCGACCAGGTGGGCGCCCGACTCACGCACAGCATGGTGAAGCGCGTCGTCCCGACGACGTGCAGGAAGGCCAAGCTTGCGAAGCGCATCACGAGCCACGGCCTGCGACACACGTTCGCGAGTCACCTCGTCATGCGGGGGAAGTCGCTGAAGGCCGTCCAGGAGTTGCTCGGCCACGAGAGCATCGAGATGACGCTCCGGTACTCGCACCTCACACCCGACGTGAGGCGCGAGGCGGTGCAGGCCCTCGACGATGCACCACCGGCGCGCTCCGGCCCCGCCACTGCGAGCGCACGGTGGTTCACCACGAGGTGCTGGGCCTTCCCCGGCGGCGTTGCGGGTGTCTGTGACGACGACGCTGGTGGGCTCGCCGCCGGTGCGATCGGCGTGCAGCACGGCGCCGGCGCGCAATGCCGCTCACCATGCGATCGCCTAGGGCTGGGAGGATCGAGAGTAAGGAAGGTGACTCTGGTCGGGCGCATCGTCAGCACACCTGATGTCCTTCCAGGGCGCGCCCGTCCCCGGGTTCACGAACGACCTTCCGCACGTTCTTCTTGAGGAGGCCGACGCCCGCGAGCGAATTCGCGTTGAGCTTCTTCATCGTCACCGCGTGGTTGAGCACCAGCTTCAGCAGCTCGATCTCACGGTCGAGCGTGGCCGGGGACGGCGCCCCGCCGCGCTTGGTCGTCTCGCGTGGGAGCACGGCATTCGCGTTTCCTCGTCAGGAAGCGGAGCGAACGCTTGCCGGGGCGGTGGGCGGGCAGACTTCTGCGCACCCGCTGGTAGTGGGACCGATCGCCACTTGCGTCCCGGCGGCCGCGGTGACGAGTGGTTAAGTTCCCAAGCGCTCCGCTGTTGGAGACGAGGCGAGTCAATAAGACGAGGCGAGTCAACATGACAAATGCAAACAAGCGCTGCAGGGAGAGTCTCAACCGCGTTCAAAAATGCCGCTTGGCTGTTCACCAGCGTCGCCATCCTGATGGCTGCGGCACCTAGCCAAGCGCAGACTAGCCAAAAGCCGACGATCGTCCTCGTCCACGGAGCCTTCAATGACTCGTCGAGCTGGGAGGGCGTCATCCGCGAGCTCCCCAACGGCTACCGCGTGATCGCGGCAGCCAACCCCCTTCGCGGCGTGAAGAGCGATTCGAGTTATCTGGCGAATCTGATCGATAGCATCAAGGGACCCGTGGTGCTCGTCGGTCACTCAATTAGCGGAATGATGATCACCAACGCGGCCACCGGAAAGAGCAATGTGAAAGCACTCGTGTATGTGGCCGCGCTTGCGCCGGACGCCGGCGAAACCGCGGACGACTTGCTTAGTAA
>Ga0318572_10000304_pt1 | contig 17860 bp, 6 predicted proteins | sample GRESIP089b5f20_FD_202528 | JGI IMG/M metagenome (GOLD analysis project Ga0318572, IMG submission 202528) | Tropical soil microbial communities from Luquillo Experimental Forest, Puerto Rico - GRE.SIPMG.089b5f20 | ecosystem: Environmental > Terrestrial > Soil > Tropical forest > Bulk soil...
CAGCAACGGCAGCGAAATCAGCGCTCCCAGCAAGGGCGCGGTGGAGAAATAGGCCCCCGCCCGCGCCGAGCCCAAGCCCCTCAGCGACAGCACATACAGCACCAGACTCACCCCATAACCCAGGAAGCCGACCAAAGCCGCCAGACCCAGGGTTCCGGCAGCGGGCAAAGGATCGCCGGCAAGGCTGATGGCGAGGCTAAGATTGACGCTGCCGGCCACCAATCCCTTGGCGGCGGCGATCTTGACCGGGTCGGACAGCGAGACCTTGCGGGTCAGATTGTTGTCGATGCCCCAGCAGAGGCAGGCGGCCAGGATGGCGGCAGGCGGGCCGAGGGCCGACAGGCTGGGCTCGCCGGTCCAGGCCAGGGTCAGGGCTCCCAAGGTAATGACCCCCATGCCCAGCGCGATGCGCGGGCCGATATTCTCGCGGAAGGCCGCCCAGGCCAGCGCCGAGGTGAACAGACCTTCGGTGGTCAGCAGCAACGAGGCGGAGGCGCCGTCGGTGCTGCGCAGTCCGGTCATCAGCAGCAAAGGGGCCAGCACGCCGCCGAAGCCGATGGCGGCGCCCAGCCAGGGAATGTCGGCTTTGGCCAGGGTTTCCGGGCTGCGGCGGATCAACGCCAGCAGGGTCAGGCCCAGCCCAGATCCCAGATAAAGCAGCCCCGCCAGCATCCAAGGCCCGGTGCCGTTCAGCAGCAGCTTGGCGAAAGGTGTGCTGGCGCCGAACAATCCGGCTGCGGCCAGCCCGGCCAGAATGCCGGGATGCAGATGAAGATGGGAATGACGGCGGGGATGCTGATGACCGGGCGACATGGTGCGACCATATCACCCGGTCGGGCGGAGGCTTTAGTGGATTTTGACGTTCTCGGCCCGCTCGGCCTCGCGGCGGGCCTGATAGGCGTTATAGGCCTGGACCACCACCAGATATCCGCCATGCAGGGCGATATCGGACTCGACGGCATTGCGGCTGGTGGCGGCCAGCCCGGCATGACCGGAGGCATCGACGGCGACGAAATATTCGTAATTCATGATTGCTCCTCCAAGCCCCTCCTTCGGGGGACAGGAAGAAGTAAGCCATGACATCATGGCTGAATTAGGTGGGGATGATGGCGAAGCCATGGACCTTGCGCCACCTTTCCGCCATCTTGTTGGGGCATCGAGGGAGAGATAACCCCCAGCCGCCAAGACGAGAGCCATCTTGCCCACACGCCGTCAGTTCCTGCTATCCGCCGCTGCTTTCACAGCGCTTCCCCATCTGGCCCGTGCCGCAGCGCTTCCCAAGGATTTCCTCTGGGGCGTCTCCACCTCGGCCTTGCAGATCGAGGGCGCGGTGGCCGAGGACGGGCGCGGCCCCAGCATCTGGGAAAGCTTTGCCCGCCACCCTGGCGCGATCCAGGACGGCTCGACGCCGGATGTCGCCTGCGACCATTATCATCGCTGGCCCGAGGATGTGGGGCTGATGCAGCAGTTGGGCGTCGGGGCCTATCGCTTCTCGGTGGCCTGGCCTCGGGTGATGCCGCAGGGAACCGGGGCGGTGAACGCCAAGGGTCTGGATTTCTATGACCGGCTGGTCGACGGCCTGCTGGCCGCCGGCATCCGCCCCATGGTCTGCCTCTATCATTGGGATCTGCCGCAGGCCTTGCAGGACAAAGGCGGCTGGCTGAACCGCGATATCGCCGGCTGGATGAGTGATTATGCCTTGGTGGTGGCGCGGCGGCTGGGCGACCGGGTCAAGGACTGGTTCGCGCTGAACGAGCCGTCCGTCTCATCCATCTTCGGTCATGGCTATGCCGAACATGCTCCCGGCCTGAATGGCGGTGAGAAAGCCATTCTGGCCGCCTTGCATCATCAGAATCTGGCCCAGGGCCGCACCCTGAAGGCCTTGCGGGCGGAAAATTCAGGCTGGAAGCTGGGCACGGTGCTGAGCTTGCAGCCGATTGTGCCGGAAACCGCCAGCGAGCAGGACCGGGCGGCCACGATCCGCTGGGATGCGGTCTGGAACCGGGTGGCGCTGGATGGCGTGATCCGGGGGCAATTGCCCGACGTGCTGGCTCCGGCCCTGGCCGAGTTCGTCAAGCCGGGGGATCTGGAGATGATCCGCTTCCCGCTGGATATGCTGGGGGTGAATTACTATTCGCCTCTGACCATTCAGCATAATCCGGGCCGGGCCTTCAATGCCTGGTGGGGTGTGCCGCATATCGCCCGGCGCACCGCCATGGATTGGCCGGTCGAGCCGGGCGGGCTGTTGCAGATTCTGACCGAGCTGAAAGAGCTGTACGGCAATCCCAAGGTGCTGATCACCGAGACCGGGGCGGCCTATAACGACCAGCTTCAGGCCGGCATGGTGGCCGATCCCGATCGCGTCGCCTTCCTGGCCGACCATCTCCAGGCGGTGGCCCAGGCGCGGGCGGCGGGATGCCGGGTCGATGGCTTCATGGTCTGGTCGCTGCTGGATAATTGGGAATGGCAATATGGCTATTCCCGCCGCTTCGGCATCACTTACGTGGATTACGCCAGCCAGCGTCGCACGCCGAAGGATAGCTTCGCCTGGTTGGCCGGACGCATCAAAGCGGGGGCGCTGTGAGAGTTCTGGATAAAGGTTTGTGGCTGTGGACCGGCCTCGAGGACGAGTCGGAACGCCGCCGGGTGATCTCTGAGCATCTGGCCGGGCTGGTGGGCTGTCCGGCGGAAGAGTTGGTGGTTGAGCGGGATACGCTGGGTCGCCCGTTCATTGCTCGGCCTCAGACCGATTTACAGTTCAGTCAGGCGCGGCGCGACGGTTTCGTCGTGTTGGCTGCCTCTGAGCAAGGTGCGGTTGGGGTGGATGTGGACCTGCTCCAGCCCGGCGACTGGCAGGGCAAGTTGGCCGGGGACTTCTTCGCACCGAAGGAAAAACGCTGGCTGGACAGTTTGGCCGAGGAGGATCGTACTTTCGGCTTCTTTCGCCTTTGGACCGGAAAGGAAGCGGTGCTGAAGGCCTTGGGGCTGGGAATCGCTCAAGGCATGGCCGAGCCGGATTTCAGCAAAATCATAGCCTTGCGCCAGTCCTTCCTGGAAAATTCCGCGCAGTTGTCGGCTCGCGGGAAATTGTTCCACCTGGAATGGTGGTCACTGGAAATCGACGCCATATCTATTGTGGTGTGCAAAGCAACGCAGGACTCTTGAATCCACACATGGCTCTCCTCTAAAAAGAGGGCTTCACGTCCGGCTTGCGACAGGCTATGCCCCCTTATCGAGGCAATTTTGCTGCCGAGACGCTTTTGCAGTCCGCGTACCCCCCGGAGTCTGGGACGGCGCGGCCGTTGGATGAAATGACGAACGCTTCGCCCGTCTTGCCGGTTATCGCTCCCGCTTGGGATCCCAGCCTTCTGAGGGATGAGCTGCTGCCCGAAATCTTTTCGGACTCCGCAGCCCGCCATCCCACCCGCCCCGCCATCGAATTCGCCGGCGAGGTGATCGCCTATGCCGAGTTGGAGCGACGGGCCAACCGCTTCGCCCGATCCTTGCGAGCCAAGGGAATCGGCGTCGGCTCCTTCGTCGGTCTGTGGATGCAGCGGTCAGCCGATCTGCATGTGGCCTTGCTGGGTATTCTGAAGGCGGGCGCCGCCTATCTGCCGTTCGACGCCGATGCGCCGGTGGACCGCGTGGCCGATTGCCTGGGCGACTGCGCCGCCGCCGCCATCGTGGTGGATGCCACCAATGGCGCCAAGCCGGGCGAGCTGCCGGCTCCGCGCCTGGATTTTGCCGCGACTCTGGCCGCAGGTGAAGACGGTCCGGCCCCGGATCTTCGCGCCGAGGGCAAGGGAGCGCAGGACGCCGCCTATGTCATCTATACCTCGGGCTCGACCGGCAAGCCCAAGGGTGTGGTGATCAGCCACCGCAACATCTGCCATTTCCTGCGCTCGGCCAATCTGGTCTATGGGCTGGGCGAGACGGATGTGATGTTCCAGGGCGCGTCGGTGGCCTTCGACCTGTCGCTGGAAGAAATCTTCCTGCCCTATCTGAATGGCGCCAAGCTGTGGGTGGCCAGCCGTGCGGTGATGCAGGATACCGAGAATCTGGGCCGGGTGCTGACCGCCGCCGGGGTGACGGCCATCGATACCGTGCCGACCCTGCTGTCGATGTTCCCCGCCGATGTGCCGTCTCTGCGCCTGATCATCCTGGGCGGCGAAGCCTGCCCGCCGGCCTTGGCCGAGCGCTGGTGCCGCCCTGGCCGCCGGCTGTTCAACAGCTATGGCCCCACCGAAGCCACCGTGGTCGCCACGGTCGCCGAGGTGCTGCCCGGCCAGCCTGTGACCATCGGTCGTCCGATTCCCAATTACACCTGCTATATCGTCGACGAGAACTTGCAGCCGGTGTTGCCGGGCCAGCAGGGCGAACTGCTGATCGGCGGCCCCAGCGTCGCGGCTGGCTATCTGAACCGGCCCGAACTGACGGCCCAGAAGTTTGTGGCAAATCCTTTCCCGTCAGACCGTAGCGACCCGATCCTCTATCACTCGGGCGATGCCGTCAGTTTGGACGAGCAGGGCAATATCGCGTTCCATGGCCGCATCGACGATCAGGTGAAGATTCGCGGCTATCGCGTTGAGCTGGGCGAGATCGAGGCCCGGCTGGCGCAGATGCCGGGGGTTTCCCACGCCGCCGTGGTGATGCGCAATGAAGGCGGAGCCGACCGGCTGGTGGCTTTCCTGACCGGCAAGGAGATCGCCGGGCGCGATCAGTATCGTCAGGCGCTGAAGGCCGATCTGCCCTGCTATATGATCCCGTCGCACTACGAGGCCTTGGCCGAGCTGCCGCGTCTGGCCTCGGGCAAGGTGGATCGCAAGGCGCTGGCGAAGCTGCCTCTGTCCGCCGCCCTGGCGGAAGAGCAGGAAGAGCCTGAAAGCCAGACCGAAGCCGCGCTGCTGGCGGCGGCGCAGGCGGTGTTCCCCGGCCAGTCGCTGCCGTTCGAGGCCGATTTCTTCACCGAGCTGGGCGGCCATTCGCTGCTGGCGGCGCGGTTCGTCTCGGCGGTGCGTCAGACTCCGGCGCTGGCCGGGCTGACCCTGCAAGACGTCTATAATCTGCGCAGCCTGCGGGCCATGGCGGCGTTGCTGGACGAGCAGGGCGGCGCGGAAGCCCGCGACCTGTCCTTCGCCCCGCCGCCGTTCCTGCGCCGCTTCCTTTGCGGTCTGGCTCAGGCGGTGGTGCTGCCGCTGATTCTGGCGCTGATCACCGCGCCCTGGCTGGGGGTGTTCGTCGCCTATCAGCTGTTCTCGGGCGATGAAGAGAACTTCGCCGCCGAGGTGCTGGCCCTGTTGCTGACCTATGGCGTCATCAATATCGGCACCTTCTGTGTCGCCGTCGCCGGCAAATGGCTGGCCATCGGCCAGACCAAGCCGGGCCGTTATCCCTTGTGGGGCGCCTATTATTTCCGCTGGTGGCTGTCTCAGCGCTTCGTCAGCATGGTGCATGTGAAGTGGCTGCAGGGCACGCCCCTGATCCGCATCTATCTGCGCCTGCTGGGGGCCAAGATCGGACGCGATGTCATCCTGGGCGACTTCGAGGCCGGAGCCATCGACCTGATTTCCATTGGCGACGGCGCGGCGCTGGGGGCCAAGCTGCTGCTGGCCAATGCCGAGGTGGTGGGCAACGAACTGATCATCGGCCATATCGAGATTGGTGCGGATGTGCTGATGGGCAGCTCTTGCGTCGTCTCGGGCGATGTGGTGGTGGGGGAAGGGGCTCAGCTGAGCGACCTGACCAGCCTGCCGATGGGCAGCCGCGCCGGAGCTTGGGAGCGCTGGGACGGCACCCCTGGCCGCAAGATCGGCGAAGTGGACCCTGACAGCCTGCCCGAAGCGCCCTTCGCCAGTCCGGCGCGCCGCACGGTGCAGGGCATGCTCTATCTGCTGATGATGCTGATCCTGCCGCCGGTATCGCTGATGCCGATCCTGCCGGCTTTCTATTTCATCGACAGCATCGGTGACCGGCTGGGCGAGTTCTTTGGCGTCGATCCTTTGCTGATGCTGCCGCTGACCGCCTGGCCGGCAGCCATCGCACTTATCGCCATCACCGTGCTTCTGATTGCCGCCGTGCGCTGGACGGTGCTGCCCAAGGTCAAGCCGGGGCATTACTCCATCCATAGCTGGTTCTATCTGCGCAAATGGTTCGTGGCGCTGGCCACCGAACTGACGCTGGAAACCCTGTCGTCGCTCTATGCCACCGTCTATATGCGGGCCTGGTATCGGCTGATGGGCGCCAAGATCGGCAAGGATTCCGAGATTTCCACCAATCTGGCGGGCCGCTATGACCTGACCGAGATCGGCGAGAAATGCTTTATCGCCGACGAAGTGGTGCTGGGCGACGAGGAAATCTATCGCGGCTGGATGATCCTGGAACCGGTCAAGACCGGATCGCGGGTGTTTGTCGGCAATGACGCGGTGGTTCCGCCCGGGACCTCGATCCCCGACGGATCGCTCATCGGCATCAAGTCCCGCCCGCCGGCCCGCGAGGTGGCGATGGCCGAGGGCGATATCTGGTTCGGCTCGCCGCCCCTGAAGCTGCCGGTGCGCCAGCGCTTCGAGGATGTGGCCGCCAACTGGACCTATACCCCGCCGAAATGGCGCAAATATGCCCGCGCCTTGTTCGAGGCGCTGTCGGTTTCGCTGCCGACCATGCTGTTCATCACCTTCGGCACGCTGGCGGTGGACTTCCTGGCTCCGGCCATTCTGGCCCGCGACTTCCTGACGCTGCTGCCGCAGTTCATGATCTGCTCGGTGGCGATTTCCTGCCTGCTGGTGCTGGCGGCGATCGCCGTCAAATGGATGACCATGGGAACCTATCGCCCCACCGTGAAGCCCATGTGGTCCTGGTGGGCGCTGCGCACGGAAGCTGTGGCGGTGATGTATTGGGGCATGGCCGGCAAGGTCTTGCTCGACCATCTGCGCGGCACGCCGATGCTGCCCTGGGTTTTGAAGCTGTTCGGCTCGAAGTTCGGCAAGGGCGTCTTCATGGATACCACCGACATCACCGAGTTCGACTGTATCCATGTCGGCGATTTCTGCGCCATCAACTCGCTGTCGGCCTTGCAGACCCATCTGTACGAAGACCGGGTGATGAAGGTCGGGCGCGTGACCCTGGGTACCGGCGTCACCGTGGGTTCTGGGGCCACCGTGCTTTACGACACCCATTGCGGCGATTTCTCACGCGTCGGGCCTTTGACCATCATCATGAAGGGCGAGGAAATTCCCGCCAGCAGCGAATGGCAGGGCGCGCCGGCCGTTTGTCGCCGTGACGAAGTCAGCAATCCCAACCCACCGTTGGCCCGCGCCGCCGAGTAAAGCTCAGCGGGTCGGGACCGGGTTGCGCCGGTAATAGGCGTCGAGGAAGGGGGCAATCCGGCTGGCCGGGATGAAACTGGTCAGATCGATCCCGCGCGAGGGATCGGACAGCTCCAGCGAGATGATTCCTTCCAGGCAATTGCGCACCGGATCGAACACGCCGCCGCCCGACGCCCCATGGGGATAGCCGGTGCTAAGGATGTTGGTCCAGCCCTGGGTGGCATGGGCCGCATTGTTCAGCCGCTCCATCGGCTGGGGGATGGTCATGGCGGAGCTGATCTTGCCCTGCGCCGCCACCGTCATCGGTATGTTCAAGCCAGGGTTGGCTGGACAGACCAGCGTCGGGGTCTCGTCGCGCCGGCTGGGCGTCAGAGCGTTCATATCAAGCCGGATCAAGGCGATATCCAGATCGGGGGAATAATCCGTTCCTTCCATCACCACATCGCCAGAGATCAGGGCGCGCTCGGGGAGCAGCACCTTCACTCCCGGATGAGCAGGGTCGACATGCACCACATGATCGGCGGTCAAGACCAGCCCGGCCCCCAGATAGACGCCCGAGCCGGTCGAGAAGGTGACGCCGTCGCCGGTGGGTTTTTGCAACACCACGCCAATCTCTTGCGGCAAAGGCTCGGCGGCCCAGGCGGCGGCTGGGGGCAGCAATGACAGAAGTAGCAGAGCGGTCTTTCGCATAGAGATCAGCTTAAGCCCATCCCCGGTCACTTCACAATCCCTGCAGATTTTCCCCGTCACTCGGCAAGACTTGCCGAGCGTGATGGGGGCGTCACATTAAGTGTCTTTTAATTTCAATAGGCTAGAAATTGGCATGGTCTTCGCACAGAGGAACATGGTCAAAGCTCCGGGCCGAGGCGGTTTGGTCACCGCCAGCCAGAAGAGGACGGTTCGGGGCGAGCCTGGAAACAGGCAAAACAGGGACGAAAGCCGTGGTCACATCCATCTCGTCATATAGCGTGGCGCAAATCGCCAGCATGACGCAGACCGACATCCAAGGTCTGACGGCGACCCAGATTCAGTCGATGACCGCGACTCAGATCGCGGCTCTGACCTCCACCGAAATCAGCGAGCTGTCCTCTACTCAGTTCGCCGCCTTCCTCACCACTCAGGCGGCGGCGCTGACCTCGGACCAGCTGTCGGCGATGTCGTCGAACCAGTTCGGCTTCACCTCGACCGCGATCAGTGCTTTGAACGCTGTCGCCATTCTGGCGCTGACCACCGCCGATATCGCCGCCCTGAGCACCACTCAGGTCCGGGGCTTGAGCACCACCGACATCGCCGCCATGAGCGCCGATCAGATCGCTGCTCTGTCCTCGTCCCAGCTGGGGGCGATGTATGCGGTTCAGTTCAAGGCGCTGACCAACGACGATGTCGCCTCGCTGTCGGCGACCCAGCTGTCGGGCTTGAACTCGACCCAGATGTTCGCCCTGACCAGCACCCAGATGGGCGCGCTGTCCACCACCCAGTTGGCGGAACTGACCTCGACCCAGGTGCATTACCTGTCCACCCTGGCGGTGTCGGCGATGACCACCACCCAGTTCTCGTCGCTGTCGGTCGAGCAGGTGGTGGCGATGACCACCACCCAGCTGGCCAATCTGACCGGCGAGCAGCTGAATTGCCTGACCACCGCCGAGCTGGTGTCGCTCACTTCGACCCAGTTGGGCGGCCTGACCTCGACCCAGGTCGGGCAGCTGACCCCTGATCAGCTGGCGAACCTGACCTCGGCGCAGCTGGCCGGCATGACCAGCACCCAGCTGAAGGGTCTGACGGAAACCCAGGCGGGCAATCTGACGGCGACCGAGATCACCGGCTTTACCTCCACCGCCATCAAGGGTCTGACCACCACCGCCCTGCAGGCCTTGTCGGCGACGCAGCTGCAGGCCCTGACCACGGTCGAGCTCGCCGGTCTGACCTCGACCCAGATGGGGGGCTTTACCTCCACCGAGCTGACCCAGCTGAGCACCACGCAATTGACGGCGCTGACCTCGACGGCCTTTACGGGCCTGAATTCGACTCAGATCGGCGGCTTGACCACCACTTTGCTGTCGGCGATGACCACCACTCAGCTGCGTGGCCTGAGCAGCACCGCGATCGGCGCGCTGGACGATGATCAGTGGGCGTCGCTGTCGACGACCCAGGTTTACTTCCTGACCACCACCCAGATGAAGGGCCTGAGCGGCAATCAGCTGACCAGCCTGACCGCCACCGAGATGGCCGCCTTCACCAGCACCGAGCTGGGGGCGCTGACGGTGACGCAGATGAGCCAGCTGGGCACCACCCAGTTGTCGGAGCTGAACAGCACCCAGATTTCCGGTCTGGTCAGCACTCAGATGGCCGCTCTTTCGGCGGATCAGCTGGGGGCTTTGTCGGTGACGCAGCTGGCCTCTCTTTCGGTCACTGCCATCAAGGGTCTGACCAGCACCGGCTTGGCGGCGCTGTCCAACGACCAGTTGGCCGGCCTGACCACCACCCAGATCGCCGCTTTGACGGTGACGGCTTTGCAGGGCATCGCCGATACCCAAATTTCCAGCCTGTCCACCACGCTGCTGCATTCCCTGACCTCGACGCAGATGGGGGCGCTGACCTCGACGGCGGCGTCGGCCCTGACCTCGACCCAGGTGGGATCGCTGTCGCTGACCCAGATCAAGGGCCTGTCGACCACTGCCATCTCGTCGCTGTCGCCCGATGATTTCGCCGAGTTCTCCTCGACCGAGCTGGCGGCCCTGACCAGCACCCAGATCAAAAGCTTGACCAGCGATCAGATATTCTTCCTCAACAGCACCGAAATTTCCGCATTCACCTCAACCCAGATTTCGTACCTGACCACCACCCAGCTGGGGAACCTGTCGCTGTGGCAGATTCCCTATCTGTCGAATACCCAGATCTCGGGCCTGACCAGCACGCAGATCGGCGCTTTATCCACCGACCAGCTGAATGCCATGAGCACCACTCAGATGGTTTCGGTTTCCACCACCGCGATCCAGGGCCTGACCAGCACCGAGATCGCCGGATTGAACACCACCCAGCTGTCGTCCCTGACCACCTGGCAGCTGGCTAAGTTGAGTTCGCTGTCTCTGTCGGGCCTGTCGGATACGCAAGTCACGTCTTTGACTACCACCCAGCTGTCGTCCTTGAGCGCCAACCAGCTGTTTGGCCTGACCTCGACGGCGGCATCGGCGCTGACGGCGACCCAGGTGGCGTCGTTGAACACCACCCAGATCATGGGGCTGTCGACCACGGCTCTGTCAGGCTTTAACGCCACCGATTTCGGCGAGCTGTCGTCGAAGCAGCTGACCTCGCTGACCGCCTCGCAGATCAAGGGCCTGAGCAATGACCAGCTGGCTTCGCTGAACGCCACCGAGCTGGGGCAGTTGACCAGCACCCAGATTTCCGCCCTGACCAATACCCAGGTGGCGTCGCTGACCGATGGCGATGTCTCGCTGCTGACCTCGACCCAGATTACCGGCCTGACCTCGGGCCAGCTGTCGTCCTTAAGCGCCGATCAGGTGTCTTACCTCAGCACCAGCCAGCTGGCCGCCATGAGCTCGACCAGTCTGAAGGGGCTGACCAGCACGGCGTTGGCGGCTTTGTCCACCACCCAGCTGTCCTCGCTGAACACCACCCAGATCAAGGGGCTGACCACCACTGCTCTGGCAGGTCTGACCGATGTGCAGGCGTCGGCGCTGACCACCAGCCAGATGTTCGTGCTGACCTCGACCCAGCTGTCGTCGTTGACCTCGACGGCGGTGTCGGCGCTGAACGCCACCCAGATCGCGGCGCTGAACTCGACCCAGATCGCCGGCCTGTCCACCACTGCCATCGCCAACCTGAGCGCCACGGACCTGGCCGAGCTGACCCCCTATCAGCTGTCGAACCTGACCACCACCCAGATGGGGGCTCTGACCGCCGATCAGCTGTCGAACCTGACCAGCACCGAGCTGACGGCCTTCACCAAGACCGAGATGTCGGCGCTGTCGGCAACCCAGCTGGACAACCTGAGCACCACTCAGGTCGGGCTGCTGAACTCGACCCAGCTGTCGGGCCTGAACTCGACCCAGCTGGCCTCGCTCAGCAAGGATCAGGTGGCGGCCATGAGCTCCAGCCAGCTGAAATATCTGACCACCACGCAGATGAAGGGCTTCACCAGCACCGAGATGTCGGCGCTGACCGCTACTCAGCTGGCCGGTCTGTCTTCCAGCCAGTTGGGCGCCATTACCAGCACCGCGCTGGGTGGTCTGAACGACGTTCAGTTGTCCAGCCTGACCACCACCCAGCTGGCCGGTCTGAGCAGCACGCAGATCGGCGGACTGACCAGCACGGCGGTATCGGCGCTGTCGGCGACGCAACTGGCCTCGATGACCTCGACCCAGATTTCCGGCCTGTCGAGCACCGCCATCGCCGCCATGACCACCACCGAGATGTCGCTGCTGTCCACCAAGCAGTTGGCGGCTCTGACGGCGGCGCAGCTGTCCAGCCTGTCGAACGATCAGCTGACCGGCCTGACCAACACCGAGCTGGCGGCTCTGACCTCGACCCAGGTGGGTAGCCTGACCGCCACGCAGCTGAACAGCCTGACCACCACCCAGCTGTCTTCGCTGACCAATTCGCAGATGTCGGGCCTTGGCAGCGGCCAGTTGGCGGTGCTGGACTCGACCCATGTGGGCGCGCTGACGGCGACCCAGCTGTCCAGCATGACCAGCACTCAGCTGGCGGGCCTGACCAGCACCGAGCTGGGCGAGCTGACCGGCACCCAACTGGCAGCCTTCTCGGCCACTCAGGTGAACAATCTGACCACCACCTCGCTGGGCGGCCTGACCTCGACTCAGGTGGGGCAGCTGAGCAATACCCAGCTGGCGGCGCTGAACTCGACCCAGATGGGCGCGCTCAGCAGCACTGCCATCGACGCCTTGTCGGCGACCCAGGTGGCCTTGCTGACGGCGACCCAGATGACCGGGCTGTCGGCGACGGCTTTGTCCTCCATGTCCTCGACCGAGCTGGGCGAGCTGTCGGCCAAGCAGTTGGCGGCCCTGACCTCGTCGCAGATTTCCAGTCTGACCAGCACGCAGATGGCCGGGCTGTCGGCGACCTCGCTCTCCTCTCTGACCTCGACCCAGCTGGCCTATCTGACGGCGACCCAGTTGAACGGTCTGGGCACCACCCAGCTGGCCAGCCTGACCAATACCCAGCTTGACGGGCTGACCGCTACCCAGATGGGCAATCTGGACAGCAACCATATCAGCGCTTTGACCACCAGCCAGCTTGCCAGCCTGACCAGCACCCAGCTGCGCGGCCTGACCAGCACCAATCTGGCGGCGCTGACGGTGACCCAGCTGTCGGGCCTGACCACCACTCAGATTTCCGGCCTGACCAATACCAATCTGGCCGGTCTGACGGCGACCCAGGCGGCGGCGCTGACCACCGCCCAGCTGGGCAATCTGAGCGCCGGCCAGATGAGCGGCCTGTCCTCGAACGCCCTGGCCTCGCTCAGCGCGACCCAGCTGGCGGCGTTGAACTCCACCCAGCTGGCCGGCCTGTCCACCGGCGCCGTCTCGGGCCTGACCAGCACCGAGATGTCGGAACTCAGCTCGAAGCAGCTGTCGGGGCTGACCACCTCGCAGCTGGCGGCGTTGAGCGACACTGTCGCCAACAGCATGACCGTGACCGAGATCACGGCCTTCAGCTCGACCCAGATCGCCGGCCTGACCGCCACGCAGCTGGCCGAGATGCCGGTGACCACCGTGTCCGGCTTGACCACCACTCAGCTGTCGGGCCTGACCAGCAGCCAGCTGTCGGCTCTGACCACCAGTCAGGTCGCCGCGCTGTCGGTGTCGCAACTGGCGTCGCTGACCACTACGGCGGTCGTGGGGTTGGCCAACACTCAGCTGGCGGTGCTGAACGCCACCCAGATGGCCGGCCTGACCAGCAGCCAGATGGCAGCGCTGACCACCACCGCCATCGGCGGTCTGTCGGCCACCGACCTGGGCTCGATGACCAGCACCCAGTTCGGAGCGCTGTCGGCCACCCAGTTCTCGGCGCTGACCTACACCCAGATTTCCCAGCTGACCACCGGCCAGATCTCGGCCCTGACCACCACCGAGATCAGCGGCCTGAACGCTACTCAGCTGTCGGCGCTGTCGGTGACTCAGCTGGCGGCTTTGTCCTCGACCCAGCTGTCGGCCCTGACCAGCAGCGGCCTGACCGGCCTGAACGCCACGCAGATGACCTCGCTGTCGGTGACCCAGCTTGATGGTCTGAGCAGCACCGCTCTGTCGGGTCTGATGGATACCCAGGCGGCGGCTCTGTCGGCGACCCAGCTGGCCAGTCTGACCACCACCCAGTTGGCGGCTCTGAGCAGCACCGGCGTCTCTGGCCTGACCGTCACCGCCTTGGATGCGCTCAGCACCAGCCAGTTGACCTCGCTGACCAGCAGCGCCCTGGCCGGTCTGGCCGATACCCAGCTGGCCGGTCTGACCGATACCCAGCTGGCGGCGATGACCACCACCCAGCTGGCCTCGCTGACCTCGGCGCAACTTGACCAGCTGTCGGCCAGCCAGATGACCGACTTCAGCGCCACCCAGCTGGCGTCGCTGTCGGCCACCGCCATTTCGGGTCTGTCGGCGACGCAGACGGCGGCTTTGAACGCGACCCAGCTGTCGGCCCTGTCCACCAGCAGTCTGGCGGCGATGACCACCACCCAGGTGGCGGCGATGACCACCACTCAGCTGTCGGCCCTGACCGCCACCCAGATCCGCAGCCTGACCAGCACGGAACTGGCGGCGATGACCGTCACTCAGGTTGACAGCCTGTCCACCACTCAGCTGTCGAACCTGACCACCACCAGTCTGGCCGGCCTGACCAGCAGCCAGCTGGCGAGCCTGTCCACCACCCAGCTGTCGTCGCTGAGCTCGACTCAGCTGTCCGCCCTGACCACCACCGCCATGTCCGGCTTCACCGTGACGGCCCTGGGCGCGCTGTCGTCCTGGCAGTTCTCGGGCCTGACCAATACCCAGGTGGCGGCGCTGTCGGCGACCCAGATCGGTGCCTTGTCCACCAGCCTGATCGCATCCCTGACCACCACCGAGGTCAGCGGCCTGACCGATACCCAGGTGGCGGCGCTGTCGGCCACCCAGTTCGCCACTCTGACGGCGGCTCAGGTCGCGGCGCTGACCAGTACCGGCGTGTCTGGCCTGACCAGCACCGAGATCGGCGCGCTGACCGATACCCAGTTCGCCGCCCTGACCGCGGCCCAGCTGTCCGAGCTGTCCTCGACCCAGGTGAGCGAGCTGTCGGCGACGCAGCTGTCGAATCTGACCACCACCCAGCTGGCGGGCCTGACCAGCACCGGCGTCGCCGCTTTGTCGGCAACGCAGCTGTCGGCGCTGTCGACCACCCAGATGCGCGCCTTCAACAATACCGCCCTGGCCGGCCTGACCTCGACTCAGGTGACCGAGCTGACCTCGACCCAGGTGTCGGCGCTGACCACTACGCAGCTGGCGGCTCTGACCTCGAATGCGTTGCGCGGGCTGGGCTCGGATGATTTGGGCGCGCTGAGCAGCAAGCAACTGGCAGCCTTTACCTCGAACCAGATGGCGGGCCTGACCACCACCCAGCTGACATATCTGAACACCACGCAGATCGGCTATCTCAGCACCACCGAAGTGCTGGGCCTGTCGGCCACTCAGCTGGCTTCGCTGAGTTCGGATCAGCTGGCGGCGATGTCTTCGACCCAGATTGCGGCTTTGAGCATTACCTCGCTGGATGCCTTGAATTCGACGGCTCTGGCGGCCTTCACCACCACCGAAATTTCGTCGCTGACCGCCACGCAGCTGAACAGCCTGACCGCTGATCAGATGGCGGGTTTGACCGCGACCCAGATGGTGTCGTTGACCACCACCCAGATCTCCGGTCTGAACAGCACCTTCGTTTCGTCGCTGGGCACGGCGCAGATTTCGGCGATGACCAGCACCCAGATCAAGACGCTGTCGTCCTATGGCGTGGCGGGTCTGACCGCTAGTGAAATCGGGGTGATGAGCTCGGACCAGCTGTCGGCGCTGACCACGACCCAGGTCACCTATCTGACCACCACCGCCGTGTCGGGCCTGAACGTCACCGAGATTTCGTCGCTGTCGGCCAAGCAGTTCGCGGCGTTGACTCAGACCCAGGTGGCGGCCCTGACCAATACCCAGATCGCTGCTCTGACCAGCACCCAGATCGCCGCTCTGACCACCACCGAGATCGGCGGTCTGACCAGCACTCAGGTGACGGCACTGGCCGGCACCCAGGTCGCGGCGATGAGCGCCACTCAGGTAGCCGCGTTGTCTGCTGGCGGCGTCTATGGTCTGACCACCACTCAGCTGTCGGCCCTGAGCTCGGATCAGCTGTCGGCCCTGACCGCGACCCAGATGGCCAACCTGTCCACCACGGCGGTGTCGGCGCTGTCGGATAGTCAGATCGCCAGCCTGACTTATACCCAGCTGCAGGCGATTTCCTCGACCGGCATCCAGGGCCTGACGGCGACTCAGATCGCCGATATGACCATCACCAGCGTGCATCTGCTGACCGCCAACGAAATCTCGGGCCTGACCTCGACCCAGGTGGCGGCGCTGACGACGACCGAATTCTCCAATCTGGCAGCCACTCAGATCAGCGCCTTCAGCACCAGCGCTATCGCCGGCCTGACCACGGACCAGATCGGGGTGATGAATACCACCCAGCTGAGCGCCCTGAGCGCCACCGAAATCTCGGCTCTGACCACCACGGCGGTGTCGGCGTTGTCGGCGACCCAGATCGCCTCCTTGACCACCACCCAGTTCGCCAGCCTGTCGGCTACCGGCATCACCGGCCTGACCGCGACCCAGATCGCCGGCCTGTCCACCAGTAATATCAAGCTGTTGTCGGCGGCGGAAATCTCGGGTCTGACCTCGACCCAGGTGGCGGCCATGAGCACCACCCAGTTCGCGGCCTTGACCAGCACCCAGATTTCGGCCTTCTCGCGCGATGGTCTGACGGGTCTGACCACCTCGGACATCGACGCCATGACCACCACGCAGCTGGCCGGTCTGACCTCGACCCAGATCGGCGAGCTGACCTTGACGGCCATCGCCGAGCTGTCGACCAGCGACATTACGGCGCTGACCATCACTCAGCTGTCGGGTCTGGTGCGCATGCAGCTGCGGTCCCTGAGCGCCGATCAGCTGGATGCCATGAGCACCACCCAGATCGCCTCGCTGTCGGTGACTCAGGCATCGAGCCTGTCGGCTGACGAACTGAACGAGCTGACCGATACCCAGTTCGAGACTCTCAGCTCGACCCAGATGGCCGGCTTCACCGCCAGCCAGCTGAACGGCCTGTCGACCACTCGCATCGTCGAGATTTCGGCGGTGCAGCTGTCCACTCTGACCACCACGGTGATGACCGGCTTGAGCTCGACCTTCCTGTCCAGCATGACCACGTCCGAGCTGGAATCCCTGAACGGCACCCAGGTCGAGGCCTTGAGCACCACGCAATTGTCGGCTTTGAGCAATGACCAGCTTGCCGCCTTGCTTGAGGCGGTGTCTTAAACCATATAGAACAACGGGCCAGGACGCGGTCCTCCTCAGAAATAGGACTGCCGGCGCAGGGTTGGGACGCGCCGTTACCCATGGGTTGGGGCTATTGACGCACCGTAACGTGTGGGTGACGAGTTATGACTATTGCCTGGCGCGACGCCATGTCCATCGGCGTCGCGGAACTGGATGCCGATCATAAACGCCTGGTGGCTCTGGTGAATGCTTGCGAAAAAGCCGCCGGAGAGGTGAACCCGGCTGTGGGCCAACGCATGTTCGAGCTGGTGGTGGATTACTGCACCACCCATTTCAAACGCGAGGAAGTGTTCCATCTGTCTTCGGGCGCGCCTGACTACGAACGGCATAAGAAGCAGCATCAGGAGATGACGGTCGAGGCGCGCAATCTGTGGCGCGAGTTCCTGGCCGAGGTGGACCCGAAGCGCAAGGCGGCCTGCGTTGGGCGGTTGAGCGATCTTCTGAACCGCTGGATGATCGAGCATGTTCTGAAAGAGGACATGAAGCTGAAGCCCTATGCCGGCAAGAAGGTGCAATTGGCGCAGGTCAAGCCCGCCGCCAGCGCCGCACCCGAACCGGGGCTGCAAGCCGTCACGCAAATCTCCGAGGTCAAATCCCGTACCGGCGAGAAACGCCAGGCCACTGATATCGAATATGAACTGCCGCCCGAATTGGCGCATCTGATGCAGCGCTTCCAGTTCGTGGTGCCGCAGATGCCCGAGGTGAAAGGCGACTTCGACAGCTTCGAACAGCTCTGCGAAGCGGCGATCCATCATCGGGTGAACAAGATTCTGGTGTTCTTCCAGCGCTCGAATCCCGAGGTGAAGCGCAAGCTGCCGCCGGTGTTCCTGGCTTCGCCGGCCTTTGCCGCCAAGTTCCATGCCGCGGTCAGCAAGTTCATCATCCCCGCCATCACCGCCAGCCGTCAGATCAAGATGATGTCGGCCAGCGTCGATTGCTCCGGCC
>Ga0318572_10000307_pt1 | contig 17760 bp, 18 predicted proteins | sample GRESIP089b5f20_FD_202528 | JGI IMG/M metagenome (GOLD analysis project Ga0318572, IMG submission 202528) | Tropical soil microbial communities from Luquillo Experimental Forest, Puerto Rico - GRE.SIPMG.089b5f20 | ecosystem: Environmental > Terrestrial > Soil > Tropical forest > Bulk soil...
GTCACTGAACGCGCAAGCCGCGATGCTCGGCCTGAACGATATCTTCTGGTTGTCGTCGGTGATTTTCATCACGATCATTCCGCTGATCTGGCTGACGAAACCCGCCAAAGGCGGTGGTGGCGGGGCAGCAGCCGCCGCTGCGCACTGACCGAGCCACCTCGAGCGCGAGCCGGCTGGATGAAATGGCTGGCTCGCTCATCGCGGATGCAACATCTTTGGTCTGCGACCGTCTTGCCAACCGGACTGACGGAAGGCGCCGCATCTTGCGGCGCCGTTACCCGCTTCGCGCTTTCCATATCAGCGCGCCATCACTACGTCACTATCGTGCCTCATGCCCGCGAGGCATCGCGAACGCCACGCGACGCGCTCACGTGGCAACGAGGGAGGCATCAATACCATCCAGCGCGCTTTAATCCAGCGATAGACCTCTCCGCAAAACGACAGGCTTGCCTCCAAATCGAAGCTTCGACATCCAGTGCGCGAGCGCTGAGTCGAGGTGGTCGGCGTGGGACGGAAACCAGTTCGCCAACTCGTTGACCAAGTCACGGCAGATTGCCGTGTTTCCGGCGCGCAGCAGTTCGTGCACCTCTCTAACCGATTGCAACACGGCTGCATGCTCTTCTATGTGGCAATCCCTGGGGGGGAAGTCGGTCTCCACCATCCACCTGTCCTCCAGTTCGAAGTGATGCTTGAGATGCATCGCGAGAGCGTCGAAAAGATCAGGCAATGCTGCGTCTTCGGCCGCCTGCATCCGCCCGATCAGGTTGACGAACTCTTCGTGCACGTCATCCATCGGCGTAAAGCCCAGGAGAAATGAGTCGGACCACTCCATGGCGTGATGGTTGTCGGTCATGATTTGTACGTCTCCAGGTTGTCAGGCTTGATCTTCGAAAAGAGTGGGCTGTCGATGGATTCGATTATCGGCAGCGGCCCGTGGGCGAGGTGGGGAATCTGGCTCTCCGGCACGCGTAGTCCGCGCAGGATTGCCTCGACGAGAAATTGCGGGTGTTGGCTATGACTCGGTTCGCTGACCATCGTGCCAATGCCATAGAAAATCGAGCCAACAACCATATCGCGAGCCACGAGGATGTCATCTATGACGATCAATCCCTCGTTCTTTGCATCAGTCAGGTCGCGGGTGATGTATCCCTCGATTGGCTGCCCACGCGCGGCGATACGGACACCAACGCGACTGAGAAACGTGCCCCAGATCGGGTATCGGAGTGCCATGCTCATGTAGAGCCGCACGCCGGCCGATAGTCTTTCCAGCGGACTCTTGCAGGTCAGGATGTAGTCGTTGACTGCAGCCACGAACTCGTCACTCATCGCCGACGCGAGCGCCAGCAGCAGGTCTGGGAGCGTCTTGAAGTGGTTATAGAACGTTCCGCGCGAAACCCCTGCCGCAGTGATGAAATCGTCAATAACCACGGCATCGGTTCCCTTCTCATAAATGACGGCGAGTGCGGTCTCGAGCAACTTCAGGCGTGTTCGCTCCTTGCGCTGGGCGGCGACTCTGACCCGATGATCTTCTCCGGGGGCGGATTTCTGTGCGAGGGGCGGCATAAATTCAGAACGTTAGTGCTTTTGATCGGCCGGCACGAAAGACGTCATCGAACCCGGCTCGGAACAGCTGATGTTACAGCACCGTCACGCAGTTTACGGATTGGCTCTTGGCCCGGCCATGGGCTTATCCCCCAGAGCCGGCAAGGTCCCTTTCACGTCACTGGTAGGGGAAATCCCCAGCGTGCAGGCAACCATCATTGTGACATTATGTTCAACATGAACAAAACGTCAATATGAAGGGTGGGCATCGGCACGCCGGGCGCTTCGCCCACGCCCAAGGGGCGTGGCGCTGGTTGCGTGCCATGCGGGAAACATGAGTTCGCACGATGCGAGAGGAGCGTGGGATGGCTTGTTTGAAGGGTAACGTCGCCTTGATTACCGGTGGAGCATCAGGTCTGGGCCTGGCGCTTGCCGAGCGATTTCTCGAGGAAGGTGCGAGTGTTGCGGTGCTGGACCGGGATGCCGCTCGGGTGGCAGACACTCAGGCACGATTGGGGGACCGAATCGAAGCGATCGTGGGTGACGTCACGACGTGGCGTGATAACGAGCGTGCGGTCCGGCAAGTCGTCGATCGTTTCGGTCGACTGGATACGTTTATCGCGAACGCCGGCGTCTTCGACAATTTCGAGTCTCTCCAGGCGATCGATCCCGACAAGCTGTCGAGTGCGTTCAAGGAGCTTTTTGCGGTGAACGTCGAGGCCGGTCTGCTGGGCGCGAAGGCTGCGATGGCGCCCTTGAGCGCGTCGCGTGGAAGCATGATTTTCACGCTGTCGAACGCGGGGTTCTACGCGGGCGGTGGTGGGGCACTGTACACCGCATCCAAGCATGCTCTCGTCGGGGTGGTGAAACAACTCGCGCACGAGTTGGCCCCCCGGATACGCGTCAACGGCGTCGCTCCAGGGGGAATGCGCACGAACCTTTCGGGTCTCGTTGCGACAGGTACGGCTGACACTCGACCCAATCAGGGCGCGAATTTCGAAGAAATGCTGGCGTCGATTACCCCTTTGGCCATCGCCCCAACGCCGAGCGATTACTGCGGCCCCTATGTGTTGCTTGCTTCCAGGGAGAACGCCGGTCCCATGACGGGGGTAATCATCAATACGGACGGCGGCTTTGGTGTGCGCGGAATCATGGGCGTGCGCGGCGGCGACGCAAATTGAGATTTAGCAGTCCAAATCGAATGGGGAAAAGATGACTTTCATGCCTGCACTGAACTGGATCAATGGTGAATGGATTGATTCGGGAATTCACAAGGAATCCGTCAATCCCGCCACAGGCGAAGTGATCGGTTTGTATGCCGATGGTGGCGAGAATGAGGCTCTCGCGGCTATTGATGCAGCGTCTTCGGCTTTCGAGTCAAGCGCATGGCGGACGGATCGGGCGCTACGCGCTCGCGCGCTTAACGAACTGGCCGACCTTTTCGATCGGAACCAGGATGCCCTGATCGAAGCCGTAGTCCGCGAGAACGGGAAAACCCGCTATGAGGCCGGTTTCGAGGTGTCCATGAACGCTTCGAAACTGCGCTACTACGCGTCGCTCGTGCGTACGAGCTATGGGCGCTCTGTGCAGCCTGCGGAGGGCAGGCTTTCTGTCGTGGTCCCCGAGCCGATCGGCGTTGCCGGGATCATCGTGCCCTGGAACGCGCCGACCGTTCTGCTGGTGCGCTCACTCGCTCCTGCTTTGGCCGCCGGTGCGGCGGCAGTCGTGAAAATGCCGGGACAGACGGCACTGGTGAATGCATTGCTGGCAAACATCATGTCCCAAGTGAAGTCACTGCCGCGCGGGATCGTGAACATGTTCACTGAGTCCGGGGACGCGGGAGCGCGGAAGCTGGTTGATTCGCCGGACGTACCCGTTATCAGTTTTACCGGAAGCACGCATGTGGGGCGCGCCATCGCGTCAGCGGGTGGACAGCGATTGAAGCGGCTGAATCTGGAGTTGGGGGGCAAGACCCCGATGATCGTCTTCGACGACGCCGACCTGGACAAAGTCATTCCCACATTGGAGAAGGGCATCACGGTGTTCGCGGGGCAGTTCTGCATGGCGGGTTCCCGCATCCTCGTGCAACGCGGTATTGCGGAAAAGGTCGTCCGTTTGCTCAAGGCGCGTCTGGAGGCAGTGAAGGTCGGTCCCGGATCGGACCCGGCGAGCGACATGGGGCCGCTGATTGACAAGGCCTCCGTCTCCCGTGTCGACGCTGAAGTCGAGAAGGCCATCGCCCAAGGGGCGACTGTGATCGTGCGCGGTGGACCCTCACGTGACGAGAGGCTTGCGTCGGGCGCGTTCTACCAGCCGACGCTGCTCGAAATCCACGATAGCGGAGCCGATATCGTTCAAAGGGAAACCTTCGGGCCGGTCGGGACACTGGAGGTGTTCGATACGGAAGCTGATGCCGTTGCATTGGCAAACGCGACTGAATTTGGCCTGGCCGCGAGCATCTGGACCTCGGATGCGGATCGCCCATGGAGAGTCGGATGCGCGATCGCCGCAGGGACAATCTGGATCAATCAGTGGGCAGTCATTTATGACGAAATGGAAGAGGGCGGCCAGAAGCAGTCCGGTATCGGTCGGTTGAATGGGGTTGCTGCGCTGGCCCCATTCACCGAATACAAGCACTTCACGATTTCACACGGTAGTCAGTTCTGAGTGTCGTGGCAGACGCGGCTTGACCTTTCTTGCGTTGTTAATCTAACGAGATGGAGACAAACTTGAGTACAGGTTGCGCAACCGGGCTGGAGACGCTGGCCCAAAAATACCCACGCGTCCACGATTTGGTGGCGCGCGGACGGGAAGTCATCGATCAAGGCTTCCTTCCTGCGAAGATCTTCAACGATCCGCAAGTCTACGAGGTCGAGCGGGAGCGAATCTTCGGCAAGGCCTGGATTTATCTTGGTCATGTGACCGAGTTGCCGAACAAGCACGACTACGTTCTTCGTAATATTGCCGACAATCCACTGATCGTAACGCGTGGCGCAGACGGCGAGATTCGCGCCATGCTCAATGCGTGCACGCATCGCGGCGTGCAGCTGGCGCGCGGCGATAAAGGCAACGCGAAGATGTTCCGTTGCCCCTATCACGGCTGGACGTTTACGAATAACGGCAAGCTGGCGGGCATCCCCCAGAAGAAAGAAGCCTATGGAGACGCGATAAACGAAGCCGAGTGGGGGCTCAAGCAGGTGCCGCGCCTGGAAATCTTCCAGGGCATGATTTTCGGAAATCTGGACGCCGACGCCATGCCGCTCGATGAATACCTGGGCGATATGAAGTGGTATCTGGAGCTTCTGACGAAGCGTTCGGAAGGTGGCCTCCAGGTGGTCGGTGCTCCACAACGCTGGATCGTCAATGCCGACTGGAAGTTGCCAGCGGACAACTTCATTGGCGATTCGTACCATACCCAGACTGCACACCAGTCCATCGTGGAACTGGGTATGTTGCCCGACAACCCGTTTTACGCGATGTCCGGAGACCTGATCGACGCGGGCAATGGTCATGGCATGGGGCTGACGGGCGCGCCACCGGGCATTCCTTTGCCACCGTACCTGGGGCTGCCCGAAGAAGTTGTCAGTTCGGCAAAGAAGCGACTTTCGCGGGAGCAGTTGCAAGTCATGGAGAAGAGCAACTTCTTCCACGCGACCGTATTCCCCAACCTGTCCTTTCTGAACATCATGACGGCAAAGGATGCGCAAAGCCAGCTGACTCCGATGATTACGTTCCGACTCTGGCAGCCTGCCGGTTTTGGAAAGATCGAAATCTGGTCCTGGTGCCTGGTCGATGCCGATGCGCCCGAGTCATATAAGAAGGAAGGTTACGAGGCGTATCTGCGTACATTCGGGATCTCGGGGACGTTCGAGCAGGATGACGCGGAAGTCTGGCAGACCTCCTTCAGCATGACCGGGGGCGAGATGGCTCGGAACATGAACTTCAATTATCAGATGGGACTCACGACACAGAAGCCGCGTGAGGACTGGCCCGGTCCCGGCAGGGCATACAACCTCGGCTATGGCGAGTTTCCGCAACGCGGGTGGCATCGCCGTTGGCTGCAGTACATGAGTGGCGAGATCTGACCGGAGGCTGAATCGTGAAAAACATCGACCAATATGACGCAGGTCTCCACGGCCAACTGTCCTGTTTTCTGAATCGAGAATCCGAGCTGCTGGACAATTTTCAGCTGAAGGAATGGCAAGCGACTTGCGTGGACGAGTCGATTCGTTATGTCGTTCCGCTGCGCCAGACAGTCATGCAGGAGGATGGTGATGGATTCAGTGAAGATTCCCACCTCCAGAGTGATGACTGGAACGCACTGACGATGCGGATCAAGCGTTTCGATTCCCGGGCGGCCTGGTCCGAGAATCCGCAAACGCGACTCCGTCACTTTGTGACGAATGTCCGTGTCGGCGACAGAGTCGCAATCGGCGGTAATTCGAAAAATTACGAAGCGACGGTGAAGTCAAACGTGCTCATTTACAGGTCGCGCGGACCATCGCCGGATCATGATCTTTTGTCCGCTGAGCGAATCGACACGATCCGTTGTGTCGATGGCGACATCAAGCTCCTTCGTCGTGAAGTTCGAATCGATAGTGCGGTAGTCGGAACCCACAATTTTTCGTTTATTTTCTGAAACATCATTGATGAGACCGGTGATAACCGGTCTCATCAATCGAGTCCCCAAAGCGGGGGCGAATCGGAATTGCAAGATGGCAAAGATTACCTATATCGAACATGGCGGAGCTGAGCACGTTGTCGATGTGCCGGAGGGGTACTCCCTGATGGAAGGTGCAACGAAGAACAGTGTTCCCGGTATCGTTGCAGAATGCATGGGCGGCTGTGCCTGTGCGACCTGCCATATCTACGTCGATCCCGCCTGGCGTGGGGCCGTGCCAAATGCCAACGATGACGAGATCGCGATGCTGGAGTACGCATCCGATGTGCAGGAGGGGTCTCGTCTTTCTTGCCAGATCAAAGTGACGCGCTCCATGGATGGAATGGTTGTGAGAATGCCTGCGTCGCAAGGCTGATTGTCGGTCGTGAGTTAAATGGAAGGTCGGTATGAGTCATTTCGATATCCTGATCGTCGGATCCGGGCATGCGGGAAGTCACGCTGCCATATGTCTGCGTCAGCTCAAATATGAAGGGTCAATTGGCGTAATCGGCGAAGAAGAAAATTTTCCGTACGAGCGTCCGCCGCTTTCCAAGGATTATTTAAGCGGAGAGAAAAGCTTCGACCGGATTCTGATTCGGAGCGAAGACTACTGGGCCGAGCAAAGGATCGGCATGCTGCTGGGCCGGCGTGTTGGCGAACTCATGCCCGAACAGCATATCGTTCGTACGGTATCGGGCGAATCGTTTGGCTACGGCAATCTGATCTGGGCTGCGGGCGGGGTAGCGCGGCGGCTCGCTTGTGACGGCGCCAATCTCGCCGGTATCCACTACATCCGCCACGTCGGCGATGCGGACGGGCTGTTGAAGGAATTGCCTGGTGTTCGACGGATCGTGGTAATTGGCGGCGGCTATGTCGGGTTGGAGGCCGCGGCATCGCTGAGAAAGATGGGCAAGGACGTGGTGTTGGTCGAAGCGGCCGCCAGAACCCTGGCGAGAAGCACCTGCGAGACGGTTTCCCGTTTTGTCGAGGCTCAGCATCGCCTGCGTGGTGTGCAATTTCGTCTTGGCGTCGGTGTCGCGCGGATAGAAGGCCGGTCCGGCCGTGTCGCATCCGTCCATCTCCTTGATGGCACCAGCATTGACGCGGACTTGGTCATCGTGGGCATCGGTATCGTCCCGGCCGTCGAGGTGCTGGCCGCCGCCGGAGCAAAAGTGACGAATGGCGTTGAAGTCGACGAGCAATGTAGAACGAGCGTGCCGAACGTTTTTGCGATTGGCGATTGTGCGTTTCACAAGAATCGATATGCAGATTACGCGATGGTCCGGCTTGAGTCGGTCCAGAACGCACTGGATCAGGCGCATGTCGTCGCCAGGACTCTCGTGGCTCAGGGCGCTCGCTACGACAGTTTGCCCTGGTTCTGGTCGAACCAGTACGACATCAGGCTGCAAACGGCCGGGTTGTCGATCGGCTATGACCGGACCGAAATCCGTGGCGACATATCGACGTCTTCGTTTGCGGTCGATTACTACAAGGGCGACAGGCTCATTGCGACCGACTGCATAAATTCGCCGAAGGATTTCGTGGCGGCGCGCAAGAAACTCACCGAGCAGTTTAAAGAGACGGTCGACTAGTGAAAGCAGTTTCGGCGTTTCACGAGAAATGTCGTTGATCGGCAAATCTTGTCCTGAGAGAACCTTTTCGTAACAAATCATAAGCCCCAGGAGCGAATGACCATGATTCATCCAAAACTTCGTATCGACGCCTCAGGTATCAACGGACTCTGGCCTATTTTGCCCACGCCGGCGAAGCCGAATGCTTCCGACTGGCGTGAGCGAAGCACCGTCGATCTGGATGAAACCGCGCGTATTGTTGAATCGCTCATCGACGCTGGCGTTGACGGACTCTTGAGTCTCGGCACCTATGGTGAGGCTCACAGCCTCCTGTGGGAGGAAAAGAAAGCGTTTGTCGGCTGTGTCCTGGAGACTATTCGCGGCCGTATTCCATTCTTTACAGGGACGACGGCACTGAATACGCGCGAGGTCGTCGAGCAGACTCGCGCGATGCACGACATGGGCGTGAGCGGGACCATGCTCGGCGTACCCATGTGGTGCAAGACCGATCTCGCTACCGCCGTTCAATTCTTCCGGGATGTGACGGAGGCCTGCCCTGACACCGCTCTCGCCATCTATGCGAACACGGAAGCGTTCAAATTCGAGTTTCCGCGTCCGTTCTGGGCGGAGATCGGAAAAATGCCGCAGGCAGTAGCGTGCAAGTACCTTGGTATCGGCATGCTGGCCGTGGATCTGGAGCTTGCTCCAAATATGCGGTTTCTCCCGAATGAACAAGACTACTACGCGGCCGCGCGCATCGACCCGGAGCGCGTCACGGCATTCTGGTCCAGTGGTGCATTGTGCGGGCCGCTTCCGGCGCTGACGTTGCGGGATCGGGTTGCGCGGGCCAAGTCGAGCAACGACTGGACGTCAGCGAAGGAAATCGCCGACAGGATGCGGGCCTGTGACGTGGGCTTTTTTCCCAAGGGCGAGTTCTCGGAGTTCTCGAAATTCAACGCGCCGCTCGAAAAGGCCCGGATGAACACCGCCGGATATGTGAATGCCGGACCGTGCCGCCCTCCCTATCACGTTATTCCACAGGAATACCTCGCGGGCGCAGAACGCTCAGGGCGTGCACATGCGGCTTTGAATGCTGAACTGAAGCAGGCCGAACATTCGATTTGATTGCAAGGGGGGGCGCGTGAGCATCTACACGATGGAGCGGGTCTTGTGGGATTTGCATGCCGATCCCGTCAAGGTCGCACGATTTCATTCGAACGCCAGTGAATTCTTGTCTGCTTATCCGTTGTCTGGCGAAGAGCGGGTTTTGCTTGAATCAATGGACGTGCGCACTATCGCCGATATGGGGGTGAGTCAAATGCTCTTGTTTTGCTCATGGCAGGCGATTCATGGTGGACCGCCTTCAGTGCCGGAGTACATGAGCAGGATGAACACCCGATAAGGTGAGCGCTGCGGAGATTTTTACCTTTTCAGATAGGAAATGCTATGGCCGAAATCGTTGCGGGCTTCATGTTGCCGCATGATCCGCTCATCCCGTCGATGCCCGACGCGCCGCCCTTGCAGAAACGCAAGACATGCATGGACGCGTACGCCACGATCGTCAGGCGTATCAAGGAACTAGAGGTGGACACCGTGATCGTGATCGGTGACGACCATTACACGATGCATAGCCCTGCGTGTATTCCGCGTTGCCTTATCGGTATTGGCGACGTTGAAGGTCCATGGGAGGAGTGGCTAGGGATTCCGCGCGCAAAGATCGAGAATAACGAGGCGCTCGCCCGCCACATCATGCAGACCGGATTCGACATGGGGGTCGACTGGGCGGTGGCCAAGTCTCTCGTCATCGATCACTCGACCGCCGTCCCGATCCACTACGCGGTTCGGCCGGCCGACGGTGTGAGGGCCATTCCGGTTTACCTGAGCGCGGGGTTTGAACCGCTCATCTCCAGCAGGCGCGCCCACGAGATCGGAAAAATTATCCGGGAGGCCGTGACGTCGTGGTCCGGAACCGAGCGTGTCGCCATTTACGGTACCGGGGGGCTAAGTCATTGGCCCGGCATGGCGCGGATGGGACACGTCAACGTCGAGTGGGATCAAAAAATCATTGCTCATGTCGCGGATGGAAATGTCGAGGCGTTGATCGCGCTGACTGACGATGAAATCCTGCGTGATGGCGGCAATGGCGGGCTGGAAATCAAAAACTGGATTTGTGCGATGGGTGCGTTGGGCCCTGTTCACGGCGAGTTGATTGCTTACGAGGCTGTGCCGGAGTGGGTGTGCGGGTGTGGCTATCTGGAAATGAAGCAGGCCGCTTGAGCGATTGCGTAGAAAGCAGACTTAACAGACCACGTGCAGATATGGAATCAATCGATTTTTACTTCGACTTTCTTAGTCCTTTCGCGTATTTGGCATGCCATCGGTTAGGGCAGATCGCGATAAAACACCAGTGTGTCGTAAATTATATTCCGATTGACCTCGCTGCTGCAAAATTGGCGATCGGGAATACGGGGCCGACTAACAGGGAACTTCCCGTCAAACTGAAGTATTTGATAGACGATCTCGGGCGATGGGCCAATAGATACGGGATTCCGTTTCAGGGTGCAAAGAACCATAACTCGAGACTGCTGAATCTTGGGACTTTTTTTGCCCAGGACCGCGGTGAAGGCGCGGCGTATGTGGCCGATGCATATCGACGAACCTGGGGCGAAGGTGGCGCGCCGGACGACGAAAATCTGTTGAGGAAAATTGCATCGGAATTTGGATGGAATTCCAGTGAATTTCTCGATTTCATCGCTTCGCCGGACGCAAGTGACCGCTACGAAGCCAGTACGGAAAATGCGATTCGAAGAGGAGTGTTTGGCGTGCCGACCATGATGGTGGGTGACTGTATGTGGTGGGGTAATGACCGCCTGTTTATGGTCGATGAATACCTGTCGCAGGTGTCATTACAAAAAACCTCGTGATATACGTCTTTTGCTCGTATTTTGAATTTCGAGTGTGTCAATCCAGGGCGAAAAGACACAAAGAAATAGCAACAAATAGAAAAAGCAGAGTCAGGAGAAACGAATGTCGAATACACAATCCGCGTCGCGTCGAGCTTACTACGGTGAGATCGCAAGGCACAACCTGTCGCCTCTCTGGGAATCGCTGCACGCACTCGTGCCGAAGGAACCCTGCCCGCAGGCTATTCCGGCGATCTGGAAATACGCACAGTTGCGCGAGCTGGTGATGGAGTCTGGCAAGGTGATCAGCGCGGCGGAAGCGATTCGCCGCGTGCTGATCCTGGAAAATCCCGGGCTGCCAGGCAAGGCGAGCATCGCGTCGAATCTGTACGCAGGCCTGCAGTTGATCCTGCCGGGCGAAATCGCACCAAGCCATCGTCACACTCAGTCGGCGCTGCGCTTCATTGTTGAAGGCGAAGGTGCATGGACTGCTGTAGACGGTGAGCGTACGACGATGCACCCGGGAGATTTCATCATCACGCCGTCGTGGACATGGCACGACCATGGCAACCCAACCATTGAATCTGGTGGTGAGCCGGTCGTGTGGCTTGATGGTCTTGATATTCCGCTGCTGGTCCAGCTCGACGCCGGTTTTGCCGAGAACTTTCCCGAAGACACGCAGCCGATTAACCGCGCCGAAGGCGACAGCTGGGCACGCTATGGTTACAACATGTTGCCGGTTCGTCACGAGGTGAGGAATGGCAACTCGCCGATTTTCAACTATCCGTACGCGCGCAGCCGCGAGGCGCTCTACTCGCTGACCCGCACCAGCGAAGCCGACGCCTGGGACGGTTTCAAGCTGCGCTATGTGAACCCCGCCACGGGCGGATACCCGATGGCGACCCTGGCGACCTTCATGCAACTGCTGCCTAAGGGCTTTCGCGGCAAGCCGTACCGGTCAACCGACTCGTCGGTGTTCAGTGTAGTCGAGGGGAGGGGCAAGGTGAAGATTGGTGAGCAGACGTTCGAGTTCGAACCACGTGACGTGTTCGTCGCACCATCATGGCAGCCAGTCAGATTCGAGACCGACGAGGATGCAGTCCTCTTTAGCTACTCGAACCGTCCGGTGCTGGCTGCGCTCGGTTTGTTGCGTGAAGAGCGCAAGTAACTAGCCGCGAATCCATTACTCTACTGCGAGAATTTGCATGGCATTTGTATTTCCGCCCGAAGCCCCGATCGCCGCCCCGGTCGCCGGAACGAACGATTCGATTGCGGTGCGGCGCGTCTACTGCGTCGGCCGCAACTACGCCGCCCACGCGCGCGAAATGGGTTTCGATCCAGATCGCGAGCCGCCGTTCTTCTTCCTCAAGCCGGACAACACCGTGGTGCCGGTCGGTTACGGCGAGACGCTATCGCTCGAATATCCGTCGGAAACGCAGAACTACCACTACGAGGCCGAACTGGTCGCCGTGATTGGCAGGAGCGGTTCGAACATTCCGCTCGAACAGGCGCTCGACCATGTCTGGGGGTACGCGGTCGGTCTCGACATGACGCGTCGCGACCTGCAGATGAAGATGCGCGAAATGGGCCGTCCCTGGGAAATCGGCAAGGCTTTCGACCGCTCGGCGCCGCTTGGCCCGATCCACCCTGCAGCGACTGTCGGCCATTTTGACAAGGGTGATATCTGGCTGACCGTAAACGGTGAATTCAGGCAAAAGAGCAACGTTACGCATCTGATTTGGTCAGTGGCCGAAACCATTGCGTATTTGTCGAAGTTCTTCAAGCTCGAACCGGGCGATCTGATCTACACCGGAACGCCGGAGGGCGTCGGGCCGGTCAAGGTTGGCGATGCAATCAAGGTCGGCATCGATCGCCTTGGCGAGCTGTCGGTCGAGATCGTCTGACGACACCGCTATCCTCACACAGGAATGCACTGCGTAAGGGTTGCGATCCCGGTGAGTTCCCATGCGCCTTGTCGGTCTTTGAGCATGCGAAACAGCATCCGGCATTCGTGAAGGCTGAACCAGGGAATCAGCCGGATTACACCACGCCTTAAGTACTGAGCTACTGAATGGCATGGGACGCACAAGTAGCGCCATATGGCTTTGCTGAAACGTGATTGAGTTGCAAGGCGTTCAGGCGGGCGGGAAATTTCATATTCCGCGACGGATTTCCCGCTCCTGATCCAGCCATGAGGCGACGGGGTCGTCGACGCCGGATGGACTTGACAGTATCTAGCTTCAGTTCATTGATTTGCAGTGCATACCACTTTGAGTGGTGGATGAATTTGGCTGTATGAAGGGGCGCCTTTCCTGGCTTTCGACCACTCTGGCCCCAAGAAAATCTAAAGAGGCGAAGTTCAATAGAGGCAAAAGAGGAGACGTTTACTTATGTTGATCACGACACGAAAATTGCTTCCCCGCGTTTGCAGCGTAGCCGCATTGATTGCGAGCTTGCCTGCACATGCGCAAAGCAGCGTTACGCTGTACGGCGTATTGGATGCCGGTCTGCTGTACATGAGCAAAACGGCGACACCAGGCACGAACGTCAACGCCGGCAAGTACATCGGTTTTGCGGACAGCGGATACTCCCCGTCGCTGTTCGGCCTGGCGGGTGTTGAGGACCTGGGCGGCGGCCTCAAGGCGGAATTCAAGCTCGAAAGTGGCATCAACCTGGGTACAGGAGGGTACAACAACTCGAACGGGAATCTCTGGGGGCGCCAGGCATGGCTTGCCCTTGACAGCGACAAAGCCGGTCGACTCAAACTGGGTCTGCAGTTTTCGCCATTCTTCGAAAGCCTGTTCGACCTCGATCCGCGTCTCTCGCTGACAGGTTCCACGCTGCTGCCGTATTTGAACAACGTCGCGGGTACCGGCATCTTCACGCCGAATGCGGTCTCGTACACGAGCCCGACGTTTTATGGGCTGCAAGGAAGTGTCATGTACGCGTTCGGCAATCAGCCCGGGGACATGCAAGCAGGGCGCCAGGTCTCGGCGCGTCTCAAGTACGACGCTCACAATTTGCTCGTAGAGGCCGCATACTACGACGCGAATCCTGGTGGCGCAGTCCAGACGGTGCCACCGACCGACGTGCCGTTCGAGGGACGTATGATTGGCTTTGGCTATACGTTCGAAAAACTCACCGTGAAGGCGTCCTTCACTAACTATAAGGTGAAGGGAAGCGGCAACAATAACAACGTGTATGGCATCGGCGCTTCGTACATGGCAACGCCGACGCTCAACCTCAACGGTGCGACATATTACGAAATCAATCGCAATGACAGTTCAAGCCACGCACTGTGGGGTATTGTCGGCGCGTCCTATTTCTTGTCGAAACGCACCACGCTCTACAGCCAGGTCGGCGTGATCAGCAACAAAGGCGGGATGCGTCAAGGCATGGTGACGGGGGAAAACGCGCCTCCAGCGAACTCGTTGTTCCTGCCGGAGGGGACGGCGGCGATCGTCAATCTCGGCATACGCCATACGTTCTAAACGATACGCCTGCTCGCGTGTACGGCTGACCGAGCAGGCGGCCGACAGGCTGATCCTGGCGTGTTGTCTCGGGCAACAAGAAGGCCGAACGGGTCGCCTGTGGGGCTGCGTTCGGATTCGAAGACATCCTGCGGGCCGGCACTCCCGCGCGTCGCCGCCCGTTGGGAGATCCGCTCGCGCTTCCAGCGCAGCTGTCTCTGACGGATTCCGGTTGCCAGGTTATACGGACGCCCCCCGGTGCGATGGCCGAGCCGTCGTCATCGGATGAATGGCTGCCGGGGAACGTGCATGGCCGAAGGGCGGGGTATCGAGAATTGCGCTGCTGACGATCTGAATTTCTTGAGCGTTAGTAATGTCAGTTGCTGACACAACGTATCTTCTTGAAGAGCGCGCGCTCCGTACGCGCGGTTGAAAAGCGAAATATCAGTCAGCGGTTGCGGATATAGTTAAATATCGTGGTGGAGTTGCCTCACATGAGTGGTTCCCTTAGCCTCAAGACTCGACTGACCTGCGTTCTTTTTTTGCTTGGCGTGCTATGTATCGTCATTGCCGGAATCGGCATCAAGGGCATTCAAAATGCGAACGCTCGGGCGCAACGCACCTACGACACCCTTACACGACCTGCACAGGCAATCGAATCGTCCTATATCATGACGTTGACTGAGGGGATTCAGCTCATGGAAGGGCTGGCGTCCAATGACGAGTCGACGAAGCAGCAGCGTCTGGATTTCATTGCGCAGCTGCAAAAGGATAGCGATTCACAGTTCGCCGAATTCAGGAACAGTCCGAAAGACGATTCCATCAAGGATGTTTCTTCCCGGATCGAGCAGGATCACGCGAAGTTCACCGAAGTATTGCAGAGAGCCGTGGAGCTGTTCAGGGAGGGCAAGACGGCCGATGCGCTCTCTGTCGAGGGGAGCGATTTGCGTCCGTACGGTATTGCGCTTTTCAAGGGGGTGGTGCAGATTAGTTCGACCCTGCGTGGCCAGGAGAAGGCGGCGAACGAGCACGATCTTGCTGCCTATCGGCACATGATGACTATCATGACGGCTATTCTCGTCGTGGGCGGACTGATTGCCGGCGGGTACGCGTGGGCGCAGTTGAGGGGGGTGGGATTCAGTATCGGCGGCATCCAGAAAGCGTTGCAGGAGGTCAGCGAGACACTGGATCTGACGCGCCGGGCGCCAGTCGAGCGAATGGACGAAATTGGCCTGATGGCGCGTGCGTTCAACCACCTTATGGATCGCGTTTCGGGCGTCATGACCACGGTGCACGGGGCAGTGGAATCCGTTGCGACTGCCTCAAGGGAAATTGCTTCGGGCAATACCGACCTGTCATCGCGTACTGAGCAACAGGCGGCATCGCTGGAGGAGACCTCTGCGAGCATGGAGGAGCTGACCGGTACAGTCCGGCAGAATGCGGAAAGCGCGCGCCAGGCGGCCGTGCTGGCAGCCAGCGCGTCCGAGGCCGCGAATCACGGCAACGACGTGGTGTCGTTGGCGGTCGGTACGATGCAGGAGATCAGTGAAAGCTCCGCAAGAATTGCGGACATCACCGGGATGATCGAGGGCATCGCCTTCCAGACTAATATCCTCGCGCTGAACGCGGCGGTCGAGGCGGCACGTGCAGGTGAGCAGGGGCGCGGCTTTGCCGTGGTGGCGGGCGAGGTACGCTCGCTTGCACAGCGTGCGGCTGGCGCGGCGAAGGAGATCAAGGATCTGATTGGCGCGTCGGTCGAACGAGTCGAGGCCGGTGCAAGGCAGGTTCACGAAGCTGGCAATACGATCAACGAAATCGTTCAGTCAGTCACGAAGGTGACGGATCTGGTGCGGGAAATTGCCGCGGCGTCGGAAGAGCAGAACAAGGGGATCAGTCAGGTTGGCCAGGCGGTCACACAGATGGATCAGGTCACCCAGCAGAACGCTGCGCTGGTCGAGCAGGCTGCGGCTGCAGCTCAGTCGATGGAAGGCCAGGCGCGCAGCTTGCGCGAGGCGGTTGCCGTATTCAAGGTGGGCATCGTCGGCTGACAGAATGAAATTACTTCTCCCTGGCACTGAGCGCTCGATAGTGCTTGCCGGCACGCCTTGCCCGGAGGCTTCGTGGACAATCGTATGAATCAGGCGGCGCTTGGGAAGGTTGCAAAGTTCGGAACCTCTAGAACGCGAACAACCGGGAGAATCTCAATCGCCGATGAACTTGTGCAGCAGGCGGCACAACTCGTCAAACTCTGTCTTGTCGAAGTTGCGTAGCCGACTGTTTAGCACCTTCGGCGCAATTTCCGGGATCTGGCCAGCAATTTCCTCCCCTTTAGGGGTAAGCGCCAAATTGACCACGCGGCGATCGTCGATGCTGCGGGAGCGTTTCAGCAGGCCTTTCTCTTCCAGCTTGTCGAGCATGCGCGTCATCAAGCCGGTATCAATTCCGAGCAGTTTGGAGATTTCGAAAGGCGTGGAGGCCACGCCTTTCCGAAGTGCAAGCAGAATGCCCATATGATGGCTGGAAATGCCGAGATCCTTGACGGCCGCGTCCATTTCCGTAGTGATCAGGTTGCGCGCCTTGGCCAGCATGAACCCGACACTTTCTGTGAGCATAAAATTCTTTGGTGTGTAGTGTTCCATGAGCGCCCTGATTTGGTTGGTGAAAATAATAGCTGATTTATCAGATATTGTCAAGGCTTGTTTGTTGTGCGGCGATTTTCCGTGATGGTGCTCCTGCCCAGGGGGCGGTGTTGACGTACTGGTTCGGGCCGGGGGCTATGGTAGCTGCGTGCTCGAAAAGCGACCTGATGTGTAAAACGACGTTTCAGCCTGAATGCTGATTTCTCAATGCATCGACCGGTTTCCAAATTCCGAAATCAGTTTTTGGGGCACTGACCTTACCGCGCCGACCATCGAGTGAGTTCCTCGATCAGGGGAGCGGGCTTCGCACGCGTGCGGGTTTGGAGTCGAGGACCGGGTATTCGCTGACGTCCGCGTGTGTCAAAAAAGTGGCTTATTGCACCACCAACGCGAGAATGCGGACACATGCTTTTAAGTGTATTAGCCGGAACTCGATCTGACAGGTAGTCGGGCCGATAGAGAAGGAAGGATCAATGGGGAATGAGTTTCTCCCTGGCGAGCTCCAGTGAATCGAGGAAGGTGCGCATGGGTGTCTTGCCGTGGCACCCGCGTCCCTGAAGCTCCCGTTCATTGTTGTGTACTGGTCGAGCCACGCATCCAGATCCGTCTGCAAGGTGTCAATCGATTCGTGGATCTTCTTGCGGAAAGCGATGCGATAGAACTCGTTGAGCATGGTCTTGTGCGGCCGCTCGACGATCCCGTTGGTCTGCGGCGACTTGGCTTTTGCGGGTATGGTCGAAGTCTTCCACGGCCAAATGCAGCTCATATTCGTGATGCTCGGGGTTGCCGCAGTATTCGGCGCCGCGGTCCGTCAGCACGCGCAGCACCCTGATGCATTCACGAAATGAATGATCGCTGATTCAATAAATAAATTTTAAAAATGCAAATGTGCTCGCTAAGCTAGACGCATCTGACCTGGTGAGCATGCGATGGCTGAACTCTATCTGGTGCGGCACGGACAAGCGTCCTTCGGCA
>Ga0318572_10000309_pt1 | contig 17726 bp, 30 predicted proteins | sample GRESIP089b5f20_FD_202528 | JGI IMG/M metagenome (GOLD analysis project Ga0318572, IMG submission 202528) | Tropical soil microbial communities from Luquillo Experimental Forest, Puerto Rico - GRE.SIPMG.089b5f20 | ecosystem: Environmental > Terrestrial > Soil > Tropical forest > Bulk soil...
CCTTCCCCAACGTCGGCCTGCTCGCAGGCAATGTCGCCACCTACGAGGGCGCGCTCGCCCTCATTGACGCGGGCGCAGACGCCATCAAGGTCGGCATCGGCCCTGGCTCCATCTGCACCACCCGCATGGTCACCGGCGCAGGCATGCCGCAGATCACCGCCATCGCCGAGGCCTCCCGCGCCGCACAGGAGCGTGGCATCCCCGTCATCGCCGACGGCGGCATCAAGTACTCCGGTGAGATCACCAAAGCCATCGCCGCAGGCGCCAGCTCCGTCATGATCGGCTCGCTCTTCGCCGGTGTGGATGAGAGCCCGGGCGAAACCATCCTCTACCAGGGCCGCAGCTTCAAGAGCTATCGCGGCATGGGCTCGCTCTCCGCCATGAGCCAGGGCTCCGGCGAGCGCTACTTCCAGTCCACTGCCGATCTCGAGGCCGCTCAGTCCGGCAGCCAGGGCGTCGTCCAGCGCGAACGCAATGGGCAGAATCGCCTCGCCAAGTTCGTGCCCGAGGGCATCGAGGGCCGCGTACCCTATCGCGGACCACTCGAGGCCATGGTCTACCAACTCGTCGGCGGTCTGCGCAGCGGCATGGGTTACGTCGGCTGCTCCACCATCGATGAGCTCCAGCAGAAGGCGCAGTTCGTCCGCATCTCCGGTGCTGGCCTCCGCGAGAGCCACGTCCACGACGTCATCATCACCCGCGAAGCACCGAACTACCACGTCGAGTAACGACGCGGCGCTTCACTCGCAACGTCCAACAATCAGACCATCTACCTTATGAGCCGGCGCCGCAAAGTGCCGGCTCATAAGGCTCCACAAAAGTGTCACCGCAGAAAGGCTGATCGCTTGAGCCGGCTCTCCACAGAGCATCGCACGTTCGGATATTGGATGAACGCCTGGCTCCCTGTGCTGCTCGCTGTGCTGGTCATCGCCGCCGAGTCCACCCCAGCCTTCGGTAGCGAGCACACCTCCGCACCTCTGCGCTGGTTCTTCGAGCACATCTTCGGCCCTGTGCCCGACTGGCGCTGGGGAAGCATCCATCACTTCCTCCGCAAGACCGGCCACTTCATCGGCTACGGCCTCGTCGGCGTCACGTGGTTGCGCGCCCTCTGGATGACCTTCGACCGCTGGAGCTTCCTGCGCAGCTCGCTCCTCGCCATCATCGGCACCGCACTCATCGCCAGCTCCGACGAGATCCACCAGACCTTCCTGCCCAACCGCACCGGCCTCTTCAGCGACGTCATCCTCGACTGCTGCGGCGCCTTCGTACTGCAACTCCTCGTCTACGCCGCACTGCGCATCTTCCGCCCCCGTATCCTCGTCGGGCAAGTGGACTAAAACAGGAATCTCGTTCCATCCTGCACCGTCGCCATCAGGCGCATTGCGCTAGCATGCCGCCTCCTCGTTTCCGATACTCCTCATAGGCTAGCGGCTTCATATGCGGCCGAAGAGGGCTGATGGAACCGCACACCACATTCGAGGCGCAACGCGCATGGAAGCTGGCCTACTCGCCGTATCTATCGCAGGCCAATGGCTCTCTCATCCCTGTCTGCGCGGTGCCCGATCAGACTGCAGCAACGCCTGTTTGCGGCCGCGTAGTCGCCCTCCCAATGGTGATCTCTCTGCTCGACAGCCAGCGCCGCCTGTGCACGCGTGCAACCGCTGTGCTTATCCAGGCTGAAGCAGGTTCGAACCCAAAGCATGCACCTCAGCTGGCCGTGCAACCTCTCCCCTCAAACAGCCCATGCGCGGCAATCCGTTCCATCACCCCACTCAAGGGCCACTTCTCCGCCTGAGCGTTGCCCATTTTTGCGCAAACAAAGAACGGGCATCCGCCGTGGCGGATGCCCGTTCTGTCGTGCGATCAACTACTGGAAGGCTACTGCTGAGTCCGCGCTTACGCGGCCTCTTCGCCGCCCTTGCCTTCTTCGTCCTTCTTGGCCTGCTCCAGCTGGTCCTCAAGCTCCTTGCGCTTGCGGGCCTTCACTTCGGCGCGCTTCTGGCGCTTCTCGTCCAGCTGTGCCTCGGCATCCAGCAGTTCGATGAAGGCCTTCTCGCCGCCGTCGCCCTTGCGGAAGCCCGTGCGCACAATGCGCAGGTATCCGCCCTGGCGGTCGCCGTAGCGCGGAGCCACGGTTTCAAACAGCCGCGCGACGGCCGTGTCGGTCTGGAGGAAGGCGAGCGCCTGACGGCGCGAGTGCAGATCGCCCTTCTTACCCAGGGTGATCATCTTCTCAACGTGCGGACGAACGGCCTTGGCCTTGGCCACGGTCGTCTCCACGCGGTCTTCCACAATCACGGACGTGACCAGGTTGCGCAGCAGAGCGCGACGGTGGCTGGTGTTACGTCCGAGCTTGAATCCTGCATTGCGATGGCGCATGGTAAAAACTCTCTTTCCCGAATATCAGTCGTGCATTCCGGGCATCGTTGCCGGTGCCCGGTGCACCGAATCTTCTTGCTGCCGAGCGGCTCTTAGAAATTCTCCGTCTCGGTGGGCAGCTGGAGGTCAACCGAATCCAGCGGCTCATCTTCATCGTCAAAGTGGCCGAAACCGCTCGCCAGTGCCGTCGCCGGCGGAATGCTCGTCGGCCCGGGCACAGCGTTGCCGCTCTCGTCGATCTTCATGCCCAGCGACAGACCCATCTGCGCGAGGATTTCCTTGATCTCGTTCAGGCTCTTGCGGCCGAAGTTCTTCGTCTTCAGCATCTCGGCTTCGGTCTTCTGCACCAGCTCGCCGATGGTCTGAATATTCGCGTTCTTCAGGCAGTTGTAGCTGCGGACCGAAAGCTCCAGCTCTTCAACCGAGCGATTCAGATTGTCGTTGCGCAGCATCACGCGGCCTTCTTCCCCGCGCGGCTCCGTTTCGATCTCTTCCTCGAAGTTGATGAAGATGTTCATGTGGTCCTTCAGCAGCTTCGCAGCCAGGCCGATTGCATCGGCAGGCAACACAGCGCCGTTGGTCCACACTTCCAGTGTCAGCTTGTCGTAGTCGGTGATCTGTCCCAGACGGGCAGCTTCGACCACGTAGTTCACGCGGCGCACAGGCGAGTGCACCGAGTCCACCGGAATAAAGCCAAGGCCGAGGTCGGCATCAAAATTCTTGTCGGCAGAAACATAGCCGCGCCCGCGCTTCAGGCGCATCTCCATGTCCAGGCGACCGCCCTCTGACACCGTCGCGATGTACACGTTCTTGTCCAGAATCTCCACGTCGCCATCGGCTTCGATCATGCCGCTGGTCACGACGCCCGGCTGGTCTGCGCGCAAGTACAGCGCCTTCGGACCCTCGCCGTTGAGCTTGAATGGAACCTGCTTCAGGTTCAGGATGATGTCGGTTGCGTCCTCGACAACACCGGTGATGGACTGGAACTCGTGCAGCACTCCCTCGATGCGGACTGCCGTAACGGCAGCGCCTTCGATGGAGCTCAGCAGGGTGCGGCGCAGTGCGTTGCCGATGGTCGTGCCAAAGCCACGCTCAAACGGCTGTGCGCTGAACTTGCCGTAGGTCTCGGTAAGCGTCTCGGCATCCACTGCCAGGCGCTTCGGCTTCTGAAATCCTCTCCAAAGCATATCGGTCTCTCGTTTCCCACGCGGCAGGTACGTCGCGAAGCATTTTGCGGCGGCCGCGCAAGTTCTCCTTCAGGATTAGGTTTCAGGGTTCCGAGCCCAGGGATCAGATGACCCGCCGCTTCTTGACCGCGGCCGATCCCTGATCCCCGATCCCTGATCCCTGTCTTTCTTACTTGCTGTACAGTTCGACGATCAGCTGCTCGTTCACCGGCAGGTTCACGTCCTTGCGGGCCGGGAGCGACAGAATGCGGCCCGTCAGTGTCTCAAAGTTGACCTCGAGCCATGCCGGCACGGGGTTGGACTGGGCAAGCTGAATAGCCTGCTCCACGACCACAAACTTCTTCGCCGCTTCGCGCAGCGCGATCTCGTCGCCTACGTTCACTTGGAACGAAGGGATGTTGACCTTGCGACCATTCACCGTCACGTGGCCGTGGCGCACGATCTGGCGAGCCTGGCGGCGCGAGGAAGCAAAGCCCAGACGGAATGCAACGTTGTCCAGACGGCGCTCCAGCTGCTGAATCAGCAACTCGCCGGTGACGCCCTGTGCGCGGCTGGCCTTCTCGTAGTACTCGCGGAACTGGCCTTCGAGCGTGAAGTACATACGCTTGGCCTTCTGCTTCTCGTGCAGCTGCAGGCCGTAGCCCACAATCTTGGCCTTGCGGTCCTTGCCATGCTGCCCAGGCGCAAAGTTGCGCTTCTCGATCGGGCAACGCTCAGAGGTGCACTTGGTGCCCTTCAAAAAAAGCTTGGTGCCTTCGCGACGGCAAAGGCGGCAGACTGCTCCGGTATAACGTGCCATTTCTTCTCCTACTTCGGATGACGGCCGGTTTACACGCTCAAGCGCTCCATCCCGGCCCAATTTCAGTTATCAGTTCGCAGTTCTTAGTTCGCAGTCCACAGTATTTCCAACTGTGAACTACGAACTGCGAACTATTGAACTCGTCTTACACGCGCCGACGCTTCGGCGGACGGCAGCCGTTGTGCGGAACCGGCGTGACGTCGCGGATCGACTTGACCTCGATGCCGGCTGCTGCCAGCGCGCGGATAGCCGACTCGCGGCCCGAGCCCGGACCGGCAACGCGCACGTCCACGGCACGCAGACCGTGATCGCGAGCCATGCCCGCCGCGTTCGACGCAGCCTGCTGCGCCGCGAACGGCGTGCCCTTGCGCGAACCGCGGAAGCCGAGCGAACCCGAACTCTTCCAGCTCAGCGTGTTGCCCACCTGGTCGGTGATCGTGACGATGGTGTTGTTGAACGAAGCCTGAATGTGCGCAATACCGTACGGCACATTCTTGCGTTCGCGCTTCTTGAACTTCTTGTTCTTGCCAGCCTTCGCGCCGGCCTTTTCCTGTTTCGCCATTAGGTCTTCGCCGTCGCTTTCTTCTTGCCGGCAACCGTGCCCTTACGCGGGCCCTTGCGGGTGCGGGCGTTGGTGTGGGTGCGCTGGCCGCGCACCGGCAGCGACCGCCGATGACGGTTGCCGCGGTAGCTCTGAATGTCGATGAGACGCTTGATGTGCATCTGAACGTCCTTGCGCAGGTCGCCCTCTACACCACCCTCGTCTTCGATCACCTGACGGATGCGGTTTACCTCTTCCTCGCCCAGGTCCTGGATCTTCTTGAACGCATCAACGTTCGCCTTCTCCAGAATCTTGAGTGCGCGGGGGTCGCCGATTCCGTAAATGTACGTGAGCGCGACCCGAGCCTGCTTGTTGCGGGGCAGATCGACGCCAGCAATACGTGCCATTCCGGTTCCTTTGTGCTGCTTCGGTTATGTGCCTCCGGCCTAGCGCCGATTCGCACGGGTTGTTGCGGTCGCTCCGGGGTTCATCGCAAGCCTTGACTCAAGCTAACTCGCCCCTTCGTGCCGAGCTTCCGCCTGTACCAGGCCCTCTTAGCCCTGGCGCTGCTTGTGCTTTGCGTTCTCGCAGATCACGCGAACCACCCCGCGGCGGTTGATGACCTTGCACTTCACACAAATCTTCTTCACTGATGCACGGACTTTCATTTCTTCACTGCCCTTCTCCGCGCACCCGGGGGAAACGCGGTTATAAAACTTACTTGTAGCGGTACACGATGCGCCCGCGGTTCAGGTCATACGGGCTCAGCTCTACCGCCACGCGGTCACCGGGGAGAATCTTGATGAAGTTCTTGCGCATCCTTCCCGAAATGTGCGCCAGCACCTCGTGGTTGTTCTCCAGCTTGACCTTGAACATGGCATTGGGCAACAGGTCGATCACTGTTGCCATTACCTCAATCGCGTCTTCCTTCGACAAGCGTTTCCCGCCTCTGGCGCATCCGCGCCGTGGACTGTTGTGGACCGGGCAATAACTACTCGGTCAGAATTCTCGCTCCGGTGTCGGTCACCGCCACCGTGTGCTCAAAATGAGCACTCATGCTTCCGTCTGTGGTCACCGCCGTCCAGCCATCCCGCAACACGCGAACATCCGGCTTGCCGACGTTGACCATGGGCTCGATAGCGATCACCATTCCCGAGCGCAGCTTCATGCCCCGGCCGGCTTCGCCATAGTTCGGTACCTGCGGCTCCTCATGCATCTGGCTGCCGATACCGTGCCCCACAAAATCCCGCACCACTGAAAACCCTTCGGCCTCGACGACCTTCTGCACTGCCGAGCCAATATCGCCCAGCGTCGCACCCGGCTTCACAGCCGCGATGCCCGCCTGCAGCGAAGCCTCGGTCACCTTCAGCAGCCGCTCGGTCGTCGGCGCAATCTTCTCGCCCACCGGTACCGTAATCGCCGAGTCGCCATAGTACCCATCGATCACCACGCCAAAGTCCACCGAAACGATGTCGCCCTCGGCAAGCACGCGCTTCTTCGATGGAATCCCGTGCACCACCTCGTTGTTCACCGAGGTGCACAGCGCGCACGGGTAACCGTGATACCCCTTGAAGGCGGCCTTAACGCCCAGCTCTTTCAGTCTGGCTTCGGCTACGCGCTCCAGATCCAGAGTGGTCGCACCCGGCTTCACATGGCTGCGCACGAGCTCCAGCACCTCGCGGGTCACCTGACCCGCTCGGCGCATCTTCTCGATCTCCTCGTGCGACTTCAACACCACTGCCACTTCTGTCTCCCTGAGCCCGCTTGCCGGCTCCGAACGCGCAAATCCGCCCGTCGGCTGCCTTTCGCCCTTCGTGCCGGGCTTACTTGCGCAGCCGCTCGACGGCGGTAACTATTCCGGCCGCGATCGTCGTGATCGGGCCATCTCCATCCACTTCAGCGAACCGCCCCAACCCGCGATAATGCTCAATCACAGGTTCGGTCAGCGTCGCGTAGGAGCGCATCCGTTGCTGGAACGCCTCCTCCGTATCGTCGGCTCGCTGCACAAGAGCGGTCCCATCCAGATCGCAAACCCCTTCTTTTTTAGGAGGATGCAGATAGATGTTATAGATGGACCCGCAGGCAGGACAGCTCCTGCGCCCCGTAATGCGGCGCAATAATTGATTATAGTCCACATGGATACTGACGGCAACCACAGGGAGCGACCCGGCCAGACCCTCCAGACGCCCGTCCAGCCAGCTTGCCTGGCCCAGCGTCCGTGGGAATCCATCCAGGATGTAGCCCTTCGCCGTATCCGGCTCCTGCAGCCTCACCGCTACCATCTCGTTTACCAGCGAGTCCGGAACCAGCTCGCCCCGCTCCATCAGCCCATCGGCAATCTTGCCCAGTTCGGTGCCGCGGTCGCGGTTACCCCGGAGCAGGTCGCCGGTGGAGATGTGCGGAATCCCCCAATGTTTGATCAGTTCCTTGGCCTGGGTGCCTTTGCCAGAGCCCGGCGCACCCAACAAAAGAATCGGACCGGGCGTGGTCGTATTCTCCACGGCCCGGTCGCTTTCCACTACAGAAGCAGATGATGACATTACCAGGTTTTCCTTCCGCGAATGCGACCGGAGCGCGGGGAAAAGCCGTCATAATGCCGCATGATCAGCTGCGATTCGATCTGGTTGACAGTATCCATGGCGACGCCCACCACGATCAGCAGCGAGGTGCCGCCAAAGTAGAAGTTGACCCCCATGCCGTGAATCACCCAGTTCGGCAAGCTCTCAAGAAAACGTCCGATCAGCCAGATCTTGTCGAAACGAAGACCCGAGATCAGGAACGTCGGCACCAGGGAAATAATAATCAGGTACAGGGCGCCGACCAGCGTTACGCGCGTCAGAATGTCGTTGATGAAGTCCGAGGTCCGCTTGCCCGGGCGAATGCCCGGGATGAACGAGCCCGACTTGCGGAAGTTGTCCGCGATATCGTCCGGCTTCATCACGATCGACACGTAGAAGTATGCAAAGAAGATGATGCCCAGCATGTACAGGAGCTCATACCAGGGATAGCCATACTGGAGCTGCTGCAGAATCGGCTGGAAGAACCGGCTGTTCTGGAAGGCCTCCATCTGGCCCAGCATCATCGGAACCGAAAGCAGAGAGCTCGCGAAGATGACCGGCATCACACCGCCCGAGTTCACCTTCAGCGGCAGATGGCTCGACACACCGCCCATCATGCGGCGGCCCACGATGCGCCGCGCGCTCTGGATAGGAATGCGGCGCTCGGAGCGCTCCACGAACACAATGAACGCAACCAGCGCGATCATGCCCGCCAGCAGCCCAAGCATCGCGAAAACCGTAAACGTGCCCCACGCGTTGGTCTGAATCTTCTGCACAAGGTCGGCAATGCCGCGCGGCAGGCCAGCCACGATGCCCGAAAAGATCAGCAGGCTCATGCCGTTGCCGATGCCGCGATCCGTGATCTGCTCGCCCAGCCACATGATGAACGCCGTGCCCGAGGTCAGCGTGATGATGGTCATCAGGTCGAAGCCGATACCCGGATTCAGCACCAGTCCCGGCGTACGCGTCAGGATGGCGGCGATGCCGATCGACTGCAGCGCGCCCAGGACAACCGTCATGTAGCGGGTCCACTGCGTAATCTTGCGGCGGCCCAGCTCGCCTTCCTTCTGGATGCGCGCCAGCGGCTCATATACCACCGTCAGCAGCTGGAAGATGATCGACGCCGTGATATACGGCATGATGCCGAGGGCAAAGATCGTCATGCGGCGCAGCGTGCCGCCCGTGAACAGGTCCATCAGGCCCAGCGCCGAGCCGGTCTGCCCGCTGAACATCAGCTCCAGCTGATGCGTGTTCACGCCGGGCGTGGGAATCCACGCACCCAGGCGGTAGACGGCCAGAATGCCGAGGGTAAACAGAACCCGCTTGCGCAGGTCGGGAATCCGGAAGATATTCAGGAACTTCTCAAGCATGTCCGCTCATCCGCTTCAGGCGTTGCCGCCGCTCAGGAATACTGTGCTTTCGACCATTGTAGGGGTCGGGCCGCCCGGTTGTCGCTCAGGTGCCGGATTCCGAGTTGCCTCACCAGTGTGCGGCCCCGAATCCGGCCTGTGCGGTGTCGCCGGACACACCCGGCCAAGCCGGGTGATCGCTTTACGCTGCCGCCGGAGCGCCCGCGACGATTGCCTTGCCGCCAGCCTTCTCGATCTTCTCCGCAGCCGACTTCGAAAACTTGTGCGCAGTGATCGTCAGCGCCTTCGCCAGCTCGCCCGAGCCCAGGATCTTGATCAGCGCGTTCTTGCTCGACGCCAGCCCAAGCTTCTTGTAGTCGTCCAGGCCGATCTCGGTCACGTTCAGCTCCGCCAGGCGGTCCAGGTTGATGACCGTGTACTCGATGCGGAAGATGTTCGTGAAGCCGCGCTTCGGCAGGCGGCGGTGCAGCGGCATCTGGCCGCCTTCAAAACCACGCATCAGGCTCGAGCCCGAACGCGAACCCTGGCCCTTGTGGCCGCGGGTAGAGGTCTTGCCCATGCCGGAACCCATACCGCGGCCGACACGCTTGCGCCCGGTGTTTGCCTTCTTTGGGGCGCGCAAATTCGAAAGATTCTTTGCCATTCTGTCCTCGCTGTAGCGCCGGCAGGAAGAGATCCCGCCGACTCGCGTTATTAGTTCAGTGATCATTGATCAGCTTCAGTAGTCGGCATTTCTGACCACTGTTCACTGACCACTGTTCACTAGCTCTCGAGAATCCGCACCAGATGCGGAATCGCCTTCACCATGCCGCGCACGGACTCATTGTCGACGCGCTCGACGATCTGGTTCAGCCGCGTGAAGCCAAGCCCCTTCACCACCAGCTTGTGCTTCACTGGCGTGGCGATGGCCGAGCGGTAGTACTGAATACGAATCTTCTTCGGTTCCGCCATGACTTAGAGCTCCTCTACCTGCTTGCCGCGCGTCGAGGCCACTTCGGCCCGGTCACGCAGCTGGATCAGTGCATCGAACGTGGCCTTGATCACGTTGTGCGGGTTCGCCGTGCCCAGGCTCTTGGTAAGCACGTTCTGCACACCGGCCGAGGTCATCACCGCGCGCACTGCGCCGCCGGCAATCACGCCCGTGCCTTCCGGCGCCGGCTTCAGCAGCACCTGGCCCGAGCCAAACCGGCCCAGCACCTGGTGCGGAATCGTCGTCTCGGTCAGATTCACCCTTACCAGGTTCTTCTTGGCCGACTCGATTCCCTTGCGGATCGCCTGGGGCACTTCCTTCGCCTTGCCCGAACCGTAGCCCACCACGCCCGAAGCGGCGTCGCCCACCACCACCAGCGCGGCAAACGACATGTTCTTACCGCCCTTGACCACCTTGGTCACGCGGTTGATAGCCACCACCTGATCCTTCAGGTTGTACTGGTTGGCATCGAGTTTCTTCTTCAACGTCGTCATGCTTTGTCTGTCCTTCCGGGCCGCTGCTGCGGTTCCCCTGGAAAACTCTTCTCACCCGGCCGAGTCCCTCGACCAAAAGGTCAAACGCACCGGAGGTGCTTAGAACTCGAGGCCCGCCTCGCGCGCCGCTTCGGCCAGAGCCTTGATGCGCCCGTGATACAGGAACCCGCCGCGGTCAAAGACCACCTTCTTCACGCCCTTGGCTGCCGCTTCCTCGGCCACTTTCTTGCCGATCTCCTTGGCCGCCGCAATGTTGCCGCCGGTCTTCAGCTTCAGCGCCATCGACGAGGCCGAGGCCACCGTGAGGCCCTGCTGGTCGTCGATCACCTGCGCGTAGATGTGGTTCAGCGAGCGGAACACCGCCAGCCGCGGACGCTCCGAGGTTCCTGCCACCTTCTCGCGGATGCGCTTGTGGATGCGCTGCCGAATTTCGTTTCTCTTGGTCTGCGTAATCATCGGTCTCTCTTCCTATCAGCGGAGCCGCCCCGCGGCTCCGTTCGGTTAATCTTCAATCCGCAGTTCATAGCCCTTTTTGTGAACTATGAACTGCGAACTCATGGCTTACTTGGCGCCCGTCTTGCCGGCCTTCTTCTTCAGCTTCTCGGTCGAGTAGCGTACGCCCTTGTTCTTGTACGGGTCCGGCTTGCGCAGCGAGCGCATTTCGGCTGCGACCTGGCCCACCTTCTGGCGGTCGATGCCCGTCACCGTCAGATGCGTCTGCTTCGGGTCGATCGCGACCTCGATGCCCGTGGGCAGCGGGAACTCGATCGGATGCGAGTAGCCCAGCGTGAACACCACCATGCCCTTGCCCTTCAACTCGGCGCGATAACCGATGCCGACGATGTCCAGCTCCTTCGTCCAGCCCTTGGTCACGCCTTCCACCGCGTTGAACACCAGCGCGCGGGTCAACCCGTGCACAGCAGCGAACTTGTCGCTCTCGCGGTTTACGTGCAGCACGCCATCCTTGGCTTCGAGCGTGACGCCATCGGCAATCAGAGCGCTCACCTTGCCCTTCGGGCCTTCTACCAGAACCGTGTTGCCGTCCACCTTGTACTTCACGCCTGCCGGCAGTGCAATCGGCTTCTTTCCAATACGCGACATCGAATCAATCCTTCAATTGGCTTGCGAGTCCCGAAGCGGCTTCCACCGTTTCGTTCCACTGCAGCCTGAAAAACAGTGATCAGTGGTCAGTTGTCAGCGATCGAAACTTCTTGTGCAAACTCGGCACCAGGCCTGTGTTCCTACTGATCACTGACGACTGTTCACTGACAACTGTGGTCCTACCAGACTTCGCAGAGCACTTCGCCGCCTACGCCTTCTTTGCGCGCCTGGCGACCGGTCATCACGCCCTTCGGCGTGGTCATGATCGAGATGCCCAGACCTCCCTGCACGCGCTTGATCTCGTCGCGGCCGATGTACACACGGCAGCCCGGACGTGATACACGCGCCAAGTCGCGGATGGCCGCTTCCGTTCCGCCGTACTTCAGGTACACGCGCAGAACCAGCTTGCCGTCTTCTTCCTGGGTCTTGTAGTTCGAGATGTAGCCCTCTTCCTTCAGAATGCGGGCAATCTCCGTCTTCAGCTTCGAAGCCGGCACATCCAGCTTCTGGTGACGCGCGCGGATTGCATTCCGGATACGCGCCAGAAAATCTGCAACAGGATCGGTCAGACTCATTCCTTCTCCTTCATCCCCCGTTCGCCCGGGCCCATTCAGCCTGCGGGAACCAGCGGGAATGCCTTAAAGTTCACAGTTCGTAGTTCGCAGTTCTCAGTTAGTCTTCGCAGCCGTTCGGTCGCACATTCTGTGAACTGAGAACTGAGAACTATCGTTCTTACCAGCTCGACTTCACAACGCCGGGGATCTCGCCCTTCAGCGCCAGGCTACGGAAGCACAGACGGCACACGCCGAACTTCCGCAGATATCCCCGCGGACGCCCGCAGAGCTTGCACCGGTTGTGCTTGCGGCAGCTGAACTTCGGCTTCCGCGCGTCCTTCACTCTCTTTGCAGTGGTTGCCATAAATCCTCAATTCCTCGCTTACGCGCCCTGGCGGAACGGCATGCCGAAGGCCTTCAGCAGCGCACGCGCCGAATTGTCGTCCTGAGCCGTGGTCACGATCGTGATATTCATGCCCTTCAGCTTCTCCACCTTCGAGTAATCGATCTCAGGGAAGATCAGCTGATCGCGCAGGCCGAGCGTGTAGTTGCCGCGCCCGTCAAAACTCTTCGTCGAAACGCCGCGGAAGTCGCGCACGCGTGGCAGCGCCGTCGAGATCAGGCGGTCCAGAAACTCGTACGCCGTATCGTGGCGTAGCGTCACCATCGCGCCAATCGACATGCCCTCGCGCACCTTGAAGGCGGCAATCGACTTCTTCGCCTTCGTGGTCACCGGCTTCTGGCCGGTAATCGCAGCCAGATCGGCCACCAGAGGATCGAGCAGCTTGTTGTTCTGCGTCGCTTCGCCCAGACCCATGTTGATGACGATCTTCTCGAGCTTCGGCACGGCCATCGCGTTTTCAATCGCGAGTTCCTTCTTCAGCGCCTGCTTGATCTCTTTGTTGTACTTCTCTCTCAGTCGTGCTGCCATTTCGCTTTGCTCTCTTTCTTCCGGTGCCCGGGGTGGCCCGCCTTCAGCCGTTTACCGTTGCGGAAGGGTTAATAAACTTCGCCTATTTCTTCGTCGGCAGTTCCGTGCCGCACTTCTTGCACACACGCTGACGGGTCGTGCCTTCGGTCTTGAAACCAACCTTGGCGACACCGCAGGTGGGGCACAGCAGCGCAACATTCGACACCTGGATCGGCGACTCCTGCTCGGCGATGCCGCCCTTGGTGCGCTGTCCGCTCTTCGACGAAACCGTCTTCTTGATCACGCGCACGTGCTCCACCAGCACCGTCCCCTTATCGGGGAAGGCGCGCAGCACACGGCCCGTCTTGCCGCGGTCGGCGCCCGCAAGCACCTTGACCGTATCGTTGCGATGAATGTTCAAACTCGCCATTTCTTCTCCAAACCTGCGGCTGGAAACCTAAACAACCTCAGGCGCCAGCGAAACGATCTTCAGAAACTTCTTCTCGCGCAGCTCGCGCGCCACCGGGCCGAACACGCGCGTGCCCACCGGCTCATGCGAGTCGTCGATCACCACTGCGGCGTTCTCGTCGAAGCGGATATACGTACCGTCGCGCCGGCGATACTCCTTGCGCGTGCGGACGATGACCGCCTTGACGACCTTGCCCTTCTTCACCGTACCGTCGGGCGAAGCTTCCTTCACCGCGGCCGTGATCACGTCGCCGAGCGAGGCCTTCTTGCCCAGGCCGCCGCCCAGCGGCAGAATCATCTGCAGCTTGCGCGCGCCGGAGTTATCGGCCACCGCGAGCATGGTTCTCATTTGCACTGCCATCGGACTCTTCTCCTAACTCGCTTGCGCTTACTTCGCGGCTTCCACGCCGGCGGTGTCTTCAATCTGGCTCAGCGACGAGCGGCGGACGATCTCTTCGAGCGCCCAGCGCTTCAGCTTGCTCGTGGGACGCGTCTCGCGGATGCGAACCACATCGCCCACGCGCGCCGAGTTCTGCTCATCGTGCGCATAGAACTTCTTCGAGCTCTTCACGATTCGCTTGTACTTCGGGTGCGCCTTGCGCATCTCGACTTCGACCACAATGGTCTTCTGCATCTTGGTCGAGACCACGTTGCCGACCTTCTCATTGCGCCGCGTTGCCGGCGCCTGCGTCGTTTCTGCTACCGCCGTCATTTACGGGCTCCCTTCTTTGCCTTCGGAGCCGCGGTTTCAGCCGCCGCGTCCTTCTTGGCGCCGCGGATCGAGAGCTCCCGCTCGCGCGCCACGGTCTTGATCTGGGCGATCTCCTTGCGCAGCTCGCGGAGCTTCTTCACTCCGTCGTTCTGCCCCAGCGACACCTGGAAGCGCAGCCGGAACAGCTGCTCTGCTGCCGTCTTTTCCTGGTGCGCCAGTTCGGCGTCGCTCAAACTGCGAATCTTCTCGAGTTCCATCTCTTGGCTCCTGGCGAACCCAACGCTTATCACGCCGGTCTCCGCTCGTTCTTTACTCTGCTGCCGGCGCTGCGGCGGCCTTCTCCACACCCGGGCGCTGCACGAACTTCGTCTTCAGCGGCAGCTTGTGCGACGCCAGGCGCATGGCCTCGGCCGCAACCTCGGGCGCCACGCCTTCCATCTCGAACAGGATCTTGCCCGGACGCACCACTGCCACCCAGTGGTCCAGCGCGCCCTTGCCCGAACCCATTCGGACTTCGGCCGGCTTCTTGGTAATCGGCTTGTCCGGGAACAGGCGCAGCCAGATCTTGCCACCGCGCTTGATAAAGCGCGTCATGGCGATACGGCTGGCTTCGATCTGCCGGTCGGTGATGTAACCGCACTCCATGACCTTCAGACCATACTCGCCAAACGACAGCGTCGAGCCACGCCACGCCTTACCGCGGCGCTTGCCCTTCTGCTGCTTGCGATACTTCACCTTCTTTGGCATCAACATAGCGAAACCCTCAAAAAAGCAGCTACTAGCCGCTAGCTATTAGCTCCTAGCTCTTTCGCAGTTTTCCGGCTTCTGAGATCCAAGCTAGAGGCTAGGAGCTAGAAGCTAAAAGCTGCTTCTTAAAACACCGACGTTCCCACCGCGGGCGCCTGACGGCGCTTCTGCTCGTAGATGTCGCCGCGATAGATCCACGTCTTCACGCCGATCACGCCGTAGGTCGTGCTCGCTTCGGCAAAGCCGTAGTCGATATCCGCACGCAGCGTGTGCAGCGGCAGCCGGCCCTGCAGATACCACTCCGAACGCGCGATTTCGTTGCCGTTCAGGCGGCCCGACACGCGGACCTTGATGCCCTTGCAGCCGAAACGCAGCGCCGAGTCCACGCTCTTGCGCATCGCGCGGCGGAAGCTCACGCGCTTCTCAAGCTGCAGCGCGATATTCTCGGCCACCAGCTGCGCATCCAGCTCCGGCTTGTTCACCTCGATGATATCGATGAACACGTCACGGTTGGTGCGCTTGCCCAGCTCAGCCTTCAGCTTCTCGATCTCGGCGCCCTTGCGGCCGATCACGATGCCCGGACGAGCGGTGCGGATCAGGAAGCGCAGCTTGTTGCCCGGACGCTCGATCTCCACCGAGCTCACGCCCGCAGCCTTGAGCTTGTCGCGCAGCTCCGCCTTCAGCTTCACGTCCTCGACAAGGAGCTTGTCATAGTCGCGCTCAGAGAACCAGCGCGAACGCCACGGCTTGTTCACTCCCAGCCGGAATCCGTAAGGATGGACTTTCTGTCCCATGCTCTTTACCTCAATCCCTCTAGGCCTTTTTGGCGGCCTTCTTCTTAGGCGCCGCAGCAGCCTTCTTCGCCGCGGGCTTAGCAGCCTTCTTCACCGGCTTGGCTTCCGCCACCGGCTCCTCGGCCTTGGTCACCAGCTGGGCGCCGTTCGAGCGCTCGGCCACTGACACCACGATGTGCGCCAGCCTGCGCTGGTAGCGATACGCGCGGCCCATCGGGGCCGGACGGATGCGCTTCATGCGCGGGCCGTCGTTGGCCGCCGCCTGCTTCACGTACAGGTTGTCGACATCCAGGTCGATGCCCTGCTCGCCGGCCACATACTTCGCGTTGTCCACCGCGGAGGTGAGCAGCTTGTGAATCACCGGAGCGATCCGCTTCTTGGTGAATTGCGCCGTCTCCAGCGCCTCCTGCACCCCGCGGCCTTTGATCAAATCGAGCACCAGCCGCGCCTTCTGCGGCGACACGCGCTGAAACTTGGCCTCGGCCCGGTATTCCTTTGTCTCGACTGCCATTGGTCTGCCTTCCTCAATCTCGTGGCGCCCGGCGGCTCATCACCGCCTGCGCCGAATCTCTACTTGGCCTTCGCGGCCGCCTCAGCCTTGCCGCTGGCCGTGTGGCCCTTGAACGTGCGCGTCGGAGCAAATTCACCCAGCTTGTGGCCCACCATGTTCTCGGTCACGTACACGGGAACGAACTTCTTGCCGTTATGCACGGCGATGGTGTGCCCCACAAACTCGGGGAAGATGGTCGAGCGGCGCGACCAGGTCTTTACGACCTTCTTGTCGTTGGCCTTGTTGAGCACCTCTACCTTCACCATCAGGTGCTCGTCCACAAACGGACCCTTTTTCGTCGAACGTGCCATGTCTTCTCCGCTCCTCTACTTCGCTCGGCGGCTGACAATGAACACATCAGTCCGCTTGTTGTTGCGGGTCTTGTAGCCGCGCGTCGGCTGGCCCCACGGCGTCACAGGATGACGACCGCCCGAGGTCTTGCCCTCACCGCCGCCATGCGGGTGGTCAACCGGGTTCATGGTCACGCCGCGGTTGGTCGGGCGGATGCCCTTCCAGCGGTTGCGGCCTGCCTTGCCGATGGCCACATTCTCGTGGTCGGTGTTGCCCACCTGGCCCACGGTCGCCATGCAATCCACCAGCACTCGGCGGGTCTCGCCGGAGGGCAGCTTCAGCAGCGCGTAGTCGCCTTCCTTGGCCACCAGCTGTGCCTGCGCACCGGCCGAACGCGCCATCTGCGCGCCCTTGCCCGGACGCAGCTCAATCGCATGCACCGTGGTACCGGCAGGAATGTTCTTGAGCGGCAGTGCGTTGCCGATCAGAATGTCGGCCTCGGGGCCGGAGCTGACCGTCGCACCCACCTTCAGCCCAACCGGCTGCAGGATGTAGCGCTTCTCGCCGTCCGCGTAGTTGATCAGCGCGATGCGTGCCGAGCGGTTCGGATCGTACTCGATCGTCGCCACCTTGCCCGGAACACCGAACTTGTCGCGCTTGAAGTCGATCAGGCGCAGCTTCTGCTTGTGCCCGCCGCCATGGTGGCGGATGGTCAGGTCACCCGAGTTGCGGCGGCCGCCCGTGCGCTTGCGAGTCGTCAGCAGCGGCTTATGCGGCTTGTCCGTCGTCAGGTCGTCATTCACCAGCGCGGTCTGAAAGCGCAGCGTCGGTGTAATCGGTCTGTATGTCTTGATCGCCATCGTCTCTGTCCTCGAGAGCCCTCCGTCACTTCACGGCTGCCTCTCGCATCTTTTCCGGAGCCCTTACTTCACTGCAGCTCCGATAGTTCTTTCTCGCCCAAGCTGCCTCTTACAGGCTGCTCACGTACTCGGGCATCTTCTCGCCGGCCTTCAGCCGAACATAGGCCTTCTTCCAGTCGGGGCGGAAGCCCGCGAACTTACCGCGGCGGCGTTCCTTGCCGAGCACGTTGGCCGTGCGGACCGTGGCGACCTTCACCTTGAAGAGCGCCTCGACCGCCTGCTTCACTTCGTTCTTGGTCGCGTCGGGAGCCACGTCGAACACCAGCGTCCCTTCGGTTTCCTTCACGCCCAGGCCCTTTTCAGTAATCAGCGGGCGGCGAATCACGGTAGTCAGTGTAGGCATTATGCGGCCTCCGTCTGCGCCAGCTTGCGCTTCGAAAC
>Ga0318572_10000312_pt1 | contig 17628 bp, 1 predicted proteins | sample GRESIP089b5f20_FD_202528 | JGI IMG/M metagenome (GOLD analysis project Ga0318572, IMG submission 202528) | Tropical soil microbial communities from Luquillo Experimental Forest, Puerto Rico - GRE.SIPMG.089b5f20 | ecosystem: Environmental > Terrestrial > Soil > Tropical forest > Bulk soil...
TCCTAAGGGGATTGCATCATGGCTTCCATCGTATTGGGCATGACGACAGATCAAGTCGCTGCGTTGACCACCACGCAGTTGGCTGCACTAAGCACCAATGATGTAATCGCCTTTAATTCTGCGCAGATTCAGGCATTTACCAGCGACCAAGTCCAGGCGCTGAGCACCAAACAGGTTCTGGCGCTGACCACCAGCCAGCTGCAGGCGCTGACCACCTACCAGGTCTCGAAAATGGAAACGGCCGATGTGGCCGTCCTCAAGACCAATCAAATTGCCGCCCTAACCACTGACCAGGTTTCTTTGGGCCTGACTTCCGACCAAGTGGTTGCCCTCAGCACGGGTCAAGTCCAGTCCCTGACGACCAACCAAGTCGCCGCGTTGAGTACCTACCAGGTTTCCAAGATGGAAACCGTTGATGTCGCCGCCCTGAAAACCAGCCAGATTGCCGCCCTCAGCACCCAGCAAATCAACGCCGGCCTTACTACCGATCAACTTGCCGCCCTGAAGACCAGCCAGATCGCCGCCCTGAGCACCGATCAAGTAGCACTGGGCCTGACGTCTGATCAACTGGTGACTCTGACTACCAGCCAAGTCCAGTCCCTGACTACCGGTCAAGTCGCCGCCCTGAGCACTTACCAGATTTCCAAGATGGGTACGGCAGACATCGCCGCCCTGAAGACCAGCCAGATCGCTGCCCTGAGCACTGATCAAGTGGCCCTGGGCCTGACTTCCGACCAAGTGGTTGCCCTGAGCACCGGCCAAGTCCAGTCCCTGACTACCGGCCAAGTGGCTGCCCTGAGCACCTATCAGGTTTCCAAGATGGAAACGGCCGATGTGGCCGCCCTGAGCACTCGCCAGATTGCTGCCCTGAGCACCCAGCAGATCAATGCCGGTCTGACCACCGACCAGGTTGCTGCGCTGAAGACCAGCCAAGTGGCTGCCCTGAGCACTACCCAGGTCGCTGAGGGTCTGAGCTCCGACCAAGTGGTTGCCCTGAGCACCAGCCAAGTCCAGTCCCTGACCACCGGTCAAGTGGCCGCCCTGAGCACCTACCAAGTTTCCAAGATGGAAACCACGGACGTTGCTGCCCTGAAGACCAGCCAAGTGGCTGCTCTGACTACGGATCAAGTGGCTCTGGGTCTGACCACCGACCAAGTGGTTGCCCTGAGCACCGGCCAGGTTCAGTCCCTGACCACCGGTCAAGTGGCTGCGCTGAGCACCTATCAGGTTTCCAAGATGGAAACCACGGACGTTGCTGCCCTGAAGACCAGCCAGATCGCTGCCCTGAGCACCCAGCAAATCAACGCTGGCCTCACCACCGACCAAGTGGCGGCCCTGAAGACCAGCCAAGTGGCCGCCCTGAGCACCACCCAAATCGCTGATGGCCTGACGTCTGACCAAGTAGTGGCGCTGAGCACCAGCCAGGTTCAAGCCCTGACGACTGGCCAAGTGGCTGCCCTGACGACTTATCAAGTCTCCAAGATGGAGACCACGGACGTTGCCGCACTGAAGACCAGCCAAGTGGCCGCCCTGAGCACCGACCAAGTAGCCCTGGGTCTGACGACCGATCAAGTGGTTGCATTGGGTACCGGCCAAGTCCAAGGCATCACCACCAACCAAGTCAGTGCCTTGACGACTTACCAAGTCTCCAAGGCCGAAACCACGGATATCGCTGCCTTGAAGACCAATCAGATTGCTGCCCTGAGCACTCAGCAGATCAATGCCGGTCTGACCACCGACCAAGTGGCGTCCCTGAAGACCAACCAGATTGCTGCCCTGAGCACCAGCCAGATCGCCCTGGGCTTGAGTTCCGACCAAGTGGTGGCCTTGACGACCAGCCAGTTCCAGTCCATGACGACTGGCCAGATCGCTGCCCTGACGACTTACCAACTCTCCAAGATGGAGACGACGGATATCGCAGCGCTGAAGACTAACCAGATCGCCGCCCTGAGCACCGACCAGATCGCCCTGGGTCTGACTTCCGACCAATTGGTGTCCCTGACCACCGGCCAGGTCCAAGCCCTGACCACCGGTCAGGTTGCTGCCCTGACGACCTATCAAGTGTCCAAGATGGGCACGTCCGATATCGCCGCCCTGAAGACCAGCCAGATCGCCGCCCTGAGCACTGACCAGGTCGCCCTGGGTCTGACGACGGATCAAGTGGTTGCCCTGAGCACCGGTCAGGTTCAGTCCCTGAGCACCAGCCAAGTGGCCGCCCTGAGCACCTATCAGGTTTCCAAGATGGAAACGGCCGATGTGGCCGCCCTGAAGACCAGCCAGATCGCCGCCCTGAGCACCCAGCAGATCAATGCTGGCCTCACCACCGACCAAGTGGCTGCCCTGAAGACCAGCCAAGTCGCTGCTCTGACCACCGACCAAGTGGCTCTGGGTCTGAGCTCTGATCAAGTGGTTGCTCTGACTACCGGCCAGGTTCAGTCCCTGACTACCGGTCAAGTGGCCGCCCTGAGCACCTATCAGGTTTCCAAGATGGAAACGGCTGATGTGGCCGCGTTGAAGACCAATCAAGTTGCCGCCCTGACCACGGATCAAGTGGCCCTGGGTCTGACTTCTGACCAAGTAGTTGCCCTGAGCACCGGCCAGGTCCAATCCCTGACTACCGGTCAAGTGGCCGCCCTGAGCACCTATCAGGTTTCCAAGATGGAAACCGTCGATGTGGCTGCCCTGAAGACCAGCCAGATCGCTGCCCTGAGCACCCAGCAAATCAATGCCGGTCTGATCACCGATCAAGTGGCTGCTCTGAAGACCAGCCAAGTGGCCGCTCTGAGCACCACTCAGATCGCAGAAGGCCTGAGCTCCGACCAAGTGGTCGCACTCGGCACCGGTCAAATCCAGTCCCTGACCACTGGTCAAGTGGCCGCATTGACGACTTATCAAGTCTCCAAGATGGAGACTACGGACGTCGCCGCCCTGAAGACCAACCAAGTGGCTGCCCTGACCACGGATCAAGTGGCCCTGGGTCTGACCACCGACCAAGTGGTTGCCCTGACTACCGGCCAGGTTCAGTCCCTGACCACCGGTCAAGTGGCTGCCCTGAGCACCTTCCAGGTTTCCAAGATGGAAACGGTGGATGTGGCCGCCCTGAAGACCAGCCAAGTCGCTGCCCTGAGCACCCAACAGGTCAATGCCGGTCTGACCACCGATCAAGTGGCCGCCCTGAAGACCAATCAAGTCGCTGCCCTGAGCACTGACCAAGTGGCCCTGGGTCTGACCTCTGACCAAGTGGTTGCCCTGAGCACCGGCCAGACTCAAGCGCTGACTACCGGTCAAGTGGCTGCCCTGACGACCTATCAAGTGTCTAAGGCTGAAACTCTGGATGTCTCCGCTCTGAAGACCAACCAGATCGCTGCCCTGAGCACCGATCAGATCGCCCTGGGTCTGACTTCCGACCAAGTGGTTGCCTTGAGCACTGGTCAGGTTCAGTCCCTGACTACCGGTCAAGTAGCTGCGCTGAGCACCTACCAAGTCTCGAAGATGGAGACGGTGGATGTCGCTTCCCTGAAGACCAGCCAGATCGCCGCCCTGAGCACCCAGCAGATCAACGCTGGCCTCACTACCGACCAGGTTGCCGCCCTGAAGACCAGCCAAGTGGCTGCCCTGAGCACCAACCAGATCGCCTTGGGTCTGAGCTCTGACCAAGTGGTAGCGCTGAGCACCGCCCAAGTCCAAGCGCTGACGACTGGTCAGGTTGCCGCCCTGAGCACCTATCAGATTTCCAAGATGGAAACTACTGACGTGGCTGCCCTCAAGACCAGTCAGATCGCTGCCCTGAGCACCGATCAGATCGCTTTGGGTCTGACATCTGATCAACTGGTGGCTTTGACCACCGGCCAGGTCCAGGCTCTGACGACAAGTCAAATTGCCGCCTTGAGCACTTACCAAGTGTCCAAGCTGGAAACGACGGACGTTGCCGCCCTGAATACCCGTCAGATCGCCGCCCTGAGCACCCAGCAGATCAACGCTGGCCTCACCACCGACCAAGTGGCCGCGCTCAAGACCAGCCAAGTTGCTGCCCTGAGCACCACCCAGATCGCTGATGGCCTGACTTCCGATCAAGTGGTTGCCCTGAGCACTACCCAAGTCCAGTCCTTGACCACCGGCCAAGTCGCCGCCTTGAGCACCTACCAGGTGTCCAAGATGGAGACCACGGACGTTGCTGCCCTGAAGACCAGCCAAGTGGCTGCTCTGACCACGGATCAAGTGGCTCTGGGTCTGACTTCCGACCAACTGGTCGGCCTGAGCACCGGCCAGATTCAAGCCCTGACCACCGGTCAAGTGGCTGCGCTGACGACTTATCAAGTCTCCAAGATGGGAACGACCGACGTTTCTGCCCTGAAGACCAGCCAGATCGTCGCCCTGAGCACCCAGCAAATCAACGCTGGCCTCACCACCGACCAAGTGGCCGCCCTCAAGACCAACCAAGTGGCCGCTCTGAGCACTAGCCAGATCGCCCTGGGTCTGAGCTCCGACCAAGTGGTTGCCCTGAGCACCAGCCAAGTCCAGTCCCTGACCACGGGTCAAGTCGCCGCCCTGAGCACCTACCAGGTGTCCAAGATGGAGACCACGGACGTCGCCGCCCTGAAGACTAGCCAGATCGCTGCCCTGAGCACTGATCAGGTGGCTCTGGGCCTGACTTCCGATCAACTGGTGGGCCTGACTACCGGCCAGGTTCAAGCCCTGACCACCGGTCAGTTGGCTGCGCTGACGACCTATCAAGTCTCGAAGATGGAGACTGCCGATGTGGCCGCCCTGAAGACCAGCCAGATCGCTGCCCTGAGCACTGACCAAGTGGCCCTGGGTCTGACTTCCGACCAACTGGTGGCCCTGACCACCGGCCAGGTCCAGTCCCTGACCACCAGCCAAGTGGCTGCGCTGAGCACCTACCAAGTGTCCAAGATGGAGACCGCAGACGTCGCCGCCCTGAGCACCCGTCAGATCACGGCTCTGAGCACCCAGCAGATCAACGCCGGTCTCACCACCGATCAGCTGGCCGCCCTGAAGACCAGCCAGATCGCTGCCCTGAGCACCGACCAGATCGCCCTGGGTCTGAGCTCTGACCAAGTGGTTGCCCTGAGCACCGGTCAAATCCAGTCCCTGACCACCGGCCAGGTCGCTGCCTTGAGCACCTATCAGGTGTCCAAGATGGAGACCACGGACGTCGCCGCCCTGAAGACCAGCCAAGTTGCTGCCCTGAGCACCGATCAAGTGGCCTTGGGCCTGACTTCCGACCAAGTGGTTGCCCTGAGCACCGGTCAGGTTCAGTCCCTGACCACCGGTCAAGTGGCTGCACTGAGCACCTATCAGCTGTCCAAGATGGAGACGGTGGATGTTGCTGCCCTGACAACCCGTCAGATCGCTGCCCTGAGCACCCAGCAGATCAACGCTGGCCTCACCACCGACCAGTTGGCTGCCCTCAAGACCAGCCAAGTGGCAGCCCTGAGCACCACCCAGATCGCTGATGGCCTGACTTCCGACCAAGTGGTTGCTCTGGGTACCGGCCAGATTCAAGCCCTGACTACCGGTCAAGTGGCTGCGCTGACGACTTACCAAGTCTCGAAGATGGAGACCACGGACGTTGCCGCCCTGAAGACCAGCCAAGTCGCTGCTCTGACCACGGATCAAGTGGCCCTGGGTCTGACCTCCGACCAAGTGGTCGCCCTGAGCACCGGCCAAGTCCAGTCCCTGACCACCGGTCAAGTGGCTGCGCTGAGCACCTACCAAGTCTCGAAGATGGAAACCGCTGATGTGGCTGCGCTGAAGACCAGCCAGATTGCGGCTCTGAGCACCCAGCAGATCAACGCTGGCCTCACCACCGACCAAGTGGCCGCCCTCAAGACCAGCCAAGTGGCTGCTCTGAGCACCAGCCAAGTGGCGCTGGGTCTGACTTCCGACCAAGTGGTTGCCCTGAGCACCAGCCAGGTTCAAGCCCTGACCACCGGCCAAGTGGCTGCGCTGAGCACCTACCAAGTCTCGAAGATGGAAACGGCTGACGTTGCCGCCTTGAAGACCAACCAGATCGCTGCCCTGAGCACCGATCAGGTGGCCTTGGGTCTGACTTCCGACCAAGTGGTTGCCCTGAGCACCGGTCAGGTTCAGTCCCTGACCACCGGTCAAGTGGCTGCGCTGAGCACCTACCAAGTGTCCAAGATGGAGACCGCAGACGTCGCCGCCCTGAGCACTCGTCAGATCACGGCCCTGAGCACCCAGCAGATCAACGCTGGCCTGACCACTGATCAGCTGGCCGCCCTGAAGACCAGCCAAGTGGCCGCTCTGAGCACTGACCAGATCGCCCTGGGTCTGACTTCCGACCAAGTGGTGGCCCTGAGCACCAGCCAGTACCAAGCACTGACCACCGGTCAAGTGGCTGCGCTGAGCACCTACCAAGTCTCGAAGATGGAAACGGCTGACGTTGCCGCCCTGAAGACCAGCCAGATCGCTGCCCTGAGCACTGATCAGGTGGCCCTGGGTCTGACTTCCGACCAAGTGGTGGCGCTGAGCACCGGCCAGATCCAAGCCCTGACTACCGGCCAAGTGGCTGCCTTGAGCACCTACCAAGTGTCCAAGATGGAAACCACGGACGTCGCTGCCCTGAGCACCCGTCAGATCGCCGCTCTGAACACCGAGCAGATCAACGCCGGTCTCACCACCGATCAGTTGGCCGCCCTCAAGACCAGCCAAGTGGCTGCCCTGAGCACCAGCCAAGTGGCCCTGGGCCTGAGCTCCGATCAAGTGGTTGCTCTGAGCACGACTCAGATTCAGTCCCTGACCACCGGTCAAGTGGCTGCTCTGACGACCTACCAGCTGTCCAAGATGGAGACCACGGATGTGGCCGCCCTCAAGTCCAGCCAAGTGGCCGCTCTGACCACCGACCAGATCGCCCTGGGTCTGACCACCGACCAAGTGGTTGCCCTGAGCACTGCCCAGTACCAGGCACTGACCACCGGTCAGCTGGCTGCCCTGAGCACCTACCAGATCTCCAAGATGGAAACCGCTGATCTGGTGGCCCTCAAGACTAGCCAGATTTCCGCCCTGAGCACTGATCAAGTGGCCTTGGGCCTGACTTCGGACGACGTGGTTGCCCTGACCACCGGCCAAGTCCAGGCACTGACCACGGCGCAAGTGGCTGCTCTGAGCACCTATCAGGTCTCCAAGATGGAAACTGCCGATGTGGTGTCTCTCAAGACCAGCCAGCTGTCTGCCCTGAGCACCCAGCAGATCAATGCCGGTCTGACCACCGACCAGTTGATCTCGCTGAAGACCAATCAGATCGCTGCCCTGAGCACCGATCAGATTGCCCTGGGTCTGAGCACCGACCAGGTGGTGGCACTGAGCACCAGCCAGTTCCAGACTCTGAGCACCAGCCAGCTGCGCGCCCTGACGACTTATCAGGTCTCGAAGATGGAAACGACCGACCTTGCTGCCCTGAAGACCAGCCAGATCGCCGCGCTGACGACAGACCAGATCAACCAAGGTCTGACGACAACGCAAGTGGCTTCCTTCACCACGATGCAGGTCGAAGCCTTCACCTCTGCGCAGATTGCCGCCTTCACCACCACTCAGTTCCAGCAGCTGCAACTCGGTACGCCGATCGTGCTGGACCTGAACGGCGACGGCATCTCCACCCAGAGCATCGGTAACGGTACCAAGTTCGATCTGTTCGCCACTGGCCAAGCAGTGAATACCGGCTGGGTCACCGGCGGTGACGGTCTGCTGGTTCTCGACCGCAACAACGACGGCATCATCAACGACGGTAGCGAACTGTTCGGTAGCGCCACCACCCTGGCTTCGGGCGAAAAGGCCTCCAACGGCTACGCCGCCCTGAGCGAGATGGATACCAACGGTGACGGCGTGATCAGCAGTGCCGACAAGGGTTGGAGCGAGCTGCGCGTGTGGGTGGATGCCAACGGCGACGGCGTCAGCCAGTCCGACGAGCTGAAGACCTTGGATTCCCTCAAGATCACCAAGCTCGACCTGACGGCTACCGCCTCGACGGAGAAGAACAACGGCAACATCCTGGGCCTGACTTCCAGCTACGAAACCACGGATGGCAGCAGCCACGCCATGGCCGACGTCTGGTTCGTCGCCGACAAGAACGCAGCGACCGCCACGACGACTCCGACGGACGACCTGCGGTCCAAGGTTGGCAGCCTGGTACAAGCCATGTCCAGCTTCGACAACACCCAGAACGGTACGGGCAGCCTCAACGCACCTGCACCGCAACTGCCGGTCACGGGCAATACACCTGCCCTGGCCAGTGTGGGTGGCATCGTCGATGTGTTGCAGAAGTTCGACGCCAACGGCAACGTGTTGGGTGCCGCACCGCTCGCCCAGAGTGCTGCTCCTACACCGTCCCTGACCAATACTCCGAGCCTGACCAACCCGGTCAACACGGGTATCCTGACCACGGGCAACAAGTAATTAGTAATCCGCTAGGCAACTAGCTGACAATCTAGGGGCAGCAGGACCGCAAGGTTCTGCTGCCCCTAGTCTTTTCACGCCAGGCTTGATGATGGGGCCGTCATCAGGCCGACGCGGAGACTGGCAATAATTGCCGCTTTTCCTCCTCAGGAACGGCAAAACCGGGAATTGCCGATGGGAATTGCGACTATTCTGAGGATTGAGGCCCGTGGTTAAGCCATGTTCCTGGCATGGCACGGGGGTTGCTGAAGTCGACTGCTTGAACGGTCGAGCGGGGTCGTCGTGGGCTTTTCTTTCGCAAAGCGTGAAAGAGTTCTGCGGTTGGCCCAAGGGTGTACGGTAGAAGGATCGGACCGGGATTAACGCTTCGGGAAATATCTAGATGGCTTCTGTCGTGGTGGGGATGACGTCAACCCAAATCATTGGGCTCAGTGCATCCCAGTTGGCAAATTTGACGGCGAATGATGTCGCGTCCTTCACGACGGCACAGCTTCGCCTGTTGAGTGCCGACCAGATTCAGGCCCTGAAGACCAATCAAATCCAGGCCCTGACGGTTGCGCAGATTCAGTCCCTGACCACCGACCAACTGCCCAGCATTACGCTGGAAGACATCGCCGCCCTGAAGACCGCCCAGTTGGCCGCCCTGTCCACCAGCCAACTCGAAAGCCTCACCGCCGACCAGTTTTCCGCCCTGACCACGGCCCAGATATACGGCCTGAGCAGCAGCCAGATCCGCTCCCTGGGGTTGGATCGCCTGGCGCTGCTGTCCACGGCCGACGTGGCCGTTCTGACCACGGCCCAAGTGGCAGCCCTGACTTCCTCGCAGTTTGCCGACGGCTTCTCCGTCGAGCAGTTGCAAGCCTTGACCACGGCCCAGATGGTGGCCCTGAGCACGTCCCAACTGCGGGCCTTGAGCGCCTCCCAGTTGGCGAGCATGGAAACCGTCGATATTGCGGCCCTCAAGACCGGCCAGATCGCCTCCCTTTCGGCGAGCCAGATCGACGGCCTGACTACCGACCAATTTGCCGCCCTGACCACCGGCCAAGTGGCTGCCCTGACCACCTATCAGATCAGCGCCGGTCTCAATGTCGATCTGGTGGCTGCGTTGACTACCGCCCAGGCCCGGGCCCTGACCACCGCCCAGCTGGCCACTCTTAGCAATCAGCAACTCGCCAGCCTGGAAACGGCGGATCTCGCCGTTCTCAAGACCAATCAGATTCAGGCCTTTACTTCCGACCAGATTGGCAACGGCCTCAGCGCGACTCAGATCGCCAGCCTGACCACGGCCCAAGTGGCAGCCCTGACCACGGGCCAGGTCAGCAATGGCCTGACGGTGGACCAGCTCAATGCCCTCAACAGCAGCCAGATTCAGTCCCTGACCACGGGACAGATTCAGGCGCTTACCAACAATCAGCTAAGCAACCTGCTGACGGACAGCATCGCCGCCCTCAAGACCAATCAGGTGGCTGCTCTCACCACCCAGCAGATCAATGCCGGCCTTACCAATGACGAAGTGGTGGCCCTCACCACCAGCCAAGTCCAGGCGCTGACCACCAAGCAATTGGGCGCCCTGAGCAACAGCCAGCTGTCCAGCATGGAAACGGCGGATGTGGCGGCGTTGAAAACCTCGCAAGTGGCTTCTCTCAGCACCAGCCAAGTTGCCGGCGGCCTCACCACCGACCAGGTGGCTGCCCTCACCACCGGGCAGGTGGCCGGTTTGACGACGAATCAGGTCGCCAACGGTTTGACGGCCGACCAGGTGGTGGCCCTGACCACCGCTCAGGTTCAGTCCCTCACGACAAACCAGGTTTCCAGCCTGACCACCGCCCAAGTGGCGGCCATGGAAACCGTCGACTTCGCGGCCCTCAAGACCGGCCAAGTGGCGGCCCTGACCACGGGACAGGTCAACGCCGGCGTCACCACCGATCAGATCCAGGCCCTGACCACGGCCCAGACCCAGGCCCTGACCACCAAACAGATCGCCGCCCTGAATACCGACCAGGTTGCCAGTATCGTCACCGATGATCTGGTTGTGCTGAAAACCGGTCAAGTAGCGGCTCTGACTACGACTCAGGTCGCCACCGGTCTCACCACCGGTCAGGTTGCAGCCTTGGGCACGGCCCAGGCCCAGGCCTTGAATACCAGCCAGGTCACCGCTCTGACCACCACCCACCTGGCTAACCTGATCACCGACAACGTGGTGGCCCTCAAGACCAGCCAGGTGGCGGCCCTCACCACGGCCCAGATCAGCGATGGTCTTACCACCAGCCAAGTCCAGGCTTTCAAGACCGGCCAGATCGCCGCCTTGACCACGGCTCAGATCAACCAAGGTCTTACCACCGACCAGCTGCAAGCCCTGACTACAGCTCAGGTCCAGGCCCTGACCACGAAACAGATCCAGGCGTTGAGCACCTTCCAGTTGGCCAACTGGGGCACCACCAATGTCGCCGCCCTTAAGACCGGTCAGATTGCGGCCCTGACCACGACCCAGATCGCCGATGGCCTGACCACCGACGAACTGGCTGCCCTGGCCACCGGCCAGGTGGCCGCCTTCACCACCGGTCAGTTGAGCAAGGGCCTCACCTCCGACCAGATCGTGGCCCTCACCACGGCCCAGGTCCAGGCGCTGACGACGGCCCAGGTGCGCGCCCTCACCACCTATCAGCTATCCAGCATGGAAACGGCGGATGTCGCCGCTCTGCGCACGGCCCAGGTCCAGGTGCTGAGCACCCAGCAGATCAACGCCGGCCTCACCACAGACCAGATCGTCGCACTGAGTTCCAGCCAGGTTCAGGCCCTCACCACCGGTCAGGTTGTTGCACTGAGCAGCGACCAACTGGCGGCCGTGGAAACTGCCGACGTGGTGGCCCTCAAGACCGGCCAAGTGGCGGCCCTTACCACCAGCCAGATCGCCAGCGGTCTGAGTACCGATCAACTGTCCAACTGGGGCAGCGGCCAGGTGGCTGCTCTGACCACCAACCAGGTCAGCAAGGGCCTCACCACCGACCAAGTGGTGGCTCTCACCACTGGTCAGGTCGCCAGCTTGACGACCAGCCAGGTGGCCAGCCTCACCACCGACCAAGTGGCGGCCATGGAAACCGTCGATCTGGCCTCCCTCAAGACCGGCCAGATCGCCGCCCTGACGACAGGTCAGGTGCGTTTCGGGTTGACCACTGACCAGATCGTCGCCCTGACCACCGGTCAGGTGGCTGCGCTGACCACGAACCAGATTCGTGCCCTCACCACCGATTCCCTAGCCAGTCTGGAAACAGTGGACCTCGCCGCCCTGGGTACCGGTCAACTGCGCGCCCTGACCACGGCCCAACTGTCCGCCGGCCTCACCACCGACCAAGTGGCGGCCCTGCGCACGGCCCAGGTGGCCGCGCTGAGCACCAGCCAGATCGCCGCCGGCCTCACCACCGACCAACTGGTAGCCCTCGGCACCAGCCAAGTCCAGGCCTTGACCACGGCCCAGGTGGCGGCCCTGACTACCTACCAGCTATCCAACCTGACCACCACCGAACTGGCCGCTCTCAAGACCAGTCAGCTGGTGGCCCTGACCACCCAGCAGATCAAGGCTGGTCTGACCACGGATCAACTGGCGGCCCTGACCACCACCCAGGTGGCGGCCCTCACGACGAATCAAGTGCGCAATGGCCTCACCACTGATCAGGTGGTAGCCTTCACCACCGACCAGGCCCAGGCCCTGACCACCGGCCAGATTGCTGCCCTCAGCACGACCCAGGTCGCCAGCCTGGAAACCGAAGACCTGGCCGCCCTGCGTACCGCCCAAGTCGCGGCCCTGACCACGGCCCAGGTGGCTGCCGGTCTTAGCAGCGATGAAATCGTGGCTTTGACCACGACCCAGGTTCAGTCCCTGACCACCGGTCAGATCGCCGCCCTGACCACGACCCAGGTCGCCAGTCTGGAAACCGTGGACCTGGCATCCCTGACCACCAAGCAGATCGCCGCGCTGACTACCAAACAAGTCAGCCAGGGCCTCACCACCGATCAGGTGGTGGCCCTGACGACCGACCAGGTCCAGGCCCTCACCACCAGCCAAGTGGCCTCCCTGACCACCTACCAGTTGAGCAACATGGAAACCGCCGACGTGGCCATGCTGCGCACCGGTCAGGTAGTGGCGCTGGTGACCAGTCAGGTGCAGAGCGGGCTCAACACGGCCCAGGTGATTTCCCTTACCTCCGCCCAGGTGGCGGCCCTCACCACCAAGCAGATCCAGGCCTTCAGCACCTATCAGCTGAGCAACCTGGCGACCCTGAGCCTCAGCTATTTCAAGACCAGTCAGATCGCCGCGCTGACCACCAGCCAGATCAATCAAGGGCTGACCGCCGAGCAGGTACAGTCCCTCGCCACCGGCCAGGTCGCCGCGCTGACCACGACCCAGGTGCGGGCGCTGACCACCGATCAGGTGGCGGCGATGGACACCATCGACGTGGCCGCACTGACCACCAATCAAGTGGCAGCCCTGACCACTGACCAGATTCGTTACGGCCTCACCACCGCCCAGGCCGCTGCCATGAGCACGGCCCAGACCGCCGCCCTCACCAGCAGCCAGTTGGCGGGCTTGTCCACTTACCAGGTGTCCCGTCTGGAAACCGCCGATGTGGCGGCCCTGAAGACCAGCCAGATCACCCAGTTCGACAGCGACCAGATCGCCGCTCTTACCACCGGCCAGATTGCTGCTTTGAAGACGGCCCAGGTGGCGGCCCTGACCACGGCCCAGGTGCAGAACGGTCTTACCACCGACCAGGTGGTGGCCCTCGGTACCGGCCAGGTCCAGGCCCTGACCACGGGGCAGGTGCGCGCCCTCACCACCACCCAGGTGGCGGCCCTGGAAACCATCGACCTGGCGGCCCTCAAGACCGCGCAGATCGCCGCCCTCAGTACCGACCAGATCAATGCCGGCCTGACTACTACCCAGGTGCGCGCCCTCACCACGGGCCAACTGGTAGCGTTCACCACCGGTCAGATCGCCGCCGGTCTCAGCACCGACGACATCGCCGTGCTCGGCACCGGCCAACTGACGGCCCTCACCACGCTGCAGACTGCTGCCCTGACCACAGCTCAGATCCAGGCCCTGACCACCGATCAGGCCCGGGCGCTGATGACGCGTCAGGTGGCGGCCCTCACCACCTTCCAGGTTTCCCGACTCGAAACCGAAGATTTGGCGGCCCTCAAGACCGGCCAGATCGCCGCTCTGGGTACCGCCCAGATCAAGGCCCTGACCACCGACCAGGTACAGGCCCTGACTACCGGCCAAGTGGCGGCCCTGTCCACTTTCCAAGTGACAGCCCTGACCACGGCCCAGTTGCTGAACATGGAAACCGATGATCTGGCGGCCCTGAAAACCGGCCAGATCGCTGCCCTGGGCACTGCCCAGATTGCCGGCGGCTTGAGTACCGACGAAATCGTCGCCCTGAAGACTTCCCAGGTGGCGGCCCTCAGCACCTATCAAATCAACCAGGGGCTGACCACGGCCCAACTGCAGGCCCTGACCACCGACCAGGCTCGAGCCCTGACCACTGGCCAGGTGGCCGCCCTGTCTACCTTCCAGGTATCCCGTCTGGAAACCGATGATCTGGCCGCCCTCAAGACCGGCCAGGTGGCCGCCCTTGGTACCGCCCAGATCAAGGCCCTGACCACCGACCAAGTGCGGGCCCTGACCACGACCCAGGCCCAGGCTTTGTCTACCGCCCAGGTGGCGGCCTTGACCACGGCCCAGTTGCAGAACATGGAAACCGCCGATCTGGCGGCCCTGAAGACGGCCCAGATTGCCGCCCTCAGCACTACCCAGGTAGCAGCCGGCCTGAGCACCGACGACATCGTCGCCCTCACTACCGCCCAGGCTGCTGCCCTCACTACCGCCCAGGTGGCGGTGCTGACCACGGCCCAATTGCAGAGCGTGGAAACCGTCGACCTGGCCGCCTTGAAGACAGCCCAGATCGCCGTACTCAGCACTTACCAACTCAATGCCGGCTTGGGTACCACCCAGGTGGCGGCGCTGGGTACCGCCCAGGTAGCGGCGCTGACGACCAACCAGTTGCGCCAGGGCTTGTCCTCCGACCAGTTGCTGGCCTTGGGTACCGACCAGGTTCGCGCCCTCACTACCGGTCAGGTGGCAGCCCTTAGCACTTACCAGGTATCCATCCTGGGCACCACGGACATTGCGGCCTTCAAGACCGCCCAGGTGGCGTCCCTGACCACGGCTCAGATCAGCAGCGGTCTTACCACCGACCAGTTGCAGGCGCTGACTACGCAACAGATGCAGGCCCTGACCACCGGTCAATTGGCCACCTTGTCTACCTACCAGGTGTCCCGTCTGGAAACCGCCGATGTGGCGGCTCTCAAGGCCACCCAGATCGTCGCCCTCAGCACCAATCAGCTGGGTAACGGTTTCAGCACCGACCAGTTGCGCGCCCTGCAGACCAATCAAGTCGCAGCCCTGACCACCGCCCAGGTGAGCCTGGGCCTGTCCACCTACCAGCTCTCGGTGCTGGGTACTGACCAAATTCAGGCCCTGACCGCCACTCAGGTGGCGGCGCTGACGACCGATCAGGTCTCCAGTCTGAGCACCAACGACCTGGCCGCCCTCAAGGCCAGCCAGGTTTCTGCCCTGACCACGGCCCAGGTCCGCCTGGCGCTGACCACCTATCAACTGTCCGTGCTGGGCAGTGACCAGGTGCAAGGCTTCACTGCCACCCAACTGGCGGCCATGAGCACCTACCAGGTGAACCACCTGTCCACCGATGCCATCGCCGCCCTGCGTAACACCCAGTTGCCGGGCCTGACCACGGCCGACATCCAGCAGGGGCTCAACACCGACCAGCTGGTAGCCCTGACCACCTTGCAGGTCCAATCCCTGACCTCGGACCAACTCAACGCCCTGACCACCTACCAGTTGTCTCACATGGAGACGGACGATGTGTCCGCCCTGAAGACCGGCCAGGTGGCTGCGCTGAATACCTATCAGGTGGGAAGCGGCCTTAGCACCGACCAGATCGCCAACCTCACCACGGCCCAGGTGGCAGCACTGACCACGGCCCAGGTGAACAAGGGCCTGACGACCACCCAGTTAGCCGCTCTTACCACTGATCAGGTGCGAGCCCTGACCACAGCGCAGATTTCCAGCCTGAGCACGACCCAGATCGCCAGCATCAGCACCGACGACATCGCAGCCCTGACCACGCGGCAGTTGTTCGCCCTGACCACCTACCAGATCAACGCCGGCCTCACCTCGGCCCAGGTGGCGGCCCTGAGCTCCACTCAGTTGGTGGCCATGAGCACCACGCAGATCACCGCCAGTCTCAACACCAGCCAGGTAGCGGCGTTGACCACCGACCAGACCCTGGCCCTGACCAGCGCCCAGATCGCTTCTCTCGCTACCGACCAGCTGTCCAGCCTGTCCACCGACGATGTGTCCGTGCTCACCAGCGGCCAGCTGATGGCCCTGAGCACCCGCCAGATCGCCGCCATGAGCAGCGCCCAGGTGGCGGCTTTCAACACCGACCAGATCACCGGCGGCATGACGACGGCCCAGTTGGTGGCACTGACCACCTATCAGGTGCAGGCGCTGACCACCGATCAGTTGGCTGTGTTGTCCACCTACCAGGTGTCGCGCATGGAGACGGTGGACATCGCCGCCCTCACCAGCGACCAGGTGGCGTCCTTGACCACCGACCAGGTACATCAAGGCCTCACCAGCGACCAGTTGGCCGGCCTGACCAGCACCCAGATTGCTGCCCTGACATCCGACCAATTGCAGGCCGGCCTGTCCACCGACCGTCTGGTGCTACTCAAGACCAGCCAAGTGGCGGCCCTCACCAGCGACCAGATCGCTACCGGTCTCAGCACCGACCTGATCGACGCCCTGACCACCAGCCAGATTGCCGCCCTGACCTCCGCCCAGCTGACCTATGGGCTGACTACGGAACAACTGGCCGCGTTGAAGACCGGCCAGATCGCTGCCCTCAGCACCAACCAGGTTCGTAACGGCCTCACCACCGACCAGATCCTCGCCCTCACCACGGCCCAGGTGCAAGCCCTGACCACCGCCCAAGTGCAGGCTTTCAGCAGCGACCAACTGGCCGGCATGGAAACCGAAGACGTGGCCGTTCTCAAGACCGGCCAACTGGCCGCCCTGACCACGGCGCAAATCCGTAGCGGCTTCACCACCGATCAACTGGCGGCCCTGACCACGGCGCAGATCCAGTCCCTGAGCACCACCCAACTGACGGCCCTGACCAGCGACCAGATCGCCGGCCTTGAAACCGACGACGTGGCGGCGCTCAAGACCAGCCAAGTGGCTGCCCTCACCACGGCCCAGGTGGCTGGCGGTTTGACGACGGATGAAATCGTTGCCCTGACCACCCTGCAAATCCAGGCCCTGACCACGGCCCAGATGACGGCCCTGACCACCGATCAGGTGGCGGCCATCGAAACCGACGATCTGGTGGCGATGAAGACCAGTCAGCTCGCCACCCTGAGCACCGACCAGATTCACGCCGGCCTGACCACCGACCAAGTGGTGGCGCTCACTGCCAGCCAATTGGCGGCCCTGACCACCAACCAACTGCGCAACGGTTTCAGCACCGACCAACTGGCCGCTCTGACTTCGCTGCAAGTTCAGGCCCTGACCACGACGCAACTGGCCGCCCTGAACAGCGACCAGATCGCCAGCCTGGAAACCGATGATCTGGCGGTGTTGAAAACCTCGCAGTTGGCGGCCCTGACCACGGCGCAGGTGGCCGGTTTGACCACCGACGAAATCGTCGCCCTGACCACCCTGCAAATCCAGTCCCTGACCACGGCCCAAGTGGCGGCCCTGTCGACAACCCAGGTGGCGGCCATTGAAACCGACGACCTGGTGGCCATGAAGACCAGCCAGTTGGTGGCGCTGACCACGGCCCAACTCAACACCGGCCTCACCACCGACCAGATGGCGGCCCTCAGCGGCAGCCAGTTGGCGGCCCTGACCACCAACCAGGTGCGCAACGGGCTGAGTACCGACCAGTTGGCGGCCCTGACTTCCGTGCAAGTGCAGTCCCTGACCACGGCCCAGATGGCGGCCCTCAGTAGCGCCCAGATTGCCGGTCTGGAAACCGACGACGTGGCTGCGCTGAAGACCGGCCAGTTGGCCGCCTTGAGTACGGCCCAGGTGGCGGCCATTGAAAC
>Ga0318572_10000313_pt1 | contig 17624 bp, 9 predicted proteins | sample GRESIP089b5f20_FD_202528 | JGI IMG/M metagenome (GOLD analysis project Ga0318572, IMG submission 202528) | Tropical soil microbial communities from Luquillo Experimental Forest, Puerto Rico - GRE.SIPMG.089b5f20 | ecosystem: Environmental > Terrestrial > Soil > Tropical forest > Bulk soil...
GGCTGGGGCCGGTGCGAAGGGAGCAGCTCGAGCGTCTCGTCGAGGCGATCGGCAAGGCGCGCTCCCGATAAGACGACGGGGGCCTTGCGGCCCCCGTCTCGTTCAGCTCGCTTCGTTCACGTATCGAGTCCGCATTGAACTACGGACCGACGCCCACCGACATCGTCGATTGGTTCCCAGGAGCCGGTGCCACGGACGGTGCCACCGTGATCGTCACGCGGTCGTTCGTCGTAAACGGCGTCGACGTGCCGGTGGCGGTGCATGTCTGGCTCGTCCCGGTCGCGGTGCACGTCGCGATCGCGGCCCCTCCGTTCTTGGCGAAGCTGACAGTCCACGAGGCGGTCCCGCTCGCTGGGACATCGACCCAGAAGCTGATGCGCGAGAGCTGCATCGCCAGGGGCAGGATGACGTTGAAGACGGTATTGGTGTTCTTCGTGACCGCCGCGGCGCCCGAGGTCCACAGGACATAGTCCGGTCCTGCCGGTCCCGTGGTCCCGGTCACGCCCGTATTGCCGGTCACCCCCGTATTGCCGGTCACGCCCGTAGTTCCGGTAACGCCCGTAGTACCGGTCGGCCCCGTGTTGCCGGTCGAGCCGGTCGGACCCGTGTTTCCAGTCGCGCCCGACGGACCGGTGTTCCCGCTCGCCCCCGTCGGCCCTGTGTTGCCGTTCACGCCCGTGTTGCCGGTCGCGCCTGTGTTGCCGGTCACGCCGGTGTTGCCGGTCGATCCCGTCGGACCCGTGCTGCCGGTCGCGCCCGACGGACCGGTGTTTCCGGTTGTCCCCGTGTTCCCCGTCGGCCCGACAGGTCCGGTGTTACCGTTTGCGCCAATGGGACCTGTGTTGCCTGACGCTCCCGTCGGACCGGTGTTTCCGGTTGCCCCAGTACTACCCGTCGCACCGACAGGTCCCGTATCGCCGGTTGCGCCGGTGGGACCGGTGTTGCCAGTCGGCCCGGTGTCGCCGGTCGAGCCGGTCTGCCCCGTCACGCCGGTGACGCCCGTGTTGCCCGATGCGCCCGTTTGACCGGTGAGCCCTGTGGCTCCCGTCCAACCGGTGTCTCCCGTAGCGCCGGTGGTACCCGTCGGACCGGTATCTCCCGCGGGGCCCGTGTCGCCGCTAACACCCGTCTCGCCGGTCGCGCCTGTGTCGCCCGTGGAACCGGTATCTCCGGTGACGCCCGTGTTGCCGGATGCGCCGGTGTGACCGGTGGACCCCGTAGCTCCCGTCCATCCCGTGTGTCCCGTCACGCCGGTGTCGCCGGTTGGACCGGTATCGCCGGTCGGGCCCGTGTCGCCCGTGACTCCCGTGTCACCGGTCGAGCCGGTGTCCCCCGTGACGCCGGTGTTGCCGCTGGCGCCCGTATTACCGGTGAACCCGGTATAACCGGTCCAGCCTGTCTGTCCGGTCGCGCCGGTGTCGCCCGTCGGGCCGGTATCCCCGGTCGGTCCCGTGTCACCGGTGACGCCCGTGTCGCCGGTCGAGCCCGTGTCTCCCGTGACACCGGTGTCGCCGGTCACACCCGTGTGACCCGAGAAGCCGGTCTGTCCAGTCCAGCCGGTGAAGCCCGTCCATCCGGTTTGACCGGTCTGTCCCGTCTCTCCCGTGTTGCCTGTAACTCCTGTATCACCGGTGGGACCCGTGTCGCCGGTCGGGCCTGTGTCGCCGGTGGCGCCGGTGCCACCTGTGACGCCAGTATCGCCCGTTACACCCGTCTCACCCGTGAGCCCTGTGTGCCCCGTCCAACCCGTGACGCCTGTCCAGCCGGTCTGACCGGTCTGACCTGTTTGACCTGTGTTGCCCGTAACACCCGTATCGCCGGTCGGTCCCGTGTCGCCTGTTGGGCCTGTATCACCAGTCGCACCGGTGTCACCCGTGACGCCCGTGTCACCGGTTGCACCCGTCTGACCCGTGAATCCGGTGTGCCCCGTCCAGCCTGTCCAGCCGGTCTGACCTGTTTGTCCGGTGTCGCCGGTAACGCCCGTGTTGCCGGTTGGTCCCGTGTCGCCCGTCGGGCCTGTGTCACCGGTCGCACCGGTGTCACCCGTGGCGCCGGTATCGCCGGTCACACCCGTCTGACCCGTGGGCCCCGTGTGCCCAGTCCAGCCCGTGAAGCCTGTCCAGCCGGTCTGACCTGTCTGTCCGGTGTCGCCTGTAACGCCCGTGTTGCCGGTTGGTCCCGTGTCGCCCGTCGGGCCTGTGTCTCCGGTTGCACCCGTGCCACCGGTCACGCCCGTGTCGCCGGTCACGCCCGTATAGCCAGTGAATCCCGTGTGTCCAGTCCAGCCCGTGAAGCCTGTCCAGCCGGTCTGACCTGTCTGTCCGGTGTCGCCTGTAACGCCCGTGTTGCCGGTTGGTCCCGTGTCGCCAGTCGGGCCTGTGTCTCCGGTTGCACCCGTGCCACCCGTCACGCCCGTATAGCCAGTGAATCCCGTGTGTCCAGTCCAGCCCGTGTGACCAGTCTGCCCAGTGTTGCCGGTCATGCCGGTATCGCCGGTGGGACCGGTGTTGCCTGTAGGACCGGTATCGCCCGTTGCACCGGTGTCGCCAGTCGCGCCCGTATTGCCTGTGACACCTGTATCACCGGTTACGCCCGTGTCGCCGGTCGCACCGGTGCTGCCGGTGAAGCCGGGTTGTCCAGTCCAACCCGTGTGACCCGTCTGTCCAGTGTTACCAGTGATGCCGGTATCGCCAGTTGGACCCGTGTTGCCGGTAGGACCGGTATCGCCCGTTGCGCCGGTGACGCCAGTCGCACCCGTGCCACCCGTCACGCCCGTGTCGCCGGTCACGCCCGTGTAGCCCGTGAATCCCGTGTGTCCAGTCCATCCCGTGTGACCAGTCTGTCCAGTGTTGCCGGTCACGCCGGTATCGCCGGTCGCACCGGTGTTGCCCGTTGGACCTGTATCGCCCGTGGCGCCGGTGTCTCCAGTCGCACCCGTGCCACCTGTCACGCCCGTGTCGCCGGTCGCACCGGTATTACCGGTGAAGCCGGGTTGTCCAGTCCAACCCGTGTGACCCGTCTGTCCTGTGTTACCAGTCACGCCGGTATCGCCAGTTGGACCAGTCTCACCAGTGGGACCCGTATCGCCCGTGGTGCCTGTATCACCAGTCGCACCCGTGCCACCAGTCACGCCCGTGTCACCGGACGCACCGGTATTGCCGGTGAAGCCGGGTTGTCCGGTCCAACCCGTGGGACCCGTCTGTCCTGTGTTACCAGTCACGCCGGTATCGCCAGTGGGACCCGTGTTGCCCGTAGGACCTGTATCGCCCGTGGCGCCGGTGTCGCCAGTCGCACCCGTGCCACCAGTCACGCCCGTGGCGCCGGTCGCACCGGTATTGCCGGTGAAGCCGGGTTGTCCAGTCCAACCCGTGTCGCCTGTAACTCCCGTGTCGCCTGTCGCACCTGTACGGCCGGTGAAGCCGGGCTGTCCGGTCGCGCCGGTGTGACCCGTCTGTCCGGTGTTACCGGTCACGCCAGTATCGCCGACCGGACCCGTGTCGCCGGTTGGACCCGTATCTCCCGTGGTGCCGGTGTCGCCGGATACACCCGTCTCGCCGGTGGCGCCGCTCGCGCCGGAGTTTCCGGTCACACCGGCAGGGCCGGTGAAACCGGTGGCGCCCGAGACACCGGTGGGTCCAGGCTGACCAGTCGCGCCCGGAGCTCCGCTGGCTCCTGTGGCGCCAGCCGGGCCTGTGTTGCCGGTCGCGCCCGACGCTCCGCTCGCACCACTCAGACCGGTGTTACCCGTCGCACCCGCAGGACCCGTATTACCCGTGGCGCCTACCGGACCAGTGACACCGGTGTTCCCGGTCGGACCCGTAGCACCACTCGCTCCGCTTGGACCAGTGTTGCCGGTTGCACCTGCGGGACCGGTGTTGCCGGTCGCACCGGCGGGACCCGCATTACCCGTCGCGCCCACCGGGCCCGTGACACCGGTGGTCCCGGTCGGACCCGTAGCACCACTTGCTCCGCTTGGACCGGTGTTGCCGGTCGCGCCCGGAACTCCGCTGGCTCCAGTGGCGCCGCTCGGACCAGTGTTACCCGTCGCGCCTGCAGGTCCCGTGTTACCGGTTGCACCGGCCGGACCTTGCGGACCGGTATTCCCGGTTCGTCCCGTCGCACCGCTCGCGCCACTCGGGCCGGTGGCGCCGCTTGCGCCGCTCGTACCAGTGTTACCCGTTGCGCCAACGGGTCCCGTGTTACCGGTTGCACCGGCCGGACCTTGCGGACCGGTGTTCCCGGTTCGTCCCGTCGCACCGCTCGCGCCACTCGGGCCGGTAGCGCCGCTTGCGCCGCTTGGACCAGTGTTACCCGTCGCGCCCGCAGGTCCCGTGTTACCGGTTGCACCGGCCGGACCTTGCGGACCGGTGTTGCCGGTCGCGCCCGACGCACCGACTGGTCCCGAGGGACCCTGACTTCCGGTTGCGCCCGTAGCGCCGCTCGTTCCCGTATTACCCGTCGCACCCGCAGGACCGGTGTTACCGGTATTGCCAGTGCGTCCAGTCGCGCCAGTTGCTCCGCTCACGCCGGTGTTACCTGTCCAACCGGTCCAGCCGGTGGCGCCCGTCGAGCCCGTTTCGCCCTGGTCGCCCTGCCCACCCTGGCTGCCGGCGGGGCCAGCGGGCCCCGACGGACCGACAGGGCCAGTGTCACCGGTCGAGCCGACGGCACCCGTCGCACCGATCTGGCCCGGCTGGCCCGTCGCACCTTCGGGTCCGGCGACGCCTGCCGGTCCGATCGGTCCCTGAATTCCTTGCGCACCTTGCGCGCCCGTATCTCCCGTCGAGCCGACGGCACCCGTTGCACCGATCTGGCCCGGCTGGCCCGTCGCGCCTTCGGGTCCGGCGACGCCTGCCGGTCCGATCGGTCCCTGAATTCCTTGCGCACCTTGCGCGCCCGTATCGCCCGTCGAGCCAACCGCGCCCGTCGCACCGATCTGTCCCGGCTGACCGGTCGCACCTTCTGGTCCGGCTACACCCGCTGGTCCGATCGGTCCTTGAATTCCCTGCGCTCCTTGCGCGCCCGTATCACCGGTTGCGCCGACCGCACCCGTCGCACCGATCTGTCCCGGCTGACCGGTCGCGCCTTCAGGTCCGGCGACGCCCGCGGGGCCGATCGGTCCTTGAATTCCCTGCACTCCTTGTGCGCCCGTATCGCCAGTCGAGCCGACGGCACCCGTCGCGCCGATCTGCCCCGGCTGACCGGTCGCGCCCTCGGGTCCCGCGACGCCGTCGGGACCGATCGGTCCCTGGATTCCCTGTGCTCCTTGTGCGCCGGTATCACCGGTCGCGCCGACCGCGCCCGTCGCACCGATCTGTCCCGGCTGACCCGTCGCACCTTCCGGTCCGGCGACGCCCGCTGGTCCGATCGGTCCCTGAATTCCCTGTGCTCCTTGTGCGCCGGTATCACCGGTCGCGCCGACCGCACCCGTCGCACCGATCTGCCCCGGTGAACCCGCGGGACCCGCGGGTCCTGCAAGTCCCTCCGGTCCGGGCGCCCCTGGCGCGCCGGTGGCACCGACTTGACCCGGGGCGCCTGTCGCACCTTCGGGACCCATCGCGCCTGCGGGGCCCACGAGTCCCATCGGGCCCATCGGGCCCGGTGCCCCGGCCGGTCCAGGAGCTCCGGCCGGACCGGCTGGGCCCTGCTGACCCGTTGACCCCGTGGCGCCCGTCGCACCGGTGGCGCCGGCAACGGTCGATCCGTTTCCGGGAGGCCCGGTTTCTCCGGTCGAGCCGGTCGAGCCGGTCGCGCCTGCCGGGCCGGCCGGCCCAGGAGGTCCGACCGTACCGCCGACGAATTCGAATCTCAGTCCGACGACCTTCACGGTCGTGTTCGGGAGCGCCTTGAAATCGAGCGTGACGACGTCGACGCCCGCGTGCAGATCGTTCGGGAAGATCGCGCTCGCGTTGAGCTCGAGCGTGGTGCTCGGGTTCGCGGTCCCGGGAAGATTCCACAGATCATTGGTGAACGCGCCCTGGCGCTGCTGGTTCTGTGAGATCGCGATATGCAGGGAGTAGACGAAGCTTCGGTCGCGGATCGGGATCAGTCCGTTCCCGACCGTCACGACCGTCGCGCGCGTGAAGCTCTGGAAATCGTCCGGCACTAGGAACGTGAAGCTCGCCGTGCTCCCGTCGTTCGCATTCGGTGAGCCGAGGTCCACGCCAGCCGCCTTCGGCGTCGGCTGCACGAAGAGCGTGCTCGCCTGCGCCGAGCTCGGCACGGCGACCACGAGTCCGACAGCGGCGAGCACCGCTCCCGCGAGTCGGGCGGCGCGGTGTCGCGTCGGGCGACTCGCTCGCTCGCAGACTTCGGTGCCTTCGAGATTGACATGGTCCATGTCGGCCATCGCGTCCCACCCTCGCTCGCAGGAGCGTTCGGCACGGACACCCATCGTCCGTGCCCCCCGTTCGGGATCTCATTGGCTGAACATTAGGTCTGGAGTCGTTGTCGGCAAGCTGAGGCCCGCCGTCAGAAATGCGCTGACAACGTTAACTGGTGGGGAGTGCTATTCGTGATCGCGTCTTGAGAACAATTCCGGGAGCTGCGGCGAGACATCGCGCAGCGGAAATGAAAAGGGGCTCCTCGCGGAGCCCCTTCAGGTTTCGAGTTGTCGGAGTTACTTACGGGCCGACCCCGACGCTTCCCGTGGTGTTCGTCGGACCCGGCGACGACGGCGTCCAGGTGATCGTCACGCGGTCTCCCGGGACGAATGCCGTGGTGCTCGCGGCGGCGGCGCTGCACGAATTGGACGCCGACGCGATCGTGCACTGTGCGAGCGTCGCACCGCCGTTCTTTGCCATCGACACGTTCCAGAACTTCCCGCCGCCCGGAGCGATGTCGACGTAGGCGTAAAGCGTTTTCAGGCTGATGTTGCCGCCCATAATGACGTTGTAGGAGGCAGTCTGGTTCACGTTGGCGACGCCCGAGTTCCAATGGATGAACGTGGTCGGGCCCGTCGCGCCGATCGGCCCGGTGACACCGGTCGCGCCGGTCGGACCCGAAGGACCGCCGATGCCGGTCGCGCCGGTGGGCCCGGTCGCGCCTGTATCGCCGTGGGGGCCCGTCGGACCCGTGTTGCCGGCGGAACCTGTTGCACCGGTAGCTCCCGTTTCGCCGGTGGCGCCTGCGCCGGTAGCACCCTCGGGACCTGTTTGACCCGTGACACCGGTGTATCCGGTGAAGCCTGTCTCGCCGGTCCAGCCCGTGTTACCGGTCACGCCGGTGGTGCCGGTCGGACCGGTATCGCCCGTCGGACCCGTGTCGCCGGTTGCGCCGGTGTCTCCCGTCGAGCCGGTGTCGCCGGTGACGCCGGTGTCACCGCTGACGCCGGTGTTCCCGGTGACGCCGGTGTCGCCGGTCCATCCGGTCCAGCCCGTGTATCCCGTCACGCCGGTACTGCCCGTCGGCCCGGTGTCGCCCGTGGGACCCGTGTCCCCGGTCGCTCCCGTGTCGCCGGTCGCACCGGTGTCGCCGGTGACGCCTGTGTCTCCCGTGACCCCGGTGTTGCCAGTCACACCGGTGTATCCGGTGAATCCGGTCTCACCCGTCCAGCCGGTGTAGCCGGTCTGGCCGGTATGACCGGTCACGCCGGTGTCGCCGGTCGGACCGGTATCGCCAGTCGGACCCGTGTCGCCCGTCGCGCCGGTGTCGCCCGTCACTCCGGTGTCGCCGGTGACTCCGGTGTTCCCGGTGACGCCGGTGTCGCCCGTTCCGCCCGGCTGTCCCGTCCATCCGGTTTGACCCGTCACTCCGGTGTCGCCGGTGGGACCCGTGTCGCCGGTCGGGCCGGTATCGCCCGTGGCGCCGGTGTCACCCGTCACGCCTGTATCACCGGTGACGCCGGTGTTGCCCACGATTCCGGTCTCACCCGTGCCGCCCGGCTGTCCGGTCCATCCGGTTTGACCCGTCACACCCGTTGCGCCAGTCTGACCGGTGTCACCCGTCGGACCCGTGTCGCCCGTGGCGCCGGTATCACCCGTCACGCCTGTATCGCCGGTTACGCCGGTGTTGCCCGCGACTCCGGTCTCGCCCGTTCCGCCCGGCTGTCCGGTCCATCCGGTTTGACCCGTCACACCCGTTGCGCCGGTCTGGCCGGTGTCACCCGTCGGGCCCGTGTCGCCGGTCGCGCCGGTATCGCCCGTCGCGCCGGTGTCGCCCGTCCAGCCGGTGAATCCTGTCTGGCCCGTCGCTCCCGAGTCTCCCTTCGGTCCGTTGCCTCCGCCCACGCCGGCAGGTCCGGCAGGTCCCGTGGCACCGGTGTCGCCTGTGACGCCGATCTGACCCGGCTGACCCGTCGCGCCTGCCGGTCCGAGGGGACCTACAGGTCCCATCGGGCCGGTGTCTCCCTGTGCGCCCGTCGCACCGATCTGACCCGGCGCGCCCGGCAGGCCCGGGGCACCCGGAGCGCCCGGCGCTCCGGACGGGCCGATCGGGCCGGGAACACCTGCGGGGCCGGCGGGGCCGATCGGACCCTGCTGGCCCGTGGCACCCGTGGCACCGGTCGCGCCCGCGGTCGTCGATCCGGTGCCCTGCGGCCCGGTCTCGCCGGTGGCTCCCGTCGCGCCCGTAGATCCGACAGGCCCTTCGGGGGCGACGAACTCGAACCGCAGTCCGATGACGCGCACCGTGTTGATCGGCAGCGCCTTGAAGTCGAGCGTGACGACGTCGATGCCTGGGTTCAGATCGGTCGGGAAGATGGCGCTTGCGTCGAGCTCTAGCGTGGTTCCGGGATTCGCGGTTCCGGGGAGATTCCACAGGTCAGCGGTGTACGCTCCGAGGCGCTGCTGATTCTGCGAGATCGAGATGTGCAGGGCGTAGGTGAACCCGCGCTCGCGGATCGGGATGATGCCATTCCCCGACGTGACCACCGTCGCTCGCGTAAACGACTGGAAATTGTCGGGCACGAGGAACGTGAAGCTCGCCTCGCCCGCATCTTTCGAGTTCCCGCTGCCGAGCAACACGCCCGACGGCCGCGGCGTCGGCTGAATGAAGAGCGTATTCGCATACGCCGAGCTCGGCGCGGCAACAGCGAGACCGAGAGCGGCGATCGCTGCGCTCGCGAGTCGAGCGGCGCCGGAACGCTTGTGGCGACGTGCGCCGAAGTGGAGCTTGCCGTCGTTCGGTTTCACTTGTTCGATGTTCGCCATTGCTGCTCCACCCTCTCTCGCCGCGCACGTAGCACGGAGATCGTCCGTGCTCGTGGTTGGTAATCCCAATGACGGAATATAGGTGTCGAGTAGAGCGAGGCAAGGCGGTGCCGGCCGGAGCGAAAAGGGCTCCCTCAGCGTTTTGAGAGGAATTCGGGTTCGTACGCGACGCGTGCTAGGCCGCGCGGTCGGGAGACCCTACTGGACCTGGAAGATCGCCCCTGCGAGGACGGGATCGTCCGGCCCGTAGTCGCGATTGTTCAAGGCTTTGTCCTGCACGCGCACCCGTCCGATGCGCCAGGTTCCCTTGGCCGCGTACTGGGGCACGGTGATCTTGCCCAGCCAGATGTCCGGCGGATCGGTCGGCCGATGCGTCAGCGAGAAAGAGATCTGCGGGGGCTGCCCGTTCGCCGCCGGCGGCCCCGACGCCCAGCCGATCACCGAGACGGTCCCGGTTCCGTCGTCGTGGACCTGCGCCGTGATGATGATGTCGCTCGCCGCCTCGTTCGAGACCACCGTCGGATTGAGCGAGAACGCATCGAGCGTGGGCGGTGTGGAGTCGCAGTCCCCTTCCTGCGTGACCATGAAGCTCACCGATGCAAGCTGCTGCGCCGTTCCAGGAACCGTCGCGATATTTCCCGCCTTGTCCGCCACGCGGATGTGCTGGATCGTCCACTCGCCGCAGCTCGCGTTCCCTGGTATCGGGAACGGTCCGTCCCACATCTGTGTATCGGGATTCAGGTGGCAGGCGAACGGGATGAACGCCGTCTTGTTCGGGCTCTGGAAGAGTCCGGAGACGGTCGCGACCCCGGAGATGTCGTCCTGGACGTCGACGCTGATCACGTCGTTGTCGCCGTCCTTGACCGTGTTCTTCAAGAGCGTCGCCCCCCGCACCTCCGGCGGAGTGCTGTCCGACTCCGACGAGACGACCTTGAGCAGGCCCCCCGGCGGCGTCGTCGCGGCGGTGTACGTGCCCACGAGCGTGTTGTCGGCCTGGTCGGGAATGAAGAGGTTCGTGACGTACCAGTTCCCCGTCTCGGCCTTCTTCGGGATCACGATCTTCGCGCCGAAGATCGTGCCTCCCGGATCGCCCTGCGCGTCGAACGAGATCACCGCGGCGCCGCTCGGGCTCCTGAGGTTCCCCGAGACCTTCTTCACGCCCGAAAGGTCGTCGTGAACGGAGACCATGAGGGTCGTCGTTCCTCCGTCCTCGATCTGCGGCGGATTGAAGCTCAGGCCGTCGAGCACCGGCGGCGTGCGATCCGAGTCCCCTTCTCCGGAGGGCGAGGGTGAAGGAGACGGCGCGGCTGTCGGCGACGGGTGGGGATCGGGAGTCGGAGTCGTCGTGGCCGGAGGCGTGGTCGTCGTGCCGACCGGCGTCGTGGGCCGGACCCCGAAGGCCGGCATGCCGACTCCTCCCGGCGTGGCCGTCGCCGGTCCCTTCGCGCCGGCCGACTTCGTCGAAGACGGTGTCCCGCCGGACGAGAGCGAGCCCGCGTACCCGGCGGTACCGCTTCCCGGCGCCGACTTCTCGGGCTCGTACTTCCGCCAGCCGGGAAGCGCCCCGCTGCCCGCGCTCGCGGGCATGACCGCCTGGCCGGAAGTGTTGGGGGACTGCGACGCCTGCGCCGGCGCGGCGGAGCCCGGAGCTCCAGCCGGACCGCCGTCCGCCTGGGCCGCGCGGCCGTGCAGTCCGGACACGGGGTCTTTCGCGCCCTGGGCCGCGTGGGCCTCGCCCGCGCTGCGGGCTGCGGCGCCGGGGACGGAACGATGAGCATCGGTGTCGGTCCCCGTGGGACCGAGCTTCCAGAATGCGAGCGCGAGCAACCCCGCGACGACGACGGTCGCCGAGGGGATCAAGACGTTCGGGCTCGTCAGCCGGCTCATGTCCGTGACCGAACGTCGGAGAGATCGGGAATCATCGCCATCGGATTGGGGCTTCGCTCGACCCGAGGATTGTGACACAGACTTCGAAACGGCGGCGGAGCCCTCATGCCAGGGTGCTCGCGGACCCCGGGCGCCCCGAGGCCTCCGGCGGATCGGCGTTCCGGGCGATCGTCCGGGCCCCGCTCAGGCTCAGTCCGTCGCGCCAGGCGAAGATCAGGCCGATCAGGATCGGCGGGATATAGATCGAGACCGGGTGATAGAGAAAAGTCGCGGCGGAGGCGAGGTTCGGCTCGATCCCGAACAGGTCGATCAGGCCGCGCTGATAGGCGTAGTGCACCGTCCCCGTCCCACCGGGGGTCGGAACCAGGAACCCGAGAACGGTGAGCACGACGAGGAGGAGTGTCCCCGGAAACGGAATCCGCACCCGCGCGGCGAGCAGTCCGATCCAGCTCCCCAGCGCGACGACGATCCAGAGGAGGAGGGACTGTCCGGCGACGGCGAGCGCGCGGCGCGGCGAGCGAAGAAAAGACGCGCCTTCGATCAGGTGCCTCACCGCGCCCCACGCTCTCGCACCGCGGCCGCCGGCCAGGCTGCGCGCCGTCACCCATCGGAGGAAGGCCGCGTCCTCGCGCACGAGCGCGCGCAACACGGCCGCGCCGGCCGCGGTCGCGCCGAGGGCCGCCGCTCCGAGGAGAGAGAGCGCGCCGGCGAGCTCGACGCGGCCGGCGAACGGTACTTCGACGATCATCGATCGCGCCCCCTCCCGCCACCAGAGAGGAGCCGACAGCGCCGCCGTCGCGGCCAGCACGACGATCGCGGCCGCGTCGAGCAGCCGCTCGATCGCCGCGATGGCGAGAACGCCGGGGACCGGGAGCGATTGCCGCCGGGCGAGGAGGATGGGGCGCGCGACCTCGCCCATCCGCCCGGGAGTCAGCCACGAGATCGCGTAGCCGATCGCGGTCGTCGAGAAGCGGTCGTAGAAGCCGACGCTCTCCTTCAGCGGCGCGAGCATCGTCCCCCACCGCCACGCCCTCAGCGAGAGGTGGCCGAAGTACCCGATCGCGATCGAGACGAGCAGGAGCGGAACGCTCGCGGAGGCGAGGCTCGCCGCGACCTTCGCCGCGTCGAGATTGCGGACGAAGAGGAACAGCGTCAGCGCCGAGATCGCGAGGCCCGCCGAGACTTTGGTCGCGGTCTTCATCGGTCGCTGGCCAAGTTATGCCGCGCCGCGCTCCCCGGTCAACCGCGGCGGCCCTCTTCCGTCACGGGCAGCTCGCAGCGTTGAACGTGCCGGGGTGTCCCGTCGCGGTCTCCTCGCTCGAAGCGTTCACCGCCGTGACCAGGTACGCGAACAGCTGATCGGCGGCGGGGGCCGCGGGATCGCCGCCCGCGGGCCACTTGGGGACCGTTGTCTTGAGCACGCAGTCGAAGTGACCGTTCGGGGTGCCGCGATAGACCCGGTAGAAGCTCACCGGGACGTCGGTCGAGCGGAACAGGTCCTCCCACGTCCAGTCGCCGGTCTTGTCGAGGAGGAGGACGCTGCCGGCGCCATCCCCCGAGACCTCGAGGTTGGGAAACGGCGGAACGAGCTTCAGGACCTGCCCGGTGCCCGAGTTGTCGGTGATGTAGACCTCGCCCTGGGCATCGACGCCGAAGCTCGACAAGCCGTTCGCAAGCGTGGTGGTGGGATCGACGCTCGAGGTCCAGTCGGCCGGGCTCGTCGGCGTCCCGCCGACGTTGACGAACGACTTCACCGTGCCCGCGCAGTAATCGCCGTAGAAGTAAGTTCCGAGGAAGCTCGTCATCCGGCACCCCCGGTAGACGTACCCTCCCGTGACGGCGCAGGGCGCCGGCGATCCGGTGTGGCCGTACTCGAGGATCGGCAGGACGAGGCTCGGGTCGTGGCAGGCCGGGGAGGTTCCGCACGCGACCGGCGCCGGGTTGCAGTTGGACTGCTGGTTCGTGTCGAAGCAGTGCGTCCCCTCCATCTGACGCCACCCGAAGTTGAGCCCCGCGCCGGTGGCCGCCGCGACCCAGTCGATCTCCTCCCAGCAGTTCTGTCCGACCTCGCCGATGTAATGGTCGCCGGTCGCGGGATCGAACGACGAGCGCCAGGGATTGCGAAACCCGTACTCCCAGATCTCGTCGCAATTCCCGCCGAGGCCGTCCCGGAACGGGTTCGAGAACGGGATCTTGTAGTTGCCGGGGACGGCGCCGCAATCGGGGGCGACGGCGTTCGGGTCGACGTTGCGCACGTCGAGGCGGAGGATCTTGCCGAGCAGGGTGTTCTTCGACTGGCCGTTCCCGCAGGTCCCGTGCTGATCGCCACCCCCGCCCCCGTCGCCGACGTTGATGTAGAGGAAGCCGTCGGGACCGAACTGCAGCTGTCCGGCCTTGTGGTTGGTCTCGGGATCCTGGAACCGGATGATCCGCAACTCGCTCAGCGGGTCCGCCTGATCCGGGTTCGAGGAGACGTTGTAGCGCGCGATCACCGTGAACCACGGTCCGGCGAGAGGCCCTTCCGTGTAGAACACGTAGAACCTCCCGTTGGTCGCATAGTCCGGGTCGAACGTCATCCCGAGGAACCCCATCTCGTTGAACGCCGTCGTCCCTCCGAGCTTGGCGCTGATGTCGAGAAACAGGGTCGTCGTTGTGGCGGGATCGCCGTGCTTGTGGATGCGGACGAACCCGTTCTGCTCGACGGTGAAGATGCGGCTGGTGTCCCCGGGAGGCGCGGTCACGTAGAGCGGCTTCCCGGTGAGGCCGGTGACGACGACCGTCGAGCGGAGCTGCGTGTTCGTGGAGTGTGACACACCGTCGCACGGGCCCGCGGTCGCGGCCCGCGCGAGCAGAATCGACAGGACGAGCCACACCGATCTCTTCGTGATGTCGATCATCGGTTTCTCCCTCTTCTGGCGAACTCCGAGTGCCCGGGACCTGCCTACTCATACGTCCATCGGGGGAGCGGTGCCGCGACAAAGATCGGAGCTGGGGCGCTACGGATCCGCGGGACGCACGGTCACCGCTGCTGCGGCGAACGCGGACAGGACGATCCGGCTCTGCCCGTCCCGCACCATCGCGCCGTCGAAGCGAAGCCCGGCGTCCCCGGGGGCCGTCGCGACGAAGCTCAGCGCGCACAGCTCGCCGTCTCCTTCGGCCCCCGGTCCCGCGTCCACTCGCGCCAGCCCCACGACGACCGCGTCGCCGGACTCGGCGGGCGACGCGGAGAAGACCGTGTCGGAGCGGCCGGCGCGCAGGAACGGTCCTTCGAGCCCGTTGACGAATCGCAGGACGCGCGGGTCGTACCCGATGCGGAACGGAACAGAGAACACGTCGCTCCCGGCTTCGATCACGATGTGCAACGTGAGCTCTTCGCCGACGCGCACTTCCGACGCCCCCGGCATCATCCGGACGACGACCGGGGTCGCGGCGATTCCCGATGGAACCGACGGCTCGGGCGTGGAGGGTGATGCGCTCGAGTCCGGACGTAGCGCCAGCACCGCGAGCGAGGCGACGCTCACCAGGATCCGCGCGGCGTTCGTTTGGGTCGACGACACCTCTCGCATTCTAAAGAAGATGCGCAACGTACCGGTGTCATCCCATTTCGACTCTCCCCGCAAGACCTACCGGCATTGTGAGGATTCGGCAATGAGTTGAAATGTCGCGCCGATGCTAAGTGGCACCCTGCTTGCTCAATGTGAGCGTGCGGGCCCCGATTATGTCCTTCGCACCTCTCGGAGACCCCGTCAATCTCCGAGAGGCCAATCGCCCCACCCAGCGAAGATCGTGATCGGGGCCCTTTTCGACGAAAAGGAGTCCCCAATGCGAATCACCCAGCTGTCATGGCTCATGGCACTCTCGATCGCGCTCGCCGGATGCGCCGGCCCGCCGACCGCGGACATCGACGCCGCGCGCGCGGCGCTCGACACCGCGCAGAAGTCGGGCGCTCCGGACTACGCTCCCGAAGCGTGGAACGCGGCGAAGGATTCGTCCTCGAAGCTCGACGCCGAGCTCGCCGCACAGGATCAGCGCTGGACGCCGATGCGTTCGTACGCGCAATCGCGCGAGCTCGCACAGGCGACCAAGGCCGACGCGGAACGCGCCGCCCAGGCGGCCGCCACCGGCAAGGACAAGGCGAAGAGCGAGGCGGCGACGATGCTCACGCAAGCCCGCGACGCCTGCACCGCGGCGCAGAAGGCCGTCTCCGAGGCGCCCCGCGGCAAGGGCACCGAGGCCGATCTCGCGAGCTTGAAGTCCGACGCGACCGGCATCGAGGACACCTTGAAGGATATGCAGGCCGCGTACGACTCCGGAGACTACCTCGGCGCGAAGTCCAAGGCGCAGGCCGCGATCGACGCGAGCCATCGCATCCAGACCGAGATCGACCAGGCCAAGCATCGCCGCGGCGCGGCGTAAGGAGGACCGGTCATGAGACACATCCACCGAGTGGCTGTTCTCGGAGTGATCGCTCTGTTCGCGGCCGCCGTGGCATCTCCCGCCCGCGCGGCCGCGTTCGGCGTGCGCACCGGCGTCTACGCCGATGCGAACGCGGGGTTCGTCGGGGGCGAAGTCCTGACCTCCATCGCCCCCAACTTCTACTTCGATCCGAACCTGGAGGTCGCGCTCGCCAACAACCATGACGTCGTCACGGTGAACGGCGACTTCCACTACGACTTCCTCACCGACCGCTCGTACTACGTCTGGGCCGGCGGAGGCCCCGGCTTCATCCACCGGGAGCGCGAATTCGAGCCGGACCGGAACGACCTCGGCCTGAACCTTCTGGCCGGGATCGGCTGGAAGGCCTCGGCGAAGGTCACGCCGTACGTGCAGGCCAAGCTCCTGGTGTCGAGCGACGACGAGGCCGTGCTCGCCTTCGGGATGAGGTTCTAGGACCCGTGTCCCGCGGCCGCGTCGTCGCGGCACCCGCCGGCGAGCGGACGCTCGTCCGTTCCGGCGCCTCCGACGGCGCGGCCGCCCCGATCGTCGTTTCGAACCGCCTCCCGTACGATCTCGGAGCCTCCCCCACCTCGGCCCGCCGAAACGTCGGCGGGCTCGTCAACGCGCTCGAGCCGATCTTCGCCACGCGCCCAGGCGGATTGTGGATCGGGTGGGACGGGCGCACGCTTCCCAACGCACGCAGCGTCGAGCAGGCCCTCAGACAGGCCCGCGCGATGTCGCTCCCCTCGGGCGTGACGCTGTGCGGCGTGCCGCTGAGCGAGCGCGACATCGCGCGCTACTACAACGGGCTGTGCAACAGGGCGCTCTGGCCCGTGCTGCACGACTTCCCCGGGCGCGGCGTCTTCGACGGCGACGACTGGGAGCGCTACGTGCGGGTCAACCGCCGGTTCGCCGACGTCGTGCTTGCGCGCGCGAAGCCCTCCGACCGGATCTGGGTGCACGACTACCAGCTGATGCTGGTCCCGCGCTTCCTGCGCGACGGGGGGTTTGCCGGCCGGATCGACTTCTTCCTGCACACGCCGTTCCCCCCGCCGGAGATCTTTCGCGTGCTCCCCTGGCGGCGGGAGATCCTCGAGGGCGTCCTGGCGTCGGACGCGGTCGCGTTCCACACGCCGCGCTACCGGGACAATTTCGTCGATTCGGCCGAGACGTTGATCGGAGCCGCTCCGTCGCGGGGCGTGGCCCCGGACCGGGTCGACCTGATCGTCGGCACCGCGCGCGTCCACGCCGCGGCGATCCCGATCGGCATCGACGTCGAGGGCTTCCAGTCGCTCGCCCGCTCGCCGGCCGTCCAGGCGCGCGCGCGCCGCATCCGGGCCGCGCACGGAGACCGGTCGATCGTATTCGGCGCGGAGCGCCTCGACTACACGAAGGGGATCGTCGAGCGGCTGCTCGCCGTGGAGCGTCTCCTGCGGGCCCACCCGTCGCTCTCCGAGTCGTTCGCCGTCGTCCAGGTCGTCGTGCCGAGCCGCCACGCGGTCGAGGAATACCGCCGGATGAAGCGCGACATCGACCGGGAGGTCGGCCGCATCAACGGAGAGCTCGGCGTGGACGGGTGGGAGCCGATTCACTACCGGTACCGGGCCCTCGACCGCGGGGAGCTCGTGGCCCACTATCTCGCCGCGTCGGTGGCGCTCGTGACCCCGCTGCGGGACGGGATGAATCTCGTCGCCTCCGAGTTCGTCGCCTCGCGCGTCGACGAAGGCGGCGTGCTGGTGCTCAGCGAGTTCGCCGGAGTGTCCGACATCCTCGACGGGGCCGTCCGCGTCAACCCGAACGATTCCCAGGCCCTCGCGGCGGCGATTCATGCGGCTCTGCTCATGCCCGTGCGCGAGCGCACCGCGCGCATGAGACGGCTCCGTCCCGCCGTGCTCGCCAATCCCGCGACCGCGTGGGCCGCCCGGTGCCTCGCGGTGGGGACGCGCCCCCTCGGCCGGCTCGCGGCCGTCCCGGCGCGCGGCGCCGGGGGTCCGAGGAACGCGACGTGAGGGCCGCATCCGCCGCGGAGCGCGTCGCGGCCGAGGTGGCCCGCGCCGCGCGGCGACCCCGGGCGGCGCGCGCCCTGATCCTCGATCTCGACGGGACGCTGGCGCCGATCGCGAGGACGCCGGACGCCGCCCGCGTGCCCGG
>Ga0318572_10000317_pt1 | contig 17573 bp, 20 predicted proteins | sample GRESIP089b5f20_FD_202528 | JGI IMG/M metagenome (GOLD analysis project Ga0318572, IMG submission 202528) | Tropical soil microbial communities from Luquillo Experimental Forest, Puerto Rico - GRE.SIPMG.089b5f20 | ecosystem: Environmental > Terrestrial > Soil > Tropical forest > Bulk soil...
GAGTAGGGGTGGTCATGATGAAAGCTTCTTCAAGGACAGGATTGTTAAGGGAAAATCACTCGCTGAGGTCTTCGGGCGCCAGCGGCACCGGATAGCCGCCCAGCAGCACGCAGCGCAGCACCGGGTCGCGCCGTTCCACCAGCCGCGAGATCCGGCGATCATCCGAAGTCAGCGGCCCCGCGATCTCCACCAGATGCAGCCAGGAATCGTCGGAACGCTGGGTCGCGGCCAGTTCGGTGGGCTCCAGACCGGCGGCGGCCAGCACCGAGCGCAGGCGGGCGCGGCTGACGTCGGGCACCGTCTCGATGCCGACCCAGGATCGGTCATAGCCGGTGGGCTCGGCGGAGCAGCGGGCCACCACCAGCGCCTCCAGCCCGTCGCCTCGGCCCAGACCGGGACCGCCGAAGGGCAGCTTGGTGACAATGCGCGGCAGATCGGCGGAATCGCCCATCAGGCTGATCCACCAGGGCTCGACCGCTTCCTGATCGGGCATCGGCAGAATGCCGACGGTAGCGCTGCCCTCGGCCACCGCGCGCACCACCTGACCGGCGGAACGCAGGGGCGTGGTGGCGGTATAAGAGCCATAATGATCGCGGGCCAGCTCCAGATAGCCGGCGCCCCGCTCGGGCATGAAGACGGCAGCCGAGACCTGCCCCTGGATGGCGCACATGCCGGACACCAGCTCGCGCCAGATGCGGATCAGGGTCTGCTTGGGGAAACGGCCGCCATGACGGGCGACGATGCGGCGCACGATCTCGGCCTCGCGGCCCGGGCGCAGCAGCACCTGCTGGCTGCCCTCTTTCAAGGCGCCGATGCGCTCCACCACCTCGGCCCGCTTCATCAGGACGTTATGCAGTTCGTCATCCAGGCGATCGATTTCGCTTCGGAGTTTGTCCAGGGACTTGTCGAAAGCCATGACGGTGCACCAACCAGGAATTACGGGGAGGGTTAGAAATAAGGGAAAAGCATCTGGAAAACCAGCCTATTCCCCCACTATTCCTCCTCTTCCAACGCCTTGACGGCAATCGCCCAGGAGAAACCGGCCCGCCCCAGCGCCGCCAGATCCTTGTCGCGATGATCGGCGCGGGCCTCTTCGGGACGCCAGCAGCCGAGGCGACGGCGGCGGGCATAGTTGCGGGCGGCGGCCAATTCCCGGTCTTCCCCGGCTTCTTCCGCCAGGTCGGACAGAGCGGCGTCGATCACCTCGGCCCCCACCCCCTTCATCGTCAGGCTCTGACGGATCGCCCGCCCGGAGGTGCCCCGGCGGTGCAGGCTGCGGCTCTTGGCTCCGGCATAGGCGGCATCGTCCAGCAGACCGGAAGCGCGATAGCGGGCCAGCAGCGCCTCGACCAACGCCGCCCCGGCGGCTGGATCGTCACCGTGAAATTCGGCGGCGCGGCTGACCTTGCGCATCAGCACCCGGCGCAGATTCTCGGCAGAACTGGCGAAGCGCTCCAAATAATGGAGGGCGGCATTTTCCAGATATGTGGCGGAGATTCGACGAGGGGGCTTGCTCATCGGGCCAGCATACCCCAAATTCCACGGCCATGAACAAGATCGACGCCTCCCTTCCCGCTCCCCGCCATCTTGGTGCCATCAACTGGCTGGGCCTTTGGACCCTGACCGCCAAGGAAATCCGCCGTTTCCTCAAGGTTTATTTCCAGACCATCGTCGCCCCGGTGGTGACCACCCTGATGTTCCTGGCGATCTTCACTTTGTCGGTAGGAGATCATGCGGTGACCGTGGGCGGCGTCGGGTTCTCGCAATTCCTGGCGCCCGGTCTGATCATCATGGCGATGACCCAGAACGCCTTCGCCAACACCTCCTCGTCACTGATCATCGCCAAGGTGCAGGGCAATATCGTCGATGTGCTGATGCCCCCCTTGTCGCCGCTGGAGCAGACCCTGGGCTTCGCCTTGGGCGGCATCATCCGCGGTCTGGTGGTGGGTGTGGCGGTGGCGGCGTCGATGTGGGTCTTCGTGCCCTTCTCGATCCATTCCTTCTGTTTCGTGCTGTTCCATGGCGTGATGGCTTCACTGATGCTGTCGCTGCTGGGCATGATCGGCGGCATCTGGGCCGACAAGTTCGACCATATGGCGGCGGTGACCAATTTCATCGTCACGCCGCTGTCCTTCCTGTCGGGCACCTTCTATTCGGTGGAAAAGCTGCCGCAAAGTCTGAAGCTTTTCGCCTTCGCCAATCCGTTCTTCTATATGATCGACGGCTTCCGCTATGGCTTCATCGGCCATGCCGACGGCTCGCTGGTATTGGGAGCGGCCATCGTGCTGGGCGCCAATCTGTTCCTGTCCTTCGTCGCCTATCGCATGTTCAGGACCGGCTACAAGCTCAAAGCCTGAGCAAAATTACCCCCACTAGAGGTTGACATTCCGCCGACCAAGGCGGATATTCTGCCGCTTTCCTTTAAGAGCGCCCCGGTTTACCCACGGATTTCCCAGGGTTTCCGGTAGCTTCCTGCGTTCGGGAGAGCAAAAGATGATTTCCGCCGTTATGCCGACTTATGCGCGTGCCGACCTCGTTTTCGAGCGGGGCGAGGGCAGCTATCTGTTCAGCACCGACGGTCGACGATTCATCGATTTCGCCTCCGGCGTCGCCGTCAATGCCCTGGGCCACTGCCATCCCGCCATGGTTGCGGCACTGAAGTCCCAGGCCGACAAGCTGTGGCATTGCTCGAACCTGTACCGCGTGCCGGGACAGGAAAAGGTGGCCGCCAAGCTGATCGCCAACTCCTTTGCCGACACGGTGTTCTTCTGCAACTCCGGCGCCGAGGCCATGGAAGGCGTCATCAAGCTGTGCCGCAAATACCAGACCGAGACCGGCGCACCCGAGCGTTACCGCGTCATCACCGCCATCGAGGCCTTCCACGGCCGCACCCTGGCGACCATCGCCGCCGGCGGTCAGGCCAAGCATCTGAAAGGCTTCGAGCCGATGGTCGATGCCTTCGACCGCGTGCCCTTCGGCGATCTGGAGGCCGTGCGCGCCGCCATCACCCCTGAGACTGCCGCCATTCTGGTGGAACCGATCCAGGGTGAAGGCGGCATCCGTCCGGCTACTCTCGATTATCTGCGGGGCCTGCGCAAAATCGCCGACGACAATGGTTTGCTGCTGGCCTTCGACGAAGTTCAGTGCGGCATGGGCCGGACCGGCAAGCTGTTCGCCCATCAGTGGGCGGGCATCACCCCCGACGTCATGGGCACCGCCAAGGGCCTGGGCGGCGGCTTCCCGGTCGGCGCCATCATGGCCACCGAAAAGGCCGCCTGCGGCATGGTCGCCGGCACCCATGGCTCGACCTTCGGCGGCAACCCGCTGGCGATGGCCGTGGCCGACGCCGTTCTGGACGTGATGCTGGCCGACGGCTTCATGGAGCATGTGCGCAAGATGGGCGACCTGCTCTGGACCGGCCTCGGCGAGCTGGTGAACAAGCATGCCTCGGTTCTGGAGGAGCGTCGCGGCGCCGGCCTGATGCAGGGCGTCAAATGCCGCGTTCCCTCGACCGAGCTTTCCAAGAAGCTGGTGGCCAATGGTCTGCTGACCGTGGGCGCCGGCGACAATGTCATCCGCATTCTGCCGCCCTTGATCGTCGAGCCGGCCCAGATCGCTGAGGCTTTGGATATTTTGAATCGCGCTTGCGCTGAACTGGCGGCCTGAGAAACATGACCCCCCGGCACTTCCTCGATCTCGATCAATTCGACACCGCGACGCTGCGTCGCATCCTCGATCTCGGCAAGTCCTATAAGAAGGGCGTGAAGGTTCACGGCGATCGCCCGCTTCAGGGCAAGCTGCTGGCCATGATTTTCGAGAAACATTCCACCCGCACCCGCGTCTCGTTCGAGGCCGGCATGCGCCGCCTGGGCGGCGAGGTTACCGTGCTGGGCTCGAACGACACTCAGCTGGGCCGGGGCGAAACCATCGCCGACACCGCCCGCGTGCTGTCGCGCTTCGTCGACGCCATCATGATCCGCACCAACAAGCACGACAAGCTGCTGGAGCTGGCGAAATACGCCACCGTGCCGGTGATCAACGGCCTGACCGACGACACCCATCCCTGTCAGGTGCTGGCCGACGTGATGACCTATGAGGAGCATCGCGGCAGCCTGGAAGGCAAGACCGTGGCTTGGGCCGGCGACGGCAACAATGTGGCCGCCACCTGGATTCAGGCCGCCGCCCATTTCGGCTGCAAGATGCGCCTGGCCTGCCCCGACAGCCTGGCTCCCGACGCCAAGATCGTCGAATGGGCCCGCTCCAAGGGCGCTTCCATCGAGATCCAAACCGATCTCGACTGGGCGGTGCGCGGCGCCGATCTGGTGATCACCGACACCTGGCTGTCGATGGGCGAGGACGATCCCGAGCGCTACGGCCTGTGCCTGCCCTATCAGGTCAACGAGTCGGTGATGGCCAAGGCCGCCCCCGACGCCCTGTTCATGCATTGCCTGCCGGCGCATCGCAATGAGGAAGTCACCGACGCCGTCATCGACGGCCCGCAGTCGGTGGTCTGGGACGAGGCCGAGAACCGCATGCATGTGCAGATGGGCGTGCTGAGCTGGTGCCTGCTGTGAGTGCGTCCCCCGTGTTCGACGCCGTCCAGCCCTTCCTGATCGAAGCCGGAGCCATTCGCGGCCGGCTGGTGCGCCTGGGCGAATCCCTGGACACCATCCTGTCGGGTCATGGCTATCCAACCCCGGTGGCTGAACGTCTGGCCGAGACCCTGGCCCTGGCCGCCGCTCTGGCCGGCGCCTTGAAGTTCGACGGCATCTTCACCTTACAGATCCAGGCCAAGGGCTCGGCCCTGCCGCTGGTGGTCGCCGATGTGACCAGCGACGGTGATCTGCGCGGCTATGCCCGCTTCGAGGAAGACAAGCTGGCCGAGGCGATGGCCTCGTCGGAAACCTCGGTGGTCAAGCGCTTCTTCGGCGACGAGGGCTTTCTGGTCTTCACCGTCGATCAGGGTGCGGACACCGACCGCTATCAGGGTATTGTCGAGCTGACCGGCGACACCCTGGCCGACTGCGCCCGGGAATATTTCCGCCAGTCGGAACAGCTGGAAACCGGCTTCCGCATGGCTCTGCAATCCCCGGCCGACGGCAAGATCGACGGCTGGAAGGCGGCGGTGATCATGATCCAGCGCATGCCGTCCGGCGGTAACAGCCCGATCCTGACCGCCGAGCAGGCCGAAGAAAACTGGAACCGCGCCGGCATCATGATGGACAGCGCCCAGAATACCGAGCTGTTCGATTCCGCCTTGACTGCCGGCCGTCTGGTCCATCGCCTTTATCATGCCGACGGCTTGCAACTGTTCGATGGCCGCCCCGTGCAGGCCAAGTGCCGCTGCTCGGCCGAAAAGGTCGAGAATGCCCTGAAATCCTTCCCCCGCGAAGAGGTGGAAGAGATGCGTGACGAGAGCGGCAAAGTGGCGGTGGTCTGCGAGTTCTGCAAGACCGGCTATCACTTCGATGATGCCGAGTTGGATCGTCTTTATGGGGTTTAGGATGTGGCGGCTTGACCAGCCCCTGCAACCGGGCCATATCCTTGGTCGGCCTCACAACCGAGTTGGAACCGCCATGTTCATCCGTACCTTGCGCCTTCTCACCCTGGCTGCCGGTCTGGGTCTTGCCCTGTCGTCCTGCGCCAACAACAATCCGCCGATGCAGCGCTTTCCGCAGATGACCTTCACCAATCTGCCGGCCTATCGTCTGGATGTGGGCCGCATCGAGGTGGTGTCGGAATTCCAGTCCGACGGCAAATATCCGCATATCGAATATGACATGCCCGTCTCGCCCGAGAACGCTCTGAAGCGCTGGGTTCAGGACCGGCTGCGCCCGGTGGGCCGCACCGGCACCCTGCGCGTGGTGATCCATGACGCCACCGCCACCGAATCCGCCCTGGCCACCGACAAAAGCTTTTCCGGCATGTTCAAGAAGGAACAGGCCGCCCGCGATCATGTGGTCGCCGATGTCTCATTGCAGATGCTGGACGACAAGCAGTTCGTGATCGCCGAGGTCAATGGCCGCGCCGAGCGTGAGCGCACCCGCCCCGAAGGCCAGAAGCTGAACGAGCGCGACAAGGTGCTCTATGACATGGTCGAGGATCTGATGCAGGGCTTCAACGCCCAGATCGACCCGAACATCGGCCAGGTTTTCAATCGCTGGCTGGGCCAGTAACAGAAGGCGCGATCCCCCTCACCTGCTATCGGGCGAGGGGGGATCATCATTCGAACGGCAGTTGATTGACCCCGGCCACCCGCCAACCGCCCAGCACGGCGTCGATGCGGGTCAGAGACAAGGGCTCGACCGCGAAGCGCAGCGCCATCTCGGGCTCAAGGTTCAGAGCCAAAGCCAAAGCCGCGCGGATGCTGCCGGCATGGGCGACCACCAGAATATCGCGGCCCGCATGCTCGTCCGACAGGCGCTTGATCACCCGGGCAACCCTGTGCATCACCTCGTCGAAGCTTTCGCCGCCGGGCGGAGCAGTCAGGGCGGGGCTGCGCCAGAAGGGCTGCAAGTCAGGGTCTTTGGCGGCGGCCAGCTCGTTCCAGGAATGCCCCTGCCAACGGCCGAAATCCTGCTCGGCCAGATCGGGCTCGACCAGCGGCGGAGGCAAGGCGACGCCGGCAGCCTCCAGCGCACCGATAGTCTGACCGCAGCGCATCAGCCCGCTTTCCACCAGCAAGGGATTGCGCGGCAGCCGCTTGGCCAGCACGCGAAAGCAGTCTTCTTCCGAGGTATCGCAGGGAACGTCCAGATTGCCGGTGATGCGCCCTTCAGGGTCAGGCACCGGAGCATGGCGCAGCCACCAAAATTGAGTGTTCACGCCAAACACCCCGCCGCTGCCAACAGCGCAGCGGTCTGCGCCAGTTGCTCGGTGGCGCCCAGCACGTCGCCGGTCTGGCCGCCGATCTGCTTGAAGGCGATATAGCTCATGCCCACCGCGGCGATGCAAGCGCCCAGGGTCATCAGTAACGAAGTCCAGAACGGCAGCAGCACCAGGGCCAGCAACAGCGCCCCCAGCAGGGCGATACCGGCATCCTCGCGCTCGGGCTGACCGGCAGTTTTGCCCAAGCCCTCAAGCCGCACCGGCGGCAGGATCAGCATCACCGCCGGGATCACCGCGCGGGACAAGGCATGGGCGGCGATCAGCGTAAAGGCTCCCTGCCAGGCGGACGGCACAGCCGCCAGAGCAGAAACCCGCAGCAGCAGGCTCAACCCCACCGCCACCACACCATAGGAGCCGATGCGGCTGTCCCTCATGATTTCCAGCTTGCGATGGATTTCCTGCCCGCCGCCGAAGCCGTCGGCGACATCGGCCAGGCCATCCTCATGCAGGCAGCCGGTGACCAGGATTGCCGCCGTCACCGCCAGCACGGCAGCGGGCAGCGGCGGCAGCAGCCAATGGGCCAGCAAGAAAACCGCTCCGGCGATGGCTCCTACCACCAGCCCAACCAGCGGGAAGATGCGCATGGCCCGACCCAGCCCGCCTTCGGGCAGTTCCTCAAGATGAGGCAGCGGCAGGCGGGTCATGAAGACCAGGGCGAGATGAAGCTGGGCGATCAGTCTGTTCATGGCCGCCTTATATAGGCCAGGGGGGAGGTCAAGTCCAACGGGTTGCCGGTTTCCTTTATTTTCCGTCATGCCCGGACTTGATCCGGGCATCCATGAGGCTGGGACAATTTCGTGGATCACCGGGTCGAGCCCGGTGATGACGATGATGTTAGAAAAGGGTCTAGGCAGACATCAGTTGCCAGCGCCCGTACTTCTTGCCATAACCGTTCTTATCTCAGGTGTCCGCTGATCAAGCGGAAGAATCGGGAAGGCGGTGTAAACCCGCCGCGTGCCCAACGCTGTGAGGGGGATTCGCCGGACGATATCCCACTGGCTCCAAAGGCCGGGAAGGGGTTCGGCGAAGATGAACCCAAGCCAGAAGACCGGCCTGGAGACCATAGCTCCGCCCCTTTGGACGAGGGATGGGCAGCATCGTTTTCATGAGGGGATTTTCATGAAAGAGATCACAGGTCTCGGCTCTATCGCCGAACTGCGCGCCTTGCTTGCCAACATGCCCGGCCCCGACGAGGAGGCTTTGGCGAAATGGGCCGAACGCGAGCCTAACCTGACCAAGCCGGCTGGGTCGCTGGGTCGGCTGGAAGAAATCAGCCGCCACCTGACGGCTTGGCAGGGCCGTCATCCGCCGCGGTTGGAAAATGTCCGCGCCCGCGTCTATGCCGGCAATCATGGCGTCGCCGATCTGGGGGTTTCCGCCTTTCCGTCGGTGGTGACCCAGCAGATGGTGCTGAACTTCGCCGGCGGCGGGGCAGCCATCAATCAGCTCTGCCGCGCCTTCGGCATGGAGTTGGGGGTCGAGGCGCTGGAGCTGGACAAGCCCACCGCCGACTTCACCAAGGGCCCGGCCATGACCGAGGCCGAGTTCCTGACCGCCTTCGCCGTGGGCCTGCGCGCTGCCGCCCCCAATCTCGACCTGATGGTGATCGGCGAGATGGGCATCGGCAACACAACGTCCGCCGCCGCTATCGCCCATGCCCTTTATGGCGGCGATGCTTCCGACTGGACTGGTCGCGGCACCGGCGTCGATGACGAGCGGCTGAAGATCAAGATCGACGTGGTCGCCAAGGGCGCCAAGGCCAATCCGTCCAAGGATGGGCTGGAGGTACTGCGCTGCCTGGGCGGGCGTGAGCTGGCGGCGATGGCCGGCGCCATCCTGGGGGCGCGTCTGTGGCGCATTCCGGTGATGCTGGACGGCTATGTCTGCTGCGCCGCTGCCGCCGCCCTTTATGCCGCCGATCCGCGCGCCCTCGACCATTGCCTGGTCGGCCATGTCTCGGTCGAGCCGGGCCATCGCGCCCTGCTGGAGCGAGTAGGCAAGCGCCCGCTGCTGGATATGGAGATGCGTCTGGGCGAGGCCTCGGGCGCGGCTCTGGCGGTCGGCCTGCTGAAGGGCGCCGTCGCCTGCCATGCCGGCATGGCCACCTTCGCCGAAGTCGGGGTCGCCGGTAAGGGTTAAGGCTTAGGCGATCTGCCGCAACGCCTCGGCCACTCTTGCCACCACCTCCGGCCAATCGCCGGGGGTGGTCTGGCGGAACAGCCGGGCCGATGGATACCAGGGGCTGTCGTCGCGGTCCATCAGCCAACGCCAGCAGCCGTCGAAGCGCGACAGAATCCACACCGGCTTGCCCAAGGCTCCCGCCAGATGCGCCACCGCGCTATCCGTGCTGATCACCAGATCGAGCCCGGCCACCAGGGCGGCGGTGGCGGCGAAGTCGTTTACCCCTTCCATCCAGTCGGCCAGCGCCAGTCCCGGCGGAATGGCTTCACTTTGCGGACGGTCCTTTTGCAGGCTGACCAACGAGACGCCCGCTATCTCGGACAACGGCAGAAAATCTGCCAGCCTTAAGGATCGCCGGCGGTTCAGCAGATTCGCTTCCTGGTCATGGGGGCGTGCGGCTCCGGCCCAGGCCAGCCCCACCTTCAGCCCCGGAAGCACCTCCAGCCGCCGTGCCCAGCGGGCCGCTTCATGCGGGTCGGGGCGCAGATAGGGACTCTCGGCGGGAATATCCTCCAGACCGCAGGAGGCAATGCGCGGCAGGCTCATCAGCGACAGGCGGCAGTCGTAAGGCGGCAGAGGAGCATCGTGGGGGATCACTTCGTCCACTCCCTCGATCTGGCCGAACAGCCGCGCCAGCCGGGAGGGAACCCGCAGCAGCACCCGGCCATCCCTCGGTAGGACGGAGGAAACAAAGCGGATGAATTGCAGGCTGTCGCCATAGCCTTGCTCGGCGAACAGCAGCAGGGTCCGGCCGGCCAGCGGTCCGCCATCCCAGTCCTCTCCTGGCGGGCGGTCGTCCTGGGCGCGGTGACGCCAGCGCCATTCATAGGCCGCCCAACCTTCCCGCAGCCGCCCCAGCTTCAGCCGCATCATAGCCTGATTGAGGCGCGGGCGGGCATAGTCGGGAGCGAGGCGAATGGCCTGGGCGGCTGTCTCCAGCGCTTCCTCGCAGCGATTGGCCTGGGCCAAGGCAACCGCCAGATCATTGACGGCATCAGCGCTGTCAGGTGCCAGGGCCACCGCCTTGTGATGACAGTCGATGGCCTCGGCCACCTTATTCAGCGCCAGCAAGGCTTGGCCCAGATTGGTCAAGGGCTGCGAGCCCCCCGGCATCAACCGCACCGCCATACGCAGGGCGGCTTCCGCCGCTTCCGGCTGACCGATCCGCAGCAGAGCGTTGCCGAGATTGTTATGGGCCAGCCCGAAACCGGGATCGAGGCTTAAGGCCACCTGATAGGCGGCCAGTGCGGGCTGAATGCCGCCCAGCTCATAGAGATCGACGCCCAGATTGCACCAGGCCTCGGCATAGCCGGGATCGATCTCGGTGGCGCGGCGATAGAAGGCGACGGCGGCGCGGTAGTCCCTGGCCGCATGGCAGGCGGCACCCTGGTCAAAAGCCCGCAGGGCCTCGGGGTTCAGAGATGGCACTGGTCGTGCAGATGTTGCTCGTCCCGGCGCATCAGCCAGGGACCGAGAACAGGAATCAGAACCGCATGCTTGGTCCACCATTCCTTCAGGCGGCGGGACAAGGTCAGCTTGGGCGGCGGCAGGTCTTGCACCAGCAGGTCGGCGGCATCGCGCAGGACCACCACCGGCACCTCGCCCACCCCCTCGCAATCCTCGACGCCATGCTCGACCGGCTGGTCGGCGCCATAGCGGTCCCAGGCGGCTTGGGAGGCCAGCAGATAGCGCGAGCCCTCGACATTATTCTTCAGCAGGCGATGGGCGATCACCAGATCGAAGCCCGACACCTCTTCGAACTTACGAACCTTGTGGCGCAGGATCGAACCGTGATGCGAGATCACCTTCAGATTCAGATCATGGATGCCCATGCAGGCTTCGCAGGGACAGCTGTTTTCGGCCTGCAGCTCGGTCCGGCGGGCATAGAAGGCCTGGAAGAAGCGGCCGATGGAATTCCAGGCGGCTTCATCCGACGGCCCCTTGTCGGCGGGGGCGACGAACAGCACGGCGTCGCCTTCGACCTTATTGGGATGCACCGGGCCTTCGGCGGCGGCGATCACCGATTCCAACAGGGTCGAGACGATCTGCGTCGCATGGCGCAGGGTGACGGTGTTGGCTTTCAGGAAACGGGTATAGCCCGAGATGTCGGCCAGCAGGATATGGGCTTCGACCTCGTCGGACATGCGCCGCTCAGCCCGCCTGCGGCTCGCCGTTGGTGGCGGCTGCTGCGGCGACGATGATGTCGCCGAATTCGCGCAGGAACACCGAGCCCTTGACGGTGCGCTGGATCAGCACGCTGCGGCGGTCGGTCTCGTCCACCTTGCGGCGCACCAGCCCGTAATCGCCCAGGCGATCCAGGGCACGGGTGATGGCCGGCTTGGAGATATTCAGGGTCGAGGCCAGGCCGCGCACGGTATGCGGCGGCGGCGTCAAATAGACGGTCAGCAGCAACGCCATCTGCCGTGCCGACAGATCCGGAGCTTCCCTGCGCACGCTTTCGACAATGGCGCCCCGCCAAAGATCAAGCGCCTCAACCGCTTTCAGATCAAAACCCATATTCAATCCGCCTTCGTTCCGCGCACGAAATTACCCGAGCCTCGTCCCTGCGTCTATCCTCAAGACGGATATTTCTTCGCAATCATGTGATATAGCGCCCGAAGGGTCATCGCCTCGCCGCCTTCGGGGCGTCCGGGACGGGCGGATTGGTTCCAGGCGAACAGGTCCAGATGCGCCCAGGCTGTGCCTGCCGGGACGAAATCCTGCAGGAACAGAGCCGCGGTGATCGCCCCGGCATGGGGGCTTTCCGAGGCATTGGTCAGATCGGCCAGCTTACCCTCGATCATGCGGCGATAGGGCTTCCACAAGGGCAGCCGCCACATCGGGTCGTGGGTTGCCTCGCCGGCGGAGAGCATGGCGGCGGCCAGCTTGTCGTCGGGCGAGAACAGCGCCGGCAAATCGGGCCCCAGCGCCGTGCGGGCCGCGCCGGTCAGGGTGGCGAAGTCGATCAGCAGCTTAGGGGTTTCCCGCGCTGCCTCGGCCAGGCAGTCGGCCAGCACCAGACGGCCCTCGGCGTCGGTGTTGCCGATTTCGACGGTGATGCCCTTGCGGCTCTTGATGATGTCCAGCGGCTTGAAGGCGTTGCCCGAGACCACATTGTCCACCGCGCCGATCAGGATGCGCAGCCGTACCGGCAGATTGGCTTCCATGATCATCTGACCCAGCGCCAGGGCATGGGCGGCGCCGCCCATATCCTTCTTCATCAGCTTCATGTTGGAAGACGGCTTCAGATCCAGTCCGCCGGAATCGAAGCAGACGCCCTTGCCCACCAGAGTGATGCGCGGAGCCATCTCGTCGCCCCAGCGCAGATCGATCAGGCGCGGCGGGCGGTTCGAGGCGCGGCCCACCGCATGGATCAGGGGATAGTTCTCGTCCAGCAAGGCGTCGCCGACGATGGAGCGGACCTTGGCCCCGAAGCGCTCGGCGACGTTCTGGGCGGTGCGGGCCAGTTCCTCGGGGCCCAGATCACCGGCAGGAGTGTTCACCAGATCGCGCACCAGGGTGACGCCGCGCAGCAGGGTTCCCACCCGATCGCGGTTGGCTTCCTCGGGCCAGGCCAGCACCGGCCATTCCTTGCCGGGCTTGCTTTTGTAGAGATCGAAGCGATAGCAGGCCAGTTCCCAGGCCATCGCCGCCCAATCGGCCTCGCGGGCATCCAGCGGCCCTTCGATGCGATAGCGCCCGGCCGGCAGGCGGGCGGGCAGCAGCGCCCAGTTCCAGGGATCGGAGGCATCCTGGCCGAACAGCACCCGGCCAATGGCCCCGCCCTCGCCCGGTAGCAGGCAGGTGGAGCCGGCCTCGGCGGTGAAATGCTGGGCGTCGCACCATGCGCGGACCGACGGTTCCTGGGCCGACAGCCATTCCTTGAAGCGCGGCTTGGCGACCAGAGTGATGGGGATCATGGCGTCGTCGATCTCGGCGGTCAGATGCTCCGTCACCGGCGCTCTCCTTGGGCAACAGGGGAAAACAAAAGAATGTCCAAAGCCTTATGGCCTGGAAAGAGATTTGCTCGCAAGGCTTGTCTGCAAGCCCTGCTGGGCTAATATCTTGGCATCTCTTTTTCGGTTTCCTAGGAAGACATCATGTCCCGGCTGCAGCTCGTCATCGGCACCAAGCGTTATTCCTCCTGGTCCTTGCGCCCCTGGCTGGCCCTGAAGCAGGCCGGATTGCCGTTCGAGGAAGTGTCCATCACCCTGCGCCAACCCAACACCAAGCAGCAGATTCTCGCTCATTCCCCCAGCGGGAAGCTTCCCCTGCTGAAGGATGGCGGCCTGCTGGTGTGGGATTCCCTGGCGATCTGCGAATATGTCGCCGAGATGGCCTGCGCCGTGCCGCTCTGGCCCGAGAATCGCGGCACCCGCGCCCTGGCCCGCTCGATCTCGGCCGAGATGCATTCCGGCTTCCAGGGCCTGCGCCAGCATCTGCCGATGGATGTGCTGGAGAAAATTCCGATGGAACAGATTCCCGAGGACGCCAAGCCCGATATCGAGCGCATCCAGACCATCTGGACCGACTGCCGCGCCCGCTTCGGGGCCGGCGGCGACTTCCTGTTCGGGCGCTGGAGCATCGCCGACGCCATGTTCGCCCCGGTCGCCACCCGCTTCGACACCTATGGCGTCAAGCTCGACCCGGTCAGCCAGGCCTATGTGGAGGCCACGCTGGCGCTGCCGGCGATGCAGGACTGGATCGAAGCGGCCAAGGCCGAATAGGCAGGTTTTTTTTGGGAAAGAGGGCGCGGGTTACTCGCCCTCTTCCACCTCGACCTCTTGATCGATGGCGTCATCCAAGCTGTGGCCGTGGCGCATGCGGCGATAGAGCACCACCCCCATCACCGCCGAGACCAGGAACAGCACCACGCTGGCGCCGATGCGCAGCACCGGGTCCACATGCACGCCGCTGCCCAGCAGCACGAACACCGCCGTCTGCGGCAGATAGCCCACCGTCGAGCCGGCGAAGAACGGCAGCGCCGGCACCGACGAGACACCGCAGACCAGATTGGTCAGAAGATTGCTGCCCACCGGCAAAAAGCGGATCAGCATCGCCATGCTGAGGGGATTCTCTTTCAGAAAATCATCCAGCTTGCGGACGCGGGCGGCGAATTTATGCATCACCAACTCGCGCCCCAGCAGGCGGGCATAGAAGAAGCAGAGCACGCAGCCGAACAGCGAGGCCAAGCTGGCCAACGCCGTGCCCTCCAGGAAACCGAAGGCATAGCCGCCCAGGAAGCAGACCGCCTGACGCGGCACCCCCACCGCGATCATGCCGCCGCCAAGGCCGAGGAAGATCAACCGCCCGGTCAGACCATGGCCCTTAACCTCGGCATCGATCCAATGTTCCGACAGCATGTCGGCCAGCCCCGACATCTTCAGCGCCCAGCCGAAAGCGGCCAGACTGGCGATCATCACCAGCCCCTTGAGCAGCAGGCGCGGCTTCAGCCCGGCGGAAACGGCAGAGGTCATGCGAAGCTCAGTCCTGGCTGTCGATCACCGGCACGTTGGCGCGCGCCTGCAGCCACATCACCCCGAACAGATCGACGATGCCGACCCACAGACGGTTCCAGACGCCGTATTTCGACACGCCGCGTTCACGCGGACGATGATTGACGCGCACACTGACCACCTGCCCGCCGCGACGGATCATCAGCGCCGGCAAATAGCGATGCATATGGTTGAAACGCGGCATATCGAGGAAAGCCTCGCGGGCGAAGACCTTCAGCCCACAGCCGGTGTCGGGGGTGTTGTCTTTCAGCAGCGCCACCCGGACATTGTTGGCGATCTTCGAGGACAGCCGGCGGATATAGGTATCCTGGCGCTTCTGGCGATGACCGGCCACCAGCAGCAGAGAACGGGCCGCCTCGGGCTCGGCCAGCAGGCGCTCCAGCATGGCGGGAATATCGGCGGGATCGTTCTGACCGTCGCCATCCAGCGTTGCGATATAGGGCGCGCGGGCATGTTTGACGCCGGTGGCGACCGCCTGACTCTGGCCGCAGCTCTTTTGATGGCGAACCACCCGCAGTTCGGGGAAAGCGGCCTTAGCCTCTTTCAGGCGTGTGGGCGTGATATCGTCGCTGCCATCATCCACATAGACGATCTCGAACGGCCAGCGGCCCTTCAGCGCGGCAGAGATTTCACCGACCAGCGGCAGGATGTTGTCGGCCTCGTTCTTGACGGGGACGACGACGGCGATCAAAGGAGAAGTGGCGTCTGCAGTCATGGAGGGTTTTCTACACCCGGTCCCGCTCCGACGCCACAGGGATTACAAGCTTTTGAACTCGCCGGTGGCTTCGTCCAATTCCTGCAGCTCGGCCTTCTCCAGATCGTAATACCAGCCGTGCAGCTGGATTTCGTTCAGCTGCAAGGCCCGGCGAATCCAGGGGAAGGTGCGGAGATTGGCCAGCGAGATCTTCAAGGTCTCATGCTCGCACAGACGCTGAATGACATCGCTGCCTTCGTCCCCGGCCTTATTGATGGCCAGATCGCGGGCCGGCTCGGCGATACGCATCCAAGGGCCGATGAAGTCGCCCTCGTGAGCGCCCAACAGCGCACGCACGCCGCCACAGTTGGCGTGACCCATGACGATGATATGCGGCACCCTCAAGGCCCGCACGGCGAATTCGATGGCCGCCGAAGTGGAGTGGTGCCGATCGTCAGGGGCGAAGGGCGGAACCAGATTGGCGACGTTGCGGATCGAGAAGATCTCGCCCGGCTGGGCGTTAAAGATCATGCCGGGATCGACGCGGGAATCGCAGCAGGAGATCACCAGAGCCTTGGGCGACTGCCCTTGGGCCAGCTCCTCGAACATCTCGCGATTCCGCTGAAAATAGGTTTCGCGGAAAATGCGGTAACCTTCGATCAGCTTGTCCATGGCTCTCCCCGTGGTTTAGTGCGCAAGAATGTTGCGTCAACCGGAAATGTCCGACTTAAGCGTTGGCGGCATCCCTTTTGAAGCAGTCTTGGCCTCTTGGCAAGCCGACAAATAATCCTCATGGCAGCAATGCGCTTTCTGGAAATTTTCCAGATTCTTCCTATGGACACCCCCTGATCGTTCCTCTCAGCGCAACGATCCTTTGTCAAGACGGCGGATTGTCTAGCGCGACGCCCTGTTTAAGGATGTCCGCGCGGTCAAGGCTCCCGTCAGGCCGCGCCATGACAAACAGGAGAGACCCCATGTCCAACAAGGCCCCCATCGCCGTCGAATTGAAGGAAGGCGAGACCTATTACTGGTGCAGCTGCGGTAAGAGCGCCAAGCAGCCTTTCTGCGACGGCGCCCATAAGGGCAGCGCGTTCGCCCCCAAGGCCTTTACCGCCGAAAAGACCGGCACCGCCTATCTCTGTGCCTGCAAGGCCGTGAAGGATGGCCCCTTCTGCGACGGCACGCATAAAAGTCTGTAAGGCGGGCGCGTCCCCTTTGCGCTGCCGCAGGGGGACGCCCTCTTTTCAGTCTTGCGACTTCCATTTGATGGAACAGCCCATGCTGGGGATTTGTTCCGCCGGACCTTTTCCGGTATCAGCCACCAGCATCATCGCCTCGTACAGTTCACGCCGGGCGTCGGCGGGGCCGGCTTCGCGCTTCGAGGCATCCAGCCGCCCGCGATATTGCAGCCCCAAGCCGGCATCGAAGCCAAAGAAGTCGGGCGTGCAGACCGCGTCGTAAGCGCGGGCCACCGCCTGACTCTCGTCATAGAGATAGGGGAAGGTGAAGCCGTGGCGAGCGGCGAACAGCTTCATATTCTCGAAGCTGTCGTCGGGATAGGCGGTGACATCGTTGCTCATGATGGCGGCGACGCCGATGCCGGCGGCCTGCAACTCCTTCACATCCCTGACCAGCCGGTCCGCCACCGCCTGCACATAGGGGCAATGGTTGCAGATGAACAGGATCAGCGTGCCCTTCGGCCCCCTGACCTCGTCCAGGGAATACTCCCGCCCATCGATGCCGGGCAGACGAAAGCCGGGAGCCGGCCAGCCGAAGTCGCAAATCGGGGTTTCAACCGCCATGACGCAATGCCTTTCGTTGACGCATCCTTAACCTTCCTCGGAGTATAAAGGCAGCATCGACGGCTGTCCCGAGCGAACACCGATGTCTTGGCGTCTGACATATCTGCTTCCGGTCCTGCTGCTGCTTTCGGCCTGCGGCGTGATTCGCAACGGCGCCCAGCATGGCGTCGAGGAAGTGCATGGCATGGACGCCACCACCCATTCGCTGGGCTCGCCCATGAGCACGGTCCAGACCTTCTGGGTGCTGGACGGCGTCAGCGTCATCAACACGCAAAAGACCATCGACGACCATCTGGTGTCCTGGCTGTCGGGCGAAGACTGCTCGACCCTGAAGGCCCTGCATGGCGAGCCCTATTGCCAGCCGGAAAAGGCTCCGGTGCCCAAGGTCAAGCGCACGGTCTATTGTTATAAGAACCTGGCCGGCTCGACCTGCTATACCCAGCCGGTCCCCGGCCGCCAGCCGACCGGCACCCAGACTTCGGAAGTCCCCGT
>Ga0318572_10000319_pt1 | contig 17538 bp, 14 predicted proteins | sample GRESIP089b5f20_FD_202528 | JGI IMG/M metagenome (GOLD analysis project Ga0318572, IMG submission 202528) | Tropical soil microbial communities from Luquillo Experimental Forest, Puerto Rico - GRE.SIPMG.089b5f20 | ecosystem: Environmental > Terrestrial > Soil > Tropical forest > Bulk soil...
AGCACCTGCTCGCGCAGCACATCCTGAAGCAATAGACTGTCTTCTTGATAATAACCGATTTCCGTCTCCGGCGCAGAGATCGAGCGCTCGGCGGCCCCGGCATCCACCCCGATGGGCCGGAAAAGAAGGTCAAACTGCCCGGATAGAGGTACTTGTACCGGTTCAACGCAGCGCGCGCAGGGCACCTGAAACTGTCCTTCGTAGTGCCCCGTCAGCCTGATGTCGGGCACGATTTCCTTCGGGCCGCGATGCTCATGGATCACCTCAGCGCGCCCGGAGCTTTTCAGCGGTCCGTCCTGCTCCGCCTCGTCGCCAAAATCAATCGCCCCAGCGTCAAGAGCCAAATCGAACTCGACCGGCTCCTTCTCGAGCTCACTGACAACAAATCTCATATCACGAGCCTACGGCGGGGCAGAGCGGGCGTCAATGTGCCGATGCGCGGCATGTTTCAGCCACGACAATTCCAGTTGGGCTAGTCGTCAGATCCGCCGTCGCCGCCGGTGTCCGGCGTCACCTGCTTTCCGACTGCGCCCAACTCGAAGCGAGACTGCATCCGGCCTTCGGCGTGCCCGGTCTGTACGGTGAAGGGAGTTCCACGGCACAGTTCGGCCTGTCGATATCCGTTCTTTTCTGTCGGAACCAGTGGTAGCCAGTAGCCGAAATTCAACTGAAGGTTGCGCACCGGGTCAATATCGAAATAGACCGGAGTGTCATCGTTTCCGAAGAGCACCGCCGCGGCGAACCGATCGCCGGGGATGCCGGCGTTCTTACCGGAGCTACACGTAGACTCGCCTACCTGCATGCGCGCGACCAGAATCCCCGGCAACCGTAACGGCGCCACACAGTTCAGCCCGGAGGAATTGAATATGATCCCTCTCCCTTCACCCCAGATGCACTGACCGACGTCTGGAATCACGAAGTATCTGTGCGAAGTGTCGATTTTCTGCTCGCGCGTAAGCCGGTACGCAACGTACGCCAACTCGATCGTGGCCTGGGCGTGCGACTGCTGCATTTGATCGATAACCGCAGCAGGCATGTTGAACTCCAGACTTGATTCGCCTGAACCCGCTCCCAACCAGAAAGATTTGCTCGTCCAGCCAGAGTCCCATGTCCAACCCGCGTCGCCATGCATCGCGAGGCGAACACCTTCTACGCTCATGACCGTGTGCGGATCTTCCGGTACGGCGATGATAGGAATTCGGATCGACGGTTCGCCCACTGCGGGATCTCTGCGCGTGAAGCTTCGAGTACCGTCCGGATCAGGCCGGATCGAAACATGGATGCCACGCGACGTAACTTGCGGATAGGCCGCAGCGCGCAGCATCGGGACACGCGCGAGCAGTATCATCGCGGGAACGGCTAGGATGGCGACAGCAAACGCTGCCCGCGCGGGCCAAACTCCGCGCCGCGCATACTGCCACACCAGCATGAAAAGCATCGCGCCGCCCACAATGGCCATGCCAAGCGATCCAGCGGCATTCTCTTCGCCAGTCAGCGTCGGCGCTAGTGAGTCCCACGGAAGCCAGGTAAGAACAATTGCGAAGAGAATAATGCCGGCAATGGTAAGGATCCATTGCACCAGCGTCTGGGTGACGGCAGCGATCGCCGCAGTAGGAAATGTCGCGACACCGGCAATCATCAACTGCAGAATCAACAGGCCGAAAAGCACCGTTGCGGTGATCGGAAGCCGTGCGTGGTGCAGAAGGTAAATCTGCGCAATAAACAGCGGCACATTCAGTGCAAGGAAGCAAAGCAGCGCCTTCTCAATAAGCAACTGCCACCATCGATATGGACGCGTCGCCCAGAACTCACGATCGCCCACGAGGCACTCGCCATGCACAGCGCGTACCACGATGAAGACCCACAGCCCGAACAGCATGAACGGAAGCATCTCGCGCTGATGTTGCCAGATCCAACTGCCGGTATGCGCCTGCTGCCAGGCCCACTCGGCACAGACCAGGATGTAAAGCGCAATCTCTCGCCACTGCCGCCGCAGGTCTTTCAGAAGAATGTGCAGAATCATGCTCACTGCGCACCTCCAGCTTCTGAAACAGACCTGCTCTGATATGCCAGCGTCAGAAAGACTTCGCGCAACGTGAGCGGTTCCGACTTTACGGCAACCTGTCCAAGTGCCTCGCGTGCTCGCCGGATCGATAGCTCGGGATCGTATGCTGCTTCGATCCAATGCGCATGCTGTCCATCTATCTTCAGCCGCGTCCACTCTGCCGGTATTGAAGCCGGAGGTGTGATCGCGGCTTCACTCCACGCAGTGACCTTACAGAATCGCTGCCTGACATGCTCGATCGATTCGGAGATGAGCAGACGGCCGCCCTCCATGTATCCCACGTGATTTGCGAAGTGCTCGATTTCAGCGAGGTCGTGCGAGGAGAACAACACGGTCGCTCCATCGGCGAGACCCAGCAAGCCCTCCATCAGTTGGTCGCGCACCAGAGGGTCCAACCCGCTGAGGGGCTCATCGAGCACGATGACCTTTGGCCGGTAGGCCAGCACGCTCACGAGCGATGCCTTCATCCTCATGCCGCGCGACATTCTTTTGAGCTTCTGTTTCAGCGGCAGTTCGAATTGTTTCGTTAGCTTCTCTTCAAGCGCGCGATTCCACGAGGGGTAGAACGGTCGCCAGTATTGCATATAACTCGCAACCGTCATCCAGTCCGGCATCTTCTGATTCTCTGAGACGTAACCGATCTGCTCGAGTCGTTCGCCGCGCAGGAACTCTGAGCTGCCGCCCAGCATGCGCGCCTCTCCCACGGTAGGACGCACCAGGTTCATGAGCATCTTGATCAGCGTGGACTTGCCTGCACCGTTGGGGCCCATGAGCGCATAGATGCCGCCCTCGGCCACTTGAAGATTCACATCGTGCACCGCCTGCACTCGCCTGAATTTCTTGGTCAGGCCAACTGTCTCGATCGCGTTCATTCGCTGAGAATCCTCCCGCCGCGCGGCGTGCCGTTCCTCGGCGCTAAACAGACCCCACGTGAGTTATCTGTCATACGGATGCGGCAAGCTTATCACCCGCAATCCATCTGCGGCGGTGAGGGTAACTCAAGGTGCAGTGAGAGTTATCAAGATGGGAATATCCCATGATTGCGCAGCCTCGTCAGAACACTTCAAACTCGCGTATCCGTGCAGTGCCAGCGCTCGACAGGATATGAAGCCGCACGCGGTCGGTCGTCACCGGTGCGAACCTGTCGATCTTCTTGTGGCCGACGGCGAAGCTTGTCACCAGCGGAGTCCACTTGCCGTCGACCATCGCCTCAATGCTGTACTTCTGGATCTGCTGGCCTTCCACAAGCCACTCCATCGTCAGCGCGCGGTCAAACGTGATCGGTTTTGCTGTGTGTACTTCGAGCGTGGCCTCGTGCGAGCCCTCAGGCGCGCTCCAGAAAGTGTCCGTGTCGCCGTCGAGCGCCTTCTCTGTGTTCGCATCCACGGGCATGTGAGCCTTGAGCAGATCATGCTCGTACCCGTAACGGGCGCGGATGGCCTCACCCAGTTCGTGCAAGCGCGCTACGTCCGAGTCCGGCAGCAGGCCGCGTGAGTCTGGCGCCACGCCGATCATCCATTGCCCGCCGTGGCCGACGGCACCCTCGTAGCTCTCCACCAGTTCATCGACGGACTTCAGTGACTGCTCGTCATTCGGATGCCAGAACCAGTGCAGCTTGCGCAGCGGCGTATCCACCTCTACCGGGCGCCAGCGCAGATAGCCGTGGCGGTCGAGCACGTTCCAGTTCTGATACTCGATGCGGCCCGACTCATCGCCGCCCCATCGTGCGTCGCCGTACTCAAACAGCCCCGCATCCGCGAAGACGATCGTGTTCGGCTGGTAGGTGCGCAGTGTATTGATGATGCGCGGAAAGTCGTAGACATGGCCTGCCGAGCCTGCACCGTCGAGCCAGAACTCGACCAACTCACCATAGTTCGAAGCAAGCTCTTCCAACTCCGCGTTGTAGTACTTGTCATACGCGGCTGAGTCGCTGTAGCGAGGCTCGTGCCGGTCCCAGGGCGAGAGGTAAACGCCGAACTTGAGCCCGTTGGCGCGCGCAGCCTCTGCCACTTCTCGGACGATGTCGCCCTTGCCGTCTTTCCACGGGCTCTGCTTGATGCTGTAGTCGGTCTGACTGGTCGGCCACAGGCAGAAGCCGTCGTGATGCTTCGCAACCAGCACCACGTACTTCGCCCTCGCAGCTTTGATCGCCTTCATCCACTGGTCCGGGTTGAACTGCGTAGGGTTGAAGACCTTCGGGCTTGCCGTGCCGTCGCCCCATTCGCGATCGAGAAACGTGTTGGTGCCGAAGTGGAGGATGACGCCAAACTCAAGATCCTGCCATTCGGTCTGCTGCGGCGTGGGCTTCATGTCCACAGTGTTCACCGCCTGCGCGCATGACGCTGCCACAGACAGCAGCAACATCATCGCGCATCCGTAACTGCGCATTCTCATCAGCCGCATGTGCACCATATCCCCCAGCTACGCAAAGGTCGCACGGCAATTCCGCGTACAGCGATAAGGTACAGTAGCCGCCATGCCTCTGCCGAGAGACAGAAACACTGCGACGCATGCGGCGGTGCAGTGTTTCGTTAGGGCTTGGTAGACGCAGTGCCCGGCGCCGCCTGCTCTGCGGCTGTGGCTTGTGCTGCTTCGGCCTGGCGCTGGGCGGCGATTGCCGTGATGCGGTTTTGCAGGCGCGTGATGGCGTCCTTGTCGTGCGCCAGGAGTTCGCCAGCCGCGGGGTTTCCATCGAGCTCGGCGACCCGCTTTTGATGCGACTGGATCAGCACCTGCAATTTCTCCGGATGATCCCAGTAGGTCTTTTCGATCTGCGCCTCTCGTGCGGCCGATTGCTCAAACTGCGCGTGCAGAGCCTGCCGACCCTGCTCCACCGGGCCCGGCTGCGGGGCAAGCACTTCCGTCTCTCCGCGCCACACGTTGTAGACCAGCATTACCGCCAGCGCCGCCACCACTCCGAGCGCAATCACTAAGGCACGTTTCATCGCTCTCTCAGTCTAAGCCTTGCGACAGGTATTCTGGATGTACCCGCCATGACTGAAGCCGACTTGATCCGATTCCGCTTTGCGACTGCAGACGACGTGCCTGCACTCGTGCCGATGATCAACGCCGCGTATGTGGTCGAGTCGTTCCTTGAGGGAACGCGTACCAATCCCGTGCATCTTACTGCACAGCTGGAGAAGGGGCGCATCCTGGTGGGTGAAGATGACGCAGGGCAGATCCTCACCAGCATCTACATCGAGTCGCGTGAGGATCGCGCTTACCTGGGCTTGTTTGCCGTTGACCCCACGCATCAGGGCACGGGACTTGGCCGACGGCTGTTCAACGCCGTTGAGGAGAGGTTGCGCGCCGAAGGTTTCAGCACCATCGAGCTGACGGTGCTGAACCTGCGGCCGGAGTTGCTGCCCATCTATCGTCGTTTCGGTTTTGTCGAGACGGGGACTGAGGCTTATCGCTCGCCGCAGGACGTGAAAGATGGCTTCTCCTGCCACTGCATCGTGATGAGCAAGCGTCTCTAGCGTGGCTCGAAGTAGCGGCTGGCGAAGTCGAGAAACGTGGGCCAGTTTGGCGCGGGAGTGTGGCCTTCTTTGTGCTGGCGGAAGGCGAGATCGCCTGTGACGAGCGCCGTCTCCGCGGCAGGATACGCGCTGGTGCCCAAGTCCTGCTTCCCCAGCAGCCGGTACACCGGTCCAGCGCCAACCTCGGCCATGAACATGCCGCGCGCATCGACCCAGCCATCGCCCTCGGTGGCTCCAGTGCCGACGAATACGGGCCTCGGCGCAGCCAATGCGATGAGCTCGTGCGCGTCCACAGGCAGATCTTTCACGTCGAGAAGGCTGTCGTACTTCATGAAGTTGCCAGCCATCCAATAGAACTCATCGCCGGCGATGTTGCCGGCTTCTTCGCCGAAGCGGTGACGAAATAGCTTGGCTCCCGCCTCACCGGAGGAGCTGATGTAGCCGATGTCCCAGCGCAGGTCATAGGCCATGGCTACGAGCGATGCCTTACCGTAACGCGAGTGGCCGGTGATGCCGACGCGCTTGGCGTCCACGGCTGGGTCTGTCTCGAAATAGTCCAGGCAGCGGCTTGCGCCCCACGCCCAGGCCTTGAGCACGCCCCAGTCGTCCATCGAGCGCGGCTTGCCGCGGTTTGCGAGGCCGATGATTCCGGCCGTGAGCCCGGCGCCGTTATCGGCCTGCACGCTCACCGGGACGTACTCCGCATAGCCCCACCCACGCGCCAGCACCTGCTGCTGCCAGGTGGGACCGCTGCCGGGCTTTGGTGCGAACTGCGGGAACCGCTTCATCAACATCTCCATGAACTCTTTGCTGAAGCCGAGCTCAAGGATCACCGGCACTGGCCTTTTGCGGCTCTCGGGCACGGTAAGCGTCATCTCGATGTTCACTTCGATGGCCGGATCGGCGGAGTTGTCCACATGGCCACGCAGCTCCTTGGTAATCACGGGCAGGTCGCCGTTCATCTCGTGCTTCGTGCTGACCACAATCCACGTCACACCGGGCAGATGCGCGGGCGTGCGGCCGTAGATCTCGCGATCGAAGAGCTCGACAAGCTCAGGGCGGCGGCGGGCCCACCACTGTTTCGCCGTGGTCACGCGCGTACCATCGGCCAGAAGCAGCGGATCTGGTAGCGTTGCACCAGCATCTGCCTTGGCTTCGTCGTAGTTCACCGCGCGCGGAGAGTGTGGATCGCCATCCACGCCGGGGCGCAGGGACTTGATGCCGAGCACATCCATCTCGCGCTGATGCTCCTTCTCTGATGCGGCCTGGATAGCTAGCTGCTCCGCGGTTGGCGCTGGCGGTGCAGGCTTGGCGGTGGTTTGAGCCAGAGCAGGAAAAACTGCGGCTAGCACGATGGCAACGCAGCTGGAACCACGAAGATGGCGAGTATTCATCCGGCACCTTTTGAGAGCGCGAAATCACGGTAATCTGCCGCGCGCCAACTATAGATGCCCACGGAGGCCAGTCGCAACACGGATTCAAGATTCAGGCGGTTATGCCGATGACGGCAATGTGTAGCGTGAGCGGTCATAGATCCAGTTCCGGATCTGCACGAGCCCGACAGATCGCCATGCGGAACCAGAAAGGATCCAAGACGCATGTCTGTGCTTCGGAACATCTCTATCTCAAAGAAATTTGCCTATGCCTTCGGGCTGGTCTGCCTGCTCTGTGCCACGCTGGCGATCTACACGTTCTTCACCTTTCACAGCATTGCTGCGGCCAGCGCCGACGTGAGTGAAAACGGCTTTCCTTCAGTCATCGCACTTTCCAACATCCGGGGTACTTTTAACCGTGTGGCCCGCGCCGATCTGGAGATGCTGCTGTGCCAGACGCCGGACTGCATCAGCGCGGCCAATACGGAGCGCCTGCGCGAGAAAGCGTCGATCCAGGACCTGATGAAGAGCTACGTGCCGAGGATTACTTACCCGGGCGAGCGGGAAGCTTATGAGAAATTCGCAGCCTCCATGGAGCGCTACAACACCGCCAGCGATAAGGCTGCGGCGGATCAACTCGCGGGCAAGACCGGCGATGCCATGGACGTGCTGACGGCAGCAGCCACAAAGGCAGCGTTCAATGAAACCGTCGAAAATGTCAGCGCTGATATGGATCTGAATGTGAAGACCGGCATGGAAGAAGCGCAGCAGGCGACGCGCAGCAGCAGCCATGCCACGTGGATCAATATGTCGGTCAGCCTGTTCATGATTGGCCTGTGCGCACTGATCGGCGTCGTGCTGTCGCGAGTGATCGCCCCGCGCATCGCCAAAACGAATGCTGCCCTGAATCAACTCGCGCAGAAAGATCTCTCGGTTTACATTGAGCCGACGGGAACCGATGAACTCGGTCAGCTGGCCGTTGCACTTAACACCAGCGTCGATTCCATCCGCGACGTGCTGAAGGCTGTGGCGCACAGTGCTGAGACGCTTTCGGCTGCCACCACCGAGATCAGCTCGCGTTCGGTGCAGACGGCAGGCAACGCTAACACGCAGTCGAGCAAGACGAACCAGATTGCAGCGGCGGCGCAGGAGATGACGGCGACCATCGGCGAGATCAGCCACAACGCCGAAACAGCTGCCACTGCCAGCCGCGCCTCGGCAGAGATGGCCGATCAGGGCGGCGCTGTGATGCAGGCAGCCGCTGTGACCATGGAGAAGATCGCCCGCGCGACGGGCACCGTCTCTGAAAAAATGACCTCATTGGCGCATCGTTCTGAGGAGATTGGTAAGGTTGTCAGCGTCATCCAGGAGATCAGTGAGCAGACCAATCTTCTGGCGCTGAACGCCGCCATTGAGGCAGCGCGCGCCGGCGAGCACGGTCGCGGCTTTGCTGTGGTCGCCGGTGAAGTCCGCCGGCTGGCCGAGCGCACCAAGAGCGCGACCGAGGAAATTGCTGGCACTATTCGCAGCATCCAGGAGGAGACGCGCGCCACGCTCGACGTGATGCAGGAGAGCCACGCAGCTGTCGAGTCCGGTATGAGCGAGACAGCGCGGGCACGCAAAAGCCTGGAGTCGATCATCGACGCCTCCAAGCAGGTGGAGCACCAGATCCAGCTCATCGCCACGGCTGCGACCGAGCAGACGGCCGCTTCGGGCGAGATTTCGGAGTCCGCGGGGCAGATCTCACAGCTTGCCACCGAGAACTCGCAGGGTGCGGAGGAGGCCGTTGAGGCGCTGAAGAACCTTGCCGCGCTGGCAAGCGATCTGGATCGCATGATCCGCCAGTTCAACATGGATGAGGCTTCGCAGCATGGCAGCTCCTTTACGGGAGGCCATCGCGCGTCGATGGGTTATGCCGCGCGGCCGATCCACGCCTGATCGGCCATAGCTCGCTATCTGCATCAAGAGGGGCCTCGACCGCCGCACACGCTGTCGGGGCCCCTCTTCTTTTGCCACAGCATTGTGTTTCGACCCTGTGAAACTGCTCCGCATACTGGTTCTCCCGCCTTATGGCCCTGAGGTGCATCATGGTAGCCTCGGATTGTGGCCTGTTTCGACCTTTTTCCCCCTGAACTGTGTCCTCTGACCGAATCCGCCACCATAACCCGGGAGATGCTCGCATGAGCGCCATGAAGTACGATCTGGCAATCATTGGCTCAGGACCGTCCGGGCAACGCGCGGCTGTGGCTGCTTCCAAGATGAAGAAGCGCGTTGTCGTGATCGAATCGCGCTCCGTGGTCGGCGGCGTCTGCATCAATACCGGCACCATTCCTTCCAAGACCATGCGCGAGGCCGTGCTGCACCTCTCGGGGTACAACTACCGCTCGGTCTACGGCATGAACTACCGCGTGAAGGAAAAGATCACCATGGCCGATCTTGCCTTCCGCGTGCAGGCCGTGATCAAGACCGAAGTGGACGTGACCGAGGCGCAACTCTCGCGCAACGGCATCGACGTGGTCCACGGCATTGCGCACTTTGAGGATGAGCACACGCTGCGCGTGGAAGGCCCGCAGGGGCAGGCCACAGTGGAGGCCGACCGAATTATTGTGGCTGTCGGCACCAAGCCTGCCGTCTCTTCGCGTGTGCCTATCAATGGCCGAACCATCATCAACAGCGACCAGGTGCTCGATCTGCCCACGCTGCCGCGCTCGCTCATTGTGGTGGGCGGAGGCGTCATCGGCGTGGAATACGCCTGCATGTTCGCGATTCTCGGTGTGCGCGTGACGGTGATCGAAAAGCGCGGCAAGCTGCTCGAGTTTGCCGACCAGGAGATCATCGAGTCGCTCAGCTACCACCTGCGCGACTCGCGCGTGACGCTGCGGCTGGGCGAAGAGGTGGAGAGTGTCGAAGAGTTGCCCGACGGAACTGTCGTGGCCAATCTCGAAAGCAAGAAGCGCATCTCCGGCGACGCACTGCTCTACGCTGTGGGCCGCCAGGGCGCGGTGGAGGATCTGAACCTTACCGCTGCGGGGCTTGAAGCTGATTCGCGCGGGCGCATCCCCGTGGACGAGCACTATCGCACCAAGGTGGATCACATCTACGCTGTAGGCGACGTGGTGGGCTTCCCGGCGCTGGCCTCGGTCTCGATGGAGCAGGGCCGCATTGCGGCAGCACGGGCCTTCAACGACAACGTAACGACCTCCAACCCAAGCTTCTATCCCTACGGCATCTACACCATCCCCGAGATCAGCTTCATCGGCAAGACCGAGGAGCAGCTCACCGACGAAGACGTGCCTTATGAAGTGGGCATGGCCTACTATCGCGAGACGGCGCGCGGTCAGATTCGCGGCGATACCACGGGGCGGCTCAAGCTCGTCTTTCACCGCGACTCGCTCAAAGTGCTGGGTGTGCACATCATCGGCGAGGGCGCCAGCGAGCTGGTGCACATCGGCCAGGCGGTAATGACGCTGGGCGGCACGGTGGAATACTTTGTTGATACCGTGTTCAACTACCCCACACTCGCCGAGTGCTACAAAGTGGCGGCATTCAACGGTCTCGGCCGTCTGCACCGCTACCAGGCAGGTTAAGAAGGAGGTCCGCGATGTCCACCGCGATTGGCGTGGTGATGACGGCGCATATTGTTGCCGGCAGGCTCGAAGACAACAAGCTGGTTGGCAAACCAGTTCGCTTCCCCGGCGACTCTGACGAACTCGACGCACTGCTGGCTGTGCCTGGCAGTGAGATTGTCAGTCTTGTTGCCCAGCAGATTGTTGCGCTTTCTGAAGGCCGCAAAGAGCCCGTCGACGCGATTGGAGTGGCAGTACCCGGTGTGGTGCGCCACGGCATCGTGGAGGACGCGCCGAATATTGGCCAGCTTAAGGGAATGCACTTGGCCGACGAGCTTACGCAGGTACTGCGCGGGCATGGCATCACTGCGCCGGTTTATATCGCCAACGACGCCGATGCGATTGCTGCAGGAGTGGCTGCCACGCGCGGCCACCTGAATCGGCTGACCCGCGTATGGACGCTGGGCAACGGCATCGGCTACGGCCGCTGGCCCTACGTCGAGGGCGTGTGGGAGGGTGGCCACATTACCGTGACGCTCGACCCCAGGGAGCGCTACTGTGGCTGCGGCGGCATCGGACATCTGGAAGGCATCATGGGCTATCGCGCCATGCGGTTGCGCTTCCTCGATCTCGAGCCAGAAGAGGTCTTTGCGTTGGCGAAACAGGGTGACGAGCGGTGCCGCGAGTTTGTGGCGCTGTGGCATCGCGCGCTGGCTGCGGCCACAGCTTCGTTCATCCATCTGGCGGGGCCAGGGCGCTTCTACTTCACCGGGCACAACGTGGGCTTTCTGGATCTGCCCACGCTGCGCGCTAACCTTGAGGAGATGGTGAAACTGTCGCCGCTGCTGAGTTACTCGCTGGAGATTTTGCAGCCAGACGATGAGACGGCGCTGATCGGCGCAGGCGTGAGCGCGCTGCGCGCACTCACCTGGTAGCTCCTCACCTGGGGACTTCTCAAGGGGAATCCACGCACCTCCCAGCAAGGCAGACCCGTCCGAATGAATCGAATCGAACATTGGAATTCGATCTACTCGTCCAGAAGCGATACGGAGCTGAGCTGGACGCAGACCGAGCCGGCCATCTCGCTGTGGCTCATCGGCGAGGTGTGTGCTGCAGGTAGTGTCATCGATGTGGGCGGCGGCAACTCCGCGCTGGCAGGCAAGCTGCTGAAGCGCGGCTACTTGGCGACGGTGCTCGACATCTCGGCCGCAGCACTCGACCGCGCACGCACACAACTGGGTGCGCGTGCAGCCGAGGTCAATTGGGTTGTGGCAGACATTGCCAACGCGCCACAACTGGGGCCAGCTGACGTCTGGCACGACCGCGCTGTCTTCCACTTTCTGACAGATGCCGCAGACCGCGCCGCGTACAAGCGATCCATGCTGGGGTCGGTTGCCGTGGGCGGTCATGCGGTAATCGGCACATTCGCGCTTGACGGGCTAGACAAATGCAGCGGCCTCGATGTGCGCCGCTACGATGCTGCGCTACTGGCGAAAGAACTGGGACCGGCCTTTACATTGGTAAAGACCGAGCCGGAGACGCACCTGACGCCATGGGGTAAGCAGCAGTCGTTCCAGTTCAGCGTGTTCCGCCGCGTGGTGTGATAGTCAAGTGCTAGCGCCGGTGATAAAACGGCCAAACGATAGCCGCCGCGCAGGCTGCTGCCAGCAGCAACCCCAGCGCCAGCAGGCCATAGACGACGAAGAGATTCGGGCCCTGCGGCTGGTCGTCGTTATTCATACTTGAGCGCGTCCACCGGGTCCATCTGCGCGGCGCGCGTGGCGGGCACTGTGCCAAAGACGATGCCCACAAGTGTGGCGGCCACAAGAGCAACCACCACCGAAAGCCAGCTGAAGGGCAGAGCGTAGTCGGTAAACAGGCGGATGGAAACCGGCACAGTGAGTCCAACAAAGACGCCGACAAGGCCGCCGGCCAACGAAATGATGATCGCCTCAGAGAGGAACTGGAGCTTGATCTCCCGGTAGGTCGCGCCCAGAGCCTTGCGAATACCGATCTCGCGAATGCGCGAACGAACTGTTGCCAGCATGATGTTCATGATGCCTACGCCGCCCACGGCGAGCGTGACCGCAGCCACGAGGACGAGAATGGCGGTGAGTGCGTTGGCGATGGTAGCGGCCATGGTGAGCACTTCGGTGAGATTCTGCGCCTTATAGACGGAGTTTGGCTTATGTCGCGAACTGATGACGCGAACGATCTCCCGTGTGGCATCGGGAACCTCGCCGAGGCTGCGGATCGAAAAGTAAAGCGTCTTCACGTTGTTCGTACCGGTGAAATATCGCGCCACCGAGTAGGGGATGAGGATCGTGTTGTCCGTGATCTCAGACTGCCCGAAGGTCTCGCCACCTTCCTTGAAGGTGCCTATGATCGTGAAGGGGATACCTTCAATGGCCACGTTGTTGCCGATTGCAGCATCGACAGAACCGAACATCTGCTTGGCGAATGGGATGGCAACAACGGCGCACTTGAGGTGAGCAGAGGCATCGCGGTCATCGAAAAAGCGGCCAGAGAGAAGCACGAGGTTGCGGATCTGGCGATACTGCGGGCTGACGCCGAGGATGAGGCTGTCCTTGACGACGCCGCCGCCAAAACTGATGCGCTCGTGCGTCTCAAGAATCGGCGAAGAGTAGAGCACGCTGGGCACCTGCGCGAGCACCGCCGTCTCATCGTCGCGCGTCAGGGAGTCGTTATAGAGCATGCGCGTGGAACCCGCCGCTCCGCCGCCTGAATACTCGACTTCGACCTCGTTGGTGCCAATCTTCTGGATCTGGTCGAGGATGAACTGCTTGCCGGTCAGGCCAATGGTGACTACCAGGATGACCGAAGCGGTGCCGATGACCATGCCCAGCGCCGTCAGGGCAAAGCGGACCTTGTTCGCGCGGAAGCTGTCCAGGGCGAGCTTGAGGATCTCGCTCCAGAGCATGGTTCGGCGCGCGCTCAAGAGCGTTTGCTGGAAGGAAGCTTGGCGGGCTTGGTCGACGGCGTTCACTGCGTTCATGGTCTCAGGTATTGGACGCGCCGAAGGCCGGGAGGGATTCCCTAAGTGCCCGCGTGCGGTGCACTTCTATTATCGGGCATGCGCGCGCCCGACGGATCGAAAGAAGCCGGAGTGGGGTGTTTCCATGCCGTCGTCCCGTTCCGGCGTGCGTTTTTCTTGACAATGGCTGGCCGCATGGTTTGCGTTGGTGCGTGGAGCCGGTCAGTGAGGCCGCGAATTCCCCGATGCTGTGCCGGGCCGGTTCGAACTTCCCCGCATTCTGCCGAATGAGGATTTGCAATGGATGAATATGTCGATCGGCCTCCGGGTCGAGCGTTGTTCGTGGGGTTCTGGATATCGACCCTGCTGTTTTCATTGCAGATGGGATTTACCGCCTACGCGCAGTTGCAACTGCCGCAGGTGGCCGCAGCCTTTGTCCACCTTGGTTTTCCCAGCTACTTCCGCGTGGAGCTCGCATGGGCCAAGCTGGCGGGCATCGCCACACTGCTCGCACCAGGAGTGCCAGTGCGGCTCAAGGAGTGGGCTTACACGGGGTTCGCCATCGTGCTGGTGTCGGCCATAATTGCTCACGTCTCTGTTGGCGACGGCCCGCGGGCGTGGGGCTGGGCTGCAGGCACGGCAGTGCTGTGGTGCGCGTCCTACTTCTTCTATAGGAGACTGAATGACTGAGCGGAAGGCAGCGAAGAAAGCCGACGGCGAGGCCGCGGCGCTGGCGAAGATTGCTGCGATGCCGGAGCCGTTTCGCGCAATCGGGGAGCGCATCCATGCGATCGTACTGCGCAGCGCGCCCACGCTCGAGGCGACCACATGGTACGGAATGCCCGCGTATGCAAAAGGTGGCAAGACGCTCTGCTTCTTCCGCGCAGACAAGAAGTACATGACCTTCGGCCTTACGCAGGAGGTCGACCTCGATCCCGAGTTGGATGCGCCGCACAAGCTGATGGAGTGTGCGTGGTATCTGACGGCTCTCGACCAAGCAACCGAGGCGAAGCTGGTGGCCATCGTGCGCCGAGTCGCAGGATAAAAGTCCCGCGCGTGAAGATGCGAGAGCTAGACGCGCATTACCAGTAAGTAGTGCTTGCCGAGATAGGGGCACGGATGGTTTCCTGTTCTACGATCCGGAAACGCGCAGAATCTGAACTGCACATCAAATGAAAATACTCATTGCGTCCCTGTTCTTCATTGCACTGTCAATCACCGCACCTGCACAAGCGAGCGGCATCAACTATGATGGCGCCCAACGCGTCACCGCAGATGGCATTCTGAAGTCGATTGAAAACGCTAACATTGTGCGCGCCGGCGACGATCTTTTGGTTACGCCGAAGAATACTGACGTGCCTGTGGAACTCGTGTTCGCCCGCTGCCAGGGGCTTGGCCTGCACTTTGAAGAGAACCAGTGGTGGGTTCTTCCAGTTAGCGCAACGGGCGCGCAGGTGAATACGAACCGCGTGCTGTGGGTTCTGCCGCTGGATGCGAAGTCGAAGGATCATTCGTGGCATCTGCAGTTGCAGAACGGCGAGCTCAACGCGAAGAAGACAGAGGTGGGGCTGTCGGTGACCGTGCGTGCAAAGAGCATCACGCTCTCCAAGGCGGAGGCCCGGCCGCACACGGACCCATTCGGTAATCGCTTCTCACTTTCGATGCCGGGAGGCGCGGAGCTTGAAGAAGCACTGGCTGCGTTTTATTGGGGCACCATGCTGCCGTCTGTTGTGGAGAAGACGATGGCGGCACAATTCCCCTATCACGACGGGTATGTGCTTAGCACGCTAAACGTGAAGGCTTATGCGGGTTCATATCCGGCCGTCGATCACGAGTTTCAGATCAAAGGCAGGCTGGCGATTGCGTCCGAAGCAGATTTCGACATTGTGCGCCGCATGATCGAGCTTCAGTTCAAACTGATGAACGACGATCCTGAACACCTGTATCGCGCGCCTACCTCCGTGCAGCCCGACGGGCGGCGCGAATATCACGTGCGCCGGAACAGTCAGGACGATCGCCAGAATGCAGCGATGTTTCCGCTTACCGGCGATATAGAAGTGATCGAAGAATCCTGGCGCTACTACGAAGCCAGGAAGGATGCGGCATGGCTGCGGCAGAATATTGCCAATCTGGAGCATGCTGCTGGCTGGATTCTCTCAAACACTGACCAGTACGGGCGCGTGTGGTCCGATGTGTATTACGAGGACCAGGTGATCAAGGATGGCCGCGTGACGCAGGCCCAGGCCTTCACCGCGCGCGCGTTCGCGTTGCTTGCCGGCATGGAGAATTTGCTGGGGCGGCACGAGCAAGCTACGCACTACGACGAAGCGGCAAAGAAGATGGCCGCTGCATTGATCGCGCCGCTGCCGGATGGGTACTGGGACGCTGCGAATAGCCGGTTCATCGACTGGGTTGATCGTGACGGCGTGGCACACGATCACATCCATCTGCTAGCCAACGAACTGCCCGTCACCTTTGGCTACGCAACAGCAGACCAGGCCGCTGCCGTGCGCCACTTGATCGAGACAAACGCTGGAGAGTTCGAGCGTTTCCCCAGCTTCGTGTCGGCCAGGATTGGCGACTACACCCGCAGCGAGATTGGCTCCGGCGGTCCATACGATCTGTGCGCGGCGGGCCGCTACTGGTACTGGGATGCCTCGTTTCGTGAGTCGCAGGCGCAGTACGATTTGCTCTTCGATCAGTTAAAGACCGTGGCAGCCGAGGGCGCGAAGGACGGGTACTTCATGAGCGAGCGCTACGACATGGACCACGTCTACTACATCGACGGCAAAGATGCGCACGGCGCCGAGAAGTACTACGAGTACCCTAACGTTTTCGCCGCAGTGCTGATTGAAAAACTGTTGGGCCTCACGATCCCTGCGGATGCAGATGTCTCCGTGGTGCCACACTTGCGGGGCTACGGAAGCGTGGAGTTCGGCATTCCGGCGTACGCTGTCCGCTACAACTACAGCCACGACGGCTTCATGCTCGAGAATCTCTCAGACAAACCGCGGCGCTACAACGTCGATCTGTCCGCGCTTGGTTTCACGACTGCACAGTTTCAACTCAGCAGCAAGGCACAGAGCGGATCTGTAGGCGTGCGGACGACCATTGTCCTTGCGCCGCACGAACAAGCGCGCTGGACTCCGGCGCAATAAGATAGCGCATCACCCTATCAAGCACGCAACATGAAACAGCCGCTGGTGGATGCCGGCGGCTGTTTTGCGCAAGGCTTGCGCGGCTGCGCTACTTCGCGTCGTACTTCTCCAGCCAGTTCAGCTCCTCGCGTAGCTTGATGTAGCCGTGCCACGGATTCTTTGCAAGCGAATGGCCCTCGCCGGGCAGCACGAGGAAGGTGTGCGGCACGCCGAGCGTCTGCAATGCGCGCTCCAGTGCGACGCCCTCGAGGTAGGCCACGCGCACATCCGCGCCGCCTTGGACAAGATGTGTCGGCGTCTTTACCTTGTCGAACTGGAATAGCGCAGCCTCTGACTGGTAAAGTGCGGCGTTCTGCCACGGGCGGCCGCCCAGGTACCAGGCATCGTCGAAGGTGAGGTCGTCGTTGCCCCAGTTGGCGGCGTGCTCAATCGCGCCTGCGCCTGTTACGGCGGAGCGGAAACGCGTGGTCTGTGTGAGCAGCCAGTTGGTCATGTAGCCGCCGTAGCTATAGCCACCAAGAGCCAGATGGTCGGGGTCTGCAATGCCGTCGCGAACCAGCGCGTCCACCCCGGCGAGAATGTCGCGTCCCGGCGCGGAGACCAGGTGCGGCGCGATGGCCAGCATGAAGTCGTCCCCATAACCAGAAGAACCGCGGTAATTGGGCCTGAAGACCAGCCAGCCGCGTGTTGCAGCGAGCGTGGCCCAGTCATACCAGTCCGCACCGAAACGGTTGCCATCGGCGTCTGCCGGGCCGCCGTGGATCAGCGTCAGCATACGCAGATGCTTCGCACCCTTCTTCCCGGGCGGGTAGACGAGTTCACCTTCAACAGTGCGTCCGTCGGGCGCCTTCCAAGTGTACGGCTCGTACTCGGGCTGAGCTCGCTCGGCGAAGAGCGGATTG